>Ga0208563_1001842_pt1 | contig 13332 bp, 10 predicted proteins | sample June2015DPH_17_1_2_FD_184717 | JGI IMG/M metagenome (GOLD analysis project Ga0208563, IMG submission 184717) | Peatland microbial communities from SPRUCE experiment site at the Marcell Experimental Forest, Minnesota, USA - June2015DPH_17_150... | ecosystem: Environmental > Terrestrial > Soil >... | reverse complement strand
GATTGACTTAGAAGCAGCGATCCCCCACTATTTTTTTCGATCTTCAATGAATAGAAGAACTATGACTATGAGTGGAACAACGATGCTAGCTGCGCGGCTCCAGGCAAACCCTTGCGCGTAGGTCAGATACGCCCAGCCAACCGCTAAAATAACCAGTAATATATATTCTATGATCCTAAGCGGACTCACCTCTCTCACCTCCTCGTATTTCGTTATCGATTTCGTGCTACCTCATTCAAAACTGCAGAGCACTCGCTCGACTACTTATGTAAGAAATGTACTACGATTTAACCGTTGCGTTTCGGCTGTTCTCGGAGCAAGTGATTGTCGGAACGCCCCATTAGTTCCCCCCCTTAATATTGTTCGTTCACTCGAAAAACATGCAAAACAGGTGCGCGGACTTTCACGTGGTTTCAGGACTGTCGTGTCGGTAACACACGGCCCCTCAAACTATAATACGTGGCCGGCAGAAAAAGAAGAAGGGTCGAAAAACAAGGGAGATGTCAAAACTGCGTTAGCGCGTGCGTCGCACTCTAGCACATTGAGATAAAGCCTTCTAAACGGTCGCGTACACGTCCTTCTTTTTTCGGGGCCCTGGCCTATCACACCATGATATTTGCCACAATCGTGGCACTTTAGCCGCATCGGACCACTGACTACTGGTGGAAAATCGCGGTGCGCGTGGCGGCTTTGGTCAGTTCACAAAATGAAGAAAAGTAGCCTGAGTTACCCCCCTCGTATAAATCTTGTTATCTGCTTTCTATGCGGCAAAAGTAGGTCGAGTGTGAATAAAACTAGTTCGTGTAGCTTTTTTCGTTCTTTTTTGGCCGCGTCACGACGCGAATCGTGTGTTATCACACCTTGTGGGCAACCGTAGTACCTGAGCCGTGGAACCGTTCCACCGCGTAGCCGAGAGAGGTGAACAGGCGGCAACAATCGACACACGTATCGAAGCTGTGTGTCTCTAAAAAAAGATCATCGGAGCGTGCTCAACAAGCGTTGACTCAGCTCCTTTGAGGGCTGCTAGCTCGCCCCCCTCAGCGCGTTTCACAGGCGACGATGCACACGCTGAAACAGAAAGCGCGATCTCTACGTCGTAATTTGCCTAGCGAGGTCCTAGCGGGCTCAAGCTTTTTCGGCGATTCTGGAATTTCGAGCAGCTGTCCCCCCGCCACCGCGATTGTTACTTTTATATAGGCGCAGCATCGTTTTTCCAGTTACCCGGAGAAATCGAGGAAAGATAGCGAATAGAAACGCAACGAGTCTTGGTGACGGGGGGCGCTGGGTTCATCGGAACGAACTTGGTGGCAGAGCTGCGCAGCAGAGGACACGACGTTTACAGCGTCGATCTGACGCACACCAGCAGAGAAGCGTACACGAGAGTCGACGTGCGAAGTTCCCGAGCTGGAAAAACACTGTCGGGAAAATGAAATGACGCTGCGAATTGCAATCATTGGATCACGGGGCATACCCGCCCGTTACGGGGGATTCGAGACGTTTGCCGAAGAGTTCGGCACGCGACTCGCAGCGCTTGGCCATATAGTGTATGTGAGTTGTGAAGGCGGAGTAAATCCCAGAATACCGAGTTTTAAAGGCGTTCAGTTGTTTTATTTCCCTGTCAAGCCTTTCTATCGCATTCTTTACGAGACTCTCTACGACATTTACTCTCTGACTCGATCGAGCCTCTTGTGTGATTGCGTTATCATGTTGGGTTACGGGGCGGGCGCATTCTTTTTTATTCCCAAGCTCTTCGGGAAAAAATTGATCTCGAACCTTGACGGAATAGAATGGAGACGCCGCAGGTACAATCTTGCGGAGAGAGCGATTCTGTTTTTGAGTGAAAAACTCGCAGTATGGTTTTCGGACGTTGTGATTGCAGACTCAAGAGCAATACAGAAGTTTATTGCCGCGACAACGAAAAAAACCCCTCATTACATTCCGTACGGAGCTAATGTGCCAGCTTTTAGAAGTTGGGATCCTGCGTCAATTAACAACGTTTTGACCGAAAAAAATGCAGCGGTGACATTGGACCAGCTCAGTTATTTTCTCGTAATTGCGCGGCTGGAGCCTTGCAACAATATCGAGGCGATCATTGAAGGTTTTTTGCGGGCAAATGTGCAGGCAAAACTGATCGTCGTCGGGAATTTTTCAAGCAGAAGGTATAAGCAAGCGGTCGATAAAGTGGCGGCACAGTACGACAAAAGCGGTAGCGTCGTATTCGCTGGCGCTGTTTATGAGAAAGATTTGCTGTCGATGCTGAGGTATAACTGCATCGCATATATACACGGCCATTCTGCGGGGGGGACTAACCCCTCTTTGCTGGAGGCAATGGTGTGTAAAGCATTAGTCATAGCGCATGATAATGAGTTTAACAAAGAGGTCTGTGCAAATGAAGCGATCTTTTTCAGAGATGCAGATGATCTTGCGCCCATCATTCGCTTAGTCGCAGCTCATCGTGACGAATATGCAGAAATGACAACTAACGCTCTTCAAAGAGTTAAAAACCATTACTCTTGGGATACGATTGTTGACAACTATGAGCAGCTCATTTTCGATCTAATTGGACGATTCAAAGACAAAGCCAAGTCACACTCCGTGTAGAGCATATGTTAGACTTGGGCTAGTGGAGAGATAGGGGTGGTAATTGAAGTCGCATCAATTAACCCCTAACAGGTTTAAGCATACGTCATGAAACTTTCGCGCTAACTGCGGTCATTCCTGAACATGCTACTCAACCGATTTGCATCGCTATTAGCTAGCCAATTCAAAATCAAAGCATACCCCCATGAATCTGATACACAGGCTAGGGAGCAGTTCTGCCAATCCTATGCGCAATCCGTGTTAAGTTCTAAGGGCAAAAGACTGAAACAGAAGTTCCGCTCACTGAACCTTTGCTTACTTAGTGCGCCTTAGTTCTCTCATGGGTCCGCTATGAACGCTTTTTGTCGCGTATAAGACAGATAGCCGCCTGATTGAATCAGCAACACTCGTAGAAATGAAGTTATAACTGCAATAAGCAAGAACGAGCAATTTACCACAAACAGAATGAAAAGGTCAATATGTTGTAACACTTCATTCGAGAAAGCAGAACATCACCAAGGGCGTTCATGAATATCCTTTACATCTCCCCATTTTCCCACGGAGTAAATATTTCGCCACGATTGCATACAGCATCGCTTATTGCAAATTATGGGAATAACGTGCATTTCTATACAGTTCAGACGTCATATGTTGAATATAAAGCTAAAAAGACACCCGTTCAGATTATAGAACCTCCGCGTGCCGTAAACATGCATTATATAAAAAATTATTATTTACTCCAGAATGTCGCCTATCCTTTTATTAATCCAGTTCGCGAGTACCGTGAACTTAACAAGATCATTGAAGATTCCGACATCGATATTCTTCACTTTTACTCGCCTGAATTCTTAACCTGTTTACCGCTCCCTAAGTTAAAATCAATGAAAAGTGATCTCCCAATAGTTCTATCGATAAACGGTATTCCTGGGTACGGCTGGTATTACGGAAACAAATTAGTTGATACTATTGGTAAACTCTACTCAAAGCATGTGTCTTTGCGGATCATAAAAAAAGCTGATCTACTCATACCATTTTCGTTAGAGGTCAGCGCTGTTTTAATCTCGCTAGGAATCGAAGAAGAGAAGATATCATCATTTATAGCGCACGGAGTCGATATTGACGTATTTAAACCTGCAACAAGTGGTACTAAACGCACTTTGCGGGCTAAATATGACCTACCACTTTCCAGTTTTATTATCATGTATGCCGGTCGATTAGTAGAATCCAAGCGCTTGGATACTGCTATTATATCAGTAGGTGAACTTGATCGACGAGGAATGCGAGCGTTATTGCTCATTGTAGGCGATGGACCACAAAAAGCTGAACTTATGTCACTCGCGAAGACACGCTACAAAGCATGTGTTCGCTTCATAGACTTTGTACCCCAAACGGTCTTGTCCGAATTATACGCCTGCTCAGATATGTTTATACTACTATCTCAAGGCGAAGGAATTTCCTCGGCACTATTACAAGCTTCTGCGTCAGGGTTGCCTGCCCTTGTAACAGATGTGGGGGCAAACAGCGATATTGTTCAAACGGGTGTCAACGGAGTCGTTATACAACAAATAGAGAGTGATACCATCAATGATGGCATCATGAGAATAATGGAAAACACAGAAAAGTTGTCAAAAAATGCGCGAGCGATGGCCGAAAATACGTTAGACTGGAACGAGGTTATACAAAAATATTTACACGCATATGAAAAGTTGTTGCAACCATCAAACTGAAAATACGATAACCAAGGCTTGGCTGATACATAAGCAAATTGTGAGACATTTTCAAGAGATGCTCGAAAGTTGGCAGAAAGAGCGCTCAACTGGATCTTAATAATAAATAGTTGTCTTGGGATCTATAGACGTTTGTCTGCGTGAGGTGAGCCATATACGGATTCTATATGTCGAGCATAGTGAAATAAAAGACGTTGGCGGGGTGAAGGCAAATATTATAGAATTATGTGCTGAATTGGCCAAAAGAGGTCATGAGTGTACTGTGATCACTACAAACCCTAAAAAAAAGCCACACGAGGAGATATACAAAAATTTTAAAATTATCCGAATTAATAGTCCCTTAAGCCGGTATTTATTTAGCTTTAGTATTCCTACTCTAAAATTCTTAGACACATATCTAGAGGAGATTAAACCAGATATCGTCCATTTACACAGTTACAGAAATCTCTTTACATTATCCTGTGCTTTCATGGTTAAGAAGCATCGCATTCCGATGATCTTGTCCCCTCATTATGATCGCTTTGGTTATGATACATTTGCGGGTAAATACCTTTTAGGTACCTACCGAGCGGTATCAAAGTGTCTATTCGTGTGGCCCCATTTAGTAGTAGCCAATTCGAATTACAGTAAACGCCTGATGATAGAGGATTTAAGCATAAAACCTGAAAAAATCGTAGTTATTCCTCATGGAACCCCTAGACTTGATCATATTGCAGATGGACAAAGAAAGAAAGTTAAAAGGGATCACATTGTCCTATTATCAGCTGGTGTACTAATAAAAAGAAAAGGCATCCAACATATCATATCCGCGCTTCCAGAACTGAAGAGATTAGGAAAAAGAGCTAAACTAATAATTATTGGATCAGGGGAATATAAAGCCGCACTTAAGACAATCGCAGATGAAAAAGGGGTTACAGAGATGATAGAGTGGTACGACCCGGTTCCCAAGGAAACACTCTATAAAAAACTGATTGCTTCTGACATCTTTCTTCTTGTATCGTGGGAAGAGTCTTTTGGAATAATAGTTGCTGAAGCATTGGCGCTCGGTACTCCTTGCATTGTGACGAATACATCTGCGCTGAGTGATTTTTTAGACAATCCACTGTGTTTTGGGATACCATATCCGCCAGACCCAAAAGAACTAGCAGCGTTGATAGTCAAAGTTTATAATGCTGATATTCAAGCAGGCACCCCCCACCCAAAGATTCCAACGTGGGAAGACGTTGCCAAAGACTATGAGAAGATATATGAAGAAGCAAAAGGACAGTAGACGAAAAGTGCGAATCAGAAACCCCTTCCTGCTGAACGATTGGGAGATCAGAAGAACACTACTGGTTGTATTCATTGTCCAAGCGGCAGTATTGATCGTCTCGTGTTTTGCGTTTTTAGGGTTTTATTTCCCAATTGTGCAGGTCCCTATCTCTTTTGTCTATCTCACGTTTATTCCCGGCATTCTACTTCTTAGAACCCTAAAATTACACGAATTGGGGGATGCTAAGACGTTGCTTTACTCTATGGGGCTAAGCCTCTGTTTGCTCATGGCAGTTGGTTTTGTCATGAACACGTTTCTCCCAGTTATTGGCGTAACCGATCCCATATCCTTCGTCCACCTTGTGGTTATACTGACATCGATCGTATTAGTTTTGTGCGCTCTTAGCTTTATACGAGATAAGGACTTTTCGAATCCAGTTTATGTGAACATAGCCTTTGGCACCATGAGCCCTCAAATATTGTTGCTATGTTTGCTCCCATTTTTAACAATTTTTGCGACTTTCTTAATGAATATCTACTCAATTAATTCGCTGCAAATGCTTTTGCTGTTGATCATAATGGCGATCCCATTTGCCGTGGTATTCGGCCGGATTCCACAAAAGAATTACGCATTTTTAGTGTTCGTTATATCGTTCTCCTTACTCTTCCATACGGCCCTAATATCGCAATATATCTGGGGTCCTGACGTGAATTCCGAGCTTGTGCTCTCAAGATTAGTACTGCAAAGCGGCTTTTGGGATGCCACGATTCCAGTAGGTACAAATGGAATGCTCAGCATAGTGATGCTAGCACCCATTTATTCGCTCTTCCTAAATATTAGCTTGCCTTGGGTTTTCAAAACTGTGTATCCATTCATTTTCTCATTTGTACCTCTTGGGCTATTTACGGTCTATAGGAAACCGGTTGGTGATAAAATTGGCTTTTTGTCGTGTTTTTATTTTATGGCATATGCGGCATTTTATGTTGAAATGCCTACGTTAGCACGACAATCTATAGCTGAAGTATTTTTAGTTCTAATAATGCTAGTGATTGTTGAAAGTAGCATGCGCGCGCGCGATCGATCGCTGCTATTACTCATATTTGGCGCTGCCCTCGTCGTTTCGCATTACGGAACTGCATATATTTTCCTGATAGTTTTAGCATTAGCCCTCCCCATAACATATATCGCTTTACCAAAGGTGTTTAACGCAACTAAAACTAGCAATATGCGAACTAGCAGGAGTGTGACAGTATTTACTGCTTTTTTCGCTGTTTGTACTTTTGCATGGTATATGTACGTTGGGAGTTCGGCCACCTTCGATAAAGCGGTAACGATCGGAGATTCAATTACTAGTAATATTTCGTCAATGTTTGATCCTTCAGTCAACCAGCCTCTCGAGATCATAACGCGTCAGTTTGGACTTCTTCCATCAATAGAGCGATACTTAGTGCCTTTGTCGTTAGTGTTTGTTGCTTTTGGACTACTTGCGACTTTATTAGACAGGAAAACAGAATTTACACGGGAATATCTGGGACTTGCTTGTGGTAGCTTCGTGTTTCTGATTCTAGCAGCGGTATTACCCTTTTTAGCCAGCCAGATGAACAGTGATAGGCTAATCACTTTGTGTCTGTTTTTTTTGGCACCGTTCTGCATAATAGGACTTATTCGATTATTAGGGCTTTTTAGCAGTTCAACGAAATACATTACTAAACAGGAAGTGCCACGTGAATCGCGTAAAACCCGAGCATACCTCGTAGTATCCATCTTCTTAGTTATTTGGGTTCTATTTAACTCCGCCTTCATCTATCAGTTATTTGACCAACCCAAAGTGGGCAGGTTTGCTTTAGATAATAATGTGGATTTCCAGCGCTTAAATGACCAGGAACTCGCAAGTGCTACATGGTTAGCAACCGCTCGGCAAAACAGCAGCAGCATAACGTACGCTGATGTTAACAAAGCGTATATCTTATATGGAATACTCGGCCATGCTATAAATTTATATGTAGTGAATCTTGAACTTGGCTACAATTTCACCAACTGTTATGTTTTTCTTGGAACTTATAATTTAAATACCAATACAGTGTTTGTTGGAGCTCCAGCGGGAAGCCCCGTTACGTACGTCTCAACCCATGACCTACTACCGGACGCCGGCGTAATTTTTGATAACGGCGGAAGCCAGATTTTACTAGCAAGTTAAGGGCAACTAATGAGGGTAGCTATCATACCGGCAAAGACCACCACCGGAGAAGGCAGATTAAGTCGATATTTAATTAATGGCTTGCAAGCGCAAAATATTAATTTACAAATATTGGGGCACTTCGCACTGGACAGACCTAATAGGAAGGTTTTTTTAGGCAGTTTATTGTTGAAACGTCTATTAAGAGATGGCTCCATCTCCATTGTACATAACCTAGATAATCTGGGGCCATTTCTTCTTAGACACAATGATCTAGATGTAAAAAAAGTGTTGACGGTTCACGATATCGCACCTGTTATTCTGCCTCATTTACATAATCAAATACTGCTGTTTGATTTCAAGACAATACTGCCGAAGCTCATAAAAAACACTGATTTGACTGTTGTAGTTAGTTACTCTACAATGACAGACTTGACCACAAGACTTGGAATTAATGAGGAGAAGCTCTCAGTTATTCATTTGGGCGTAGATAGGTCTATTTTTTGTCCCAAAAAGGATTGTCGTCAAGTTTTGAATAAGCACAATTTACAACATAAATATATACTCTACGTTGGCGATGACACCCCCAGAAAGAACTTAAAAAACCTCGTTATTGCATACAGTAACATTTGCAAAGAAATCTCACAAGATTTGGTGTTGATTGGCCCGATTAATGAGAGCAAAATACGAGCTTACATCAATTCGAGTAACCTTCCGACCGACCTTAAAAATGAAGTGCGAAAAAGAATTATTTTTCTTGGATACATCGCTTATGAAGATCTGCCTTATCTATATAGTGCCGCTACCGCCCTAATTTTCCCTTCTCTTTACGAAGGGTTTGGACTACCCCCACTCGAAGCTATGGCTTGCAAAACCCCAGTAGTGCTCTCAAACAATAGCTCGTTAAGAGAAGTTGCAGAAAAAGCCGGATTATACATCGACGATCCACTGAGTTGTCCAGAGATATCAAGAAACATCCTTGAGATTGTGAATAATGAAACCTTACGGAAAAGTCTACAGTATAGGGGTTATGAACAAGCAAAAAAATTCAATTGGGATAAAACAATTGAATCGACTATTAATATGTACAGTTCATTACTTTGACTATCAGCCCTAACTGGAATGCTTCGACTTGGCGCTGTTACATATTACGCCGTTATCTTATTTTTGTTACCAATTTTGCTAACGCTTATCTGGAGCGTATATACAATAGCAAAAACAGTTGCGCGAGACATGCCCCACACGCTGGGAGCTGTAAATGCAACAAAAAGCAAAACAAGACTTTTCGATACTTCCCGCCTACTCGGGAAAAGCGACTGACGGGGAAGTACGCACAAGCAAAGAAGCTCAGTAGGAAAACTACAGTTGAAGCCTGCAGTAGATTACAAAATTTTATCGTCGAAAAAATGCTCTCAGAAGAACTAGTGCGTGATTCTAAAAGACCGTAGGCCAAAATGCAGCTCTGGTAGAAAGTAACGCAATTCAAAGGTTAATACTGCTTGCAACATTTCGTGTCGTCTAGTCGTACTCTGAATGTGTGCTGACAAACTATTTGCTCTTTTGCAAGTTAAAAAAGCTGTTTCGATTTAGAGTTGTTACAGTCTCTTCTTATGTTCTCCGGATACGTACTCATCGAGAGACGCTGAAAGAAAGGAAGAATCAGCAGGTAAAACACGCGCATATGTTCTGTCAAATGCTGTCACTTTGTTCACGAATTAGGTTAAATACTAGTGATTTCATGAACAAAAGCAATTTGTAAAAAGCACAAAATTCGAGAGAGAGAATAAGTCAGTTCGATCTTTTTGCGAAGCGATTAAGATTAACCAGCTTAATGACGTTGCTTACAGGCCTAAACGGCATAATCTTAGTGCCTATTCTAACAAGGTCGCTGGCAATTGCAGACTATGGTCTCTATGTCCAAGTGGTCGCTATGCTCAATGTATTGTGTATTGTTGGGACTCTTGGAATGTCTAACACGATGGTACGGTTTTTAGCAGCAACTAAAGATAAAGAAGAAATAGGAGAATAAGATTAGCGAAGTCCGAAGCATTAAAGGCGTCCGTCGTTGACGGAGCGCAGCACCTGGGACTGAGAATCTGCAAGGCTGTCACAAATCAAGGATAGATCGAAACTTATTTCAGGTGAGCCACTAATGGCGCGAGGAATCACCGTTCGTTGAATCTCAAGTCTTAGCAACTTAATTCGGAAATGGGTTGGTAGTATTAGCGCGAAGAAGAGGCTTTTTGAAATTGATTTTCTTCGAGCAATTGGTATTTGTCTAATCGTCCTCTCGCATCTTTATGGCTATCTGTACAATATAATTTTTCATTCCGATGCCGCGCTTGCGAGCAAACTCCTACCGTTTGGCGAGATCTCAACCAGTTTTGTGGCAGAATTCGGGCTTTGGTTATTCGTCTTCGTATCGGGATTCTCGCTGCAGCTGCGCTACGGGCAGATATGCACAAGCGACGGCGTGAAAAGCTTCTTCAAGAAGCGAATAATACGCATCTACCCGTTGTACATCGTTGCTGTTGTTTCTTACCTGCTCGCATTCGAAACGTTTGCCGTGTACACGTCTACCGTATACCCCCAAATTAACCCGTCCTCTGCAGACATTATCATTACTATCTTTGGCGGGCAGATATTGCTGGCTCCTCGGTTTACGACGCCATTTGCGCTCTGGTTCGTTGGGTTAATCTTGATGTACTATCTCTTGTATCCTGCTCTGTCGTTCTTCTCGTCAAACTACCGAACCCTACTCCTTGTTGCATTTGCGTTGCTTGCTTGTTGCATCGCAATCAGGCTGGTTTTTGACGTTATCGAGGAACGCTTCTTTTTGTGGTACGGGGTATTCGTTGCTGGGATTGTTGCAGCTCAACTGAATCTGCTGGGGTGCAATTCAAATCGTCGCGTGGTGTTTGCCCATCTTGTCGGACTCTTTTTCATTACCACGGTTCCTATATTTGTACACCTTGAAATAGCACGACCTAACTACTACAACTATAGCAGCTACGCACTCCTTCTCAATAATACCGCGCTCACTGTATATGTGCTAGCGGTTTTGCTTAGTGTCTCGGCGCTCTCGTTCGTATTTTTGACTTTTTGTGCAACACGCGCGCTGAACGGTGCTAGTGCCAATCAATCAAAATGGGGGAGTGCTGCAAGCGCACTCGTCGTTCTACTCGCATATTCTGCCTACGCGATTTATCTTTTTCATGTGCAGATCTTGTCGTTAGTGGCAGCGGCGACCGTAAACTCGCTAGGCGCTGGAGGCGCGCCTGCTGAGCTTTTGATTGTCGTCGCATTCGGTCTCCCGGCAGTGCTCGCGGTGTCATACGTGTTGCAGCGGACATATGACGTGGTTATAGCGCGCCTAAAGGAAGGCAGTTTCTTTCTTGGCGATCGCGAAAGTTGACTCTGCGAGGGAGCCGTCAGCGCGATAAGAGGTGCTATCGTGACCCCAACCGCTTCGTGAGCAGAAACCTGCACATATACTTTAGCTTGCTGATGGTACTTAAAAAGTTCGCTTTCCAGAAGAAAGCCTGTAAATGTAACGTTTTTTGCTGCAATCGACCATAAATAATCGATCGGCGTGTCGAAGAACTGGCCAGCGTGCGCTTGCGACTGCAACTATAGCGAGCACCAGACCGACACTTCAGTAAGCTCTGATAAACGAAAAGCAGTGTTTCTACAAGGGGCCTACTCCCGGCCCGCAAGAAGCTACAAGTTGCTAAGGCGCTGGCAGCTTCTTGAGTGGGCGATACTATTTAACACTGCTCTTACGTCCATCTACCACACCCTTCAGAAGGGAGGTGCTTCTTTTGGACGAACGTGAAATATCAGCGAGACCAGCACCATCTTCAAGATCCTAAAACTGAAAAAAAGAGTAAAAGGAAGTAGCTGCCGCGTAGTAGCGCATTCTTTGACTAACAGCAGCATATTTCTCGAAAAATAACAGTACGCTTTTGGTGCCCGCTCTCGCTTACGCACTCCCTCTTTGTGCCAAATTTTTGGAGTAGGAACGGAAACCGATTTGAATCCCCCATTGCGCCTTCGCACACACCATTCAACATCCTCTCAATCCGTAAAATAGTCGCTCTTTAAGAGCCCTACTCGATCAATCACCTCTTTTTTAACCAATAAACAGGACCCCGCAAGCGAATCAACGGTTTTTGATTCATTGAACTGCCCCCGATCGATCTGCTTACGACCAATCAGGGACCCTGATGCTCTCCACAAATGGACGTAGGAGCCAATAGAGCTAATAACGTCCCTCCGCAACAATCATAATAAATCTTTGGCCCGGCTAAGCCTACGAGGTCGCTTCTTGAAGCCATTCGAACAAGCTCCGGTAAGAAATCGGAACTGAATGCGACGTCACTGTTAAGTAATAAGATATAATTAGCGTCCTTTTCAAAGCTACTCTGATACCGATGTTATTTCCATCGGCAAATCCGTAGTTCTCCTCGTTGCAAATTAGTATAAGGTTGTGCTGCATTCGACTACTGTCATCACATATTTGAATTGATTTATTCCACGAATTCACTAACAAAGGCTGAGCTTACGTCAAAATTTCGTCGCGCATATTCCTCAATTTTCTGTTGCGAACCATCAACTGGTCCATTATCGATTAGGATCACCTCGTAGTTAGGATAGGAAAGACGATAACCATTCCAAGCATCCTATAGTGCTTCCCAACTGTTCCAATTCAGTATTATGATGGAGGTCTTAGAAAAAGATCCAAGGTCTTTTCCTAATGTTGCTGCCATTCATTAGTTGGGTTATCGATGAACTTAGGGGCACAACGAATTCCAACCCGAAACTGAATGGCAAATTATCATACAAAAAATAGCGAACCTTGTTCCCGACACACGTACGTATTTTGAAATATGCAGTCACTTTGTTCAGAATTAGGTTAAGCGCTAGTGATTTCACGAGCGAAAGCAATTTGTAAAAGAACCCAAAAGATGTCCACGAGAAAATGAGTCAGTTCGATCTTTTTGTGAAGCGATCAGCATTAATTGGCATAATGACGTTGCTTACAGCCCTAAATGGCATAATCATGGTGCCTATTCTCACACGGTCGCTAGTAATTGCACAGTATGGGGTTTACGTCCAAGTGGTCGCTACGATCAATTTATTGTCTATTGTTGGGACTCTGGGGATGCCTAGCACGATCGCACGGTTTTTGGCAGCAACTAAAAAAAGAGAAGAGATTCAAGAGGGTTTCTATTCGATTCTAGTGATCGTTGTCATTGCCAGTTTAGTTGTTGCTATCGTTATTTATTGCGTCTCGCCCTTGTTAGCTCAAAGCATATTTAACAATGATCTAAATGTTGCTAGAATTTTGCCATTTTTAGTTTATATAGGGTGTTTGAATCTTTTTCTTTTAAGCTATTTTCGAACTTTCCAGCAAATCAAGTATTATTCTCTGCTTAACGTGGTTTTAATCTACTCTAATACAGCTTTTGTAGCTTATTTCGCCCTTACAAATCACGGTCTTATTGGTATCTTATTCGGGAGCTTACTTGCCCAATTGTTGGTTCTGTTTATGTTGCTCTTGCTCATCATACCAAAAGTAGGGATCAGTGTGCCCC
>Ga0208563_1001837_pt1 | contig 13346 bp, 14 predicted proteins | sample June2015DPH_17_1_2_FD_184717 | JGI IMG/M metagenome (GOLD analysis project Ga0208563, IMG submission 184717) | Peatland microbial communities from SPRUCE experiment site at the Marcell Experimental Forest, Minnesota, USA - June2015DPH_17_150... | ecosystem: Environmental > Terrestrial > Soil >... | reverse complement strand
GCCCGTGGAGACTGGACCTCTACCACCCCAGCCAACTGAGGTCGCAAGCCCGGTCGAGGAAGCGGGAACTATACGCCATGAAACAGGGGCTGGAAGCCCACGACCTTCAGTCGTGGGAGGATGTCACACTTCTCCCGTCTTCCGCTTGCTCGAGCCTACCAGTGTGTCGAGTGTCTGACGGACCGACAACCTGTGGCAATGCAGAAAGATAATAAGACGCTCATTGATGTTGGGCACTCCATGTCTGAGGATGATTTCGTTGCAGTCAGGCTCCCGAAGGAATTAGTGGGACGTATAAGTCGCGAAATGGGTCAGAGGTTCGTCTCCGTAGACGATTCGATAGTCTTCTTGTTGGAGCGCGCACTAAAGAGCGAAACCGTTGTTTCAGCGCCGACCGCTGAATTCTCCACTGAGGAAAAGAAGGCAATCGAAGAGAGACTCAAATCGTTGGGCTACTTCTGACAATGGTCAGTAATAAGCCAGAAGCTGTCGAGGAAGGTAACAGGCTCGGCGCGCTCACGTGCCGACCCTCTTCGGGATTTCGTCAAGACCCATGCGGAGGGAATTGCATGCGACCGAAGTCTGCTATCTACGTCAACGGCTGATCTGTCTTTCCTGAGACAGGGCTTACTGTTCTTCTGTCTTCGTCTCGACCTTGGCTTCTCCCGAAGGCGCTCCCGTTTCTGGGATTTCCGCTATCGGTTCAGGTGGAGGTGTGGTGGCCATCGTGTACCCAATCCAGGCAAGGATCGCCAGGATCAGAGCCACGCCGATGAATGCAGTTACCCTGATGGTAATCTCCCACGCGTAAAGTAGCAGCAAGGCGTAGAGGATGATGCCGATGACACTCCCACCGAATAGCGCTCCTCCCACAACTCTGTCGTTCGCCATGAAACTCGCGTGCATGCCGGAGTTGCAGATATAATGTTTATGGTAATCGGGACAGCTTCCCTCGTAGGAGTTGGTATCTTGGCCCGCTCAAGATGCTAACCCCCATTTGGAACGCACTCGCCGCTCCAGCCTGAAGAAGATCAGCCTGTCGACCGCGAAGCCTATGACGAAAATCGTAATCATGCAGGCGAGGACCTGGTCCATCGCGTTGAACGCTTCTCCAAAGTAGAGTATCCCGCCCAGTCCGCCCAGGGAAATCATCACCACCTCCGCTCCAATCACGGCGTGCCACGAAAAGGACCAGGCCTGCCTCATTCCAGTTATGAGCGAGGGCGTCGCGGCGGGAATCATCACCCCCCTGAGAAGCGAGAGTCTTCTGGCGCCCATGCTCCTTGCCGCCTTCATGTAGATCGGCGGGATGTTCCTTAACCCAGAGTAGGTCGAATGCATGACCGAGAAGGCGGAGCTCATGACTATGACGAAGAGGACCCCATAATCGCTCAGTCCAACGATCAGCATTGCAAATGGGACCCATGCGATCGAAGGAAAGGATTGCATACCCAGAGCGAAGGACGCCATCGTCTTGCCAAAACGCCTGAATCTCACCATCCCTATGCCGACTGTCACGCCCAGGAGCATCACAAGGGCAAAGCCGGCTACCAGACGATAACCTGTCGTGTAGACCGCCGTTGGCAGCATTCCCGTTCTGACCAGCCTCTCAAAGGTGTCAAGCGTTCTCATCGGAGAAGGGAAGAGGACTTTCGAATAGGGCCCGAGCCAGAGGTACCGCGAATCGAGCCAGAAGAAGGCCTGCCAAGCACCGACTATGACGGCCAAGGCGATGACAATGTCGATTAAGCCGGTGACGTCGACTCGGCCTTTTTTCCTAGTGCCCTTATCCTGCGATGTTTCCGGGCTCGCTTTCTGCAAATTCTCTCTCCCCTTTCAGGTCCCTCAGAACGGCATTTGTCACACCCCGAAGCGCGGGATCTTCAGACGTTCGCGGTCTCGGGAGGTCGATGACAAATTGCCTCCTGATCTGCGCCGGAGCATGGGTGAACACGACAACTCTGTCGCCCAGACAGACAGCTTCTCGGACGTCATGCGTAACGAAGATTATCGTCTTCTTAGTCTGAGCATGGATTTCTTGTATCTGCCTCTGAAGGACCTCTCTGTTCGTTGCGTCCAACGCGCCGAAGGGTTCGTCCATCAGCAGGACTTTCGGGTTAAGAGCTAGTCCTCTTGCGATGGCCACTCTCTGCTTCATCCCTCCTGAGAGCTGATGTACGAATGCGTTCGCAAAAGGAGTTAACCCAACCATCTCGATGTACTGCTCCGCAGTCTTCCGACGTTCTTCTTTCCGGGCACCACGTTGCTTCAGACCAAACTCGACGTTCTCCTTCACATTCAACCAGGGGAATAGGGCGTCTTCCTGGAAGATCATGACGATGTCCGGTCCAGAGGAGGAGACTTTGTGGCCAGTGACAATTACCTCGCCCGAATCGTACCCTTCGAGACCTGCAATTATATTGAGAAGAGTGGTCTTCCCGCAACCTGACGGCCCGATGACGGTGACGAATTCTCCCTCTCCTATGTCCAGGCTGATGTCATCGAAGACGAGAAGGCTCTCTCGACCGTTGCCTTTCGCAGTCTGATAGGACTTCTTGAGCTTGTTTATTTGCAATATGCGTTTCGTCTCAATCGAACGCAAGTATTCCCGCAGGTTCATGACCGAACGTATTCCTGCGAGTCCACGTATTCCCACAGGTTCAAAAGCGTCCGTCTCGACCAACTGTCGAGACCTATTGGATGGACGGCAAGCCTTCAGCGGCCAGCACGCTGTTCAGAATTGACAGGTTGTAGATTCCGGCTATGCTCTCCGGATCATACGCCGGCAGATCTCCCAAGGCGTACGCGTGCTCTGCCTGCACGAGCACGGATGACTCGAGCGGGTCGAAGGTGAAGGCGAGTCTGGCAAACGCCCCGTTCAGGACGCTCTGGCTGTAACCCTGCCCTGTCTTGGCGACCAGCGTGTCGTTCAGGTCGGTCTCGGCCTGCGAGAGGTGGTTGTTGATCCAGATCGTCTCGTTGACGTCAGCGGAGACTATGTCCCTGACGACATCCGGGTGCTGGTCGAGAAACTGCGTTCTGACAACCAGTTCAGCCGTTGAGAAGTTGCCGCCAGGCCATAGGCTTCTTTCGTCAAGAAATAGTTTTCCGCCAAACTGCTGCATGAGTATTTCGCCATATGGTTCTGGAACCCATGCACCGTCAATCCTGCCCTGGGCGAACATGGTGACGAGGTTCGAATTCGATGCGTCAACGATGTTGACGCAGCCCGAACCGCCCAGGCAGTAGCCATTTGACATCAGATAATATCTGAGGGCGATGTCCTGGGTGTTGCCGAGCCCCGGTGCTCCGAATGTCTTGCCGCCTAAGGTCTTGTTATCACCTGGCGTTATACCAGAGTTGTTTCGAACGACGAAGACCGCTCCGCCGCTGGCGACGCCAGCTAGAATCGTGATTCCTTTCCAACCGGTTTGGTTGGCCGCGGTGATCGCGGGGTCTGGACCAATGAACGCCATGTCTAGAGTGCCCTTAACGAGTAAGGGTATTTCCTGTGTCCCCGACGGGTAGTAGGTGGCTACGAGGGTCGTCGTAGGTCCCAACGCATTCTGGAAGGATCCGCTCGACACGCCGAGTATCGCAGGAGCGTGGTTGACATTGAGGAAGTAGCCCAGGTTCAGGACGCCGATTGAGTTGCTTGTTGTGCTAGTGCTTGACGTGCTTGACGAGCTTGAGGTGCTTGACGTGCTTGAGGTGCTTGACGAGCTTGAGGTGCTTGAGGTGCTTGACGAGCTTGACGTGCTGGTGGTTGTCGTTGAGCCCCGAGTGAGAACCATTGCAGAGTAGACGCCTACCACTAGCAACACCAGGATTGCTACTGCAACGCCCGCCTTCGCACCGTTTCTCATGGGCTGACCTTGATAATCACAGGTAATTAAACCTTAGTTATATATAATTAGACAATGCACAACGTCCCGGACTAGATTCCTGAACCAGACGGTTCCATTCATCCGTTTGCGTCGCGTAGTGTGGCATCCCTAAGGATTGACGAGGAAGCTCAAAGGATGCTTCTCAATCTCCATGTCAAGCTTCTCGAAGCTCGACAGTGTTCCGACGTCGTACCATACCTTCTTCGTATAGTATGCCGCCACCTTCAGGTCCTTGTCCAGCATGGCGGGCAGAAGATGCGTCATCAGGTTTGTGTTCTCTCGGCTCGCGAGTCTTCGCGCCAGGGCCATCGCTGCGGGTCCCAGTACCATGTAACCCGTCGTCACGCTGAGGTTCAGGCTGGGCTTCTCATCCACGGAAACCACTAGTCCTCCCCTTCCTACCCTGGCCGTCCCGACCGGAAGAGTGTAGCCTTTGGAGAGCACTAGCGTAGCGTCCGCCTTCATGCTCCTGTGCCTGGTGAGCAGGCTGGAGATATCGAGGTCGGCCAGGATGTCGCCGCAGCAGACAAGGAGCTCGTTGCATCTCGAGATTGCGCCATTGCTCAGGGCGTTTGCGACCGCGTTTAGACCTCCTGTCCTTCCCTTTGGGTCCTCTGAGTACTCCAGCTTCACTCCATATGCTTCTCCGTCGCCGAAGTATCGCCTAATGTCCTCGGAGCGATAGCCGGTCAGCATCGTGATTCTGTTGACTCCGTGGTGCTCTAGGAGGCTGATGACGTATAGAAGGAGGGGCAGCTTCTTCGGGCCAATCGGAATCATCGTCTTCTGGAAGTAGTCTGTCAGAGGCCTCAGCCGCTCTCCCCGGCCTCCGCACAGCACCGCAGCTTCCGTCTTCGAGTGCATCACCATGGTTGCCAGAAGCGCGTAGTTAATTGTTAAGCATCAGGGGTAACGTCGCAGATCGTTAACGGGGATAGCGCCACGGCTAACTGGGCAAGTCACATCTTGCTCCCATAGCGAAAGTAAGTCTTGAGGCGAGATCCAAGCCGTTAATTATATATAATTGGGCACTTTGCCTAAGTGTGTTGCCGACCAAGTACACCACAGTATCCATACCCCAGACGCTCCACGCGAGGCTTGAGGCTCTCATTTCAGGGAAGACCGGGTTCAAGTCGGTGTCAGACTACGTCACTTTCGTCCTGCGGGAAGTGGTCGCCATGCACGAAACCTCACACGTTCCCGAGGCCTTCACGAGCTCCGACATCGAGGAGATCAAGAACCGACTGAAGGCGCTCGGTTATCTCTAGGTGAACGGATAGTGGTCAGCGCACCGCACGGTGGGAGACTCGTGCAGATTGGGCAATCTGCTGACTTGTCAGTCTTCGCGGGGTTCACTCCGGAACAGACGATCACCATCGGCAAAGAGATGCGAAATCTCGTTGCGAATATTGCGAATGGCGTGTTCAGCCCGCTTGAGGGTTTCATGGGAGAAAGTGACTACCTCAGCGTGATCGACCAGATGCGACTGGAGAGCGACGTCCCGTGGACGATTCCTGTTCTATTGCCTATCTCAGATCAGGTTCGGTTGACGACACGCGACGAGGCACTGCTGGCCGATCAGCAAGGAACGCCCGTAGCCGTCATCGAGTGCGGGGAGACTTTCGAGATTTCGAAGAAGGAATATGCAATGAAGGTGTTCGGTACAGAGGATGGTGCGCATCCTGGCGTCTCCAAAGTCTACGAAGGGTCCTCGAGGGTGATGTCGGGAAAGCTGAAGGCCGTCGCGAGGAATGACTACGGCAAGTTCGCGGATCGTACCCTGTCGCCCGAGGAGACCAGACTCCTGTTCAGGGAGAGAGGTTGGAATACGATCGTCGCCTTTCAGACGCGTAATGCTCCGCACATAAACCACGAGTATCTTCAGAAGAGCGCGCTGGCGCTCGTAGACGGGCTGTTCGTCAATCCCGTCCTCGGCAAGAAGAAGTCTGGCGACTTCACGGATGAGGTCATTCTTGCAACCTACCAAGCCCTGATCGACAACTACTACCCGAAGGGTTCGGTTGTATTGAGCGTGCTTCACTACGAGATGCAGTACGCTGGGCCGAAGGAGGCGATAATGCACGCAATCATGAGGAAGAACTTCGGCTGCACGCACATCACCATCGGAAGAGACCACGCGGGGGTGGGTACCTACTATGGGCCGTACGCCGCGCAGGAGATCTTCAAGGAGTTCCCAGACCTCGGCATCACTCCCTTCTTCTTCAGAGAATTCTACTACTGCAAGAAGTGTGGAGGCATAGCAACCGAGCGAACATGTCCACACGGCGAGGATGAAAGGCTCAACTTCAGCGGGACAAAGCTGAGGAAGATGTTCGCCGATGGGCAGATGCCGCCGAAGGAGTTCATGCGGCCAGAGGTGGCGCAGGTGATCGCGCAGTCGAAGGCACCGTTTGTGGAGTGAGATAGACTGAAAGTTGCGGTTATCGGCCTCGACTCGGTCCCACCTGAGCTGCTGTTCGACAAACTCCTAGACAAGCTTCCAAACATCAAACGGATGTATGAGAAAGGCCTGCACGGCAAGTTGAGGACCTGCGACCCGCCGATTACCGTCCCGGCATGGATGGTCATGATGACGGGCAAGAACCCTGGACAGCTAGGAATCTACGGGTTCAGACACCGAAAAGGCGCTTCTTACAACGACGCGTACATAGTCAACTCGACACACGTCAAGGAGAGGACCGTCTGGGAGATCCTTTCGTCACACGGAAGGAAAAGCATCGTTCTCGGCGTACCGCCAGGATATCCCCCCAAGCCTGTTCCGAATGCACTGACCGTTTCGTGTTTCATCACGCCGAGCATCGAGAGGCCCTTCACCTACCCCCCAGAGCTCCGAGAGGAAGTCCTGAAGGCTGCTGGAGGGAGGTATATCTTCGACGTGACGTTCAGAACAGAGGACAGGGATGGGATCAAAGAGGAGCTCTTCGACATGACTCGCAAGCGGTTTGACGTTGCCGAGCACCTGGCCAAGAGCCATCCATGGGATTTCTTCATTATGCACGAGATTGGCTTCGACAGGCTGCATCACGCCTTCTGGAAGTTCTTCGACCCCACCCACCCCAGATATGTCCCTGGGAACAAGTATGAGAAGATAGACGAAGAATACTATGGCATGGTGGACGACAGGATTGGCAGGCTATTGTCTATCTTCGGAGACGAATGCCTGACTTTTGTCCTCTCCGACCATGGCTCGAAAGCAATGAAAGGGGGATTCTGCGTCAACCAATGGCTCGAGAGGGAAGGCTACCTCGCGTTCAAGAATAGGCCGAGTTCAATCATCGATATCGAGAAGGCCGAAATAGACTGGAGCAAGACAAAGGCGTGGGGGTGGGGCGGCTACTACGCCCGGATCTTCTTCAACGTTAAGGAGAGAGAGGCACAAGGGATAATCGAACGTTCATCATACGAAGCAGAAAAGAGACGATTCGTTGAGAAGGTGCTCAAGATTGTGGACCGAGAGGGAAATCCCATGGGTAACCAAGTGTTCGAGCCCAACTCATTGTACCATGGCGCAATCGGTGATGCACCCGACCTCATGGTGTACTTTGGGAATTTGGATTGGAGGTCCGCGGGAACTGTGGGTCATGAGGAACTGTATCTGTCTGAGAATGACACAGGTCCAGACGACTCCGTGCACTCGATGGATGGTGTCATGATGATGTACGATCCTCGTCGCGACTTGGGCGCTAAAGAGATTCAGGGTGCCGGTGTTCAACAGATCGCACCGATTCTGCTCAGGGTGTTGGGGTTGGACCCCGCAAAGGAAGGCATCGACGCACACACCCCGGACGGGTTGATGGACTATCTCAAACGATAGCGAGAACCCTGCTAGGAGCGGGTTCACAGTCTGGATGACAGGTTTGCCCGGGTCAGGCAAGTCGACCATTGCCGTGATACTGAAACGGCGACTAGAGGGTGACTACGGAAAGTTTGTCGAAATCCTCGACGGTGACGAAATAAGGAAGGGCCTCTCGAGAGACCTTGGCCTGTCGAAGCAGGACAGAGAAGAGCACGCGAGACGCGTCTCTTATCTGGCGAAGGTCCTTTCCAGAAACGGTGTCATCTCCATAGTGGCTCTGATATCACCGTACAGGGTCTCAAGGGAATTCGCGAGGGAGACCATAGGGACCGGCCGGTTTGTGGAAGTCTACGTGAAAGCCTCACTCTCGGCTTGCGAGAAGAGGGATCCAAAGGGACTCTATGCCAAGGCCCGCAGAGGTGAAATCACCAACATGACGGGGATTCAAGATCCCTACGAAGAGCCGATTTCTCCAGACATAGTTGCGGATACTGAGAACGCCTCACCCGAGGAGTCGGCTGAAGACTTGCTGATTGGACTCAAACGTCTGAACTACCTCTAGAGAATGCACACCTGAAGGAGGGGTGTTGCGCCCCTGAATGAACCGAAGAAGATGAGGAGAGACTGCCCAACTGCCCTTTGTCACTCGGCGTCAATTATTCTAGCGGGAAAGCAACACTCGCCTACGGAGCAACCGCCTTATCTTCTCCCTGTCCGTTCTGAGCTGCCGATCGAATACGAATCGAGCCAGATCTCTATCCCATTTCTTTGGTCTTGACAACATTGCAAAGAAGTATCCTGGTATTTGAAATAGGAATCTCAGGTTACGGTGATGCGCGGAAGCAGCCACAGAAATGTAGACGGCGTGAATGGGTTCGTAACCCATCTTCCATCTCCAAGTACCGTTTCTAAAGAAAGTGAGCATCGAACTATCAGTTCCTCTCATCATTCCGCGCAAGGATATCGGCTCTGTGTAGGGGACTCTCTTGAATCCTAAAGACATCAGCTTCAGAATGAGCATCGAATCTTCAGCCTCCAATACTGGAAACCTATAGCCAACAGCCTTGAATGCGCTCATCCTTACAAGCAGCACTCCGCCCGTACCGACCACATCGGCCCCTAGCGCCGCAGCACTCTCTATCCAATCAGGAGGCAACAGAGTGTCCCCATCCACGCGAAGGAACCAATCGAATTCTGTCATGTCTAAGCCATCCAGTGCGGTGTTTATCGCCTTGGATACTCTGATGCCCACGTGTCGGTCATGAAAGATTTTGTCAGCCACTACTATTCTTGCAGGTGGGAGACTCTGTGATTCTAAGGAAAGTCGGGTGCGCTGAGCCGGTTCATGAGATGCGATGATCGCTAGAACTCTCTTTTCTGGGCTGCTCATCTACTTCCGACCGTTCTGGTCATCCTGACTCCGACTTAAACCAGGGTTTCTGCCATGCTTCGTCGCCATACGCTTCACTCATCTTTGACTCGCTTCCATTCTTATTCTGACAGTCTTTCCTTCACTCAGTCCTGAATCCACAATCTAGCATCCGTGGTTCGAAGATTTAAGGCGTCATTCGAGAGATCCGCTGATGAGCACGCTAGCATCCTACCTCTAGGAGAGGCCGATTCTACACACTCGCCGTGTTTCGCTGCTGCTTGGTCGTCGATAGGCCATGTTGGCCTTCCCAGGGCAGCGACACCATCCTCGAAATGGGGAGACGTGAGTGTTAGCCGCTGTCTTCGAGTCCAGCCATCGACGACTTCCTGATGAGTTTCGTCGGCTCCTTCGGAAGGGGGGTTGAGAGGAATGTCATAGTCTACGGCAGACTCAGTCGAAGCGCTTATCTGAAATACAAGGTCCTAGGCCGTTCGGTCGGCGGCCCGAAATGGATCTTCTTGCCTGCCTCCACACGCATTCATTTCCTGAACGTGCTTGCGAAGAAGACGCTCGACGCCAAAGCGCGCGCGCTCATGCGTCCTTTTCCTATGAAGACGCTGTCACCCGATGGAAAGAACGGATCCCTTGAACCTCAAAGACTACGCTGCGTACATCTTTGACTTGGACGGAACCCTGTTCACGATTCCCGTCGACTGGGTCAAGGTGCGCGAGGAGGTCGGCAAGATGGCCGGGGCCCCGATCGGGAATACGCCTCTGTTCGTTAAGGTGGAACAAATCGTCTCGGTTCGTCCGTCCATTAGAGACACTATCTTCGCGAAGCTCGACCTTCACGAGTTGAAGGCAGTGCCAGCAGCTGCTCCAATTAGCGGGGCCTTAGAACTCCTCTCCCATATTTCGAAGGTTGCTGAGTTGGGCCTGGTGACCATGCAAGGGTCGGCAGCATGCGATAAGATCCTTGGCAGGCACCATCTAGGGGAACTGTTCGACGTTCAGGTGACCAGGGAGGATTCCCTTGACAGAGCCGAGCAGCTTCGAATTGCGCTTCAATCGCTGTCTTCATCACCTAAGGACACACTCTTCACTGGAGACGGGCTCGACGACGTTCGGTGCGGGAGGAGAGTGGGTGTCGACACGGCGTTGGTAGGGAGAGAACAGACGGGGGAAGCGAGACCTGACTATACCTTCACGACTCTTGCCATCTTCAAGGACGGGATCATTTGAAATGGAGAAGCTCCCGGGGGCCTAGAGTTCAGGCGCGCCGCGGGAGGGCCGCAGGTGGTTCAGTCTCAGGATTGAGCGGGTCATGACCCTGAACCTCGGTTCCACCGCATACAGAAGGCCGAAGTAGATTGCCCCTCCCAGTGCGACCGTCGCGCAGAGCTCGAGTCCGTAGACTAGAGTACCTGCGCTCGAGGCCAGGAGCACTCTGGACAGCAGGGCCAGTGTGACCCCCATCACAGCAGCGGCCCCTAAGTAGTAGGGTACAGGCGATCCCGCCCGAACGAGCTGCGCCGAACGGCTGGCGCGTCTGCCCTTGATGATGAGGAAGAAGACCGTCGTGCAAAGCTGGACCGCGGCCCAGAGCGCGACGGCAGCAGAGTCCCCCAGCCCGTTCGCGAAGGCGAATGACAGCACGGTGAACATGCTAACGAGATACACCAGGGCAGCGCACAAGTTGACCAGTGGGACGTAGAGCAGATTGCTTCTCACGAGGCTCTTGAATCCTTTCTCGTTGCCCGTGTCCACCTTCTCAGTGCCTCGGAGGGTCTGGTCCACAGTGAGGGATATCGCTTGGAAGAGGAACATGACTGAAAGGATCGAAAGCCCGAGACTGCCCGCCAGGTACTTCGCGCCGAACAAGTGTAGAATCGGCTGGGCTAGGACAACCCCGCCCACAGCCATCGGGATGCTAAAGAGCAGCAGGAACTCAATGATGATGGCCGGTAGTGTCTCGTTCCCCCCCCGCAACAGAAGGGGATACAGGGCGTAGGCAAGGTAGAACGAGTAGCCGACAATCGAGGCGACAGTGAAGGCAGGCTGGTAGACACCAGCGATCGCCGTTCCGAAGCCTAAGGAGGCTATGTATGTATCTGCGATTAGGAGGAGCGAAGGAAGGGAGTTGACGACGGGAAGCCAAGATCGCCTAAGCCACCGCTTCGCGACTGACAGTTGCAGCTGTTCTCTGGTCGCCCCCCTCACCATGTAGGCACCGAACGTGGAGTTGATGAGGTATGAGGCTAGGAGGCCCAGAATGACGCCCTCGACGCCAAGATTGTACACGTAGAGCGCCTCGTATGCAACCACGATCTTCACAGGCTCCGAAACGAAGAGCTGGTAACCCTGGACGGCTGGTCTGTAACCCGCAACGATCGATGTGGTGACCGCGTTGAAATAGCTTAGCGGAACGAGCAGGCTGCCGAGCAAGAAGGGAAGGAACGAAGCGGCTGCCTGTCCCGCTCGGCTCGAACGAGTCACGACGGAAACGACGAAGTAGAGTAAGAGCCCAAACACACTCATTGCGACGCCCGCGGCGAATGAGGTCCTACCCACCAGTCTCCCCCTGGCGATGTCTCGGGTGGTCCAGTAGGTCACAATCCCAAGTGGATATGACGAGAACGTAACGACATCGATGATGACCTCCCAGAGGCCGAGCTGTGCCGGAGGCAGCCACCTTGCTGCCATGATCAGGAACAGCAGGCCGGTGAAGGCGCTGAAGATGTATCCCCCGAAGACAGTCAGACCCGTTGAACGCAGTCCGATTCGGCTGGTCATATTGTCATACCGCTGGCCTGAACTCTCATGCTCCCACCTGGACATGTCTCGCGTTGGGAATGAGGACTGGAAGGACTCACGACCACGTCCGTATTGGGTTCGACATCCTCGTTCTTAAGGTGGTACGAGAATTCGTCTCGGCAAGGCCAACGCTCCCTCGCATGCTCGTCACTGACAGGTGTCAAGCTGGTGCCGTCGTGTCCCGGGTCGATGGGTTTCAGGGAGCACCACAGGCGCCATGACTTCTCTTCGCTTGAGCGTTCGCTCGCAGAAGGGTCACCTAACGGTCTAAGAACCGCTGAGAAGACTCCGCAGCAGTGCACGCTCGTGCTTAGCGCTGACTGTGAGCTCTTCGAAGCGGCGCGAGATCCGTTCGCGGTACTCGGCAAGGGCAGATGGGTCTCGCGCGAATTTCGCCACCTTCTCGGCCACTTCCCCCACATCCGACTGCTCCACATAGAGAATCGAATCCCCGAACACACCCTCGATCTCTTTACTCCTGGTCGAAATGATCGGTAGTGCTGCGGCTGCGTATTCGAAGAGCGTGTGGTTCACCGTGAAGGGCTCGTCGGTTACGTTGAGGCCGAAGTCGCAAGAGGCTTTCAATTCCTCGTATTCTGCCTTGGGAAGGTATCCCAGGAACTTCACCCTGCGAAGATTGCCCAAGCGTGTCAACCGGGAACCGAGCCTCTCGGGTGGACCGGTCATGGCGAGCGTCACGCCTTGCACTCTCTCTACTCCCATAGCCTCGATTTCCACTCTCTCTTGGAAAGAGAGAGAGGCCGCCATTCCTATCAGCCCGGAAGAGGCCGCACGCCTTCTAAGGATCTCATTCCTCGAGAACGGGTTCTTATCTACACAGTCGTGGATCGTAAGCACGCGCCCTGAGAATTCGTCGCCGATGACAGCCCTCCAGTAGTCGTGCGGCACTGTGTTAAGGAAGGCAGTCCTGTCCGCCAGATGCTCCATCGCCTTGAGGGCACCGGAAAGAGCGCTTGCGCCAAACGTCTTTATGCTCCACACGTTGTGGTGATCAATCACGAGCTTCCTGCCTGTTATGGCGCAGTACGGGATGCAAGCCAGAGGAGCGAGAATTGGCGGGTTCTGGCAGTACACGACTTTGGGCTTGCGTGAGAAGAGGAAGACCTGTGTCATTAGGAAATAGACAAGGTATTTCAGCGGTGCTAGGAACTTCGGGACCTTTCCGAGGTCGAAATTCTTCCTCTCAGCGCCGAGGTCCTTGGCGAGCTCGTCCAGCCTCGCCGAAGATCCGGCCCATACCATCGCTAATATCAAGTGTCTAAGCCACTTCGACTCGCCTTAATTAACAGAACCTCGCATGAAATGCGTTTACCAAACCATGCGAGAAAGCCCACAGGCTTCAGTCGTGGGATGAATCGCATTGGTGCTTAAATAGAAAATCAACCCATGAGGGATGTGGACCTACACGTAGGGCAGGACATGCCCGAACTCAAGC
>Ga0208563_1001833_pt1 | contig 13388 bp, 15 predicted proteins | sample June2015DPH_17_1_2_FD_184717 | JGI IMG/M metagenome (GOLD analysis project Ga0208563, IMG submission 184717) | Peatland microbial communities from SPRUCE experiment site at the Marcell Experimental Forest, Minnesota, USA - June2015DPH_17_150... | ecosystem: Environmental > Terrestrial > Soil >... | reverse complement strand
ATAGGATGGTAGGAGCCGTACATCGTTGGTCTCACTAGAGTGTTGAAGCCTGCGTCCACGCCCACGAATTTTTTTGAAGGCGTAACCTTGACAGTGTTAACGGTTGTTAGGAGGATGCTAGCGTCACAGACTAAGTATCTGCCTGGTTCAACGCATAAAAATGGTTTGCCAAGACCGTACTCTGTAATCTTACCCTTGAACGGTGCTACCACTTTCGAGGCGAAGGTTGCTAAATCGAATTCTTGGTCCTCTGGCTTGTAAGGAACCCCGAATCCGCCACCGATGTCGATGAATTCGAATTCTATTCCTACTTCGTCATGGACCCGCTTAGCTATACTCAATAGTTTTTCCACTGCCAAAACGTAGGGTTCTACGTCAAGAATCCCTGAGCCAATGTGCATGTGAATGCCGAAGCGTTCGACTCTTGCCTTCTTAGCAGTCGCATAAGCCTTTAGTGCGTCTTCTTCCATTAAGCCAAACTTTGAGTCTGGACCAGCCGTGATGCAGTGAGTATGGTGACCTGCACCGATTTCTGGGTTAATACGCACCGACAAAACCGGCGGCACAGCAATCTTTAGTAGCCTATCTAACTCCGATTGAGAATCCACATTCACTGCAACGTTTGCATCGGCTAGGAATTTTAACTCGTCATTTCGGACGCTGGTTCCAGTGAATATAATGCGGTCTGGTGTGTATCCGCTGGTTAAGCCCATGAACACTTCGCCTGGGCTGACGGTGTCTAAGTATGCGCCTTCTGACTCAAGAATCTTTAATACTGTGAGGTTGGAGTTTGCTTTGGCAGCGTAATATACGCGTACGTACTTGTAGTTGCGGATTAAGGCGTCATGAAGCCGATTATAATTATCTCTAATACGTTTCTCGCTTACTACGTACAAGGGCGTATCGTATTTTTCAGCTAACTCCTTAACCGAAAAGCCATCAAAGAACAAGTTGCCTTTCCGGTCTTCTAAGGGTTCACGAAGCTTTCTTTTAACCATTAGTTACACACGTCTCAATGTGGTATTATTTGAGCGGTAGTTAAGCTAAGCCTTTAGCTACTAAGAGTTCAGCGCTGAGAATGCCTGCACCTGCGCCACCACGAACCGTATTGTGTCCTAAGCATATGTACTTGAAAGTCATAATTGGATCCTTGCGAATTCTGCCAACTACAACGCTCATGCCACAGCCTGTATCGCGGTCAAAGCGTGGCTGAGGCCTATTCTGCTCTTTGCGAACTACGATTGGTTGCTCGGGCGCGGAGGGCAGCTTGAGTTTCTGCGGTTCACCCTTAAACTTAGCGAACGCAGCTTCAATCTCTTCTATCGATGGATCCTCTTCCAGCTTGATGAAGACTGACTCTAAATGCCCGTCTTTCACGTTGACTCTGTTGCAGCTTGCGCTAAGTTTGAAATCAGCGTTCTTCACTACCTTGCCATCAAAGTTGCCTAGAATCTTAAGTGCTTCGGCTTCCATTTTTTCTTCTTCCTTAGAAATGTAAGGAACCACATTATCAATTATATCGAGCGAAGACACGCCTGGGTAGCCAGCGCCGCTTAACGCTTGCATGGTGGTAACTATAACATTTCTGAGCCCAAACTGCATCAATGGCTTAAGCGTAATTGCAAGTTGAATGGTGCTACAGTTAGGATCCGTCGTTATGAAGCCTTTCCAGCCTCGTGCCTTTTGCTGAATCTTAATCAAATCAGCGTGGTCAGGGTTAATTTCTGGAATAAGCAATGGGACGTCGTTTTCCATTCTGTGAGCGCTTGCCTTACTGAACACTGGATACAGGGCTGCAAATTCAGATTCAACTGGACCTGCCAAGTCGCCTGGAAGAGACGAAAACACCAAATCCACGTTGCCTGCCTTCTCCACTGACTCGACATCAGCGTTTGCTACGGGCATCTCAGCAATTTCTTTGGGCAGGTTTGACTCCATAACCCAGTTGCAAGCATCCTTGTACTTTTTGCCTGCTGACCGCTCTGATGCGGCGAGCACCTCAATTTGGAACCATGGATGCCCCTGTAAGAGTTGAATGAACCGTTGCCCAACGGCTCCAGTTGCGCCTAAGATGGCTACTTTACGCTTAAACGACATTCAAATTCGCTTCCTTTGCACTTGTGAGTTGTTTTCCTTGATAAAAAAGTTAATGGTTGATTTACTGGTTAAGATAAGCCTAAAACATCAGCCATACTGAACACTTTAGGCTCGTTTTGCTTGCTTAACCATTCAGCCGCGTAAACAGCTCCCTGAGCAAAAACGTTACGTGAGAACGCAGTGTGCTCTATGCGTAGCATCTCGTATGGTCCTGCAACTATCAAATCATGAATGCCAGGCACTCCACCAACTCGCAAAGCTGTGATTTCAAGTTCTCCAGGCTGCCGTGGGCTTATACCTTCTCGTCCAGAAACGACTGTTGTGTAACCGCGTGTGTTAGCGACAATTTCACCCAGCTTCTTAGCAGTACCGCTTGGCGCATCCTTCTTCCCAGTATGATGGATTTCGCTTATACTGAAATCGTATTCCTTCGGAAACGCTTGCAATGCTTCTGCCAGCTTGAACAGTATGTTGACGCCTACTGAGTAGTTTGGTGAGAACACGGCTGGAACTTTGCCTGACATGGCGTTTACGACTTGGCGGTTTTGCTCTGGAGTGAAGCCTGTGGTACCTAAGATAATGCGTTTTCCAAGATTGGAAACGATGGGAATATTGACAACTTCGGCGGCTGGCATCGTGAAACTAACGTAAACATCCGCGTCTCGGACAGCTTCGTTTATTCTGTCGGAACTAAGAATTTGCGTTTCCGAATTGCTGATGCCAAGTTCTCGCAGGGTTTTGCCTATGCAAGGATTATTTGGAGCCTCTATGGCGCCAACTATCTGATGCCCTTTTGATGTGGCTTCATTGATAACAGCGTTGCCCATTCTGCCTGCAGCGCCTGCTACACACAGCTTAAGCATAGAAGAGCCCCTCCAAGTACTTCGCATTATATAATCGTTCCTTTAAATCAACATTGAAGTAGTCTGCTATGGGCTGAAGGATTTCAGGATGGTTCTCGTATACTTTTCTGGCGTTTGCAAGGACTACTTCTAAGCCGTTGCGAGTCATTTTTCCCAAGGGTTGCCTGCTTGGACCAGACGGCATGCCTAACACGTTCATCAACGTCTTGTAAGCCAAGGGGTTGCGGGCTTTGCATGTTACTGCACCGTACGGTGTTTGTTCTTGTGTTTTAACGGTGACTATGCTGAATAGCGGTTGCAATGCTTGGGCGATTCTGCTGGCTTCTTCTTCGTTACCGTCTAGAATGTAGTGTGTCATGTCGGCTACTGCGCGGGGTGCAATGTTGGATGTAACTGAGATTACGCCACTTGCGTTAATATCTGGCGAAGTCATCATAGCAAAAGTTTTGTCATCATCACCCGAGAGGATGTCAAAGTCTTCACCGCAGAGCCGGCGGGTTAACTTCATGTTTTCCAAATCACCAGTGGCTTCCTTTACGCAGCGGACGTTTGGGTATTGCTGATGAAGGATTGCGAGGTCTTGTGGGTAAAGTTGGGTTCCTGTTCTGCCTGGGATAATGTATGGAATTACTTGGATTTCAGGGAACTGCTGCGCGATTGGTTCGATGTATTCACGGCGTATTTCTAGTGAGCTTGGCCCGTTGTAGTATGGGTCTACGAGTAGGACGCATTTTACACCTATGTGCTGGGCGTGTTCTGTGCCTTCGATGGCTTCTTGAGTTGAGTTGCTTCCTGTTCCAGCTATGGTTAAGCATCTTCCGCCTGCCCATTCATGTGTTCTCTCGATCACCTTGTTGTGTTCATTCCAGTCTAAGGTGGGGCTTTCACCGGTTGTGCCGACGGCGAGTATGCCTTTTACGCCTTCTTTTATTTGGAAATCTACTAGTTGACGTAAGCCTTCGTAATCTACTTCGCGATTACGGGTCATGGGAGTTATTAATGCAGTATAACAACCGCTGAATGTTACCATTTTTAGATTCCTCATTATAGATAATGAACAATCACTAGCACGATATTTAAGCGTTACGTTTTTCTCACTATTTTTACTAAAAACGAAATATCCCCTATATTAAAAGCTAATTTTCAGTCAACAGTTTAACATTTTCAGTAAAGCTAACGCTAAAAAACTAAGCCCGTGCTTTACTCTTTAATGACACAAATAATAAGCAGTAAAAACGCCATCGTAGCCACCGTAAAGCCTACGCAAATAAGCAACAGCATCACCAAGAGTCATAGCAGAAGGAAGAACCAACCTGTAATTGTCCGACCGCACAACTTCCGTCAGCCTTCCCGTTTCCTTCTTCACTATCTTCAGCCTCAAAACGTTTGGACCTGATTGAAAAACAGCAACCTCTCCACGATGGGAGTTGCCTTTTCGGATATCAATTGTCTTTTTACCTATCTTTAACCATTCGAACATTTCTTTCTTTGTAAAAAAAAGGGGCAAGTTGGCACCTTAAATTTAAGATAAAACGACTAAAAGATAAGTTTTCAGTAAAAAAGCGAATAACAAATTTAATATAAATATGAAAAAATGGGTTGGAAATTGAGAAGGATTGCTTGTGGTTTAACCTTTGCCTTTCTCTTCTTTACCGAAGTATTTGGTCCACTTGAGTTTACGTGCGTCTCGTTTGAATTGCAAGGAGCTTTTCTTGCATTTGCCAGAATCGAACCATAAAATAGATCCGTCGTTTTTAACGTACATCATGCCTGTACCAGCTGGGAAATCAGCACCACAGAACGAACATTTTCTTGATTTTGGCATGACAGTTTCTCCTGATTGTTTTATCTTGTGATTTTCTTTGCTTCTCTTTCTGTTTCACGCAGCATCAAAATATCTTGAACTCGAACTGGTCCTTTAACGTTACGTGTTATGATTCTGCCTTTATCTTTGCCTTCCATGATGCGCACTCGGACCTGTGTAATTTCACCAGTGACGCCCGTGCGACCAATGATTTGGATAACTTCTGACGGAATAAGTTCTTCAGCCGCTTCTTTACTCATTACTGAGATCCTCGTTTAACCTGGTCAATCCGAGTGATGATTTCTTTGATTAATCCTGCGGCTTCTCCTTCCTTGAGAATGCATGCTGCCGCGCATGGAACGTCTATACCTATTGCGTTGCCTATTTTGTCTTTGTTTGGAACGAACACGTAGGGGATTTTTCGTTCTTCACAGAGAAGAGGTAAATGCGCTACCACTTCTGGCGGATCAACATCTTCAGCTATTACAACAAGTTTTGCTTGAGATCGCTCAACAGCTTTTGTTGCTTCGTTTGTTCCTTTCCTAACTACTCCTGATTTAGAAGCAATCGTTAGGGCTTCATAGGCTGCATCTACGATTTCTTTCGGTACTTCATATTTTACATAGAATGGTTTGGACATATTAGCCTCACCCTTTTAAGGCACAGTCTTATCCACACTTCTTATTTAAGAAGCTTTCGACTCTAAAACGCCAGTCTAAACTTTCAGCTTTTAAAGACCTTAGAAAACTTTAAATAAGCTACTACGGTCACGTACATGTTTTTCGAGAGGGGAATTGCGCGTTTGCAAAAATTGGGCAGAGTGCGGGCGTTAACTCCGTCAAAAAACATGATTGTGAAAGCCGAAAAAGCTCCTAAAATTGGCTCAGAAGTTGTTGATGAAAACTTAAACGTTGTCGGTAAAGTTTTTGATATTATAGGTCCAGTGTCCGCTCCTTATGCGGTGGTTAAACCAACCGTTAGTGAACCTGCTAAACTATTGAATAAACCGGTGTACTTGCTTCTCTCGAAAACGAAATGGAGTAAAAAATGAATGAGTAGAGATAGCAAGTTACATGAAGAAACAGACCAATCTGCAAAAGCAGCAGAACCATCCAAAGTACAATCATGCCCTGAATGCGGCAGCATCCGAATTATGCGCGATTATGAATGCGCCGAAATAGTATGCATGGACTGCGGTTTCGTAGTAGCCGCCAAAATAGCTGACCGAGGACCTGAATGGAGAGCCTTCGACGATGAGCAAAGGTCAAAAAGAACCAGAGTTGGAGCACCCTTAACATATACAATCCACGACAAAGGTTTATCAACAACCATCGATTGGCACGACCGAGACATTTATGGTAAAAGTCTCTCGCCCGGGCAGAAAGCGCAGGTTTATCGTCTTAGGAAATGGCAAAGGCGCATCAGAGTTTCAGACGCGACAGAACGGAACTTGGCATTCGCCCTTTCTGAAATTACCAAGATTTCTAATAATTTGAATCTTCCAAAAAACATTCTTGAAACAGCTTCAGTGATTTACCGAAAAGCAGTAAAAGAACGCCTAATCCGAGGCAGGTCAATTCAGGGTGTTACTTCAGCGGCGATTTACTTGGCATGCAGGCAATGCAGCTTACCTCGCACCTTAGACGAAATCGCTCAGTCGTCAACTGTAAACAAGAAAGAAGTTGGCAGAAGCTACCGTTTCCTAATCAGAGAATTAAACTATTCCATTCCACCACTCAAACCAAGCCAATACATAACAAAGTTTTCTAACCAACTGACAATGCAAGGAAAAGTTGAAGAAATCGCCCACAAAATCTTGGCCACAGCAAAAGAACTTAAACTCACGTCAGGCAGAGGACCGACCGGAATCGCGGCGGCAGCAAGTTACATAGCGTCTGTTTTAACGGGTGAAAGGAAAACTCAGAGGGAAATCGCAGAGATTGCGCAGGTGACTGAGGTTACTATTCGGAATCGGTACAAAGAACTTGTTGAACGATTGATGTTTCAAATAAGCATCTAATCAACTTTTTTTTTATTTTTCGTTTTAAGCAAAGGGTTCAGGCAAATGGCTGATTCCAACACAAAAAACTCAGAAGCGCCAAAAATAGAAGAGTTAATTGGTAAACTTAAGGAAATACAGTTAGGGCTTAGACAAAATTTAGCCTATCTACAGCAGAAATTAGAAATACTTGATTCTAAGCCTGATTTGTTGAGTAGCCTGGAGAGTCTCAAGAAAGATGCAGAATCACGAGCCAGCGACCTTGAAGCGGAAGTAAAGCAATTGCGAGAAGAGCTTAAATCCATTAAAGAGCTTTTAGGCTTGAACGTGGAAAGAAGTAATCCCGTGGATTCTCCGTAAATGCACAGTTATTTTTTTAAGCATGATAGTCGCTATGCTAATTCATGCCCTACAAATTCACATTCGACCTTTCGAAGGTTCCACGTTTCTTCTTCACTGAAATCGCCTTGATTAGCTATCAGAAGGGCATGCACAAAACTTTTCTTAAAAAATTACAAAAAATCATTTTAAAGTTTAGAATACAAGAAGCCACAGGACTAAATCTTTCCGATTCCTTAGTTTTGCTTCAGGACTTAATTGATTTGCAAGCAGTAAATATGATAGAGCGAGGCAAGTTCTTGCAAACCAAGAAGAGGGCTCTTTTTCTTCCTCATTGCTCTCGGAAATATATGGATAATCGTTGTAAAGCAGTTTTTGACGCAAAGATTCCGTCTTACACGTGTGCGCATTGCTCGTCAGACTGCTTAGTAAACAAGGCAGACTATTTGGCTAGGAAAAAGGGTTATGATATTTACCTGTTGCCTGGAGGTTCCTGCATACCGAAAATTCTCAAGACAAGCCGATATGAGGGTATCGTTGGGGTTGCATGTGGTGAAGAAATGAAAATTATGGGTCCGCTTCTGAACAGTATGGATGTGGCTGGACAAGCTATACCATTGATAAAGAATGGCTGTGCAAACACCATTTTCAACATGGAAACACTCGTAAAAGTTCTCTAACTTGCGACTTACTGCTTATGTAGCGCAAATTCAAGCTATTTACAGAAAGGAGAATGGGGTACTTAGAGCAGCAAAGCCGCAATAAGTGCTTTATAAAAAGGGGCTTTTGTTTTTTCCTTGCATTAAAGTGTACAGACTTTTTCGGAGGGCAGAAATAACTAACTGCATTAATTTACAAAGCAAAATAAAAGAAAGATAAACTGTTACTTTACTATTTCTCGTTTCTTCCAACGCAGGTTCTTGCCTTTGCACTTTCTGCATTTCACTGCGGTTGCAGCGTTGCGTGCGCCGCAGTCTCTGCAGATTTTCATGTACAACCTGTGCTGTTGAGCTATCGCCTTTTTAACTGGATCTAATATGGGCATCTTATTGTTAACCTTCCATTTTGGCTAAGTCCTTGATGGTTAAGTATCAAATATACCTTTTGTCCAAACTTTACAATTCACAGGAAAAGCTATCCTTAAGGCAAAAGCTCCCTTAGCTAACAAACTGGGAACGAATAAATTCGAAAAACAGCCCCTATTTAATTTCCTCAATCGTAACATAAGAGCGCGTATCTTCTATCCCATCTATTGTGTAGAGTTTCTTTAGGATTTCGTCGAGGCTATCTCGCTCAACAATAATTAATGCATCTACTTCGCCAGCTATGCGGAAAGCTCTTGAAACGGCAAGATCACGAATTTGCTCGTAAACATGTATTCGCTTAATCGGTGAAACTTTGAGGAGTATGAAGGCTGGAGTGGTGGATACGCCGAGAGCGTTCAAGCCTTTGTCAGTGACATCTATGAAGCCTCTGCCAGTGCGGATGTAACCGCGATTTTTGAGTTTACGCAGGTGCACGTTTAACGCTTGCCTACTCACGCCTAGCTGGCTTGATAACTCGTCTTGCTTAACCTTCAGCGTATAGGTGTTTGTGGATTTTCCTTTCTCGTAGAGTGTTTTTAAGAGTTGAATTGAACGTTTAGTTAATGGTTCCAAATTGGTCACTTATGTCGTAGTTTGTTAAGTTAAAAGTTTACAATAGTGAGGTTGCTTAAGAATTTGATGCCTAAAAACCGCCTAAAACAATACGAAGACCACCAAAAACAAGGGCTTCCTTCTTTCCAAAAACCCTACACTTGGCTCTTTAAATAAGTAACAACAAAGTTTGTGCTAGAAAAAGATAGCTAATCCACCTAAATATACTGACTCGAAAGTTTATTAAATAAATATAGAACATCATATGAACAACGTTTTTGCCTAACGCTAGTTCTCAGTTGTTTAAGGTTTGCTGAGGCTCTGGAACACTCTTTAAGGAGAAAAGAATGCAAATGCTTGATTATGACTATACTTTTCGTAAATTTAACCAGAGCCTTCTCAGCCCCTATCTCTTCTCCATTACTTTTTAAGACTAAAAAAGGGGAAAGTGGATTTTTTGGTTGCGAGGTTTTTATGGTCGCTTTCTGAGCATCAGCATAATCAAAGCGCCGATTATGGCGATTGCAATAATTATGGCGATTGTTGAAATGGTGAAGTATGTTTCGGTGGGTGGCAAATTAACTACTGGATATGGAGATGCTGTTGGTGCTGCTGGGACAACGAAGAAGGCAGTTTCTGCGGATGATTGCCAGTACGATTCGGAACCGGCAAATGTAGCGGTAACCGTGTACTTGCCTGGGATGTCAGGAGTCCATACATAGCTGTAGAATCCGTCTGAGTCACCTGTTGTCGTTCCGATTACTCTTGAATTGTTGTTCGAATCAAGTACGCTTAATGTAACTTCAACGCCAGTTGCATTGGTCGGTTTTGGAAACTGCATATAGACATACTCCATCCAATTGCTCATGCTGTCGTCGGATACTGCTGGGACACCGTTGGGGAAACGTAATTTCACAGCGTCTTGTTGTGTGCCTGGGGAAACATCAGTTACGAAACCGTCTATTAGAATGCTGTTTCCTAGTGTGATACCGTTGTTATTTCCCATTGAAACTGTAGTTGCACTTGGTCCCTTGCCTAAAGCGTAGAAGCTGTTGTCATAACAATTTAACATCGCGATTATACTGTCTGCGATAACTGGATGATTTCCGTAATAGGATCCTTGACTGTTTATTTCAAATATCTCTTCTCCAGTTGTTGCATTGAGGCAGACGAATGGTCCACCACGCCATCTGGGATCCTTCGGGCAGTGATCCGCTCGGAAAATGTAGATGTTTCCAGAAGAAAAGAATGCTATTTGCATTGGCCAATTATTGCCCCCAAATAATGCCTCGTTGTATGGATCTTTAACATCGTAAGTCCACATGAGCTTACCGGTCGTGTCATTGAAAGCCTCGACAGTTCCAGATTGGGCTACATGGTACATCATACCGTATGCAAAGGAAGTGTAATAGTTAATCGGCGCAACAAGGATCCAATTGTCCTGATATGGCAACGGATCAGTTGGACCCCATATGCATTGTCCCGTTCGGAGATTGAAGCCGTAGAAAACTCTGGTTTCTTTTATAGCTATGGCGAAAACATTATCTTCTAAACTCGACCCCTGATAGGTTATCATTACGTCTCTCTCCGGTGGCATCCATGTTGTATTGTACAGCAGTTGTCCTTCAGAACCTGGCTTCAGGTTAACAGCCCATATTGCAATAGGAGCACTAGTATTCCAAATCGCATAATCAATGACGTTAGCGCCGAGCATAATGTCCCCCAAAAAGGTTTCTTTGACATTTCCAGGCAGACCTTTGGGTATTGTAACGTTCCACATGATTCCTTTCGTGGCATCATATGTTCGGTTTGTGTTTTCGTCTATTAACGCATTTCCCCAACTACCGTCATCTCTGACACCTTGAACAGCATAGTGAATAACTTGAGTTGAGTTCCACAACGTCATCCATCCGTGTGTCAGGTCAACTGTGTATCTTAGAATTTCACCGTTTGGACCGTAAATGCTTGTGCCTGAAGGCACGTTCGTCATTGCATACACCCAGTCTCCAGTGAGGGGATCATACGCGTTCCAAGTGCTTCCAGTAGTTGACCATAGGTATGCAAAAGCGCCGTGCATGTTGAATGAGTCCCAATAGAATTCTTGACCAAATGATAATACTGTATTGTTTCTGTACCATAGTTCTTTTCCGGTATGTAGATCGACGCCAACACATCCCTGCTGAGGCAAATTATCGGAGCCGAAGCAGTTGTAACAGAGTACTCCGTCCATGACTATTGGTGGCAGCCCATAACCTTCGTATGCATCTCCAGTCTCGTAGCTGAGAGCAGGCTCATCGCTGAAATTACCTCCAACGATACCCCCCTCCGCAACCTGTTTTGTCCATAGAACATGACCTGATTCTGGAGCGTCATTGTAAGGGGCAATCCTATTAGTAGGTCCCCCCCTACCTGTTAGCCAATCCCCAGAAATATCTGACCATGAATAGAACTGTGAATTTATTGGGCGTGTCCAGTACTCGGTTGGAAGCGGAAAGCTTGGGTAATATGGTACCGGCGTTTCCGTTACGTTGAGTGCATATTTCTCGCTTGTGCTTGCGAGATACGTATAGACACCGGACATACTAACAGCAATTACAACTTGTGCCGTCCAGTTGTAATTTTGTTGAGGGAAGTTTGTCTGCAAATAGTATATGCCGACTTGATCAGGTGTGAATACAATGCCTGTTTGGCCAGTTGGATCTGTATTGACAGGACCTAAAGTTTCAGTGGTGTTATCAGGTTTTGTAACAGTTACAGTCAGACCTTTCCACCCAGATTCTTCTGCTACCTGTTGTGTAATCCCGACATCGAGCAAAGTCTCTTGACCTACACCTACTGGGTTAGGCGTAGCGCCAATGAAGGCATAGGTCTTTTGTTGGTAATAAGTTGTCTGTGCAGTGACATTTGATGAGGCAACGAGCGAGATAGCGAAAATCGATATCAATAGCATAGCAATCGCAGTAACTTTAATTCTGTTTTTAGCAAATTTCATGTATTTTTCTTTCCTTTTTTTTCTGTGCCTGCAACATTGCATCAAAAAACGTTTAAGTGTTTGTTTTAAGTGTCTCTACTAACAATTTTGAATAAAATTAATAAGTAAGATAAATTTAAAGGCTTTATGCTTCAAGATGACGACGTACACATTCAAACACTGATGAAATTAGAACTCACTTTTTTGCAGGCAAAAATATACTTAGCTCTTGTCAAGCTCGGAAAAGCAGAAGTAAAAACAATTTCTAAGGCTTCAAATGTGGCTCGGCCAGACGTCTACCGAGTAATGCCCACACTTGAAAAACTAGGTCTTGTAGAAAAAATAATAGCCACCCCAACCATTTATGAAGCTACTCCATTAAAAGAAGGCTACTACTTTTTGCTTCAAAACAAAACACGAGAATACACTGAACTGCAACAAAAAACAATAGACCTGATCAAGAATTCCCACAAAAGTAACGACAAGACAACGCTTCAGAAGGAGGAGCAGCAGTTTGTCTTAATTTCCTCAAAAACGCTTCACAGGAAAAAGGGTGCAATTGCAGACTCAATGTCTCAGACTAGTATAGATGCTATTGGTGATTATGAAGACGTTATGGGTTGGTTTTTTAAAAATTGCCAAAACTTTGAGAGAGCAATAAAGAGAGGCGTAAAAATTCGAATAATCACAGAAAACCATAAATGCAAGGAATCAATGCAGAAAATTTCACCAATTTTTAAAAACAATCCCTTAATTGAGATCAGATACATTACTTCGCCTGTTCCAATTAAGACAGTAATCTATGACAAAAAGAAAGCGAACATGTATATAAGAACAACACATAATAATGAAATCACGCCTAGTCTATGGTCAAACAATCCCCAGTTTGTAAAGGTAATAACAGCCTACTTTGAAAAGATATGGAATAAAGCACAGGATTCACCGGATACCTGCCATCCAAAAGCGTAGACATAAATCAGCAGCTAAACTAGGGCAAACAGTTTAATTTTGGTTTAACCCTTTAAATAAGGGCTATAAACTTTTCACAAATACTTAGATAATCTGCAATAAACTGCAACACACTACGCAAGCAAAAACAGCAGTAAACAACTGCAGCAACCAATTTGCAAACACCAGCCAGAACATTAAGCCAACACCACAATGTATTTATTTTTAAAAAAAGCTTAAGTGAAGCCACCTAAAAAGTAAACTAGGAGTGAAGCGAAGACGTGACAGAAACCAACGCAGTCTTAATCGGAAAAAAACCAATAATGAACTATGTACTTGCATGCATAACTACCTTCCATGGAGGAGCAAAAGAAGTAAGCATAAAAGCACGCGGAAGATCCATCAGCCGAGCAATAGACGTAGCCGAAGTAGTAAGGCACAGATTTCTCCCAGACGTAAAAATCAAAAGCATCGGTATAGGCACAGACCAATTTCTACCCCAAGATGAAGGCGACTCAGCAACAAATGTGAGCACAATAGAAATAAAATTAATGAGATAAATCACGCAATAGCCAAACTCCTTATTTGCAGGAAAAACGACTCCAAATGAAAACGGAACTATGCAGTTTCTGCTTAAAAAGCGGCATACTATGCCAAAAATGCTCAGCTAAAGTGAAAGCTGGCGAAATCAGCCAGTTAGACCTGAAAATAGCCCGTTTACTGCTCTCCC
>Ga0208563_1001826_pt1 | contig 13426 bp, 6 predicted proteins | sample June2015DPH_17_1_2_FD_184717 | JGI IMG/M metagenome (GOLD analysis project Ga0208563, IMG submission 184717) | Peatland microbial communities from SPRUCE experiment site at the Marcell Experimental Forest, Minnesota, USA - June2015DPH_17_150... | ecosystem: Environmental > Terrestrial > Soil >... | reverse complement strand
CGGATTTTACGGCGTCTGACATTGCCAACTTCTGGCTGCTTTATACGGCAAACAGCTATTTCCCCATCATGCGCCACATTTTTGAATCCAAGAAAGGCCATCCGGAGGGTTTGTACACAACGATGCTTGCCCTGGCGGCATCGCTCACAACCTTTTCGACCACGTTACAGCCTCGCGATCTCCCCCTTTACGACCACGATAACCTGGGCGCCTGCTTTTCCGACCTCGACGAGAAGCTGCGGACACTCCTCGAGACGGTTGTGCCCAGCAACTTCGTTTCATTGCCATTGAAACTCACCCAGCCCTCAATTTATTCCACTGCGCTTGCGAACGACAAATACCTCGTGAATACGCGGATGTACCTGGCCATCAGTGCGGACTTGAGCGAGGCAGACCTTCTCAAGAGGGTGCCTCAACTCGTCAAGGTTTGTTCCGCCACGCATATTGAAACACTCATTCGCCAGGCTCTTCCCGGCTTACAATTAACGCACGTCCCTTCTCCTCCGGGCTCGATTCCCATTAAGATGAACTATCAATATTTCAGCCTGAATCAGGCCGGAGTTTGCTGGGATGCCGTGGGGCGTGCTCGAAACTTCGCCGCATATGTTCCCGGCGAGATTGCGAACCCGCAGCTCGAACTCATCATTCTCCTGCCTCAAGCCGAGTGATTCTGCCGTTAAGGCAGCCGTCAGCTATCAGCTATCAGCTTTCAGTTACAAGAATGGGGTGCTCTTGCTGAGGGCTGACACCTAAGATCACACTCCTGACTTCTCGCCGCCAGGATGTAAAGGCCGGAGCCCTTGGCCAGCTAGATTCTTACCGCCAAACTCTGCGCGGGTTGTCGCACACATTCTTGCGGTATCGCGCTTTTCGACTTTCGACTCTCGACCCTCGACTGCCTCAGGAGGGCGGAGAATTTCAAATCCGTTTGGCTAGTGTTTAAGAGCAAAGAAAAGAATCAATACCACCGCAATCAAGAACAGTCCTCCTAAAATGATGAGTGGCACAAGGAATTTGCTCTTGCCGCTTTGGGGGGGCGCTACCTGAGGCGCCACGGGCACGGGAACGGCCAGCGGTTGCATCTGTGGCATCACAGGTTGTGGAGGCATAACGAATGGGGAAGGCACGGCAGGCTGTTGAAACTGCGGGGCAGGTATCTGGTACGGTTGCGGCTGTGGCACCACAGGTGGTTGAACGTAGGGCATGCTGGGAGCCACAGGAGGCGAAACAGACGCCATGGGGATCACCGGCACGGCACGCCCTGCGGCCGGTTGTGGCGCTGCCGGAGGTGGGGCCTGCGGAGCACCCTGCGCTGGCGCGCCTGCACCTCCACCGGGAAGCTCAAACATGCGCATGTACTCATCCGGCTCGGGTGATTGCGGGGCAGTCGGTGGAGTTTGCACAACCGGTGGTGACAGTGCAGCAGGAGGCGGCGGGGTTGTCGGTTCAGACGGTCGCTGGAAAATCAGGGTGAATGCGCCAGGTTTTGCTTTATCGGCCGCCGGGGGCGGAGGCGGGACCACTGGTTCGGGTCGCTCGAACACTGGAGGTGTCGGTCCACTCTTCTGCGGCTGGTACCCCTGAATCAATTGCGTCAATTCCCCAGGACCTTGCTGGCTCGAGGAACCGGACAATGGAGCTGGCGGCCTGGGCGAACTGGTGGGGATCCGAGGTCCCGCTGGCCGGGTCGGCTGCGGGCCAGCGTGGAACATTCGCGTGAACTCACCGGGACCTTCAGATTCCACCGCAGAGGGTGGAGGTGGGGGAGATTGAGACGAACGCTCACGGGTCGGCTTGGCCTCGACAGAGGGCGCAGCAGGTGGCTTCTCCTTCACATGCGCAGCCTGGAAGAGTCTCGTGAATTTCGCAGAACCCTCGGATTGAGATGGTTGGTCAGGCGCTAGAGAAGGCAAGCGCGTTCGCTCGGCGGCGGGTTCAGGGCTAGGTGGTATGGCCTTCGATTCGTCCCGACCATAGAAGATTCGTGTAAAGTCTCCCGGCGCCCCTTCCTCACGACCCGGCGCGGGGGGCGGAGGTGGTAGAGGCTCCTTGCGTGCCGGCGGTGCGGGAACGCGAGGCTGCTGTTTGCGGCTCTCGAAAACCACTTCGAAGCCGGCCGGAAGCTGGCGTTCGGGAGGCTTTTCTGCCGTCCGGGCTGGGGGTGCGCTCGGCTTTTCAGGTGGGGAAGAAACGGGCCTAGCCGTCTTCGGCGCCGGCATGTCCTTGCCGAAGAAGGCCCTTGTGAACTCGCTGTACTCACCCCTTTCCCTCGAGGGTGGAGGTGGCGCAACTGGGGGCTCCGCTGCCTTCAAAACCTCACCTTCTGAGAGCCCTCCTAAGTGTCCCGCGAGTTTGGCAGGGCTCGCAAAAGTCCCTGGTTCAACAAGAGGTTCTGGATGTGTTGTCGGGGCGCTGGCAGTCTTTTCTCCAGATGTAGATAACGTCTGGTCGGCAATAACTTTCGGGGTTGTGAAAAGCTGCGTGGGGCCAGGCGAAGCCAAATCCTCTTGCCTTGCGTGCGCGACCAAGCCCTTGGTTGCTGCGATTGCGCTGGAATCACCACTTGGAGCAGATTTGGGCACACTCGCCTTCCCTGCGGTTCCCAGCGTCCCTGGCGCTGATTGGAGCCATTGTCGAAGGTCCTGACACTCAGGCAGATCCCCGGTCACGACGAACACGCGGTTCGCCTCTTCGCCCATGTCGACCAAACTCTTCATTTCTTCGGCAGTCGCGCGTCGAAGGAACCCGAAAACCAGTGAGGCCAAATCAGGCTGATTGGCAGGAGTCCGCTCCTCCCAAAGTTGGTGTAGGAGCACGATGCGGCCGGACGAAGTCTGGAGCGCCTTGAAAGTCCTCGCTTCGCCGTCACTAAGCATTTCCAGAATCTGGTATCTTCCCTGAAAATCCATGGCTGAACCACCATCCGCGTTTGATATTCATATTATCATGAAATCAGTTGTACAACCTTACCAACTCCGCCGAAAAGACAAGTGTCAGGTTTCAGGGGCATTGATGGCCAAGGAAATATGCTCTCAAGGCCGGAATTCTGTTGAAAAGGAAAGTGGTAGGTGGTAGACGGTAGGTGGTATGTCGTAGGTCGTACGTGGGGAAGAGCAGGTTTCAGGAGGAAGGGGCCAATTCATGAGTCAGAATTGTGGTCTGCATCTCCTGCACCATGGGCACGCAATCGCGAAAGAGTTTTGCCTTGACCTGAGATGTTGTAATATTAACGTTGCAGCCAGCATGAAGCCAAGCTTAAGTTATGTTATGCTCACCTCCGGGCGGCACTCCGTTCCTCCTGCCACGAGGAACGGTGATTGATGGTCTCGAAACGGGGCTGCCACTCGGGCTTGAGGAAACGAACCCGCAAAGCAGCGGAGAAGACTTTAGGTAGTCGTTTGGGCTGCGGCTGGCAAAGATAAAGGAAATCTAAGAGCTATCGGATCAACTCCATGAAGCAACTTTCCAAAGTTGTGTGGTCGGAGGGCATGTATCTGGGGCCACACCACTTTCAAGTGCAGGGTCGCTTTTTCGAAGAAGTCACGCATTTCGAGATCTCGAACTTATGGTTTGAGCCCTATGGACTGGTCGGGCTCGAACTCGATGGGGAAGCTCTTCGCAACGGCACGGTAGCCCTAGTGCATGCACGCGGCATTTTTCAGGACGGGCTCACCTTCAATATTCCGGAGAGTGATCCCGTTCCCTCGCCGCGCAATATTAGCGACCTTTTCCCGCCCATTCGCGAGAACCTGACGGTGCTCCTGACGGTCCCGCCACACAGGCTTGGGGCAGCGAATTGCTCTTTTCCCGATGAGCAAAACAAAGGGCGGACGAGGTATATTGCCGAAGAAAAAATCCTTCCTGATGAGAATACCGGCCTGGATGAGAAGCCGCTCAAACTGGGACGAAAGAACATACGACTGCTCCTTGATACGGAGGATGCCGGGGAATTGCGGACCTTGCCGATCGGACGCATCAAGAGAGACGGATCGGGCAACTACGTTTACGACGAAAGCTTCATCCCGCCCTGCCTCCAGATCAGCGCCAGTCAAACGCTGATGATGATGACCCGCCGCCTGATCGACATTCTTCAGGAGAAGAGCGCGACGGTTTCCCTTGATAATCGTGGGCGCGGGAAGTTTCAGACGGGGCTTTCGGCCCAAGAGGTCAGCCGCTTCTGGTTCCTGCACGCCATAAACTCCAGTCTGGGCCCGCTGCGTCATATGTTCGTTTCACAAAGCGGACACCCTGCCGAGCTCTTCACAGAGCTCCTCCGACTGGGGGGTGCGCTTTGCACTTTCGCCTTGGACTCCCACCCCTCGAATCTTCCACTTTACAATCACCTCGCACTCGACAAGTGCTTTGCAGACATCGAAAGGCACATCCGGGCGCACCTCGAGTTGCTGGCGCCGTCGAATTGCATTCCCATTCCGCTCCGCTCCGTCGCCAATTACTTCTACGAGGGCGATGTCACCGATCAACGCTGCTTGGACCGCGCCCGCTGGCTCCTCTCCGTTCACTCGGCCATCGGTGACGCAGAAGTGATTACCAGGACGATACAACTGGTCAAAGTTTGTTCCGCTCAGTTTGTACCACAACTGGTCAAAAGAGCGCTGCCTGGCATGGCGCTCACGCACATGTCCGTACCTCCCTCGGCGGTATCCGCGCGAGTCGAAAGTCAGTACTTCGCCATCAGCAGGACTGGTCCTTGCTGGGATCATATTGTTCAAACCCGCCGCGTCGGGATTTACATTCCGGGAGACATCCCCAGCCCGCAGGTCGAACTCCTGGTCGTCTTGGAAAACCAATGAGGTTGGCAAGAGGGTGCGACAATTTCTCTTATAGCCCTGGTCTGCGACCGGCGTTGTTCGCCGCTCACAGAGCGGCGCTATGGAGAACGAATGTCGCCGTATTTTACAGCTCTCCCTAAGAGGTCCAAAATGGGTGTACATCCGTCCCAAGCAGCAATTCCTCAAAGCCCCGGCTCTTCCCCGGCGCCAGGCCGTGAAAACCTGGCCCTGATTTATCAGGAGGTTCTGACGGCAATTACGCGCCTGCGCTCAAACCGCCAGGGCGCCACGGATGCGGGCGCATTCCGGAAGCAGATGAAGGCAGCGATTAGCGCGGCCGAGTCGGAGGCTACGTCCAAAGGCTATCCAGTTGAAGACACCCGGCTAGCCACATTTGCCCTCGTCGCGTTCCTGGACGAGTCTATTCTCAACTCGAATAATCCTGTCTTCGCCGATTGGCCTCGTATGCCCTTGCAGGAGGAATTATTCGGCGGGCATACGGCAGGAGAGATTTTCTTTCAGTGCATTGACCGCCTTCTTGCCCGTAGCGATTCCCCCCGCCTCGCCGATACGCTGGAGGTCTTTGCCCTGTGTCTCCTGCTGGGGTACCGCGGCCGTTACAGCCTCAGCGGCCAAGAGGGCATGCGTACGGTGCTGGAGGCGATGGCGGATAAGATGCAGCGCATTCGTGGAGGAGTACGCCCGCTGTCACCGAACTGGTCACCCCCACAGGATGCGGGCGGGTCAAGGGCCTACGACCCTTGGGTGCGCAGGCTGGCCTTCGGGGCGGTGGGGTTTCTTCTTCTGGCTCTGTTATTGTTTGTCGGCTTCAAGTTGACCTTGATGTCAGGCGCATCCGGTTTGCACTCCACAGCCTCCATCACAACGCAGTAGGGAGTTGCCGTGAATAACACCTTAAAATATTGGATTGCCGCTTTGGCGCTTATTGTCTGGCTGGTCTTATCCTGGTTCATCGCCTCTTGGCTGCACTTGCAGGGGAACAGCGTTTGGATGCTGCGCATCGTCCTGGCCCTGATCGGTATTGCGGCGCTCATCACCATTGTGTGGTGGCTCAGGGTACGGGACAAAGAACGCGCTGCGGAAATGGCCCAAGGGGCAAGCGGCGGGACCGGTGAAATCGACGTCCTGATTCGCGAAACCGAGTCGCGCCTCCAGGCCTCCCAACTTGGCCACAATGCGAGAATCGGCAATCTGCCGGTGTTCTTCGTTGTGGGTGAAAGCGGCTCGGCAAAGACCAGCGTGGTTCTGCACTCAGGTCTCGAGCCTGAGCTGCTGGCCGGGCATACCGGGCAGGAGAGGACCCCGATTCCCACCCGGGCTGCCAACCTTTGGTTCACGCGCCAGTTTATCTTTGCGGAGGCGGGCGGCCAACTCCTGTCTGAACCTGCCCGATGGGCAAAGCTTGTGAAGAAGCTTGCTCCCGGCCGACTGCATTCGGTGTTTGGCAAGGGAACCCAGGCGCCGCGTGCAGTCCTGGTTTGCGTTGACTGTGAAAGCTTCATGAAACCGGGTGCGGCGGAAGCCCTGGGCGCCAGCAGCGAGCGGCTGCGCACGCGGCTGCGCGAGATTTCTCAGTTCCTGGGAATCAGCCTTCCGGTTTTCGTGCTCTTCACGCGAGCCGACCGACTGCAATTCTTCCAGGATTACGTTCGCAATTTGACCAACGAAGAGGCGACTCTGGTCTTGGGCACCACGCTGCCCATGGTCTCCTACGCCGGGGAAGTCTACGCCGAGCAGGAAACGGCTCGAGTTTCGACCGCCTTCGATAATCTCATTTATTCCCTGGCCGAAAAGCGTCTCGTGTACCTTCCGAGGGAATATGACGCGGCTAAGCGCTCCTTCGTATACGAGTTTCCACGGGAATTCCGCAAACTCCGGCCCATGCTTGTCCAGTTGCTCGTGGACCTGTGCCGGCCTAGCCAATTGCGAACCGGGCCGTTCCTTCGCGGCTTCTACTTCAGCGGAGTTCGCCCCATTGTCATTAGTGCGCCCGCGCCCGCTCTGGTAAGAGAGGAACCGCTCACTCATCCCGCTGCTGGCGAAAGCGGGCTCCGCGCCACAGGGATGTTCGACCTCCGGAAGGCCGTCGCCCGGGCCGCCCGACCGTCCATGGCTGCGGAAAGGGGCGAGAGCCGCAGAGTGGCGCAGTGGACTTTCCTCCCCCATTTTTTTAATGACGTCCTTCTGAAAGATACATCCGCCCTCACCGCGAGCGCTTCCAGCACTAAGACGAGCCTGTGGAGAAGGGTGCTGCTGGCCGCGGCGGCGGGGCTCCTGCTCATTTTCATTATCGGTTTCATTGTTTCGTTCGTTGAGAACAAGAACCTGGAATCGCAGGTGCTGAATGCGGCTCAGGGGATTGCGAATGTTCAACTGACCGCCCAGCAACTCCCCTCCCTCGATGCCCTCAACCGGCTGGAGACCCTCCGTCAGTCGGTTGAAACTCTGGCCCAGTACGAACAGGAGGGCGCGCCATTCGGGATGCGCTGGGGCTTGTACGCTGGAAGTTCACTTTACCCGGATGTCCGAAAGATCTATTTTCAACACTTTCGGAAGCTTCTCTTTGGACAGACACAAGCTGCCCTTCTTCAGACGCTCTCTGCCCTTCCCGTCACACCCGGCCCAAACGATCAGTACGGCCCGGTGTACGACACTCTGAAAGCTTATCTGATTACAACCTCCAATCACGACAAGAGCACCCGTCTGTTCCTCTCCCCCGTGCTCTTGAAGGCCTGGGCTGCACGCCGGGACATTGACCCGGATCGGGTGCAATTGGCACAGAAACAGTTCGATTTCTACAGCGACCAACTCAAGGACGCGAATCCCTATTCATCCGAGAACGACACGCTCGCGGTGGCGCGCGCGCGCAATTACCTCTCACAGTTCTCAGGCACTGAGCGCGTTTACCGCTTCATGCTGGCGGAAGCCTCAAAAGCCGACCCCTCAATCAATTTTAACCGCAAGTTTCCCGGCTCTGCGGAAGTCGTCATTGACAGAAACGAAGTGGAAGGCGCCTTTACCAAAGCCGGCTGGGCCTTCATGCAGGACGCCTTCAAGAATCTGCCCAAGTATTTCAGTGGAGAACAGTGGGTACTGGGCGCGGAGAGCGCCCAGAATGTGGACACCGCAAAGCTCGCACAGGACCTCCAAGTTCTATACCAGCAGGACTATATCACTCAATGGCGCCAATTTTTGAAGAGCGCGAACGTAGTCCGTTACAACAGCCTCCCTGACGCCTCGCAAAAGCTCGCAAAGACTTCCGGCAATCAGTCTCCCCTGTTAGCGCTATTCTGCACCGCCGCCCAGAATACGGCAGTTGACCAGCCGGACATCGCAAAAGCTTTCCAACCTGTCCAGGTCGTGGTTTCACCCAATTGCCAGGACCAATATATCGGTCCCCCAAATGCCCCCTACGTGACCGGTCTGAGTGGAATCCAGGCCTGTTTGGACCAGGTCAACAATAGCCCCGCCGAGCAGAAGGAGGCTGCGAAACAGCAGTGCATAAACTCTGCCTCGACGGCGCAGCAGGCTGCCCGGCAGATTGGCCAGGGATTCAAAATCGACCAAGAAGCTCATGTGGACGCGACGGTTCAGAATCTGCTGCTTGCTCCCATCGCCTGGGTTTCAGCGGTCTTGCGCCCCGGGCCGGTGAGTGGCACAGGTTTGTGCGCGCAAATGAGCCCTCTGGCAGCCAAGTTTCCCTTTAATCCCAAGGCCGCCGTGGACGCCTCTCCGCAGGAAGTTGCGGCGTTTTTTGATCCCGCAAGCGGCGCGCTCTCTCAGTTCTACAATGCCTCGCTGAAGAACCTTCTGCTTCCTCAGGGGGCGGAGTATATTCCGAACTCCTTGAGCACTCAGAAGGTCAATCCCGCTTTCCTCAGTTTCTTCAACCGGGCCATGAGCCTGCAGCGGGCTCTGTACCCGAGTGGATCCGGGCAGATCCAATTCAAGTACGCGCTTCGCCCCCATTCCACAGAGAGCATCAGTAGCCTGACCATAAACATCGACGGCCAGAGCATGACTTACAACGGGGGAAACGCGCCCTTCAAGCAGTTTACGTGGCCGGGCACTACCGCACAGGGCGTCAGATCGACCGTGAACATTTCAGGTGGATCGCCGGTCGAATGGGCGAGCGAAGACGGAACCTGGGGAGTCTTCCACTTCTTTGCCGATGCTGACAGGTGGCAGCCAGCCGGGACCACTTACAACATTGAGTGGGTCCTGCGCGGCGCGGGCGGAAGGCCTGTTACGGCGCCGAGCGGCAAGCCTGTGACCGTCCAATTCGACCTGGACACGCCGGGCGCACCACCCATTTTGCTAAAGGGTTATCTTTCCAATATGCAGTGCGTTTCGAGCGTGGCCAAGTAGTGGGCACAAAGCCACGAGTGACTGGAGTCCAACAGCGCGGCCCTTAGCCGCAACCCAAAGACCAAGTTTTCATTGCCCCGGTAGGCAGTCGGCAGTGGCGAGAAGTAAGAAGGCAGCTCACAATCCATGATTCACAATTCAGCATTGCTCTATCGCCTGCCCCCGGCTCTTCTGCCTCCTGAATCCTGACTCCCGAATCCTGCTCTTCCCCACCTACCACCTACCTCCTTTCTTTTCAACAACATTCCCGCTTTCGTCGCGTAACTACCTTTGTTCTCTATAACATTCCAGCTTCTCCCCTGAGTTTTCCACAGCGGTCCTTTGTTTTCAATAACATTTCCGCATTGTCCCCTCAAAAAAAGAATTCTTGTTGAAGGTTGGTACACTTTCTTGAGCCGCAGGACAGATTGAGCCAGTGATGCTGGGGCGCCCATGAGGGCCATGGCTCGCCACTATGCGAAACAAGAGAGCGAGGTGTGATACGCCAGCAAAGTTGCTCACAAGCGTAGGCTATCATTCCTGTTATGGCCTGTCAAGAGGCAGAATGTCCACGGGTGTTCGACGCAGAGGTGAGGCTTCGGCAACTTCGGCGTCCGGAGCGTGTCTCCGAGCATAGAAAGTACGCTCGGAAAAGGCCCGGAGGGCCGAAAGAGTTTAGCCCAGGGCGCCAGCCCTGGGTCCAGAAGGCCCTTTTGTTCGCGGGAGCCCCAGCGGGGCGAAAGAAAAGGTTTCGACGCGGGAACTCTCCCCGGTTCTGCCGCCCCTTCCGGGGCTTGATCGGCGCTTGGGCTTGGTTTCCCAGGGCTTGCGCCCTGGGCTAAGTTCTGTCGCCCGCTAGGCGGGCTCCCCGCATCACCCTGCTGCTGCAGCCGTAAGCTTTCGCAAGTATGTGATGCGCGCGGGCGGCACATATGTCCCGACGGTTTTTGTCGGCGTGTACGCGACGCAGGAACGATATGATGTTCGGGTGTCTGAACCAAAGCACTATTACATGCACAACAATCCCGTGAAACGAGGCCTGGTCAGGCACCCGGGCAACTGGCCCTGGTCGAGTTGCAGGTCCTATTTCTGGAATGCCGGCCCGATCTTGGGCATGGACAAAATGCTGTGATGGCGTGGACATACCGAGGGGCGCATACATCCCGGCAAAAAACGTCGGGACGTATGCGCCACCCACGGCACACCGGAATACCGTTGAGTTCACAATCAGCCTGGGCCGAGTCTGGCTTACTTAGTTTGTCGCCTCTTGTTCTAACCGCAGCAGGAAATACAGATCGTTCTGCTGTCGGAGATTGGCGCCGTGTTCACAGGCTACTTCACCGGCTTTCCCCAAGAGCCGGCCCCCAGCTACTACTCCGGCGCCGATGAGCGCACGACCGATCGCGTCGGCTAAACCGCCAAAGACACCTATCGCGATTCCAGCGGCCATGGTCGCCAAGCCACTCACTATGCGCTTAGTCTGCCGTCGCCGCTCATGATGGATCTCCCTCCTGAGGCGAATAAGCTCTGGTTCAATCGAGGCCTTCAGCATCTGTTGTGCTTCTCTCTTGGACAGCCTGCGCTTTCGGTGGAGCACGTCCGACGTGATCTGTGTAATTGCCCTCCGATAAGATTCAAAAGAGTCACGCTCTTCGCGTCGAATTCTCACAAGAGTTGCGATTGAGAGATCCCCAAGTATCGGCACTGAGTGCGTCAAATACTGAATCGCCGAAGTGGTGGCGGTGAGCTCTTCGTCCCCCGTCAGCCAGTTCAAAACGAGGGCTTCGCCAGGAAGGTCGGTCAGGAGACGTGCTTTATGGAAACGTCCATACGCCAGGTAAAAGCTGGTACTGTTGGCGACCTCATTGAAGATAGTCCGTATGGCCCAGAGTTTCCTTGCGCCCCGCAGGCCTATCTTCCCATCCTCGTCATATTTCCAAGTCTTGATCCTTAGCTTTGGGGCCTCATCGAAGGTCAACACGATTTCACCGTGCTCTAGGAAGTCTCGCGGACCCTCCAGGTACACGGTCGAAAGCCCAGTTGGGGCTTTCTCTGGGATCTGATACACTGCATTGAAATTCGGCATCGCGCCCTTAGCGATCTCGTCCACAAACTCGTGTACGAACGAGGACAGTTCTCTTGCCCACCTAATCGTGTGTACGCAGTGGGTCGTTCGCATAACCGCCGGCCTGATGATCCCGGAAGTAATTAGTGGACGCAACCGAAGTAGTGTGATCGCGCTTAGCGAAAGCAAAGTCTTAGCCTGCTCGGTTCTGTCCAGATTATCAGGATGGGTCAGTGGAAGCGGGACCGTCACCTCGTTCGCGTACAGGGCCGCATAACGACCGAGGAAGTCCAGCTTTTGAACTCTGCACGGCAGTTCCCCGCATGAGGTATCACCCCGCAGCGAGGCTCCCGCAAAAAAGGTAAATGGATCCAATTCACTTGCTCCATCGGCTGGTGGAGCTTGTTGCTTCTGCGCGTCGAACACAACTCCGTAGAGCCGTTCGTAGAGTTTGAGAGCGTCCTTGACGCTGAGCTCCGCAATTCTTGTGGCGTACTCTTCGGACACGAGGCCTTTGGATTCGAGGAGATCGAAAACTTCACGCATATTCACGATTGTACACCCTTCCTGCTGTGCGGGAGGTGGGGGGTGCCGAAACGCTAATCGCGGGTAGCACATACGTGCCGACGGTTTTTGTGGGGGTGTATGCGAGCCGGGGACGATATAATGCTCCGGTAACTAGGCTAGATAACTACAATAGAGGCCATCTTCTTCTCCTGCCGCGAAGAAAAAATTCACCACAGAGCGCACGGAGACCACAGAGAAAAGTACTTCTGCTCGCGCGGGCAGGGATTAGAAGGTTACGATTCCTTGTTTGTTGAGCCACGGTCTTTGCCTGCATCTCTTCTCCGTGACCTCTGTGGTTCTTCTTGGGTTACGACCAAGGGCCGCGCTGCGCAAGAAGCCGGAATCTTTCTGTCACTGCTTGGGCAGGGCATTCTGAAGAATCTGCAAGTCTTCTGCCGCTGCGGGAGCGTGGAAGACATAGCGCTTGGCGCCGGTGATCTCGAGATAAAACCCCTTCCCAGAATCTGCGGAGCCTGCCTTCTTGACCGCGGCAAGGGGATAGTCAAACGAGTCCTTCCCGCTACTCGCTTGGTACTGAATCCTGCCTGATCCGACGAGCAGAATTCCGTTGCAACTTCCCACCACGTGTTTGTGCTCGACGGGCATGGAAGCCAGCAGACTAGGCGTGATGGTCAAAACATGGCCGGTGGAAAGGGTGACCTTTTCCTTGAAATTTTCGTAAGGCTTCGCTACGACTTCCACAGTATGGTCACCGGCAGGAGCCGGGCTGATTTCCAAACGCCCTTTGGAATCCGTCTGGCCAACGGCCCGACCGTCCATGCTGACCTGTGCCCCCGGAACCGTCTGCACGATCAGCTTAGGGGGGGCCAAGGCGGGGCTGGGATGCGCCGCGGCGCTTTCCAGGGCAACTTCATTAGCAGTCAAGTGCACACTTCCCCCTGCTGCGAACTGCCTCTGCAAATCCTTAGGCTTGAACGTGTCCTTCCTCAGTTCAATGGTGTGCGGGCCCGGTTGGACATTAGCCGCGCTGAAACTGCCATCCTGTTGAATTCTGCCCAGGGACTTCCCATCTAGCAGGACCTCCGCCAAGGGTGTTGCCCCGGCGATAACCAACGAGGCCACAGTGGGAGCAGGTTGGAGCGCGAAGACCAATTTCTCCACCTGACCTTTTTGAACATTGACCTCCTGTTGAGGCGCCTTCTGGAACCCATCTTTGACCACCGCCACCGTGTATCGCTTCGGTTCAAGGTTGGCAATCACGAGCTCGCCGCGCCTCGTCGTGCGCGGGTATTTCCTCCCATTCAAGAGGACGGTCGCCCCGTCCTCACCCGTTACAATCAGCAGATTGCCGACATTCCGGTCGGTACTCAGGAAAACCGTCAGGGCCGGCGTGGTACCCACCTGAAAGCTCACTTTCCTTTCGTCCTTTCCTGTGCCCAAGACCAAATCGTGAGTTCCTGGCAAGAGATTAGGAAGCTCCAGCGGGGCGGAGCTGATCGTGCCCATCTCCTTGCCGTCCATCGAAGCTTGCACGGGGCCATAGCTCAACACTACTTGGCCCTGCTGTGGGCCATTGGTAACCACGATCACCTTGAGGTTTTTCGCTTCAAGAGGCCCCTGAACGACTGGCATAGAATCGTGCGGGCTCGCAACAGAAATCTTCGCCTGAGAGGTA
>Ga0208563_1001807_pt1 | contig 13574 bp, 15 predicted proteins | sample June2015DPH_17_1_2_FD_184717 | JGI IMG/M metagenome (GOLD analysis project Ga0208563, IMG submission 184717) | Peatland microbial communities from SPRUCE experiment site at the Marcell Experimental Forest, Minnesota, USA - June2015DPH_17_150... | ecosystem: Environmental > Terrestrial > Soil >... | reverse complement strand
GCATAATTTTTGTTTTTCTGCATTCAGCTAAGCGTTTAACAAGTTTATGCGCCAGCATAATCGGCAAAGGCATAAGCTCCTTTGTCTCGTTGGTTGCATAGCCGAAAACCATTCCTTGGTCGCCAGCACCCTGCTCGTGACCCTTGGATTCGTTTACGCCCATAGCAATGTCTGGAGACTGCGCAGTCAATGAAACCAGGATGCCGCATGTTTCCCAGTCTAAGCCATCCTTAGCATTGTCGAACCCAATTTCTTTCAAGGTTTGGCGGACAGTTTTTGGGATATCAATGTAGGTGCAAGTGGTTATTTGACCAGTAATCATTACGGTTCCCTGCATCACGAGCGTTTCGCAGTCAACTCGCGCTTTGGGATCATTGGTGAATATTGCGTCTAAAACGCTGTCGGATATTTGGTCTGCAACCTTGTCTGGGTGGCCTTCTCCAACTGACTCAGAAGTAAACAAATATTTTCCGTTTATTCTCATGGGAATCTTTCCATTTAGGTTGTAATAAGGACATAAATAACTTGATGTTTTTCTTAAAAGGCTTTCTACAACACAAGCAACTAATCAACAAGCAATGTGGAATGCCTGCTCGCAAAAACAATTTTAATCCCTAAACAACATAAACAAGAAGAGGGAAAACATGAAAACACCAGTATTTAGCGAAAAAGCGCCAAAACCAGTAGGTCCATACAATCAAGCAGTAAAAGCAGGCAAATTCCTGTTCGTCTCAGGGCAACTGGCAATTGATCCAAAGGAAGGCAAAATAGTTGCTAAAGATGTTACGTTGCAGACAAGACAGGTTATGGATAACATAAAAGTCATATTGGAAGCTGCGGGTTACAGTCTGAAAGATGTTGTTCAATCCACTGTGTATCTTTCTTCTATGACTTTATTTGACGAGTTCAACCACGAATATGCCAAGTACTTTGATGGAGAATTTCCTGCTCGCGCCACAGTTGGCATAGAATTGAAGGCTAATGCGCTTGTTGAGGTTTCAGTTGTTGCCTACAAAGACTAATCTGCATCGATCCTCTTTGATAAATTATAAAAACCTAACCAACGCTTATTTAGAGCAGGGCAAAATATGGCTGTATCGCTAAAAAAGTTTATACAAGAAATCGCTGGAAAAAAAGCTCCAGGACCATCAACCACTTTCACTGTATTCCATATTTTCTACGCTTTAGAGCTTATGTCGCAAAAACCTCTTGGCAGAAACAAACTAGCTAAAAAACTCAACGTTGGCGATGGAGCAGTACGCACAATAATAAGCAGACTTAGAAATGCTGATTTAATTGAAACTTCAAAAGAAGGCTGCAGTTTAACAAAAAAAGGCTTAGAGATTTGGCGGCAATTTGAACAAGTTTTCCCTAAGCGCCTCGAAATTCCAAAATCTGAATTGAATGAATCCGAATTTAATTTTGCTTTTTTAGTGAAAAACAGCGGGCAAAAGGTGCGGTCGGGAATTGATCAACGGGATGCAGCTATCATTGCTGGTGCACGCAAAGCCTTAGTTATCGTTTTCAAAAATGGTCATTTGCGTATTGAATCAGTCAGTGATTGTATAGAGAAGGATTATCCGAAGGCAGCAAGCCAAATTCTTAAGGAATTAACACCTGAGGACAATGATGCTATTATTGTCGCTGGTGCTGATTCAGCTTTGAGGGCTAAGCGTGGAGCCTTTGCAGCAAGCTGGTCACTGATTGGCGCTTAAAGTTTTAGGTTGTGTATTTTTCTCCTTCGTTTAAAATTCGTTCAAGTATCGTGTTAATGTTAATCATGCCTTCGTTCGTTTTAGCGGAAACTGGCATCAACAAAAATTTCAAGCCAAGCTTATTGATGGCTTGCATCATGCTGCGGCTGAAAAGTCGTTTTGTGCCTTCAAGTTTCTGGTCAATCGCATCTTCCAGTGCTCTAGTGTTAGCTGACCAAGTGGTGATTGCCTGCACTTCTTTTTTCGGTATTAAATCGCTTTTTGAGAGCACATGAAGTTGCGGCTGGAAGAACCTGTTGTAAACTGCTGCTGAAAGAAACATGTTCGAAACATAATTAAGCGGATTGATTGAGAAAACGGCATCAAAGAGGTAAATTAATGCTTTAGGCTCCTTTGTTAATTCGTCAACTATGTATGGTCCGCTTGCTCTGAAAGCAAACAACTCCATTTGCCCAGGAGTATCAACTAACACAATGTCGGCGTGGGCTTCTTCTATGTCACGGGTTAAATTTTCAATTTCATCAGCGATTAAATCAGCAGCCATAATCAAAGCGCCATTGGGTCCTAAACCATACTTTTCCATTAAATCGCCAACATCCACATAGTTGCGCACATCAACATCCGGCGAGTAAGGAAGTTTTAATGCGCCAGGATCTAAATTGACAATGGCAACGTCTTGCTTTGACATTTTTAGCCATTCGCTGAAGGCTGCAGTTAACAGGGACTTGCCAGAACCTGCTGTTCCAATGATAAACGCGAGGGGCACCTTTTTTTCTCTCCGCTCTACGAGTGATATCTCGAAAAGTAATAACCTTTCTGTTACTATGCCTGAGAACTAGTGCGCAGAGCAATCTTTAGCTCCTCTGTACAAAAGCTGGGCATTCAAGATGCCTTTCTTTCCATGCCGTGAGAGAAGAAATTGAAAAGTTGCAGACGTACCTAACTGATAAAGAGGACCTGGCTCCTGAACAGAGAAAGCCAAATCCGCAAATCAAAAAAAATGAAGAAAGAAAAAAGTTTTCGGTCAAATTCATCTCGCGCAAAAAACATTGTTGCTTAATTTTGATTTCTTGTATGTCGGGCAATCGGGACATACGCAAAGTTTTGCATTTTCCTCGTTGTCTGGAACTGCATTACCCAAAAATTGTCACCAGAAAAACATTCTGTCTAAAGCTAATAATTGTACGTGATTGCTTCCAACCAACAACAGAACAAAGGTGCTGCATCAAGTTTAGCTTGAAGGACTACGTGACAAAGCTAGCCGCGGTTTGCCGCCTGCGCCATAGATAGAATTCTGTCGATTGTTGCAGCATTGCTGTTTTTGTCCACATTCAGGGCAAAAATTGGATGTAGCGGGGATTCGGGTTTTGCATCGAGGGCAGATTTTTAGCAAAATTGGTTGACGCAGAGGTACGCCGCAGAAATTGCAGTAGTTAGAGAACGAAGCCACTTGTGACCCACAATTTGGGCATGTCAAATACTGCGAATAAGATGGAACAGGAACCATAATAAAAGCTGAAAGGATAATTCAACACCACATAGAATATGCTGCAACCTGCTCTTTTCTCTTTTGTGCCGTAATCACCAAAACAACTCAGGCGTAGAGAAAGAATGTTGCTTGTATTTGAAGGAGGAGATTGGTGCGCACACACAACTAACGAATGGTTGGTTCAATTTCTATGTTTTTTGTTGTATCTGCTGCACCAGTGCATACCTGCTATTTTTTTAACTTTTTTTCTAAGCAGGGTCAAGACAAAACCCTTATGCCTATGAAATACATTACTTAATATTAATTAATGTTGAAAGCGAGGAAGATGTCTTTTTAGCCCCAAAAAACGAGCCCCAAGAAATGCAAAAAACAGACGCCGCAAAGGCATTGATTACCCATTTGAAATTGGAGAAGAATACGAAGTAGACATAGTAGATATGAGTCCAAACGGGGAAGGCATCGCCAAAATCAAAGGCTTCCCAATCTTCATCAGCAACGCAAAACCCAACGAACACCTAAAAATAAAAATAACAAAACTAATCAGCGGTTGTGCAGACGCCCAAATAGTCCCTCGTAGAGAGGACGAATTGGAGTAATTTTGAGAATTAGTTTTTTGAATGTGCAAAATGCGGCTTTTGAAAAGATTTGTGCGGTCACCGGGATTTGAACCGGGGTCGTCAGCGTGAGTGGTTGAAATAATGCAGAAAAATACTTTGCAACGAGAGAGGGCAAAGAGAACGGGGTTAAGCCTCATGGTTTAAGGAAGCGCGTCCTGAAACCAATGCCATGCCGGACTAACTTTTATGGTTTTTCCCGATATTTCTAGCTTATCCTGTTGGTCGTAGGTTAATATCACTCCTTCAATCAAATCAAACTTTTCTAGCGCTTCTATTAAGCCGTCAATTTCTCTCTTTTTATTGTCTTCATTTAGTTCATAGCAAACTTGAATCGCCATCGTAATCGCATTTTTTTCTTTAACTAGAAAATCGCATTCATTGTCCCCTCTGAAATAAAATACTTCTTTTCCAGCTCTTCGAAGCTCCAAAAACACGCAGTTTTCAAGCATTCTCCCTTTGTTTGATGAAAATGAAACCGAATTTACGTCAGCCAGTCCGTTATCTATCAAATATATTTTTTTCGGGTTTACTGCTTGTTTCTTTAAAGAATAGTCGAATTTGGAAATAGGAAACAAGAGATAGCTGTCTTCTAAATGTGAAACAAAGGCTATTGCGCTGTTGGTGGAACCAAGGCTAAATGCCTTTGCTAGGTTATTGTACGAAAATTCTACGCCAACGTTCGAAATCAAAAAAAGTGCCATTTCCTTTATGATTTTTGGGCTTCTGAGCTTGTATCGTACAACAATATCTCGCATAATTATGTCATTAAAAAGTTCTTGAAGAATATCGCTCCTTTCATATTTTAGGTACTCGGGAAATCCGCCTTTCTGCATGTATTCGCCGAAGGAATTAGCTCCTGCCCGTCTTGAAGCAAAATTGAGAAATTCGCGATAGGAAAATGGAAAAAGTTCATGCTTTAAATGTCTTCCTGTAAGCCTTGTTCCGAGCTCTCTGCTTAGAAGCGACGCGTTCGAACCTGTGATTAGGAAATGTTTTTTCTTATCCAACATGGTCCTTACGAAAAGCTCCCATTTTTCGGCATTCTGAATTTCGTCAAAGAAGTAATAATCGCTCTCGCCGTACTCTTCCTTGAAGATTTCATCCAGCTTCTGGAAATCGTTAACTTCAAATCCGTTTGCTCTTGGATCCTCGAAGTTAAAGTAATATGAATTATTAGTTGTTTTCATAACTTGCCGCAGCAAAGTGCTTTTCCCACTGCGCCGTATGCCAGATAAGATTACGGCAAAGGGTCGCTTCAGGTCTATTTTTTTAGCGAGGGTTCTCTCTATGCCATACTCTAAGGACTCAAGTTCTCTTCGTTGTGTTTTGACAATGCTTCTTAATGTTTCTTTCAGTATCACAGAAAAGAACTGTGCATTACTAAAATATAAATTTATGCATTATCAGTGCATAATATTTGATTCCTCAAGCCTCCTTTTTTTCAGGTGAAATACAGGTTCCAAGGTTTCGCGAGATTTAGGCTATGATGATAAGAGTCATAGTCGCGCAAGGGAAGCCGAAGTAGCGGTATAAGTGCGGTCACCGGGATTTGAACCCGGGTCGTCAGCTTGGGAAGCTGATGTCCTACCAAACTAGACTACGACCGCATATGTTTTGAACTGGTCTTGTTTGTTTTATTCAGTCGGGTATATTGGTTCTTCTCTGCAATATGCTTAACGCTGGTTTTTTTATGGCTTTTTAAAGAAAGAAAATGAGTAATTATAATTTACAATTTGGTTATTTTTTGTTTTCTTCTTTCATTAGCTTGTAAACGGCATAATTGACGCCATGACTGATAGAGCTAAACCTCTTGACTTTAATTTGTTCTTGTAAAAAATCCATCACTTCAGCATCAAGAGTTACAGTAGTTTGTTTCTTTTTTGTTAACATGTTTCCTCTATGTTGTCTACTTAATCCATATTTATGTTTCCATTACCTACAAATATTTTTCATCCATAATAAGTGTTATATATCCAAGACATTAATAGAAAAGCTGGAGAAGGAACTGTAACTTAGCAAACAGGCAAGGCTAAATCCAGAAGAAAAAATTGTGAAAAAAACCGATAAAATAATAGTAATTGACAACTATAAGGATTTGGCAACAACATATGCAAGTATCCTACAGAAAAGTGGGTACACTGCCGACACAGCCCAAACCGGAAAAGAAGCCATGGAAAAAACATGCACTAACCATTATGCTTTAGCCATATTAGACGCGGAAATTCCAGACAGCACACGCATTCTCCAAAAGTTAGCCAAATCTAAAACAATCAAAATAGTAATCACAGACTTCCCTGAAGAAACTATTCTGAAAGGAGCAGATGCCTGCTTAACCAAAATTGTAAAACCCAAAGACTTACTTTTTCTAATTGAGAAAATGCTAAAAGAAAAACAAACGATGAACCGTTAAACATGACGTATATAACTTATAGAAGTATTCTAAATCCGTAATAATGCTTTATACATGCAACACATTCTGAAAGATACCAAAGAAGCGGAAACACTAGCGAGCAAACGCATAGAAGAAAGGAAAAATGGGCAAAAACACCAAAACAGTACTAATCATCGATGACGACAAAAGCATCATAAAGACTTTCGCGCGCATCCTCCAGAAAAAGGGATACAACACTGACACCGCTCAAACTGGAAAAGAAGCATTGCAAAAAGCTAGCACCAAATTTTACGCTGCAGCCCTAATTGACGTTTGCCTTTCAGACATGAATGGAATGGAGCTTTTGGATAAGCTTGATAACCATGGCGGCAAAATGGTTAAAATAATAATCACAGGCTTCCCAACAATGGCGCCTATGAAGGATGCACATGCAGATGCTTACCTTTTGAAACCTGTTAAACCTCAAGAACTTCTTTCAATAATAGACGGAAAAACCAAAGAAAAATAACCTATAACAGTTTAAAAAAAAGTTGTTTCTTACTTTTTGTATCCAAGCAAGCATAATCGTTATCTCTAACTAACCAGAAAGAATACCAAGGAGAAAACAGCCTTGCCTAAAAATTACACGTACACCGACGCAGGCGTAAACCGACAACAACGTGCAGAATCAAAAAAAGCCCTAAAAAACCTGCAGGAAACCTACAAGCACAGCCGCTATGGCGGCGTAATGCATCTGCCATATGGTAACATTTTGCCAATCGGAGAAAACACTTTTCTTGACCTTGTTATAGAAGGCGTAGGCACTAAAGTCCTCATAGCGCAATTAGCACAGAAATATGACACCATAGGCATCGACGCAGTAGCCATGGCAGTCAACGACGTAATCCGTTCAGGAGCCAAACCACTCGCCATAGCAGACAACATTCATGCACAAGCAAGCGAACCCCAGCTTGTAAAAGCGTGGCTAAAAGGAATCATCCAAGGCGCCGCTGAAGCGGAATGCCCGGTTACTGGCGGAGAAACAGGCGACGTTGCAGAAATAATAAAAGGGTTAACAGAAAACGCAGGCTTCGATATGGTGGTCGCCTCAGTAGGCCAAGTTGAAAAGCAAGAAATCATAACGGGCGAAAACATCAAGCCAGGCGACCCAATAATAGGCTTGGCCAGCAGCGGACTGCACAGCAATGGCATGACAATGGCAAGAAAAATCTTATTTAAGCAATGGGGCGGAAAATACCAGCCAAACGACATCCCAGCAGGCTTGGACAGGGAAATAGCCCGTGAAGCCCTTGAACCAACAAAAATTTACGTTAAGCCACTACTCAAACTAGCCGGCGAAGTAAAAGTCAAAGCAGCCGTACACATAACGGGCGACGCGTACATGAAATTCAACAACCTTGTCAGTTTCTCGCCAGGCATAGGCTTTGAATTTACCAACTTCAAACCCCAACCCATTTTCGGATTGATTCAAAAAACGGCGGCTGAATTAGGCTACACTATCACCGACGAGGAAATGTTCAAAACCTTCAACATGGGCTGGGGCTTCGGCATAATCGTAGACAAAACAGACGCAGACAAAGCCATGAACACGCTAGAGCAAAACAGCGTAAAACCTGAAATAATAGGCAAAGTAACGGACAAACAAACTGTAGAAATACACTACCAAAACAAAAAGATGATATTGACGTAAAATTTTGCTTTTTTTATGACAAAAGCGTTTAAATCCTGTAAGCTTAATTTAAAGGCTCATGAAATACCGCGCTAAAATAGAGGTCATCCTCAAACCAGGTCACAGCAATCCGGAAGGGGAAACAACAGCCCGTTTATTAAAAGAACTCGGCTACAAAGTAGAAGCAGTAGACGTGAGCAAAGTTTACACTGTCATTCTTGATGCATCGACAATTAAAGAGGCCAAGGCAAAGGTGGAAGAAATGAGTAAACGCCTCTTGGCAAACCCAACCAAAGACAATTACATGATAACCGTTGAGGAGCAGAAATGAACGATAACCTCTACATCCACCGTAAAACCAGCATTGCGCTCTACGAGGTAGCCTTAGCCAAAGCTACCGACCAACAACTCGCCGAAATCAGCAACGAGCTAGCCTTAGGCTTGAGCCTACAAGAAATGAAGAGTATCCAAGCCTACTTCAAGAAAGAAGACAGAAACCCAACTGATGCGGAGCTGCAAACCATCAGCCAAACATGGTCAGAACACTGCTACCACAAAACCTTCAAAGGAAAAATCCGCTTGGACGGCAAAGAAATCGACAGCCTCTTCAAAACTTACATTGCAAAAGCCACAAAAGAAATCAACCCACCATGGTGCTTCAGCGTCTTCGAAGATAACGCTGGCATCGTCCGTTTTGACAAGGGCTATGGAATAGCCGCCAAAGTTGAAACTCACAACCACCCGTCAGCAGTTGAACCTTTCGGCGGCGCAGCCACTGGTGTCGGCGGCGTAATTCGAGACATCCTCGGTGTCTGGGCTGACCCAATCGCGTGCACGGACGTTTTAGGCTTCGGACCACTAGATTATGATTACAACAAGCTTCCTGCAGGCGTCAAACATCCAAAGTACGTGTACATGGGCGTTACCGCTGGCATTAGCGCTTATGGAAACAATATGGGCATCCCAACTGTAAACGGAGCAATATACTTTGATGACAGCTATACTGGCAACGTCATCGTATACTGCGGATGCATAGGGCTTTTACCATTAAACAAGTTCATTAAAAACGCTAAACCCGAACATGCAATTGTGCTGGCAGGCGGAAAAACAGGACGCGACGGCATCCATGGCGTAACCTTCGCCTCAGCCGAATTAACTGAGAAATCAGAAGAAATCTCAAGACCAGCCGTACAAATCGCCGACCCAATCGAAGAAGAAAAAGTCAAACGGGCATTAATAGAAATCCGCGACCTCCAATTGGCATCATCGACTACTGATCTTGGCGGAGGAGGCTTATCCTCAGCCGTCGGCGAAACAGCCGAAAAATTCGACTGCGGAGCGACCGTTGAGCTTGGCAAGGTACCGTTGAAGTATCAGGGTTTGGCTCCGTGGGAAATTTACATTTCAGAATCCCAAGAAAGAATGCTCCTGACCGTGCCACCAGAAAACTTGGAGCGAGTCATGGCGATTTTTGAGAAAGAAGACGTTGAAGCCACAGCGATAGGCAAACTAACAAGCGAACGCCGCCTACAGCTGAATTTTCACGGCGAGAAAGTTGCCGACATGGATATGGCGTTTCTGTTTAATCCTTGCAAAAGCATGAAAACAGCAACCATTGAAACCTTAAGCTTCACGGAACCAGAATTTCCTGAACCAGAAAACCTAACCGAAACCCTAATGCAGCTTCTTTCTGCGCCAAATATTGCCAGCAAAGAAAGCGTCATACGCACTTATGACCATGAGGTAAAAGGAAACACGACGCTTAAACCCTTGCAGGGAGAGTACGCTGGACCAAACGACGCCGCTGTTCTGAAACCGCTCGACGATTCGTGGAAAGGCTTAGCGATTTCATGCGGGATGAACCCGAACTATGGAAAGATTGATGCTTACTGGATGGCTGCTTCAGCCATTGACGAGGCAGTGAGAAACAACATTGCCGTCGGCGGAAGAAGAATTGCCCTTCTGGATAACTTCACGTGGGGTAATCCTGAGAAACCAGAGCGCTTAGGCTCGCTGGTAAGGGCCTGCGAAGCCTGCTACGACTTTGCCAAAGCGTTTAGGACGCCGTTTATCTCTGGAAAAGATAGCCTCTACAACGAGTCCCCGCTGGGTCCAGTCACGCCAACGCTTCTGATTACTGCTATAGGCATTGTTCCTAACATTCAATTTACCACATCTATGGATTTGAAAGCGCCCGGTAATCTGCTCTATGTTGTCGGGGAAACGTTCAATGAACTTGGGGGTTCAGAATACTACAAGCTCAAAGGCTACTTAGGTGCAAACGTGCCCAAAGTGAAAGGCGCAAAAGCCAAACGCACATTCAAAGCTGTAACTAAAGCCATCGATTTGGGCTTAATCAAAACATGCCATGACCTCTCTGAAGGCGGGTTAGCGGTGGCGGCGGCGGAGATGGCGTTTGCAGGCGGCTACGGCTTGGAACTGGATTTAGGTAAAGTGCCGGGCAAAGCACTTGAGCGGAGTGACTTTGTGTTGTTTTCAGAGTCAAACAGCCGCTTCCTTGTAGAAGTCTCGGAAAAAGATGGGCAAGAATTTGAGGCACTAATGAAAGGTAAAGCCTGTGCTAAAATTGGGAAAGTAACTAAAGACGAGAAACTGCTCATTCACGGACTAAACCAGAAAATTGTAGTTGACGCTTCACTTGCCGAGCTGCGGCGTAGCTGGAAAAAAACGTTAAGCGGTGAGTCCTAAAATGAATCAAGAAGAAATCAAAGTCTGCGTCATGCGTGTCGGCGGAACCAACTGCGACTCAGAAACCCAGCGGGCATTTCAAGAGTTAGGCGTGCAAGCGGAAACCTTGCATGTTAACGAGTTAATAAAACGCCGAAATCTGCTGGATTATCAGGTGCTGGTTTTTCCAGGCGGCTTCTCGTTCGGCGATTATGTACGTTCAGGCGTGATTTTTGCGCGGTGGCTTAGCGCCAAGCTAGGCAAAGAGATTGAAACGTTTGTTGATGAAGGCAGACCAATTCTTGGTATATGCAACGGCTTCCAAATACTGGTTGAGTACGGCTTGCTCCCAGGCCTAGAGGGAGTAAGCGCTTATCCTGAAGCCACATTAACTACGAATGAACCGCAAGGCTTCAAGTGCCAGTGGGTTTATCTCAAGCACGAAAACAAGGGAAAATGCGCTTTCACAAACAAAATCCCAGCTGGGAAAGTGGTCAGGATGCCTATTGCTCATGGAGAAGGAAGGTTACTGTTCCCTAAGGAGAAAGAACAGGAAATGCTTGCAAAACTAAACGACAATGACATGATTGTTTTCCGATACTGCGATAAAAATGGCGAATCTGCTGACGGCAAGTACCCAACTAATCCGAATGGTTCCTTCTATGACATTGCTGGCATATGCAATAAGGAAGGGAATATTTTTGGTTTGATGCCTCATCCTGAAAGAGCTATGTACTGGTGGCAACAGCCCGACTGGACACGGCAACAGCAAATGCTGCAGTACGGCGACGGAAAACTAATCTTCCAAAGCATAATTGACAATTTAACTAAGAAGTGCTAAAGCTGCAATCAACAGTCCGAGGTTTCAGCGGATGCGCTTATACACTTTTTGGGCTCGAAGGAAGGGAAAGTGTTTGACTGCGCCAGATCGAAAAATTGTTTTTGGCAAATCAAAATAAATTGGCAAAAAGAGATATATTTGCCATTAACATCATTATTTGCTGGTGACGAATATGTCTGTGGAAGTTGGCAAGTATGGACGCATCGTTCTACCCAAAAAGCTTCGCCAAAAATATGGCATGGATGAAGGCATTCGGCTTATCATCACTGAGTATATGGGGCGTATTTGTCTTGTTCCTGTAAGTAAGTATGAAAAGCCTACTGAGGCGTTATATGGCGCCGTGAAGTTGGAGAAGCCTATAAACGAGCCGAAGCGCCTGGCAAGAGAACACATTCGGAAAAAGTTGGTTGAGGGTTTATAGTGACTCGGTTCGTGGACACCAACGTCTTTATCTATGCTCTGACGGCTCACCCCCTTTTCGGGAAGATCGCTAAGAATATTCTTGAACGCATAGAAAACGGTGAACCGACCATAACTTCTACATTGGTAATGTGTGAGGTAGCTTGGGTACTAGAAGCCATGGGTAAGCAAGGGGACATCAAGCCTAGTCTTGAAAAGATGATGTCCTACAAGGCTTTAAAAGTCGTCGGTTTCAGCGGCGATGACCTGTTGGTAGGAGCAAATAACATGATTGCTGAGAATTTAGACTTTAATGACGGTGTAAACCTTGCTTTGATGATGCGATTAGGAGTTACTGAAGTTTATTCTAACGACCAAAAACACCTTGGTAAAGTAGACTTTCTAAAGTTGGTTTTCGGCTAATCCTCAAGTCTCACTTGCGCTTTTTTCTGAGGTTCTTTGGTTTTCACATTTTTATGTTAGTTTTAACTAAATCGATGCTAAATCTTTAACATAGGGCAAACCTGCACGTGCGCCCATCTCCATTATGCATCTTGAAGCAACAAAATTCGCCAGCCGCCCGCATTCGGAGAGGCTTTTGTTTTTAATTAAGCCGTAGAGGAAGCCAGCGCAAAAAGCATCCCCAGCACCAGTCGTATCGACCACCTTAACTTTAAAAGGTTCTATCCTAAGCCTTTCTCGACCGTCAGTAACGTAACAGCCTTTGCTGCCAAGTTTAACGGCAACAATTTTAACGCCCATCTCAATCATAAAATCCGCACCTTTGCAGTAATCAGCTTCTCCAGTTAAAAGTTCAAGTTCAACAGCGTTAGGCATCAAAACATAAGAACTTCTAATTACTGGTTCTATGGATGCAAAACCCTTTTGTGCATAAACTGAACCGGGGTCAAAGCTGATTTTAACATCGCTAGGCAGGGAACCCAAGAGCTTTTTTTGTGTACGGAATGATTTTTCTCCCACGAAGGATGATAGATGCAAAAATTTTGTTTGAGAAACATAATCCCATTTCAATTCCCGAGGCTCGATTGTATCGTTAACGCCTGAATTAATATATAATGCCCTTGCACCTTTTTTGTCCACGAACCCAAGCACCGAACCGCTCTTGCCCTTCGTTGTCTCAATTATGCCGCTGGTATCGACACCTTCGGTTTTGAAGCAGTCGATTTGTAGTTTGCCTTCCCGGTCGCCAGCTACTTTGCCTATGAAGCCCACTTTGCAGCCGAGCCTTGCCAACCCAACTACCGTATTCGCGGCTGAGCCTCCGCAAGCCTCAGTGTAATCCTCAATGAAGCTTTCCTCTTCAGCCCCCGCAAGCCTATCGACTTTGAAAAGCATATCAACGTTAAGTGCGCCAAAACCGATAACGTCTAGTTTGGTCATGGAAACAGCTCTCGCAAAAATATTTTATGTTCGCCTAGTTTGCCGCCGTAGTTGCCAGCGGAAACCTTCACGACGCCATCAATGCCTAACACCGCTTCGATTCCAGCTTTAGTTGCTTTTTTAACAGCATCTAAAGAAACCCCATCTATCACTATCTCTGCTATGTAGCCTACGCCTTCAGGAACCTTGGATTCTTTGCCTAACCGCTCCTTAAGAGATGGGCAATACAGGTGGTTGGTTGTTGGACCAATCTTTGGAAAATGAGTCTCCGGCTTGGAGCCTGCAGAGCAGACGTCAAAGGGTGTAACTATACCACGTACATTATGGATTGCTGCTAAGGCTTTTTCTCCTGCTTGCCTTAAG
>Ga0208563_1001770_pt1 | contig 13881 bp, 16 predicted proteins | sample June2015DPH_17_1_2_FD_184717 | JGI IMG/M metagenome (GOLD analysis project Ga0208563, IMG submission 184717) | Peatland microbial communities from SPRUCE experiment site at the Marcell Experimental Forest, Minnesota, USA - June2015DPH_17_150... | ecosystem: Environmental > Terrestrial > Soil >... | reverse complement strand
TTCAAGCCCGCTTTTGTTTTTAACAGTTATTGAGCAGTTTAAGTCTTGAAGTTTAGCAGCGTTTCCCAACTGTTCAGGCTGTGTTGGAATGCAGATGCTTGGTTTTGCGTATTTTATGGTTTCAAAGCATGTTATGTGACCACCGCTAAAGATTACGAATTTAGCGTTTTTCATACATTCCTGCCTTTCTTCGGCAGAGAGCCATGTGTGAAGCTCACAATTGCCAATTTTTGCTGTGGCTTTTTTTCCAGGCGTTCCTAAGCTTATGATACATTTAGTTTTCAGTTTTTCAAGAACTGGAAAGAGGGTTTTCATTAGTTTTGCTTTTGTTCCCGATGGTCCGCTTACTGGGGCAAAAATATGTTCTTGTGATCCTTTAACGTATGTTGTGTCAACGAAGCTTCCAATAAACTCAACTTTTCCGTTTAATCCTATTTTATCCAAGTTTCCAATGCTGAACTCTGAAATTGTGTACGGCGGCGGATTGTCTGGAATTATTATTTTTGAGCAGTGCTTTACATACCGTTCAACCAATCGCTCGCCTGGATTTAGAAAAGCAGAGAAACCGTAGCTTGGCCTTATCATGTTAGCTATGTAAACTGAGGGAATTCTCCATCTCTGGGCAAGTCTAAGCGCGTTTATGTCACCGTCGGCGATAAGAATGTCCGGCGCAATATCGCGAATGTTTTCTCTAAGGTCATAGTAACGGTGTATAGTTTCCATCGCATTGGAATTTTTTATTTCAAGCCTATTTTTTTCCATGTTAAACAATGGAAGAGGAAATAAAACGTTGATTAGTGAGGCAGAAGTGAGTATGCCGTAAGCGTTCTCATACCAGGATACTGGCGTGCATTTGTAAACATTTCTAAATTCCTTTTGGAGCATCTGGTAAGCTTTGCCGCCTGAGAAAAAGAACAGTTCATGACCATTTTTCTCAAGCCTCTTTCCTAATGGTATGATACGGGAAACATGGCCTAAGCCAAGTTCTGAACAGCTTAATAGCAGTCTCATATGCTTACAGATAAGTTGGTGATTTATTTTAACTATCCCTTATTCTGCTGAAAAAAAAATGTGCCAATAACTACCATGCAAGTTCTTGTGGTTACTGTGTTGTCTTGAAATCATCTGGCTTATGCCACAATTTTTTGTCGTTAATTAACAACACTATTACTATGGACTAAACGTTTTTCGAAAACGGCGTGTTCTGGTTATATGAACAAAATGAAAATTTCTTTTTGGTTAATTGGCGACCTCCAGGGTCCTGGCAATTATTGCGGTTTAGGATGGAGAAAGGCGAGGTTCTGGTTGATTCGCGTGGTTGCATGAGTTTTCAGCGTTAGATGAGGAGGGTAGTCCTCTTTTTAGCTATGTAAATTAGGTCTAAAAAGAGGGTAGGGGGAGGGTAAGGTCATTTTTGTTGGTGAATTTCTATATCAAAATGAGGTATCCCTTTGATCGGTCGGATTTCCAAAACAAACTTTTGTATGCTGGTTGCGAACGGAGGGAAAAAAAGCAAGCAATTTAAAGCATAGTTGATAAAGTACAGTTATGTTTGTTCCTCGAAAAATTCTGGAAGAAAAGCTCAGGCAAATACTTGCTGAGGACATAGGGCAAGGTGATGTAACAGCCCAAGCAATTATTCCCCCAAATTTAAACGTAAAGGCAATAGTTATAACTAAAGAGGAAGGCGTAGCGGCTGGAATTGAAGAAACAATCATTCTCGCTGAATATTTAGGATTAAAAGTTAAAGCTAAAGTTGCTGATGGAGAAAAAATCAGAAATAAGCAGGTATTAATGGAAATTTCAGGAGATGCCCGAACCATTCTCTCGGCTGAGAGAACTATGCTAAATCTTCTTTCACGAATGAGCGGCATCGCAACCATCACGCGAACGCTAACAGAGAAACTTGGAAAAACAGGTGCGAAAGCGAAAATTGCGGCGACACGTAAATCAGCACCGGGATTGCTTTATTTTGACAAAAAAGCGGTAACCATAGGGAGCGGAGACCCACATAGGCTTCATTTGGATGATATGATTTTGATTAAAGACAATCATATTGCAATAGTTGGAAGCCCTGAAGAAGCAGTGAAAAAAGCAAAAGCAAACGCTTCTTTCACCAAAAAAATCGAGGTTGAAGTTACAAAAGCTTCAGATGTCTTGAAAGTTGCACAGGCAGGAGCAGACGCGATAATGCTTGATAACTTCTCAATCGAGCAGGTTAAAGATGCTGTAGGTTTGCTGAAGAAGGCGGGCTTTTTGGGCAAAGTAATTTTGGAGGCAAGCGGTGGAATCACGGCTGAAAACAGTATGGATTATGCAATGGCAAAAGTCGATATCATCAGTATGGGAGAAATAACTCATAGTGTCAAAGCGCTAGATATCAGCTTAGAAATTACTGAAAAATAAAGAAAAAGTTGAAACCCTTTAACCTCCAATAGAGATCAGCCACGTTTCAACGATAGCTCCAACCACAAGCAAAAGTGCGCAAATCCCAATTAAAATGCCAGTGTTTTTAAGCTCTCGCCATCGACCTTGCAGCAGTCTACGGAACAACCAGATACTTTCAGTAATGCCGATTGAATAAGATGTAAATTCTAACCAAAACACGGGTGTAATAACCAGAAGTGCAAAACCTAAGAACGGAGAGTATCCTTGTACGCTGGCAATAGCACCCATCGCCATGCCGGTATCAAAAAGTATCAAGAAGCCCAGTATTGGTCCAATGACGGGAACGAACATTAGCAAGCAGATATAGAAGTTGTTTAAGAAAATATATTCAGGTAATGTGCCATTAGCTTGGTTTGTGGTGAGTGTTTGATTTACGCCATTACTTATTTGCTTCGCGTCTTGAGCGCTAAGCGGCACCAAAGATCCAATGATAGTTAATAAGACCGCGATCACGAAAATTATTATCGTAGAATAGATTCTCTTGCGCCTCGGCGAAGCGTTCTTCCATAAAGATAAATCAAGCTTCATGACATGAACCTTCTTTTTAGCTTAAGGGCTTAATTTTTAATGCACGGAATCCTCGTGCACAAGGATTTAACGTTTCTGATAATTTAACCTTTGTTAATACATTTTCAACATCTATGGCATAACTGCGCACATCATGCTCAGCAGCTATGAGTGAACTAAGATACACGCGGTCTTCTTGAATTATTGGCTGGCACAATAAAGGTAAACCCAACAAAACAGGCTCTTTTTCATCCACCGCTTTTTTGCAAGCATAAAGAATCGCTTCTGCACCAGCCGTCAACTCAGCAATCCGCACAGGAACACTCTCTTTACCAATAGCCAACGTGTCCACGTCATAGAGCCGTTTGATTTCGCCAGCAATTTTCCTAAGCCTAGGCAAAATCTTGAGAATGTTTTGCCTTCCGGTTCTTGACGCACGCAAGTTTAAAAGCTCAACCGGCGATAACTCCTCAATTGAGACACCCCCAAGCGACATATCCAAATGCACAACATCAGCCTTCATTTTATCAAGCAAACTTCTGCAAAGCTCAGCCTCATGCACTATCACTTCAAACCCACTCTCAACTTCCCTAAAAATCGGTTCAGCCAACCGAAAAGATGGTTCCCTATACGGTGGATTAACCAGCACCGAAACAGAAGCAACAAGGTACAGTGGCTTAAACTGTGGGTCCAGTATTGCTGCTGCAGAATCCGCCGATATAACTCTCAAGTCTTACACCTAACAATAATAGTAGCTAAGCAGAAGAAATTAGCTTTCCTCTTCACATTTACCCTTCGATTTCAAGCCTAAAGCCAAAAGGTACATTTCAGAACTTTTAGCTCGGCTGGCCTGAGGCTTCACAATCTTAACTGTTTCAAAAAGATTCTTTACTGTTTGAATAAAATCGTTGAGCAAGTCACCTTCAAAAACCTTAACAAAAAAGTTCCCTGAGGACCTCAGTAGGCATTGGGCGATTTCTAATGATTTTGTGGCTAAGTCGATTTGTCTTGCATGGTCAACATCCCATACCCCAGTAATGTTTGGTGCAGCATCAGAAATTACCACGTCCGCTTCGCGAGGTAAGAAAGAGCGTATCTGCTCTACTATTCCCGGCTCAGTTAAGTCTGCAACTATAGTCCTAACGTATTCCTGAGTGAAAGGGTCAATTGGTTTCAAGTCGACACCTAGAACAAAACCGTTTTTTCCAGTCATTTTCCTTGCTGCTTGAATCCAGCCGCCTGGCGCAGCACCTAAATCGACTACTATGTCGTTTCTTTGTATGAAACCATATTTCTCGTTGGCTTGAACCAGCTTGTATGTGGCTCTGGAGCGGTAGTTTTCTTCTTTGGCTTTTTTATAGTAGTATTCTCGTTTTCTATCTTGGATCCAAGCTTTCGGCAACTGAACCATCCTCTTGTGTACTTGGCTCGCTTGGATCTGCTGCAGGAGTAGCGGTGGCTTCTTTTCCTAAGGAAAGTATCCAATCGGTAAGTTTTGGGCAGCTTTTAGGGGAAAGTGCGGTTGTTGGGTCACACCTTTCGTTGTCTGGACAAAGCAAGCATGGGCAATCAACAATGGTTTCAATTGACGCTGGAAGCCTTTTTGGATAAAGCCGATATGTCCATCTGCCTTCTTGAAGTTCTTTTTCCCGGCGGATTAACCCTTTTTCCTCTAGTTTAATGGAGACGCGTGAGCCTTCTCGGCTGCTTGCGCCAAGTTCACGCCATAAATCTGATTGAAGCACGCCTTGATAACCTGTGTTTACCACATAATGGAGTGCTTTCTGTTCAAGCTCATTACGTTTAGGCATCTAATATCAATCCAAATAATGCAATTAGAATATAAGCGTTGAATTCACATAAAAATATGTATCCCTTAAAAAACGTGGAATCCATGAAAAACATGCCGAAAAAGCAGCGAAAAGATAAAACTTACTGTTTAGGCATAGAATCTACAGCGGACGATTTCGGCGTTGGAATAGCCTCCTTCACGGGAGAAATACTCGCCAACAAATCCGACAGTTACATACCAGCGGAAGGCGGAATCCACCCCAGAGAAGCAGCAAGGCATCATGCTGAAGTGGCTGATAAAGTGCTAAACGATGCCTTAAGTGCAGCTGGCGTGAAACCACGTGACCTGTCGGTTATCGCGTTTTCTCAGGGTCCAGGTTTAGGACCATGCTTACGCACGGGAGCCACTGTTGCCCGAGCTTTAGCTTCGTATCTTAACATTCCGCTTGTAGGTGTCAACCATTCCGTGGCGCACATTGAAATCGGGAAACTCAAAACTGGCGTTGTTGACCCTGTGACCCTTTACGCTTCAGGAGGCAACACTATGGTTACGGCTTTTGAGTCTGGGCGCTACAGAGTTTTCGGTGAAACATTGGATATTGCGCTTGGGAATTGTTTGGATGTTTTTGCTCGGGAAGCTGGTCTTAAGCATAAGAAGGGTTTGCCGCTTGGGGCTGTCGTGGAGCGGTTGGCAACCGAAGGCAAAAATTTAGTTTCTTTGCCGTATGTTGTGAAGGGCATGGACTTATCCCTTAGCGGCTTATTGACTGCGGCAACAGCTCTGCTACACAGGGGCGACTGTCGCTTGGAGGATTTGTGTTATAGTCTTCAGGAGAACGCTTTTTCAATGGTTACTGAAGTTACTGAGCGGGCGTTGGCGCATACTGAGAAGAGGGAGGTTTTGTTAACTGGCGGTGTTGCAGCTAATAAGCGGTTGCAGTCCATGCTTAGCGTTATTGCACAGGAGCATGATGCACGGTTTAGTGTGGTTCCGCTTGAGTTTGCAACTGACAACGGCGCCATGATTGCTTGGACTGGCGTTTTAGCTTACAGGCATGGTTTGGTTACGCCTTTGGATGAGAGTTTTGTTAAGCCGCGGTGGCGGGTGGATAAAGTGGATGTGCCATGGATACAGTAGCCGAGCAAACGCTGCTTAAGAAGGGCGCGGAAGCCAGCCTCTACCTTGCCGATTGGCATGGGCGAAAAGTGGTCGTTAAGGTTCGAATCCCAAAAAAGTACCGTCCTGCAGCGTTGGATGAGCAGATTCGAAGTTACCGAACAGTGCATGAGCCGCAGTTGATGCATGAAGCGAAAGCGGCTGGGGTGCCCACTCCGCTGATCTGCATGGTTAATGTTCCAGAAGCTTCGATTACGATGGAGTTTGTGGAAGGACAACAGATTAAGCAGTTGCTGAATAAAGTTTCGAAGGCTAAGCGGCGAGAATTATGCGTTAAAATCGGTGAATCAATCGGTAAACTTCATAGGCAAGGCTTAATTCACGGCGACCTTACAACCTCAAACATGATCCTTAGCCCAGAAGGCAAAATTTACTTTGTTGACTTCGGCTTGGGCGAAAAAAATATCGAGTTAGAGGCGCAGGGTGTGGATTTGCATTTGATGAAGCGGGCGCTGCAGAGTACGCATTACCAGTTCTGGGAAGAATGCTTCAAAGGTGTGCTGTGCGGTTACTCGTCAATTTTAGGCTCTGAGGCAACGGAAAAGGTTTATGAGAAAATCAAAGAGATAGAGAGGCGTGGCCGCTATGTCGAGGAAAGAAAACAATAATCAAAGCTGTAATCTCAAGGGCAAGGTTGTCTTTTTTGCCACGGGCAACGTTAACAAGTTTAACGAAGCACGAAGCATTCTTAGCCCTTACGGCATTGCGGTCGGTATGCTCCGCGTAAAAGGAGACGAGATACAAAGCGACAGCCTAAAAGAAATAGCCCAAACAAGCGCCATAAACGCGTATAAGCGAAGCCGACTGCCCATTTTTGTGGAAGATGCAGGCTTATTTATTGATGCTTTGAGTGGTTTTCCCGGTCCTTATGCGGCTTATGTGTATAAAACGATTCATAACAGTGGCATTCTGAAGCTGATGGAAAACGTGAAAGATAGGCGAGCGAAATTCCAGTCAGTTATAGCTTACTGCGACGAGACCCTTTGCGAACCAGAATGTTTTGACGGCGAATCCATAGGCGAAATAACCTTAATCGAACGCAGGCAGAAGGGGAAATCAGCTTTTGGTTTTGACCCGATTTTTCAGCCGGTTGGAAGCAGTAAATCGTTTGCGGAAATGACTATTGAAGAGAAGAATGGTTTTTCGCATAGGGCAATGGCTATACGAAAATTTGCTGAATGGTACAAAACGAAAAGAATGTAAAGAAACGTTGAAGAATTTTCGGTTTTTTCCTTATTAATGGGATTACTTTTAAATATTCGTTGAGTATGGGTTATGCAGAGTTTAAGGTGTAACAATGCCAAAGCAGGAAAAAGGAAAATCCCATTCAATACGACCTGTCAGCAGGCGTCCTCCAAGCTGGTGCAAGTATCAGCCTGAAGAAGTAGAATCATTCATAATCAAATTAGCCAAGGAAGGCCACTCACTCAGCAGCATAGGCACCATCCTTAGGGATCAATACGCGATTCCTCTAGTGAAGCCTATAGTTGGCAAAAGCATAAGCGACGTTCTCCAAGGCGCAGGATTAGCCCCAACAATGCCAGAGGACCTTACAAACCTCATGAAGAAAGCACAAAGCCTCGCAGTGCATCTTGACAAAAACAAGAAGGACCTGCATAACAAGCGCAGCATGCAGATTATCGAGGCAAGAATCTACAAGCTCTCGCGATACTATAAGCGTGAAGGCGTTTTGCCAAAGAACTGGAAGTACGAAACAAAAATCGCCTCCGTAACCTAAACGCCCCTTTCCTTTAATTTTACGGTTTACTTTTGTTGGTTGATACGCCAGCTTTAAATCCAATCAGAGCCTTTTAGCCAAAGAGTGAATTAAGCTATGACTGCACAGCAAACATCCATCGAACGTTTCTTGGCATCAGCCGCAGAAGCGTCAAAGGTAATTTTGGAAACGGTCCAGAAAGACGGTTTTATCCATGTTTTTTCGCATTTGGATGCTGATGGGGTTGCGGCTGCAGGCGTGATTGGAAAAGCACTCTATCGCCTTGATGCAAAGTTTCGCATTAGGGTTACTCAGTGGGTTGACGAGAAAATCATCGGTGAAATCGTTGCCGATAAGCCGCAACTTGTGATTTTGACGGATTTCGGAAGCGGCTACCTAGACCTATTAAACGAGAAAATCCCAAACGTTAAGGTCTTAATCCTTGACCATCACCAGATAACGGGCATCTTGGCTAATGAGAATTTTGTTCAGGTAAACCCTCACATGTTTGGCATCGACGGGGCAACGGATGTCAGCGGTTCAGGTGTGGCTTATTTTGTGGCTAAAGCAGTAAACGCGTTGAATGTGGATCTGGCGCCTGTAGCTCTGGTTGGCGCTCTCGGGGATATGCAGGACAGGTATGAACAGAGAAAACTATGCTGCCTAAACGAGATAATAGTTAACGATGCAGTGGCTACTGGCTTGCTTAAAGTTGAGAAGGACTTAACGTTCTTCGGCAGAGAAACCCGACCAATCCACAAGACCTTAGCCACCACCACTAACCCGTTTATTCCAGGCTTAAGCGGAGAAGAAGACAAAGCATTAGCCTTCCTTGCAAGCTTAGACATCCCAATCAAGCAAGGCGAAAAATGGAGGGCACTCCGAGACCTAACCGAAGACGAAAAGAGGCGGCTGTGCTCTGCTTTAGCGGACCACCTATTGTCTAAGGGGTTGCATTTGGAAGTTGAGAACCTGATTGGGTATATTTACGTTTTAACCAAAGAAGAACCAAACACAGCGTTAAGGGATGCAAGGGAATTCGCGGTAGTATTGAACTCGACGGGACGCATGGACCGCCCGAGCCTCGGCATTGCCATCTGCATGGGTGACCGCGGAGTAGCCCTTGACGAAGCCAACAAAATCCTCGAAGATTACCGTAAGAACATTAGCAAGTATCTGGGTTGGGTAATGGAGAAACCCGAACGCATGCGAGAACTCCAAAACATCTATGTTATTTACGGTGAAAACTTTATCAACGAAAAAATCATCGGCACCGTCTCATCCATAATTGTCTCGGGACTTGCCAACCCTGAAAAACCGCTCATAGCTTTTGCTAACGTTGAAAAAGAGCAGGCAGCCAAATTCTCGGCAAGAACAACTGAGGCAGCAATCCGCAAAGGCGTAAACTTGGGCGAAGTTATGCGGTTAGCTTCCGAAGCGCACGGGGGCAAAGGCGGAGGACACAACATTGCAGCAGGAGCGCAGGCGCCGTTGGACAAGATTGAAGGCTTCATTAAAACTGTGGACGAATTGGTTGGCAAACAGTTGAGGGGCGAGAAGATTGGAAGCGACAATAACGCTTGAGTACACTAACGAGAAGACTGCGCAGGCAGTTGCCAACGCGGTTTCGCCTGACAACTTCAAAACGCCAATTGGACTGTACGTTAAAACAGTGAGAGAAGATAGAAAAGTGGTGACCCAGATTCAATGCGAAGGTAAACTCGCCACTTTCACCGCCACCATTGACGATTTACTTTTCAGCGCATCAACAGCAGAAAAAACACTTAAAACCATCAAGAAAATTTAGAAAACGTGTTTTAGCAATCAACCGGGCAATAATTTTTTTCATACAAAAGTTTGGCAGTAAGTTTAGGTGTTGTGTTTGTTTTTGTTGTTTGCAGTGAATAGCGGCATGTAGTTTTGTCTGCTTTTGAGCTTAAGCTCTAAATATTGCATTGTTTACGGTAAAAGTAAATAAATAAGCGAACATAACATTAAAGAAACTTACTTGGGTGAATTCGGTTGAAACGAGTCCATGCAGCCTTCATGATTACAGTTTTCTTGTTACTAGTTTTCTTGCCGGTTGTTTTGCCTTCGGGAACGGTTTTTGCTCAAAGCACTGGTTACAGCATTAATAAGGTGGATCATCAGGTTGAAATAATGTATTCTGGGCAAGTTGTTATTCGGGATACAATTCATGTTTATGGACAAGCAACTGATGGCTTCATGATTGGATTACCATCCAAGTATAGCGCTTACATTCTCAAAGCTGTGGCGTACGACGCAAACAACGTTTACCAGATAAATTTAGGTGTCCAATTAGGTGACCGAAGCGGATTTTACGGCGCAGAAGTAAATTTCAACGGAAAATCACCCAGCGTTTTCACAGTCGCATTTGTTCTATCCAATAGCCTTATTACTTATGCATCAGATACTGGCGTTTACACGCTTGATTTTCCAGCTTACCCAAGTCTCACGCAAGATGTTGCTAGTTGCAATGTAACCATAACTTTTCCGAGCGCTCCCTCAAGCATAACTGTCACTAAAAGCGATGGAGAAGTAGACACAGACAATTATGTTACACAAAACTTGGCAGCATACACTTATTCCGTAGGTTCAGTAGCCTTCCAAATACCAACAGGCACTCTACAGTTATCCAGTATAAGTCAGCTAAACCGCCAAATAACCATTGACCCAACTGGCAAAGTAACTTCTTCAGATAGTTACCACATCACCAACAACTCGACATCAACGATGACATCTTTTGTTTTGAATTTACAAACTACTGCTTTAAACATAGTTGTGAAAGACGCATTTGGCAGAGTATTAACAACCGCTACTAGCTCCCTCACAAGCCGCGACATTTTGCTGGCCAATGCCACTTTGATAACATTCTTAACAAGTGGCCAATCTACGATTATCACAGCTGACTACGATTTACCAAGCGCAACCATTCAAGGTTCCCAATACGTCCTAGGCGACTTCAAGCTTTTTCCAAATTTTTATTATTACGTTGACCATGCCACTTTCACTTTTATTCCACCTGAAGGAGCAACAATTGTAACGCCACAGTTATCGTCTCTTGATTCCTCCGCAACTTTGACAAGAGAATCCTTCCAAGACACCCTTACAGTAACGAGAGATGGCATAAGCTACTTGGATTACAGCAGCCCTGAAAGCAATACTGTACAATTATCGTATGATTATAATCCAGTTTGGGTTTCTTTTAGGCCTACTTTTTGGGTCTCATTCTTAGCAGTAATTGGATGTGTAGCTGCCGTTTTCATTAGAAGACGCAAGCCAAGCGAAAAAGAACCAACCATAACTAGAACAGAACGGTTGCCAACTCAACAACCGATGCCAACAACGTCTTCCCAACAGGCGAAGAGTGTTGAGCCTATAACTGGTCAACGTATTACTACAGAAAACGTTAGGGAATTCACTGATGACTATGAAGAGAAAAAACAATTAAACACAGAATTGAAATCACTGGATACCAGAGCGCAAAAAGGAAAGATTCCAAGACGACAATATAAGGTTCAACGCAGAGCAATAGAAATTCGCCTAGAAACACTGACAAGAAATACAAACAGAATAAAAGATGTATTCCGAAGTTCAACCAGTCTTTACTCAGATTTAGCTAAGCAACTTGATGCTGCCGAAACTGACCTGGTTGAAGCTGAAGAAAACATCAAAAAACTTGAATCACGCCAAAGCACAGGCGAAATTTCCCTAGAAACGTACAAGAAAAATATTGGAGACTACCAGAAACGCAAAGATAAAGCTGAATCAACCATTAACGGAATCCTGCTAAGACTACGTGAAAAAACACGCTAAAACACCTAAACCCTTTTATTTCACGCAATAGTTTTTCAATAAAAATTGCAGAGGTAAACAAAAATGGTAAAAATAGTTGTTGATCCTAAATGCACCGGATGCGAAACATGCGTAAACACTTGCCCTGTAGGCGTATATGAAATCAAAGACGGCAAATCTGCACCAACCAAAATAAGCGAGTGCTTAGTCTGCAGAGCATGTGAAGCTCAATGCCCTGAAGGTGCGATTCAAGTAATCGAGTAAATTTGAAGCTTATATTGAATTGCGCGTGTATCTCCCAATCGATAGCTGAGAGATTATTCTCTTCTTTATTAGCTAACTTTTAAATGTAAACTCAATATCGCTTTCTCTTTTAATTAAAAAAAGTTTGTTAATCTTCAATATTTCTTAAAAATCGCATAATTTTTGAAATTTGCTCCACTGTAGCACGGTCGACTTTTTGTTCTTCTTCTATGTTCTTGAGCGGAATAGCGATTACCATATGCAACGTATTGGTTGCTTTCGTTATAACAATTATGTTGGCAGTTACTTCGAACTTCGAAGTAGCGGGAAAAGTGTGGCTAAGCATTTTAACGGTTTTATGTATTTTTTTGGCATGTTGTTAAAGTGAAATTGTACCGTTTATTTCAATGCTTTTTACAGCATTTGAAATGTTTTTGCCACTGTACAAGTGAAGATGTTTTTCGAAGGAAACCTGTGATTTTGAGGTAAAAGTTATATGTTAAAGGTTATGCTTAGTTCTGTTTATGCCAGATAAAATTCACTGTGCACACATACTGGTCAAAACAGAGACAGAAGCAAAAAACATCAAAGCCCGGCTCGACAAAGGCGAAAAGTTCGGCGCCATAGCCAAAAACGTTTCCCTCTGCCCATCCGGAAAGAATGGCGGAGATTTGGGAACTTTTACAAGGGGCAAGATGGTTAAGGAGTTTGAGAAAGCTGCCTTCGCGCTTGAGAAGGGTCAGACTTCTGGTCCGGTTAAGACGCAGTTTGGGTACCATATAATTAAACGGTTAGAGTAACCCATTGCATAATAACTAGGTTAATGCTTTATAGCGCCTGTTATACCGCAGAGTTTAATCTATAACATTGGCACTAAAATTAGAGTCGAATTAGAAGTGAACGACCAAAAATTATCCCGAAACGAACAGTTGCTAATGCTTATTTGCATAGTGTTTCTTGCAGGTTTTTTGCTTGTTACATATTTTAGATCAAGCTTTCACACATTTGACGTTGCAGTTAACGTTTGGATTCCATCAATCCAGTCAAGCTCATTCACTGTTATAGCCAAAGGAATTGCTGTTGTTTTTGACACTACGAGTCTACTGCTATTTTCCTTGGTGCTTGCGGCTTATCTTTTCATCAAGAAGTATAGAGCTGAGAGCTTGTTGCTGCTTGGGGCAATGGGTGGAGATGCATTAATCGTTTCGGTTGTTAAAGGTTTAGTTCAGTCTCCTAGGCCTTTGAATGGATTAGTTGTTTATTCTGGGTTTTCTTTTCCAAGTGGTCATGCTGCTGGAAGTATAGTTTTTTGTGGTTTCCTTGCTTTTTTTGCTTGGCAGCACTGGAAAAGTACAAGAGCGCGAGCATTGGTTGGAATGGGAGTCTTTGCAGTATCGTCTGTGGTGGGTTTTAGTCGAGTATATTTGAACGTTCACTGGTTTAGTGATGTTCTTGGCGCGGGTATGCTTGGGGTTTTCTGGCTGTCTTTTGCCGTTTTAGTGTTCCAGCTCTTGCAGGACATGGGTAAGTTTCAATCGGGAAGATTTCGCTCGATTGCTATGTTTCTCTTTGTTGTGGCTATTGTTGTTGCAGTTTTTGTTATGGTGGAGAGTTTGCTTGGTTAATTATTTTCCTGATTGTGGATTGATTAAAAGATATATCTTTTTCAGACACGTTTATATTGATAAACACCAAATTCATATTCTAATATAATGAGAGAAAATTTATGACGAAAGTACGAGACCCCGTATGCGGCATGGACGTAGACACAGAAACAGCCATAAGCCGCAAAATAGGCGACCGAACCTACTATTTCTGTAGCCAACAATGTGCCGACGTCTACACAGCGCCCGAACGTGAACTGAAAGCTATGCAGCGTAGAGTAGCAGTCACCTTAATTGGTGTAGTAGCAGCCCTTGGCTTGCGAGTACTCACACTTTTCGGTTTAGTAGCAGCAATAATGTATTTTGACATAGTCGGCGGACTGAGAGTCTACGACCTAGCAATCTTCATAGTGTCAACACCTGTTGTCTGGATAGCAGGCTTCAGAATATACAAAGGCGCATACCTGTCGCTTAGAAACCGCAACGTAAACATGGATGTGCTCGTTACAGCAGGAGTCCTTGCAGGCTGGACGTACGGTGTAATAAACGTGTTCTTCCTACCTGTCGCCCAAGCAGGC
>Ga0208563_1001759_pt1 | contig 13932 bp, 11 predicted proteins | sample June2015DPH_17_1_2_FD_184717 | JGI IMG/M metagenome (GOLD analysis project Ga0208563, IMG submission 184717) | Peatland microbial communities from SPRUCE experiment site at the Marcell Experimental Forest, Minnesota, USA - June2015DPH_17_150... | ecosystem: Environmental > Terrestrial > Soil >... | reverse complement strand
GTGCCCGCGTCAAAACGAATCACGAAGGGGTTCACCGTCCCATACGGCATGAAGGCGTGGGCGCGGTTCACGTAAGAGATGGTTTGGGCGAGGGCCTGGCTCATGTCGGTGTCGGGATGGAAAGTGAGCTTCAGCAGGCCGTTACCCTGAATCGATTTGTCCTCCACACTCTCAATACCGTTGATGTAAAGGAAATGGTATTCGTAATAGAAGACCAGGTAACCTTCCATCTGCGCCGGGCTCATTCCTCCGTAGGGCTGGGCCACGTAGATTACAGGGAGGTTTAGATCCGGAAAGATGTCTGTGCGCATGCGGAGGACAGCCAGAATCGCGCCGAGAGCTACGGCGAAGACTAGCACCAGCACCGTAATGGGCCGCCGAAGGGCGGTGCGGATCAGCCACATAGTTCAGCTTTCAGCGATCAGCTATCAGCAGTCAGCTAAAGCCCTCGCTGACCGCTGACGGCTGAGCGCTGACAGCTCCTCCCTTCTAGGGTTTCCTCCCGGCATTGGCACGGAGGACTACAAGGAAAGGTTGCAAGTCACCCTGCGCATAGGCAACATTGAAGAGCCCACGCCACAAATTCAACCGGGCCATCGCGTCTTCCATCTCCGCCTGAGCCAGCAGATTTTCAGCCTCCGCTACTTCGACGAGGGTTGCTAAGCCTGCCTCATAACGCGCGCGCGATTGAATCTCCGTTTGACGAGCCGCGCTCAATTCAGTGGGAGTCTCTTGGGCCACCAGTTGGGCTGTCTTCAGTTGATCCTGGGCGGCTCGAATCTGACCCGTCAAGTCCTGAATGGTCTGCTGATAATGGGCCTGCTGCGAGCGTTCGTTGGCTTGCGCAATTTGCTTCTTGGCGCTCAGCGCCTTGAAATCAAATACGTCTGGAAAGAGGACCGTCAGCCCTGCCACCCAGTTTCCGCGCGCCGGCGCCAACCCGTTCCAATTGCCAATAATAGTTCCGTTGTTAGGGACCTCGCTGCCGCGGCCGAACCCTTCTGCCTGAAGGAAGAAACGCGGGTAATCGCTCCGTTTCAAGACTTTTTCTTGCGCCTGAACTTCCCGGACGGCAGCCATCTGGTCACGGGCCAGAGGGTGGCCGGAAGGCAAGGCATCCGGCAACGAAGCGGCCGGTGGGGGACCGAGCAGCGGGCCGGTGTCCACTGTGATTTCATTGCCTGCCGCCCCCATCAGCGCGGCGAGGGTGTCCAAGGTCACTTGTTCCGCCTGTTGAGTTTGATAAAGCTGAGTTTTGGCCCGGGAGAGTTCCGCGTCAGCACGCGAACCGTCCGCACCCGGCCGCAGTTGGTTATCGACCAAAACGCGGACCGACTTGTCAAACACCTGCCAGCGGTCCACGTTGGCCTGCGCAGCGAGCCGCGCTTGCTGGTTGGCCAGTGCCGTGAGAAAGTAATCTCCCACCGCTGTCGCGACCTGGAGTTGCGTCAAAGCCAGGTCGGCCCTTGCCTTATTTTCCGCGTTTCGTGCCTGCCCCAGCATTGCGGGCCGCCGGCCAAAGTCCAAAGGCTCCCAGGAAAAGAGGGCCGCTGCCTGGGCGCCCCAAAAGCTTTGTCCTCCGGCAGGCCCAATTGGCCCCTCGACTGCAGGCGTGATGGGGGTAGGCAACCAGATCCCGGGCACTTGGTTTTGCGTCGCGCGGCTGGCTTGATAGACTGAATTCAGTTGCGGCAAGTAGCTGGTGCGTGCCAGTGACACGCCACTTCGGGCCGCTGCAATTTGTTCCATCGAGGCGCGGACAGAGGGATAGTTGGCCAGCGCGTAGTTGATCGCTTCCTCCAGAGTGAACGTCTTCGCCGGGCTTGTGGGGGCCTGCGGAGGTGTGCTCTGGCCCGCGAGTTGTGCCGTTAGAAGAAAACAAATAGAGAATAGAACAGCAGGTCCTTTATTTGCTCGCACGGCTGCTTACCTCCTCAGTCGTCCTCCAGAAGCTCACCGACTAGCTCCTTCACCTTTTCTCTCGCCAGGGCAAGCGCTTTGCGTCCCGCCGAGGTGGCTCTATAAACGCGGCGGATCGATCTGCCTGACCTTGCTTCCCGCGAACGAAGATACCCTTTCGTTTCAAGACCGTGGAGCAGCGGGTAAAGAGTGCCGGCGCTCAACCTGTACCCATGCCTGCGAAGCTCCTCGATCATGCCGAGGCCGAAGATCGGTCCCTGGCAGGCGTGATAAAGGATGTGAATACGAACTAATCCCGAGTAAATCTCCTGACTATTCGCTGGGTTGATTTCAGCAGATTTCATCGTTCACGTTATCCACTTTGGATATCGAAACCCGAGTAGGTATGTTATCGCAGGTTTTTCTTGGTGTCAATAGCTGGAGCAATGCGGTAGTGTCCTAACATGCGACGTAGGGCCGAGGCTTGCCCCGGCCTGGCCGCCCCGCCATGGCGGGAGGTGGCCCTACATTCTAATTGGGACACTACCAGCAATGCGGTAATGGGCCAGTTCAGGACTGTAGCGGCGAGTTTACCTCGCCATGCGGCGGCGTCCCGATCAGATCGGGACAGGTTCCGCCGCCTCCAGATTAAACTGACCGAGGAATGTCCATGCATTGGGGGATTGAGGGCAGTGCGAGGACGCCGAGCACGTGCCGAGGCTCGCGTTATCCAGCGGGCACTCCTAGTAGCCTTATGAAAGGGCGCCCTCCCGCAGCATATCGCCGCATCCACTCGGTCGTCCCTCATCTGCGAGTGTAATCCTGTCACAGGAAAACCGGGCTTTTTGCACTTCCCACAGTCTACTGAGGGCCGAGGTAAGCGCAAGTTGGTAAACACATAAGGCAGGTTGGGTGCATGTTCACAGAAATGTAACAATGGTGTAACGCGCCATGAACACAGCTCGCCAATCATAGGGTTTCTATCAAGTCAAGCTGATGACCCCAATGAAACACTAACACTTGAATCGGAGGGCTGAAGAATGCAGATCAGAATGATTCATAGCAGACTTGTCGCGGGCGCATTCGTTTTAGTTGCGCTCGCCACACCTGTTTTTTCGCAAACCGCGGCGGACACCTCGTCAAAAGATTCCGCTAAGCGTGACGATGTGTCGATGCTGAAGCAGCAGATTGCAGAACAACAGAAAGAGATCGAGCAGTTACGTACAATAGTGGACCAGATGAAACAAAAGCTGGACCAGTCCCTTAATCCCGCGCAAACCGCAACGACGCAAGCGTCGAACCTCGGGCAAGTGGTCTCAACCGGCCCAATGGTTCCCAAGGCCACAGAGAAATCCTCCGCGGGTAGCGGCGGGAACCTGGTGGCCTCGACCAGCCCAATGGTTCCCAAGGCCGCAGAGAAATCCTCCGCGGGCAACGACGGGAACCTGGTGGCTTCAACCTTGATCCCCTCTGCCGCAGTACACCCGGCAACGCCAGCCCCCGCTCAGAAGGATGAGGAGAAAGCCTCACCCCTTCAGTTCCACATTGGCACGGCGACCATTATCCCCGTTGCGTTTATGGATTTCACCAGCATATATCGCAACCATGATACCAACGGCAGCATCGGGACGAACTTCGGGAATATACCCTTCGCTAGCACCACCGCCTATGCGCCCAACTTGAGCGAGTTTCGCCTCAGCTCGGAGAACTCCCGCATAGGCTTCCGCGTGGATGCGGACGTGAAAGGCGCTCATGTGATCGGCTACCTGGAGGCGGACTTCCATGGAAACCTCCCGACGAACGTTGCCACGGTCACCAACAGTAACACGTTGCGCGAGCGGCTGTACTGGGTTGACCTTAACACGGGACATTTTGAATTGCTGGGTGGTCAAACCTGGAGTTTGATCACTCCGGGCCGCGTGGGTATTTCGCCGCTCCCCGCTGACATTTTTTACTCGCAAGATATAGACTTGAACTACCAAGCGGGCTTGGTTTTTGGGCGCATCCCGGAACTGCGCTTCGTTTATCACCCCACGAAGCAAGTGGCCTTCGCCATTGCCCTCGACAGTCCCGACCAATACGCCGGAGGTTACGGGGGGTCCGGAAGCGTCGTCTTCCCCAGTGCCAGCGGTCTCTCTACCTATAGCAGCCAAGTGGACACAGGTAGCGGCACTACATTGTCCCCCCCCAACTTAGCTCCCGACATCATTGCGAAACTGGCGGTGGATCCTAACAAACACGTTCACTTCGAAATCGGGGGAGTGGAGCGGGACTTCAGAGTCTATTATCCCGGCGTCGCTGCCACCAGCAGCAGCGCTGCTATCCCTGCCAACCATTTCTCGGCGGTGGGCGGCGGCGGCTTCGTGAACCTCAATGTCGAAGTGGTCAAAGGTTTCCGCCTGCTGACGAACAACTACTGGAGTGACGGCGGCGGCCGTTACATCTATGGCGAAGCCCCAGACCTCATCGCGCACGCCGACGGCTCCATCTCCCTAATTCATAGCGGCTCAACGGTGACAGGCTTCGAGGCAACATATAAGAAGACAATGATTTATGCCTACTACGGGGGCATTTACATCAACCGCAACACTGCGGTGGACAGCAACGGCAAACTCGTTGGCTGGGGCATGGGAAGCGGTTCAAATGCGACCAACGCCCAGAATCGCATCATCCAGGAGGCTACGTTTGGCTTCAACCAGACCTTCTGGAAGAGTGCGAAGTACGGCGCGCTGAACTTCATGGGCCAATATTCGTACCTGACCCGCTCTCCTTGGTACGTTCCAGCCGGTACGCCCGCGAATGCAAATATTAGTATGTTGTTCTTCAACCTGCGCTACTCGCTGCCCGGGTCGGCTCCAACCCTCGGGAAGCAACCCGGCGATTAGGGGAGCATCGGGCTTCGTCAGTAGAGAAACCACGCCGGGCGGTGCCAAGCTTCGACGAGCTGCTCCTCGGACTCTTGGAAAACCGCCCGGCTTGGCTCAGTACGTACGACCGCGCTCAAATCTCTTCGCCTCCACGGGGCCTGGGATTTACCCCGTGACCCAGCGCGGCATGCCCGCAACCAAAAGCAGATTCTTCGCTGCGCTCCGCTCCCGCCGCGGCGGGACATGTCATCCTGATCCCGCCTTGAGGGAGAAGGATCTGTTTTTCTTCGCGCCGCGACAACGTCCTAGCGACTGGTGCTACAGAGGGCGGGATCCTTGGGTCATGGCCACGGGCAGCCCGAATGCCGCGCAGTAAAGCATGATTTAGACGAACCTTCGCTGCGTGCTGCCATAGCGCGTCGGAACTTCCAGCGGCGCGGGCCAAGAACCCGTCCTCCTGAAGCCTCTCCCCAGGCAACCTCCCAGGCTTGATTTGCTTCGAAAAAAAGTGCAGGCTCTCGGGACGGTTAGAAGAACTGAGCCTGTCTTCCAGGTGGCGCTAATCTTTAGGGTTTCACGCCGAAGCATCTTGCCATGGGGCAAGTCCGATGGCATTATAGTATGTTGGATATTCGAAGGGCTCCTTTAGGACTTTTCCACGAAAGCATGAAGCGAATCATCGCCGGCTATCGGGCCGTTTTTGTTGCCAGCATCCTGTTCCTGCTGGTTGGCGTGGTCGCTCTTTCGACCGCCACCCGGAGGCCTTGCCTTCAAGCCTGCAGCGGGCCGTGGCACACTTACAAAGCCAGCCACATGACCGAATCGGAGCAGCAAGAGAGTTCCGTCACCAATGCGGCTGAATCCGCTGAGGCTGTTGTGGCGGAGAACAAACCCTCACCCCCGCGTCATGTTCCGCACAAAGAAGCGCTCCCCGTAACTCTTCCAATAACCTTCCCGAAACATCAGCTCCGATCGCCGCCTGTCCTCGAGTAAACCTCTCGCATTCATCACCTGCTTCGGCTGACTCATTTGGTGAGGCACCAAGTAGCGCCGACCTTTAGGTCGGCAGGTGCTGAGCTGAAGCTCAGCGCTACAGCACCCCATCAACCTGGTCAGAAGCCGCGAGGGCATTTTTCATCAACCTGCCAGAGCTCGAAAAGGGAGGACGGCAATGAACAAATTACCAGTTTTAAAATCTTGGCCAGGAGGGTTAAATTATGCAAACTCCGTTATCGTCCGACCAGATCAACCAGCTCCGGTCCCTCGACACGTGTGTAATATCTGATGCCATTGAAACTTTCGGTGTCAGGTTGCGAAATGAAGGGTTCGCAACTGCCGGCTTCCGATGTCTGTTCAAGAATTTCCCTCCCCTGGTTGGGTATGCGGCAACTTGCAAAGTTCGATCGGCTGATCCACCTATGGTGGGAAGCCGCTACGTTGAACGCACCGATTGGTGGAAGCACATCACGAGTGTTCAGTCTCCGCGCGTGGTCGTAATCCAGGATATTGATGAAGAACCGGGGACGGGAGCTTTCCTTGGCAGTGTACACGTCAACATCTTCAAGGCGTTGGGCTGCGTCGGGGCGGTAACGAATGGCGCCGCCCGCGAATTGCCCGGAATTGAGGCCAGCGGCTTTCAGGTCTTTGCCGGCCGGCTCGCCATCTCGCGAGCCTATGTCCACGTAGTTGAATATGGGGGACCGGTGGAGGTGGGCGGCCTGACGATTCAGCCCGGCGATTTGCTCCACGGAGACCGCCACGGCATTATCAACGTCCCTCAGGACTTGGCAACTGAACTTCCTGCGGTGGCCAGCAGGATTATGGAGAAGAAGCAGCTCGTGATCGACTTGTCGAAGAAGCCCGGAGCTACGGTTCAGGAACTCAGCCGGGGGCTCAAGGATTTACTCGACTTTAACTCGGATTCCATTCGCGATGGAGCAAAACAGTGGAAACGATGAACGAGCAAACATCCAGCAGCGATTCGCTTGTGACTGTGGTTGGGATCGGCCTCACCGCCATCTTGATTGCGCTGCTTCCTTCCTGCGGGAAGATTCGAGCCAAGAGCGACTCCCCGGCGGCCGTAACTGTTGGGGTGACGAAAGTGACCCGGAAATCTCTTCAGCGGCAAATTACGCTTTCCTCTGAGCTCGTCCCCTTCCAGCAAATCGACGTCTACGCGAAAGAGTCAGGTTTTGTCAAAAACTTGTACGTCGACTATGGCAGCCGCGTGCAAACGGGCCAATTGATGGCAACCCTGGAAATTCCCGAGCTCGAGGCGCAAATGCAAGAGGATCAAGCCGCCATCAAGAGCGCGACGGACGAAGTTTCCCTCGCCGAGCATCAACTGAAGCGCTATCAGGCGCAGTACAAGGTTCTCCACCTCGAATATACCCGCTTGAACAGTGTCTTCGAAAGCCAGCCCGGCTTGGTGGCGCAGCAGGAAGTTGATGACGCACAGGGCAAAGACCTGGCGGCAGCGTCTCAGGTGGACGCGGGTGAGTCAGCGCTCGAGGCCGCGCGGAGCCAGCTCCTGGTGAGTAAAGCCCAACTCGTTCACGACCAAGCGCTGTTCGCCTACTCGCGCATCACGGCGCCGTTTTCCGGCGTGGTGACGCAACGCTACGCCAACCTAGGGACCTTGATGCAGGCGGGCACGAGCTCCAGCACGCAGGCCATGCCCCTCGTCAAGTTATCCGAGGATGACCTGTATCGTTTGGTGATCCCCGTTCCCGAGTCCTCGGTGCGCTACATCCGGGTCGGCGATCCCGTCGAGGTCCGCGTGCCGTCTCTAAACCGGGCTTTTCCAGGCAAAGTGGCCCGCTTTTCCTTGGACGTGCAGGAGGGCACGCGCACCATGCACACCGAGGTTGACGTTCCCAACCCCGGTCGGCTTTTGATGCCGGGAATGTATGCGGAGACCACGCTTACCCTGGAAGCGAAAGATAACGTTTTGGCTGTGCCTTTGGAGGCGCTGAACCATGAGGGCGAGCAAACCACGGTGTATGTTGCGAGTCCCACCGGCAAGGTCGAGGATCGGGTGGTAACGATGGGCCTCGAAACCTCCACCGACGCGGAAGTTGTCTCGGGCCTCGCGGAAGGCGAATCGGTGATCGTAAGCGACCGTAGCGGTCTTAAGCCGGGCGAAGAAGTGCGTCCGCAAGTCGTCCAGATGCTGCAATTCCACGGAACGAGCCAGCAATAGTCGGCACGTGCTGAAAACGATGTAGCGCCGACCTTTAGGTCGGCACGTGCTGACCTGAAGGTCAGCGCTACAAAACCAAGAGGAATCCTGGCTAAAGGTGGAGTAACATGCCGCGTTTTTCAATCCGCAACCCGCACTTCATCATCGTCTGCGGTCTGGTCCTGCTGGTCCTTGGGGTGACCAGCGTGGCGCGCATGCCGGTGGACCTTTTCCCGCCCATCAATCTGCCGGAAGTGGTGGTGGCCACGTTTTATTCCGGCATGCCTCCCCAGGACATCGAAATCGACATCACCAACCCGCTCGAACGCTTCTTCACCCTGGCCAGCGGCATCGATCACATGGAGTCGCGTTCGATGTTGGGCGTGAGCATCATCAAGATCTACTTTCAGGCCGGGACGAGTGCCGACGCGGACGTGACCGAAATCTCGAACCTCGCCCTCGCGGACCTGAAGCGTTTGCCGCCGGGCACCTTGCCGCCCGTGGTGCTGAAGTTTGATGCCTCCAGCCTGCCGGTTTGCTTGGTAACGGTGAAAGGACAGGGGCTCACCGAAACGCAACTTCACGACTACGCCCAGTTTGCCATCCGCAACCAGATTGCGGTGGTGAAAGGCGCAGAGATTCCGCCACCGTTTGGCGGGAAGTACCGGCAGATCATGGTGTACGTCGACCCCTACAAGCTCTTTTCGCGTCAGATGACTCCCATGGACGTGGTGGACGCTGTGAACCAATCCAACCTGATCCTGCCGGCTGGGGATGTGAAGATGGGCCCCTACGATTACTACGTCTATTCCAATAGCCTGGTGGACCAAGCGCAGGACTTGAACAGTATCCCGATCAAGACGGTGGGGACATCGTGGGTTACGGTGGGAGACGTGGGGAAGGCCGAAGACGCCAATCAGATTCAGTACAACGTGGTGCGCGTAGACGGCCAGAGATCGTGTTACATCCCCATCATGAAGCAAGGGGGCGATACCAACACCATTGAGGTGGTCAACGGGGTGCGGAGCTTGATCGGCCACCTGTTTGACATCCCCAAACAGATGACGGCCACCTTGGTGTTCGATCAATCGGTGTACGTCAAGGAAGCGATCCACACGGTGCTTCATGAGGGCCTCCTCGGACTCCTTCTCACCAGCCTCATGATTCTGCTCTTTCTCGGCAGCTTTCGCGCCACCTCGGCAGTTCTGCTTTCCATTCCGCTTTCCGCCCTGACCACATTCGTAGTGCTGTATTTGATGGGCAGCACGGTGAACACCATGATTCTGGGAGGGCTGGCTCTGGCGTTTTCGCGGGTGATTGACAATTCCGTGATCTCGCTCGAAAACATCTATCGCCATTTGGAGATGGGCGCCTTGCCACGCGCCGCCGCGGAAGTGGGCGGGGCGGAAGTAAATTTGGCCGTCCTCGCCGCGACCCTGGTGAACGTCGTGGACTTTCTCCCGGTGGTGTTTCTCTATGGCGTGAGCAAATTCCTTTTCTCCGCGCTGGCCTTGGCTTTCTGCCTCTCCCTCATGGCGTCTTTTGTTGTGGCGATGACGGTGATTCCGCTGTTCTGCTCGCGTTACCTCAAGCAGGTGCCGCACGCTGAAGGCCATGGGGTAGGGCCGAGCGGCGCTCGGCCCGGGGCCAGCGCCGCTGGCCCCTACAATAACCGGTCCTGGGGGGAAAAGTTCAACGCCGGGTTCAACCGGCTCTTCAACAAGCTTTTGGATTTCTACGAATACTGGGTGCGGCGGGCGTTGGTGCGCCCGGGGTTGACCGTCCTGGCTTTGGCGGGGCTGTTTTTGGCCAGCCTGGCCATCTACCCCTTTCTGGGCTTGGCCTTCTTCCCGCGCACGGACGCCGGGCAATTCACCATCAACCTCAAGGCGCCCACCGGCACGCGCATTGAAGTGACCGAGCAGTACGTGGCCAAGGTGGAGAACCTGATCCGGCAGGCCGTTGATCCCAAAGACTTCAAGCTGGTGGTCTCCAACATTGGGGTGGTGCCGGATTTCTCCGCTCTGTACACCACCAACGCCGGCCCCTACATGGCCACCGTGCAGGTGCAGTTGCAGGATGAGCACCGGCGCAGCAGTTTCGATTACATGCAGCAGGTACAGGAGGAGATCAGCAAGCAGTATCCGGAGATTCGGACGTTTTTCCAAAGCGGCTCGATGGTGGACGCGATCTTGAATATGGGGATGCCGGCGCCCATCGACGTGCAAGTGAGCAGTTCGGACCTGGAGCAGAGCTACGGGATTGCGCAGGACTTGGCGCGGCAGATACGGGGGTTGCGGGGTGTGGGTGAGGTCTACATTCCGCAAGACATGAACTATCCGGCGTTGCGGTTGGATGTGGACCGCGTGCATGCGGGAGAGTTAGGGCTGAGTCAGAAGGACGTGGTGGACAATGTCATCACGGCACTGAATTCCAACTTAATGATTGCGCCCAACTACTGGGTGGACCGGAAAACGGGGAACGACTACTTCCTGACCGTGCAATACTTCGAGAACGGCTCACCGGCGATTCATAATTCCATGGACCTGAAGAACATTCCACTGCGCGCGCCTCGCTTGAGCCAGCCCACGACGCTCGACACGGTAGTAAAACTCACCAGCATTCAGACTCCGACAGAAGTGGATCATTACCAAATTCAGAGGGTTTCGGATGTGTATGTGACCCCGCAGGGAGAGAACCTGGGGAAACTCACCGAGGCCATACGCGGCATTCTGAGCAAGACCAGTATCCCCGCCAACGTGCGGGTCAATCTGCGCGGCATGGTGGAAGGGATGGAAGCCTCGTTCAAAAGTTTCGCGCTGGGCTTCCTGCTCTCTTTTATGCTGCTGTATCTCATCCTGGTCGCGCAGTTTCGTTCCTTCGTCGATCCCTTCTTGATCATGCTGGCAATTCCCATGGGGTTTATAGGGGTGCTACTGATCCTGCCGCTCACTCACAGCACGCTGAACGTGATGTCGTTAATGGGAGTGCTGATGCTGGTAGGCGTCGCCGGTTCCAACAGCATCCTGATTGTGGATTTCGCGCATAACCTGGAAACGCAAGGGCTCGCGCCCGCCGATGCCGTGATTACGGCGTGCCGCGTGCGGCTGCGACCCATCCTGATGACTTCATTCGCCACGATCATCGGCATGACTCCCATGGCGATGAAATTGGGGACGGGCGCCGAGCAGTACACACCCATGGCGCGCGCCATTATCGGCGGCCTGACCTCGTCAGTGCTCTTGACGATTTTCATTGTTCCAGCCGCGTATCTGCTGGTGTACGGCCGGCGGCAGGCAAGCCCGGCCCGCGGACCCAAGGAGGTTGGGGAATGAGATGTTTCAGATTTCAGCGCACCGTCATTCTCTGCGCGTTGACTTGCGCACTGGGTTTGGCGGCAACAATTCCAACTCTGGCTGCGCCCTCGCAAACGCCAAAGCTCACCTTGAAAGACGCTGAGGCGCTGGCGTTGCGCAACCATCCCTTGTTGCAGGCCGCCACCTTCGAGGCGGAAGCAGCCAACCAAGTCACCCGGGAACAGAAATCGGCCTATTACCCCACCGCCATAGGAAGTCTCACGGGGGCAGGGGCAATACCCGACAGCCGCATCGCCGCAGGCTTCCTGAACAACCCGATCATCTACAACCGTTATTCGAACGGTCTGGAAATCAACCAGCTTGTTACCGATTTCGGCCGCACGTCCAACCTGGTGGCCTCGGCGCGGTTGGGAGCAAAGGCCGCTTCCGAAAGCGCGCAGCAAACCGCACAGGACGTGCTGCTCGCCGTCAATCGCGCCTACTTCGGCGTCCTGCGCGGTCAAGCCGTACTCAAGGTTGCTGAGGAAACGGTGAAAGCGCGCCAGATTCTTGCCGATCAGATCACCACCCTCGAGAAGAACAAGCTGCGGTCTCTTGTGGACGTCAGCTTCGCCGAGGTGGATTTGGCGCAGGCGCAGTTGCTGCTCGTGCAAGCGCAAAACAACGAGAAGGCGTCTTACGCGGAACTGGCCGACGCCCTCGGACTCGCCAATCCTCAGCCGTTCGACCTCGCCGAGGAGCCCATGCCCCCCGCGCCACTCGCTGACCCCACCGATTTGATCGTGCAGGCCCTTCAGGATCGCCCGGATCTCTCCAGCGCGCGCTTCAGCCACGAGGCGGCGTTGCGTTATGCCCGCGCCGAGCGCGATTTGTGGATGCCCACCATCACTGCGATGGGCGCGGCAGGTCTCACGCCGGCTTACCAGGTTCCGCTCAACGACCGCTACGCCGCGGCGGGCATCAATGTGAATGTTCCGATTTTCAACGGCTTCCTCTTTTCCGCCCGCCACCAGGAAGCGAACCTCCGCGCCAAAGCAGCGGACCAAAGCATGCGCGACCTTGCCGACCGCATCTCGCGCGACGTGCGAACCGCCTGGCTCGACGCCGGTACCGCCTATCAGCGTCTCGCCGTTACCGCCCAGTTGCTGAAGGAAGCCACCTTGGCGCTCGACCTCGCGCAGGGCCGTTACAAACTTGGGCTCAGCTCGATCGTCGAACTCTCCCAAGCACAACTGAATCTGACCCAGGCGCAAATCGCCGGCAGCAGCGCCAAGTACGATTTCCAGATTCAGTCCGCGGTTCTCAGCTATCAGATCGGACAATTACACTAGCCGGGATTTCCCAGCACGTTTGGACGCTCTTAGCGGGCTGCCGGAAGGGCGGGGCTTCAGCCCCGCCGAAATCGCGGCTCCCGCCCTCTGTTGGTCCCGCGCCCCGCGCAGTCCGTCGGCTGACGCACTGCGCGGGGCGCGGAACACAGGAATAATCAGGAAGGCCTTGTAACGGCGGGGCTGAAGCCCCGCCCTTCCAGACCCGTGGTGAGAAGTGCGGACTAGTGCATCGCAGGCCCTAAGGGCAAAGCTGCTGTTTGTGCTGGCCTGTAGCTTATGCTTTAACGAATTTCAAAGCCGCAGAGTTGAGGCAATAACGGAGATGGGTTGGAGGTGGGCCGTCGTCAAACACGTGCCCCAGATGAGCATCGCACTTCTTGCACTGGACCTCGCTTCGGGCCATACCGAGCGTCAAATCACCCTCGGTGCGGATATTTTCTGGAGCAATCGGGGCCCAGAAGCTCGGCCATCCCGTCCCCGATTCGTATTTCGTACCCGAACTGAAAAGCGCGTTGTCACAGCAAACGCACCGGTAAACTCCCTTTTCGTGATTGTTCCAATACTTGCCTGTGAAAGCGCGCTCCGTTCCCTTCTTTCGAGTGACCTCGAATTGCTCGGGAGTTAGCACCTGCTTCCATTCTTCGTCTGTCTTCACGACCTTTTCGACCATAACAGTTCCTTCTCTCTTGCCGGAGTCGCTGAATTCCACCAGGGTTACCAAGCGGGGTTTGCTTTTGCTCCGGGAAATCTCCGTCCCTGGAGGGGCTGCGCTTGCGACCCTTCTCAGAGCCCATGCGCTCCCCATCGCAAAAGCAGTCGTGAGGAATCTCCTGCGGCTCAAGTTTTTGTCTCTTAGAACATGCCGAATGTGCTTTGTTTCAGGTTGCACGCTCCACCCCTCATTTGTGCCTTTGTTTGCCCTTTGCCTGACACTACAAGAGATGGAAACAGGGAGTATTTGGTTGCAGGAAATTTGCCTGTTCGTTGGGCACGGGATAGGGGCGTGGGAAAGGCGGTCCGTTTTCAGACGTTCTCGATTGGCGGCGAGCTCGCGCCGTTGACAGGATACACTAAGCTTCGATCCGGCTCCCAGGAGAGGTAAACCTTGGCCCCTGGGGAAGTTCGCTCGAGGGGAAGGGCATTCGCCGCCATGGCCCCGCGTACGACCAGCCGCTCGCCGCTCGCAATCTGAACCGTCCAGCGGCGGCTACCACCTTCGAAGATGGCCTCAACAACTTCGCCTGGCACGATATTAACGGCCTCGCTGCCGGGTCGCGGGCGGCCCAGCGTCAGTCGCATGGCCTCAGAACGTACACCCAGCATGCCGGCAAGGCCTG
>Ga0208563_1001756_pt1 | contig 13944 bp, 15 predicted proteins | sample June2015DPH_17_1_2_FD_184717 | JGI IMG/M metagenome (GOLD analysis project Ga0208563, IMG submission 184717) | Peatland microbial communities from SPRUCE experiment site at the Marcell Experimental Forest, Minnesota, USA - June2015DPH_17_150... | ecosystem: Environmental > Terrestrial > Soil >... | reverse complement strand
GAGGAATATGGCAACTACTACTACAAGCAGCACGCAAGGAAACGCAACAACCGCAGCGGTGACCACTGTCACTACTTCATGGTTCAAGCAGCATGAGACAATCGTGTGCCTGTTCCTTGTCCTCGCATGCGGTACTTTCGGGATTCAGAAATATACCGATTACGAGGCGGTGCGGGCGGACACAAAGAACGCTGTACTCGTACAACAGGTAAAGGCGGACGCAGACGCCATAGCAGCTCAGCAGATAACCGTATCCCAGATGATCGCTCAGTTCAACGCCCAACAGGCGGCGGACAAGACGCTGATCGCTTCGCTTGCAGCCTCGGTCGCTCAGCGTAATGCAGGACTTCAGAATCAGACGGCGGTTGATGCAAACCTGCCTTTGGCGGGCATAGCGGCTCGGTGGAACCAACTTCTGCCGACGGTGACGCCTAGTGTGGCCGGTTCAACTTTGTCCTTGACAACGGACGGGGCACACGCCACACTGAACGCACTGGAGAAAGAACCAGTATGTGAGGCAAATCTCGCAAACGAGACCACTTTGTCTAACACACAAGGTAATTCCCTTGCAGAAGCCCGAAGCGTAATTGACGCGCAGAGTGTAGAAGTTGCAGGTTTGAAGAAGCAGAATATCGACCAAGCGGCCCAGAACAAGGCCGAAGTCGCGGCGGTAAAGGCAGAAGGAAAGAAAAACTCGGTAAAGTGGTTCAAAAGAGGTCTGGGAATCGGTTTCATCGCGGGCCTATTCGCCGGACATGCAGGATTTTAGAATATGAGGAGGAAGTATGAAAAAGGAAATAGAAGCATTGAAACCTGAAGAAATTCCACAAGCGACCCAATTACTTGCAACCCCTAAGTATCCTGAATGGACGGAAGCAGAAAAACTCTCGGTTCGGGATGCCCAGTTTGGTCTATTCCAAACGAAAGAGCAAGCCGAAGCTGCAATAAAGAACGCATCACAGAGGTTACAGGCAGCGGTGGAAGCGGTCGCAAAGAATCACGCTGTAAATCCACAGACGACCAATATCAATCTGAATGCGTTGTGCTTCTGCGACAAGTTTTAGAAAGGCAGTATGAACTCAGAAACTTTCCCCGCCAGCCTCTTCCCGTTACGTGGCGATCTGTCTGCGGAATCTGGGGCCACTACAGTAGAAGTAATTGGTTTACAGACCATCCCTATCGCACCAAATCCATATACAGACAAAGCCGTTCCTACGTACGTTCTCTCAAATGACGACATCGAATGGATTGTACCAACAGGGGGCGGTGGATCGAACGCGATTTACGTAAATGGGAATCCGGTAAGCCAAGATTCCCTAATTCTTGTGGATAACAAATTCATTCTTGTCGGTGATTATCTAGGCGTGCTTGTAAACGGAACGAGAATAGTCTAGAGCGGTGTAGAAGTGGAAAGGAAATATGGCGTTAAATTATAACTACACCGTAATGGCAAATACGAATATTAGGGCGCTTCCTCCGGGCGATCCTGCACAGACGACCGACCTAATTCCAATAGACCGTGCTACTGCGAATTATTCCATTACGGCAGGCAGTATAGCAGCATTGGGCACGGGTATACAGGGCATTCAAGGTATCCAAGGAATTCAAGGTACTATCGGAACTCAGGGGATTACTGGTTCGCAAGGAACAATTGGAACGCAGGGAACAATCGGTTCACAAGGTACGAATGGTACACAGGGAATTCAAGGCATCCAAGGTCCGCAAGGTACGATTGGAATACAGGGATTAACCGGTACTCAAGGTACTATAGGAACGCAAGGCGTACAGGGTATTCAAGGCAATCAGGGCACGACGGGTATTCAAGGTGCAATTGGAACACAGGGAACTATAGGATCGCAAGGCACGATAGGTACTCAAGGTATTACTGGTACACAGGGAATTCAAGGTATCCAAGGAATTCAAGGTACTATCGGAACTCAGGGGATTACTGGTTCGCAAGGAACAATTGGAACGCAGGGAACAATCGGTTCACAAGGTACGAATGGTACACAGGGAATTCAAGGCATCCAAGGTCCGCAAGGTACGATTGGAATACAGGGATTAACCGGTACTCAAGGTACTATAGGAACGCAAGGCGTACAGGGTATTCAAGGCAATCAGGGCACGACGGGTATTCAAGGTGCAATTGGAACACAGGGAACTATAGGATCGCAAGGCACGATAGGTACTCAAGGTATTACTGGTACACAGGGAATTCAAGGTATAACCGGAAATCAAGGCACAACAGGAATTCAGGGAACAACTGGAACACAAGGCGTTATTGGTACACAAGGGGCTCAAGGCATACAAGGAATCCAAGGTACTCAGGGCGCTCAAGGAATTCAGGGGGTAACTGGTCCGACTGAACGCGGCAACTTGTCCGCAATTCCGACGCTGCCGGATGGCGTGCTCTATTGGGCTGAGGATACACAGGAGCTTTACATCGGCACTGCCTCCAACGGCAACCAGATCGTTGGCATCGGACAGGTCGCGGCGGGTGTGTACAGCACCAAGGCGGGCGTCGTCAACTCGGCATACTCAGGGGCGGGGAACTTGGCGGTAGGCGATGGCACCAATGCCCGCCGTATCCCCATGACGCTGTTCGACGGCTGCAGCTTCACTGCCACGGGCAACATCACATCTTTTGGCACCTTGCTTGTTGTTGGTGGTGGAACCTCCTCCAGCGGCTCTCTGACCTTGGTTGCGAACCAGCAGACGGTGGGCTCTGTTCTCCACTGTAAGGCTGTGGGAACCATCACAGTCAACACAACCATGACCATCAACTTTGAAGTCAAGTTGAACGGCGGCGTTCTGGCGACGGTTGCCATCCCCACTGTAACAATTGCGGCTCAGCGGTGGGAACTTGAGTCTTGGACGTACTGCAAAGTGGTTGGTGCGGCGAGCACAGCGACGATGGAAACCATTATCGTTGCCATAATCTACTCGTCTGCGTCACCTGCTGCGGTCTTTACCGTGGTTCCCGCTATCACTCAGTTGGCGGCTACGGTTAACACGACCACAACTCAAGCGTTCGATCTTCAGATGGACTTCGGAACATCCGAAACGTCGAACACCGCGCAGTGTTTGTTCTGCGAGCTTTCGCTGGAGTAAACTCAGCGGAGGTGAAAATCTTGAACACCCGTTTCGGCTTGATCAGGTGCTCCCGGCGCGTGGGGCAGTATAACTTGGGAAGAGATTCGGTAAATGGAGTGCAAATACATCACGGAGTTGGGGAGCTTCTGTGGACTCGGCTGCACTGAAGCCGCTGGGCATTGCTGGCGGCATATCAACAAAATAGAAGAAGCAGAAGCTTGCTACACACTAATTGTTGCTCGCGGTATGCCGCATCCGCTACTCGGAAATGATGTCGGAATGCCGAAGCTTCTGAAGACAAAAGCAGGAGCTTAAATCATAATAGGAGGAGTATGACTAGAAACTTTGTTCGCTCAGTTTTGGCCGAAGGTGGAACAATTAAACCGCTAATGGTTAACTCTGCTGATTCTGCGGGGCTCGGGCTTTGTAATCCATCGGTATTCGTTGACCGTGGTAAAATCTGGGTCATACTGCGTAACATCAACTACACACTTTATCATTGTGAGAACGGACAGACATTCAACAGCAGGTACGGTCCACTAAGTTATCTCCACCCAGAGAATGACCAGCACCTGCGGACTTGGAATTTTTTATGTAAACTGACATCAAGTCTCGAAATTGAGAGATACTGGAAAATAGATACAAGCACCCTTGACAAAGAACCGCTTTGGGAATTTGTGGGATTAGAAGATGCACGGCTCGTTCGTTGGGATGGGCATCTGTACGGCATCGGAGTTCGGCGTGACACAACGACCAATGGACAAGGCCGGATGGAATTTTCGGAACTCGAATTAGCGGGCGATGTAGTAAGAGAAACCGCTCGATACCATATAGAACATCCAACGGACCCCGCATGGTACTGCGAAAAAAACTGGATGCCCGTACTAGACATGCCCTACCATTTCATCCAGTGGACGAATCCTGCCGTATTAGTTAAGGCTGACTTGACGACATTGAAATCGTGCCGAGCACGAGAAGTAAATGAAAGCAACAAAGTAGAAGGTATGCCGTTCCTTCGTGGCAGTTCCCAAGTCATTCCTTGGCGCGGTTATTACATCTGCATCGTCCACGATTGCGACTTGTCTAATAATATAATTGGACAAAAAGACGCTACGTATATGCACAGATGGGTAGTCTACGACCGCGATTGGAACATCGTGCGTATCGGAGACCAGTTTTCATTCATGGATGGGGAAATTGAGTTTTGTTGTGGGCTCGCAGAGTATGAGAAAGACCTGTTAATCACTTTTGGATTTCAGGATAATTGCGGTTTCATCCTCCGGGTGCCCGAACAAATGATTCCTAAAGTACTCGGAGGAGGGCTATGAGCGCCTTGCTGAACTACATTAGCGGTCCCAAAAACGCAGAGTACAATTTCTCGCTCGGGCTATGGTATGAAAATTTAGGCCATACTTCTTCTGCGGCCAGCTTCTACATTCGGACAGCGGAAAATTCACCAGATGATCTGCTTTCTTATGAGGCTCTGCTACGGCTTGCCAACTGCTTTACACGACAGGGAGGTCGCACTTACATGATCAAGGGTGTCCTATTGCGGGCTATCTCGTTGATGCCAGAGAGACCAGAAGCATACTTTTTACTCAGTCGGCTATATGAAGTAAACAAAGACTGGCAGGAGTCATATAGTTTTGCCGTGATGGGGCAGAGACTAAACGAAAATCACCCTAAATTGCGCACGAATGTAGATTATCCGGGGCGATATGCTCTCGTGTTTGAACAGGCGGTTTCCTCATGGTGGATCGGGTTGTTTGATGAATCACTTCACCTACTTCGACAGTTGAAAAAAGATCCGACAATGCTGCCCATTCACATCGCGTCCGTACGGGATAACCTGAATCGGCTCCAAGGCACTCTGTGGAGTGACCCTATGACATACTACGATTCAATGTACGAGAGGTTACGGGTTAAATTCCCCGGCTCACGTAACATTAAACAGAATTACTCGCAGGTATATCAAGATATGTTTGCGCTGACAATACTGAACGGAAAGCGCAATGGTACTTTTTTCGAACTTGGATGCAACGATCCTACTTGGTTGAACAACACGAAACTTCTTGAGGAATGGGGATGGAGCGGTGTATCCATTGACTACGACAAAGAGATGACAGAGAAGTTCGCTAGAGAACGGAAGAGTACTGTAATTACCGGTGATGCAAACAAATTGGATTACGATGAACTGATCAAGCACGACTATGACTATCTACAAATTGATGTAGAACCCAATTCCCTCAACGTCTTATTGCGAATACCGTTTGAAAAACATCGGTTTGCTGTAATTACGTTTGAGCACGATGATTATCTCCATCCTGAAGACGGTGTAAAAGAGCGCAGCAGGCGATATCTTAGGTCGCATGGCTATGTTCTAGTTGTTGGGGATATCGCTCCGAGGAAATACGACAATTTTGAGGACTGGTGGGTTCATCCAGACCTAGTTGACCCAAAGATTGTCGAGAAAATGCGCGACAGTGAAGACGGAGCCAAAAAAGCTGATCGCTATATGCTTTACTAATGGCGAGATTCGAGGACATATGGCAGCAGATCTTTCAAACTCTACCCCAGTAGCTCTCGCGGGGTATACGAACGGAACTTGGCAATTCGATGGCAGTGGCAACATTTCAGTGTGCTTTCCTACACCTATTTTTACTGACTTGAATACAGATGTGACCAGTCTAATACCGGGTGATATCCTTGTTTGGAATGGGACTACATGGGTAAATGCTTCCATTTCACTTGACCTCAGCGGACTTAACGATGTTGTCATCACTAGTCTCGTTATTGGGGATGTGCTACAGTGGAATGGCTCTTATTGGGTAAATGTACCAATGGGTGGTCTTACTCCTTTATCACCAGACCCTTCGGGTAGTTATACAAATGCAAATATTACAGTCAATGCAGAAGGACAAGTTACAGCAGCAGCAAATGGTAGCGGAGGCGGGGGAGCTTTAATTCTCTTGGAACAACATACTGCCAGCAACTCCGCTACATTGGATTTTGTGACTGGCATGCTTACCAGTACTTATGACGAATATATCATCGAAGCTATCAATTTAATCCCAGCAAACAATGGAGCGGCTTTGCTAGGGCAATTATCTACTGATGGCGGTTTCACTTGGGATTCTACGAGCAGTAATTATATGGGGGGTACCACCTATATAAAAATGGATGGCGGTGGGAGTGGGGCTAATTCAGGTCAAACTGGATTTTCTGGCGCATACCTTAGCGATGCTTATGAGGCTGCACAACCCGGAATAACCGCACGCATAAATCTTTATAACTCATCCGCAGCAGTATGGAGACAGTTCATTTATCAGACGAACGGACCCGGTAATGGCGGGGGTTATTATACGCAGGCCGGAGGTGCGATTTGGAAAGATACGACACAAGCAACTGCGTTGCGAATTATACTTAGTAACGGCAATATAACTTCGGGCACGGTGCGTTTGTACGGCGTAGCAAAATCGTAGAATTATGGAATATAGTCAAGACGGGCTACGGCTTACAGAACAATTCGAGAAATGCAGGCTTACAGCATACCAAGACATAGCAGGCGTGTGGACGATTGCTTGGGGTCATACTGGGTCGGATGTATATCCGGGCAGGGTGATTACGTTAGACGAAGCGAATTCGTTACTGTTACAGGACGTACAGAATGCGGTAGACCATGTAAACTCTCTTGTAATCGTACCGCTCACCCAGAACGAATTCGATGCACTTGTAGATTTCTGTTTCAATTGTGGATGTGCGGCCTTCGCAGGCTCTACTATGTTGAAGCTGCTTAACGCAGGCGACTATCAAGGAGCGGCAGAGCAGTTCGATGCATGGGATCATGCAGGAGGAAAAGTAGTGGCCGGATTGCTTAGACGTAGACAGATTGAAACAAACGATTTTGAGAAATAGGAGAGTTATGGCAATTTGGACAAAGCAAGGATTAAACCTACTTACCCCCGTAAGCACAGCAAGCAGTTCGTTCGCCGGAACTCAGCCGGGTGCGGTAATCTACGAGGGGAACGCGCAACTTCTCTCCGGTAATGTCTTCAAGACTTGGTTTATGGATGGCAAGAGCATCTATTATGCCGAGAGTATTGATGGTATATCGTGGACCCGGAAGTCGGGAGCCATCATTGCCAACATGTCGTGGAATACCATATTCAAAAACGCGGGCGTTTACTACCTCTTTTGTGGCCCGTTTGATACCGCTGGGGCTCCTGTTAGCCTCTACACATGCACCGATGGCACCGGCGTAAACTTTTCCCTCGTGTCAAGCACTATCCTACCGGGGAGTGTGATCTCAACCGATTGGGATTATTACAAGTACCGATTCCAAGTAGTTGAGATTGTTGGCACTACTTGGCACGCGATCTACACTGGCGGGTGCGCCACTACTGGATTCACCCTTGGCCTAGGGTATGCAACGAGTCCGGACGGTCTGTCCTGGGCAAAGTACGGGAGCAATCCAGTATACGCCAACACTGCATCGTCAGCCCAAGTCCTAAAAATAGGCGGTAATTACTATGCTTGGTTCAACTATAGCACTGCCGCCGAGCAAATTCCCTCGGATATCTACCGTATCCAGTCTACTGACCTGATATCTTGGACGGGCCTTACGGCTTCCTTGCCCCGCACCACTTTATCTGAAGGGACGCAGGCTTCGGGCGGTCAAACCTCTAGTCCGTGTCTGGTTGAAGCCAACGGCATCACCTACATGTTCTATGGGGGCACTAATAACGGAGCGGGTGCGACCTCTGACAGATTCATTTTTACCCTCGCCACCGCCCCTATGGCAACCCTAGCTGAGTTAGTGGCAACCAGTGAGGGAGTACTCCCCGAACCGCAGATAGCTCTTGATGCAGGACTGCGAGGAGGAGTACCCGGTACAGAAAATCCATTGAGTGACGGTGGTAATTGGAACACCCTGTCGGGGTCAGGAGAATCTGGCGGTCTCGAACTTGTCTCAGGATCAATTCAACCTATCCTACCCAGTACATGGGGATTGATGGTTTGGACTGGTAATACATTTCCAAATGATCAATATGCCGAAGCGATCATAAACGATGTTGCTTCTATATCTTATGCTGCCATTCACATCATGGTACGGACCACTGCGGGAGCGACGGGCCAGAATGCCTACGACTTCACGGCTCCGAACGAAGGTCATGGAAGCAACTATACCCTAAATGTGGTAACAAACGGGTCGGGCGTTCAATTAGGGGCTGATGTCTCCATGACTTTAGCTTATGGGGATGTGATTCGTCTATCCGTTGTAGGCAGCACGATCAGTCTCTATCAAAATGGAGTCTTGGTCACAACACGTACTGATACGACTTGGACTTCTGGAGCACCCGGCTTGCAAATGTATAATGACCAAGCTACTTCCATGTCTTCGGTCATTGGTTTCGCGGCGGGTAGTTCTAACGCTTTTCCTGTTTATGGAAATGCAGGGATCGCGGGAGCGACGATCACTTATACAGGAATTTCTTCCGGCAGTGTACCCGCGGATGCTAACGGGAATTACACGCTCCCTGGACTCGCCAATGGTTCTTACACGGTCACGCCCTCTCTGGCAGGATACTCATTCGCTCCGACCAGTTTGAGCCCAACTGTATCTGGTCAGTACGTAGCGGGCGTGAGTTTCGTAGCTACGAATACACCACTCGCCACGCCTACGTTCGCAATCTCGGATGGTGCAACGAATATTATTCAACAGGTGACTATCACAGTTGACGTAAATGCCACAGCAACGTATTACACGACTGATGGTAGCACGCCTACACCTTCAAGCACTTTGTATTCTGGGGCCTTCAGCATCACGACCGGAGAAACAATTCAGGCTCTGTCAACAGGTTCGCCTTATGCGAATTCGGCAATCGGAAGTGTGACCTATGCTCAACAGGCCACACCAACGTTCAACCCCGTCGCAGGATCGTATGGGCCTACGCAGAGCGTTACGATTACTTCTGCAAGTGCGACTAACGTCTATTACGAAGTAGGCAGTAGTCCGCATCCGGGTAACGAGACGCTATACGCTCTGGCGGTTTCTGTCGCATCCAGCGAGACGTTATATGCTCGTGCGTCACGAACAGGGTACGTCAATTCGGCTATTGGTTCCGCAGCATATGTGATCTCCGCAGCATATGGATACACGATCTCTGGGTTTGTTCTTGGCACGATTTCTTACAAGAACGGGAATCCGGTGCCACCCGTCTCTGCGAATGTTGTAAACTGGAATCCATCACCTGTACACTTTGGGAATTTGGTTCATCTCCCACATACTTTCGGGAATCCGGTTCAATGGGAACCTAACCCAGACCACTTTGGAAACAAGATTCCGGGCGGCGAGGTTACGGTCACTCTTAGCGGGGATGCAAGTGGGACTACTACAACTGACAATATGGAATGGTACGAGTTTACCGGACTCGGCCCAGGGACGTATACGATTACACCCAGCAAGGCCGGGTATGTATTCGCCCCCATATCTCAAACAATTACGATAAACGATTCAGAAAATGGAATTGACTTTGGGTCGTGCTAATCTGTCCCACCCGACGGCGCTCGGGTGGGCTCTTTATTTATGCGAAAGTTGGATGTGGTCGAACCAGATTACAAACACTCCGACGACAATCGGGAGGATCACTCCAATGAGCCCGCAATACGTTCGAATTGAACTCTTTGTAGTTTCGGTCATTCAATATCCCAAATCCACAAAGATCAGATTGTTTCCATCAGTTTTCAGATTGTCACCGGTTATATCGTCTATCCATATTCCAGTATGTTCGTGAACCAGTTTGGACACAAATTCAGTCCAACGGGCTTTGATCCATTTTCTACCGGGATAGAACTTCGTAACGAATACCCCGTCGGCCCGGTTGTAATAGTACACGGGCGGAATATGCTTTTGGAATGCCTTGTACTTCAAGAGTATCTGAATTTTTTTTACTTCATCTCTCGTGTGCTGCTTTCCTTCTGTCCTCTGTCCCGCATCGATTCTTGGGAATTTGATCAATAAGTCGGTCCCCATAATCCGATATGACCGGCGAAATGACCCGCAGCCCTTCCCGATTTCTTTCAGAGTAAATCTCTTGGCGGCGTCTTCATAATTCTTGAACTGTTCCTTACGGAAAATTCTCAGCGCCCGCTGCCTCGCTTTGGTAAGGTTCTTCGCTCGGGACTCCTTTCGCTTCTTGGCTAAGAGATGAGATGCCTTTAGGATTCGGGATATGTCGGTCATTCCAATTCCCCATTCTTCGCCGCCTCTGCGTCGGCCTTCAGCTTTATAGCCCGCTTCGCCCGCTCATGTTCCTTATCTGCTTTGATTGCAGCTATCACCGTCCTAGAAGGTTCGCAGGCATCTATCATCCTCTTGAAATCCCATTTCTTAGATTCATACCCAGCCAAAGATTCCTGATACGCTTTTATGAATGCCAGACACGCTTCCAACTTCGCCTTGCGGATCACGTCCGTTTCGTTGGCGTATTTGGCTAAAGAATTCGTGACTGCGATTAACCCGGCCTCTATGTGTTCCTGAAAATTAGAAATATGTTGGAATCGAGTACCCACATCTTCCAATTTCTTTTCCGGGGCGACATAGTTCTTGTAATCATATGGAACGACCTGTGTCTCAGGCTTTGGATGCCTTAGCCCGTTTTCGTCTATGGATTCCCTGCTCTCCACATACTCTTTTCCATGCATATCGCAATACCACTGACCGTCGAAACAGACGGTAGAAGGCTCGCCGCAAGCATATATGCAGCAGACAGTGGGGTCATCCTGTACATCGCAGTCTTCGCTCATGCCAGTCCTCCTAGACGATGTTGACCTTCAGGTTGTGCTCGGACACGTCCACAGTCCCGCCCGTATTTGGGTCTATTGGGTTGCATTTGATGGGTGGCCAATCGAATGGACATTTAGGAAACATATCCGGCTCACAGAAAAAATTCGGTGCGAGGTCTGGGTACTTGTCGATGTCCACACTCCCGTCTTTGTTTAGAATGTTCGGGGGGAACGGGTTGGTATCAGAGATCGGGGGAGGGCTATCCGGGCATTCTTTTTCCTGTCCATGGGCAAATATCTCCCCAAAGCAGAGCATCGCTGCGATAAGAAGAACGAGAATTACCCACGTGTACACTTTCTTCAGTTCCATCAACCCTCCAGAAAATATGGGGCGGATTGCCCGCCGCCTCGGGTGTGGGCCTCGTCCTTCTTAGGGCGTATCCCACCGCAGATTACATCCTAGCAGGTTTCGGGAACCTTGTCAAGAGAATTCTTCGTCCTGTTGCAACTACAAGGTTTATGGCAGACAGTACATCTGAAAGTCCCGAGTCCCTGAGTACCCGCTTCTTTGGTCCGGTATCCTAGGAATACACAGGGCGCTTTGGTCGCGGGTGCGTTGCAGCATTTCGACGTATACAGGAATACCGGCTTATCCTTCTGAACCGGCTTCGGCTTCCTTCCGGGTTTCTTCATATTCGGCCTCCAATTTGGCTTGTAACGCACTGTGATAATCATCTACCTTTTTGCGAAGAATGTCAAGGGGAATTTTTTCTCTTCGGAATTTCTCATCCGATCCCTCGATCACGAACCATGCACTTCCCTTGAGCACCCCAATTTTCAGAGCATATTCGATCAGGTTTTCCGTCTTATCAAAGCCGGATTCGTACAACAAGTCTACAACGGTTTCGCGGAACGGCATCGCGACTTTGTTCTTTACATTCTTCAGATTTACCTTATGCCCAATTACCCGGTCGCCTTCCTTGATTGTGCCACTCTTGGATGCCGCGATTCTCCGTGCTTCTATGCGTACAGAGCTGTAAAATTTCAACGCCCGCCCGCCAGTAGTGACCTCAGGATTTCCAAACACCATGCCCACTTTCTCGCGCACTTGGTTAATGAATATTATTGTCACACCTTTCTTGTCTGTGAGACCAGTCAACTTGCGGCATGCCTGAGACATAAGTCTTGCTTGCAGTCCCATATGTGAATCACCCATTTCGCCCGCCAGTTCCGCCCGTGGCACCAACGCGGTCACCGAATCAATAACTACCAAGTCCGCGAGTTGGGATTCGACTAGAGCCTCAACCGTCTCCAATGCTTCTTCGCCACAATCGGGTTGGCTGATTACCAACTCATCCATGTTTACACCCAGATTGTCCGCGAACGTCGGAGAAAGTGCATGCTCCGCATCAACGAATGCCGCAACTCCACCCGCTTGTTGTAATTCACCTATCGAGTGCAGAGCAATCGCTGTCTTGCCGGATGCTTCTGGGCCAAAGATTTCAATAATCCGGCCCTTTGGCCAGCCGCCGCAACCTAGAACTTCATGATCAAATGATGCTAGGTTCGTCGGAATGTGTGGGACAGGTTTCCTCACCTTGTTCCCCTGCCGTTGAAAGCTGCCCGTCGTCTTGAATTGTTCGTCCAGCGTCTGTCCCAACTTCTCTACTGCTTTGAGCCTCTGTAGTTTGTCCATTTTTCTCCTGTAAAGCCTCTGCGTCTTTCTTCAGTCGGTTCATCGTGCTCATAAATCTACAAAACATTTTTCTGTAGGTACGTCCACGCATCTTGTCAAGGAACGCGGCTCCGTACTCTTGAAATGCTTCGTCGGTAACTTTTACCAATTCCCCGTGAGAAGCGAAGAACGAGAACCAACAAGTTTCACAATTACGAAAAGTGGGTTCGTTTATACTGTCCAAAGCATGCCCGCATGTCTTCACTCTTTCATGGCGCACTGTAAAGAACTTCCCCCGTAGTTCACGGAATTGGGCAGGCGTAATCTGTTTCGACGCAGGGGCGTGTTCATGATCATGCTCGAACATAGACACCCTCTTTCTCGATCCATGGGACTCGGGCATCTCGCTCAGTCCAATATTCGATCTCGCCTTCTAATAGTACAGGCGGTACCACCCCATACTTCTGGAGTAAAATGTTCTTCTCGGGAAATTTGATATTCTCGTCATCCCCGATTTCGTCTTTTACTTGATTTCGCAGCTCTTGTTCTAATGTCATTACGAACCTCCTCAAAGAACCGGGTAGCACGCTCGACTGTGTATCCCAGATGATATGCTTCTGTTTCGTTGTCGAAAGAAAACTCATGGCCGTCCGCACCCACTCTTACGTATTCGAACATATGTCGTACAGTATGCACGGATTCGTGGGCGGTTATATTTGCCATTTCATATGGCTTGAAAATCGATTCCATCTTAAAGAACATGTGAGTATCCGGGCTTTCAGCAATCATAGTCCGGGCGAGAATGTGTTCACAGTCAGAATGGTATCCCTTATACCGTTCGCTAATCGCTTTGGACAGATTATCACATACGACTACGTGAATCGTGTAATTCATGAACACTGGAAATTTTATCTTAAATTCGTAATCGTTGAATTTGGTTCGTTTCACTTTCATGCGGCCCTCCGTGTGCGAAAGTAAGAATTCTTTCCGTGCATAGGAAAGATTCCCCGTTTTATAAATTCTGCTCCTACCCCTTGTTCGAGATTATTCATGGCATCCCGGCCTAAAAGTTTTTGGGCAAGCACTCCCATTTCAATAGGGTCTTCAGAATCGAATAGAAGATATGCTTCCTGAAACGTTTTCCATGCCGATGCCGCCTTGAAAATTTTGCGGAACACCAATTCCACATCCGCCCGAAAGTCTACGAGCGTAGGCCGAATCTGATGACTTGGATTGACTGCTCCTTTAGCATCATTTACCATGTTGACCGCAGAGAAGCCTACCTTCACCTCTTTCGCATCTCGGTATGCCTGTATAACCTTATCGAATGCGTTTTTTCTTGCGCGATATTGGGGTCTTTTCTTTTGGCTTTTCTTCATAGCATCCTTTCG
>Ga0208563_1001748_pt1 | contig 13989 bp, 17 predicted proteins | sample June2015DPH_17_1_2_FD_184717 | JGI IMG/M metagenome (GOLD analysis project Ga0208563, IMG submission 184717) | Peatland microbial communities from SPRUCE experiment site at the Marcell Experimental Forest, Minnesota, USA - June2015DPH_17_150... | ecosystem: Environmental > Terrestrial > Soil >... | reverse complement strand
TGCCAGATTTGCGTTCAACTCGCATGAGGAAGAGGACGTTCTTCCAATTCATTTCATGAGTTCCTCAACAACAGCTCTCAAATCTTCAGTTCCAGTTAACCTCAAGAAGATATCCTCTAATCCTGAGCGCGGTAAACTGGCTTTTTGTCTTAACTCATCCATGTTGCCAAGTGCTAATAATTGTCCTTGGAACATGATGCCTATTCGGTCGCATAATGCCTGCGCAATTTCAAGAACATGCGTTGACATTATCGTGGTTACGCCTTGCGTTTTAAGCTCGTAAAGAAACTCTTTAACTATCCTTGCCGAACGCGGGTCTAAAGCGTTAAGCGGCTCGTCGAGAATCAAGAGCTTTGGTTTGTGCAGAAAAGCTGAAATTAAAGTGATTTTCTTTTTCATGCCATCCGAGTAACTATTTATCATGTCACCTTCGCGCCCTTCAAGCTGCATGGCTTTGAGGTACTCAGTTATCCGCTGCTTTTTCTCAGCCGTTGGCACACCATAAATGTCGGCTATGAAGTCTAAGTATTCGATTCCAGTTAAAAACTCGTAAATATTCGGGGACTCTGGAACGTAACCAACAAGTCGCTTAACTTCCACAGGCTGCTTTTGAACGTCTAATCCTAAAACGTTGACTGATCCAGCGGTAGGTTGAACTAAACCCAGCAGCATTTTGAGGGTGGTTGATTTTCCCGAGCCGTTGGGTCCTAGAAGACCGAAGATTTCACCTGTACTTATGGTTAAATTAAGGTTGTTTACTGCTACTATTTCATTGTAGCGTTTTGTTACGTCTTTAAGTTCAACCGCGAACTGAGTATACATGCTAAACGATGCCACCGAGTTGCAAATAGAGAAAGGCATCGGTATTTAAGGCTAATGAGTATTTTCCACTATTTTTTAGCTGTTGTTTACTTATACAAATAATAATCCAATTAACATCTTCATAAATTAAAAAGGGAAAAGAACGGAACCTGAAAAAATATGTTTTTTATGAATTTAGGTTTCAAAGGTTTTTACTTAAAGTTAAGTTCAAAGCTTATAGGAATTTAATGTTATGGAACCTCTGTTTGCGGAGGTTTCCCTGTCAATCGTCTATACAATTTCCTCAAATGATGTAAAACATGCGCTAAGAAAACGTGTTCCTGCCTATACACCTGGCGGAAAATGGTCTGGCTAGATATTAAAGCTTGTTTCGCTTCGGTTAATTCCTTCTTTGGCGAATACTTTATGTAAATTGGAATCCCAACTAAAAGCAACAGTATGCCGATGAGAATCTGAGTTAAAGTGCACTGGGTAATCAGGTACGCTGAAAACACGATGCCAAGAACTGGAATTACCATATTCCTTTTACCATAAACAACATTTGGAACAGGATTCTTTTTGCGCAAAGGAAACACTGAGGCACTTGTCGCTAAATACGCAATTGCCATAAAAAACACTGAAACCGAAATAAGCAAACTTAACCCGCCAACAATAGAGGCTGCAAGCGCTGTTACACTTTGAATGATGATAGATGCGTATGGAGTTTTGAATTTCTTGTGGATTCGAGCGAAAACCCTTGGAAACAAACCGTCAGCAGCCAGTGCGTAGCCTAGCCTTGAGGTGCCAATCATTCCTGATTCATCTGAACCTGCAACTGAAATTAAAGCTCCAACACCAACCAAAGCCCCGCCAACAAGCGCCAAAACAGCATTTGAAGTTAAAATACCGTTTGAGGCTGTTGCTAGAGGCGCTGTGTCAGTGGCTAATTGAGCCCAGTTACGAACACCAAAAAGCACAACGTTAGTTGTTAAATAGAAAACTGTTACAATTAAAATGCCAAAGATAACTGCCTTAGGAATCGTTTTGCTTGGCTCATCAATTTCATCTGTCGGAATGGTTGAGATTTCAAAACCAGCGTAAGCCCAAAAAATCAAGACAACCGCTGACCCGAAACTGGCGAATCCGAATGGAGCGAATGGGGAAAAATTGGCTGAGGCTTGACTTGGATTAAAAATAATCCATCCTAAGCCTGCTATAACAAAGAAAATCAATGGTGCAAGCTTCAACAAGGTTAATGCGTCGTTAATTTTACCTGCTGCTCTAACGCCAACTATGTTTGTTATTGCAAGAAAAGCTACAAACAAAACTTTGATTAAGCTTTGAGTTAAGAAGTCAAGATTAGGAAAGAAAAACATAAGATACCTAGTAAACGCAAGCGGAAAAACCGCCAACGAAATCCATTCCGCCAGCCACAAGGACCAGCCGACGATAAAACCTGCAAATGGCCCCCAAGCACCTTTTGCATAAGCATATGGTCCACCAACTTTCGGCAGTAACATTACACATTGAGCAAAACATAGAGCGATTACAATTGCGATTAATCCAGCTATTACCCAAACAACCAGCGAAAACGGACCTAGATATCCTGCGCCAAACGAGGAAGCCACGTAAATGTCAGCGCCTATTATTGCTCCTATGACCAGATTTGTTACGTCGAAGAGTGAGAGTTTTCTTGGTGGTTTAATTTTCGACATACGCTAAGTCTTCAGTGAAGCATTAACTAATTAATTGTTCGTTTTATGATTAAATAGCGTAAATAGCCTTAAATCTTCCGTACGTTTCAATTGCTGAAAGAGAAATCGAAAATATGACCCATATCATTGAAACTCACCAGTTAACAAAAGCCTTCAATTCTCTTAAGGCGGTCGATAAACTAGACATCACAGTGGAGTCTGGCGAAATTTTCGGTTTGCTCGGACCTAACGGTGCAGGCAAAACTACCACTATATCGATGCTTTGCACTATACTTAAGCCAACATCTGGAACCGCAACAGTAAACGGCTTTGACATCGTTAAGGAAGCTATGCAGGTGCGAAAATCAATCGGCATTGTTTTTCAAGACCCAAGCGTTGACGACAGAATGACTGGGCGAGAAAATCTCCTCATGCACGCCAACCTCTACGGAGTTCCAACAAGCGAACAGAACAACCGAATCAATAACGTTCTGAAATTGGTTGAGCTAGAAGAAAGGGCTGACGATCTTACGCGAACTTATTCCGGCGGGATGAGGCGCAGATTGGAACTTGCCCGAGGGCTTATTCATTATCCCAAGGTTCTTTTTTTGGACGAACCTACGATAGGGCTTGACCCGCAAACTAGAGATCACGTTTGGAAATACATCCGAGAATTGAAAGAAGCCCACGACATAACTGTGGTCTTAACTACGCATTATATGGATGAGGCAGATAGGCTTTCTGACCGCATCGCCATAATGGATTACGGAAAAATCATCGCTCTTGACACTTCTTCTAAATTGAAAGAAACCCTCGAAGGCGACGTGATAACAGTTAAAGCAGACAATCTTGAAGCTCTTCTCTCGGTCATAACTGAGAAAATGGGACTTCAGAAAGCTCACATGGTCGATGATGCGCTAGAAATCACGGTGCAAAACGGAAAAAGCCTGCTACCGAGGATAGTGGACATGGCGACTCAAAACAAAATATACGTTGAATCCATCCGTTTACGCGAGCCAAACCTTGAGGACGTATTCTTGCACTACACAGGCAGAACCATACGCCCAGACACAACCAAGGAACTTCATGGCTTAGCCGAGGCACGGAGGAGAGCGGCTGCGAGATGACTGAACTTAGGGGCTTCTACACTCTTTGGCTTCGAGAAGTCAAACGTTACCTGAGAGACCGAGTCAGAATAGTCAGCAGTTTCGTCACGCCCTTACTTTGGCTAGTTATATTCGGGACGGGCGTCCGTTTGTCTCTTCCATATCCAGGACTGAATTATCAACAGTACATTTTTCCAGGCATAATAGGGCAAACCCTGCTTTTCACTTCCATGTTCATGGGAATTTCCGTACTCTGGGACAGAGAATTTGGCTTTATGAAAGAAATACTGGTTGCACCCATTTCGCGCACATGGGTCTTCTTAGGTAAGATGATAGGTGACAGCACCGATGCCGTAATTCAAGGGATAATCGTTTTCGTTCTTGGTCTACTGTTAGGAATAAAGCTTAACATATTTACGTTCCTCGAACTCTTGCCCATCATGCTGCTCGTCACCTTTGGCTTGGTCAGCATAGGCTTAACGCTAGCCAGTTTCATGGGAAGTTTGGAAGGCTTCGGCACAATACAGAGCTTCATTAACCTTCCTTTGTTCTTCCTCAGCGGCGCTCTTTTCCCCCTTAAAGGAGCAAGTATTCCAAACTGGCTGCAAATCGCCTCAAGATTAAACCCATTAACTTACGCTGTTGACGCGTTAAGGAACGTTATTTTGGGTGGAGCATGGACACCTTTTCAGATTCAACCTTTATGGATGGACCTTGGAATTGTTGGCTTGTTTGATTTGATTATGATTATAATTGGCACTTGGGCGTTCACCAGAATGAAATAGCAAATCGGCTGCTAAAACGCTTAATACTTTTAGAAAAGCTTAAAATAAACCCGTTTTCTAATTTTTGCGTAAATATGCAGTCGGATTATTTTTTCGGTCAATTTTTTGGGTCAAAAAACCTTTAAGCAACTTCCGATAATGCAGTTTTTGGTGACAAATATGCGAAAAATACGAAGCATCATTTACCTTGCTCTGCTTGCAATTGTAGGCTTACTGACACTCTTAATTAATCCACTCGTCGTGTTGCTGGCTTCTGTTAGCATGCTAGCGTTTGTGGCGATTGCTAGGCAAATGAACTTCTACAAGATTGTTATAATGATAAAACGTTATGCGAAAAATGTTTCTAGGCTACGCTTTGAAATTAGGGCTAAGGTTCACACAGGCTTTAGAGACTACAGCGGTTCTATGGACAGCGAAGAATCACACCATAGAAACTGCGCTCACATAAGATAATATAATCCTTTTTCTTTTTTATTTAAACCCAAAAATTGGAAAAGAAACAAAGAAAAATTAGCCTTATTGCTTATTTGTCATCTCGTTGATTTGCTGCTCCATCGCGTGTCCGCGACAGAAAACCACTGCTTTTTTGACGCCTGGAACCGATTTTGCCGCGGCTTTAATGTCTGCTGCAAGTTTGAACGCTATAGGGCAAAATGGGCTTGTCGGTATAAATTCCACGGTGACTGCACCTGGCTCTGTTTCTTTTACGCTTTGTATCATTTGCATTTCTTCGAATGTTTGGCCAGTTTCTGGATCTTGCACTTTGCCTACTTCTTGGCGTACTTTATCTTCTAACTCGGTCATTTTTTTAACCTCAGGTCTTAATGAAAGAAATATGAAGTGGCATAACATATAAACTGATTGATTAAAGCCTAATGTACGTAGTAATTTAGTGGTGACTTGGTTTGAGCTTTGATGCATCGTGCATATTCTGCAAAATAGTGAAAAAACAAGCACCTGCCAGCATCATTTACGAAGATGAAACCGTAATAGTTTTCCTTGATAAACGACCATTAAACGAGGGACACACGCTTGTTATACCAAAAAAGCATTACGTTGACATCTTCGACATTCCAGAAAACCAACTCAGCCAAGTCCACAAGGTTGCCAAACAAGTTTCCGTGGCAGTTAAAAAAGCAACTAACGCTGATGGCATCAGCATTATTCAGCAAAACGGCAAAGCTGCAGGCCAAGACATATTCCACTTGCATGTGCATGTGGTACCAGGATTCGAAGGGCAAAAACTGCCGCGTTTTAGCGACCTTAAAGAGGTTGAAAGAGCGAAACTTGAAGTGATGGCAAAGAAAATAAAGCAACAACTCTAAAACGGTGCCAATTTAGTTGCTAAGTAGATATCCGCCTAAACTTATTATCCATAGAAGTGTTGGGTAAGCCATCATTCTTTCCATGCCGCCGACGCCAAGTCCCAGGTAACCATAGTCCCGTGTTGTGACAAAGAGTACCGTTGCAGTGAGTGTTGCCGCTCCCAAAATCACTGAGATAATTTTGAAGGGTGACTTAGTATATTTGTATGCGGCAACTGCTGATACTCCCCCAATTACGAACGCTATAAGCGCTGAGATAGAATGGATAACTGGAATACCATTAACGAGGAAGGTGTTTTCAGGAAAGATTCCGACGCTTAAGGAGCCCGCGCCTGACAAAGCAAGCAGGTAAGCGATTTTTCCAAGCTTGAATTGTTTTTTGATGAAGTATGAGCTTGCCAGAACTGTTGAGCCAAACAGGATAATTGATGGGTTAAAGATTGCCGCAGAAGGCTTGCTCCAAACGCCCAAGTCGCTTATGTAGTTAGCTGAAACGCTATAATTTGGGTAGATTGCTTCTGCAATTATTAACGCTATAACAAATTGGACACCGCCAACCAAAAGCAAGGTTCCCGCAATTTTTGAATAATCAGGAGTCATGGTTAAAAAATAAATTTATAAGAAATATTTAAGGTTAAAGTTATTTTTGTTAAAAAAAATTAGGTTCCTGTTTAAATTACAATGGCACCAAGTGCTTTTTCATAATTGCATGGCTTTGCTTTTTACTAAGTTTGTCCGCCTACAACTGCTAGATTGGGCAATAGCACTTTGTCTATGGCATGGCAAACTCCATTATCTACAGCTATGTCCGCTTTGATGATGTTTGCACCGTTAACTTTCATGTATTTATGCATGTGCCAACGTGACGAGTCTATCCTTAATTTTCCTCCCTGAACTGCCTGTAAATACTCATGTTCAGCCAAATCTGAAGCCATAAGCTTTCCTTCAACCACATGGAAAGTCAAGATTGACTTTAACTTCGGAATATCCTTAAGGAGCGTGTCGATGGTGCCTTTGGGCAATTTTGCGAATGCTTCATCAGTGGGCGCAAAAACCGTAAATGGACCTGGACCTTTCAGTGTGTCAACTAGCCCTGCTGCTTTAACTGCCTCTACAAGCGTGTTAAACATGCCCGAAGCCATTGCAGTGTCTACAATATCAGGCAAAATTTCACCTCCACTTACAATTAAACTTTAAAATCGCATGAATACAATGGACAAAATATACTATAAACCTTTCTACTGAAGCGTACTTTTGTAGCGCCAAAAGCCCATGTAAGGCGCTTCAAGGTTCATTTGCCACAGCGCAGCGGATAATTCTCCGTAGTGAATCATGTCTTCTATAACCATGTGAGTTAAGGCTGTCTCGACGCTGATTTTTGTGTCCGGCTTATCGCCCCAGGGGACTACTATTTGCCTGTTTAATTCTTCAGCTAAAAGCTCTCTAAGGTAGCTTTCTGTCGCATCTTTCACATGCTCCATGTACTTCTTCAAGGCGTCCATATCCTTGAAAGCGTCAAAGTCCAGGTCAACCCACTCCTTGAACCTGCCTGGAATAATATAGTTTATCCATCTGTCCTCAACGAGGGTTAAATGCAAAAACACGTTACGCATAGAATCAAAACTCAACCCTCGAGGCTCAACAACCTGCGCCCAAGGCAACTTCGCCATAGCATCAAAGTACAAGCCACGAACAACATGATCATAGCGAACTAAATCAGTCACTTGCATAAAACCTGCTTGCGCTCAATTGCTATTTAAAATTTGGTAACAGAATACCTAGGAGCCAATTCAAAGTAGACTTGTTTTCAACTCGAGATAATTCAATTTTAGAACCAAGGAATTGCATTTTTAACTAAAATTCTTATGCTAAGACTTTGCATACAATCAAGCGGTGAAGAAATTGGTTGAAAAAAACAAAAAAAGAGCATCAGTCACCCTTTCGCCTTTCGGCAGAAACAAAGAAACCGTTCGATTTACAGAGAGCCTTGCACCAACAGGCGCGACACCTTCGTTTGACTGGAAAAATGCGGCGATAGACGGAGCGATTATTGCTTTCCTTACATTTTTCACGACTTTAGGCGGAGTTTCTCTCATAGGAACCAACATAGTAAATACTTTAGTTTCAGCTACAATTTCAGGCGCTGCTCAATTCTTTGTTATGCTGGCAATAAAGCGAGGATTAAGGAAAGACTAACATCCTCCCTTTTTTTATTTAATCTCTTGTAAACATTTTTCTTAATTTGCCTGCAATTTATAACACGATTATTTAGCTGTAAAATATGATTTAAGTTGGCGGTCTTTTTTGTGCATACTGGTATCGGCGTGGTTTGCCTATGCGTGTGAGTATGTTGTCTTTGACTAGGTCGACTAGTGCATGGGCTACTGCTGTGCGGTCGTAGTGGAATCCGCGTCTTGCAAGTTCAGTGTGGACTTCATCGAGGCATCTTGGCTCGCTGAACCAGTTTTCTTCCCATAGTTTTTGGATTACGCCTTTGCATGTTTCTGCTCTGGGCGGTGGGGCTGGGCGTTCGGCTACTTGGGCGAGGTTTGTGTTTTTGAGGCGTTCTGTTACGGTGGCGAGTATTCTGTCTACGGCGGTTTGGATTTGGTCTTCTTGGGCTTCTATTTCGAATTCTATGTCGCCGATTTTCATTTTTACGCGTATTGGTGGTTTTTGCTGTTTTTCTGTCAAGTCTTCACCTGTTGTATATTGTATTGTGCAAGATGCACATGCACAATATTTAAATATTTCACCAATAACACTATTGCATATTGGTGAATCATGGTGATTGAACAATATACAATTACTGAGAAATATAACTTTCCACAACCAACCATAGACACAACACTCCCACAGCGCTTTCTAGAACAAAGCCTATACTCCCTCAAGCAAGTGCAACATCAACCCTTCCAGCTAAACACACAAAACTTTCAACAACTAAACACAACCGAACAATACCCATCCAGCCTACAGCTAAAACCACAACCAATCCTCATAAAACCAGACCGCCAAGAAACACTAATCGCCGCCATAGACACCTCAACCATAAAAATCGGCGAAACAAGCACCGGCATGATAATTGCCATTCGAGGAGCAATCACATGGCGCCAAAACCGCGCATACAAGTACACTCGCCTCGGGCCATTCATATTCCACATTACAGAAGAAAACAAAAACCAAGTCTACAATGCACTTGAGCGGGCTTATTTTTGCACCAGTTATGGCGGCAGTCACCAAGCAGCACCTAACATCATGCAAATGCCCACAAGACTCGCAAGTCTCCTCGAACGATGGCTACAAACCATGCTAGCAAAAACAGTAAACCACGGAGTACTCCTCTTCGACGGCTCCTTAACCTCAGGCACCATCGATACACCAGCCCAACGCATGAGGGAAATCCTCAGCTACGCAAGAAGAAACAACAGCACTGTCTTAGCGTTCTCAAAAGCCACTACGCTGAGAGCCAACGGCATCCTAATAACAGAGCAACTTCCAAACCATGAACCGCCATACCTGCTTGAAACCACTGGCATACACTTCAAACCGCCAATAATACTGCTAGGCGACGTTTACGTGGCACGATTAAATAAGGCAAACTTCGCATTCCGCTTAGACATTGACAAAGAAATACCCATTCCGCAGAGAATTGAAGCCATACAAAAATTGATCGGCAACGACTTGTACACGCAAAGCTACCCAGAAACCCTACGATTATCGCATATCCTCTGCACCTTCACCGCTAACGAAGTATTAGCCATGAAACACTTCATCACTCGCAAACACGGCATACAACTAATCAACAGACCAGACATGCACAAACTGCTTTTCGGGCCATTCGGCAAAGGGGAAATCTACGCATGAAACTCTACAAAAAAGAAGGCAACATCCTCCAAATCATCAGTTTCCCAACAGAAAGCGCCGAAAAAGGCGACTACCTACTCGTCGAAGACCAAGACGCAGGAAAAGCCTTAATCGCCCAAGTCATCGACGTACAATTCGCGGCTGTCCCTGGAGTACTTGAGGAGCTTTTGCGAACGCTTCCAGACGGAGGCGAACCCCTCCAAGGTGAAGACATCGACCCTATGGAAATCGCCCCGCATATCACTTATATTCAAGACGCCAGCTTGCTGATCTGCAAGATAAGAGCAACCTTGGAAAACGAAATGCTAAGCCCAAGCAGCAGCTGGCTTCCCAGCCGTTCACAATCAACCATCAAGAAATTATCCATTCCCATGCTAATGAAACTGGCAAAAATCGATGGTAAACTCCCCATAATTCTGGGCGGCACCAAAGACTCCTCGCTCTTAACTATTGACGCTTCATCAATAGATGGCACCTTAAACATCATCACAGGCAAGAAAGGATGCGGCAAATCCCACTTATCCAAGCTCTTGATGGTAAACCTCATCGGGTACAAAGCAACCGTCGTCATCTTCGACTTAAACGGCGAATACTCCAGCCTAGGCATGACAAACGACGGCAAAAGAAACATGTACTACGACAAAATCCACACCTTAACGCCATCACAGAACTTCAAAGTAGCCCTCGAACAACTCCACCTAAACACCGTAATGGGCATACTAGTCCATGCACTGCACCTGCCAGGAACATCAGCCCGCGAGTTCAGGCAATTATGGAAAATGCTCAAGGAAAAAGGCAAACTAAACATGCATGAACTCGGCGAAGCAATACGCGATTTAAACTGCAACCAGCATGTGCGCGACGCGTTAGCTTCACGCTTCCACTCTTTCGTTAATTCTGGTTTCTTCACTGATTGCTTGGGTGAAGCAACGCTTTTAGATGAGAGCTTTCTGAGGGCTAAGGAACAGGGCGGCGCCATCGTCATAAACCTACGCAACACTTCAAACATCGACCGCCAAATAGTAGTGGAATACGTTCTTGGAAAACTGGTTGATTCCCTCTCAAGCTGGAAACTGAAAGCAGTCTTTCTCTTCGCAGAAGAAGCTCACCTTTATTTGAGAGAAACTTATTGGGACGACATCGTAACTCGCATGCGCCACTTCGGCATATTCACAACGTTCATAACCAACCAGCCTGACACCATACAGGAAAACATTTACCGCCAAGCCGACAACATTTTCCTCTTCAACTTCACCAACGAGCATGACTTAGATGTTGTTTCACGAGCAGCCCGCGTGGACGCTGAAACCGTGCGCTCAATCGCCCGAGATCTGCCGCCGCATCATTGCCTGACTTTAGGCAAAGTCGTGAGGGACTTTCCCATAGTTGCGCGTGTACGAGCCTTAGACATCAAAACAATGGGAGAAACTCGCCTATTCTTTAGTGGCTAAAAACAGCGCTTATGCAGCCGCAATCCTTCTTGCCTTTTATACTTGAACTTTGTTCATACTTCTGCTTCTAGCCTTTTTACACCTTTTTTAACCTTTTTACACCTTTTCTAGCCTCAACCTACAACCAATTCAAACCCTAAACCAAAAAACCAGCCCAAAACAAACCTTCCAGAGAAGGGAGAGGGCTACTATTTACAGATAAAAATAACTAACAAAAAGAGAAGTCAATACGAATCAGCCTTTTCCAATCTTTCCCTGTTATCCCTAAAGAAAACCCGAAAAGACCTCGTCAAATCATACCCATCCACTTCTTCAAAAGAAACCCACCGCAACTCCGCAGCATCGCTTGCTGCATTAAGCTTTCCGCTCTTTACATGCACAAGGTAATCAATGATAACGTAATGATACTTTACCTTGCCCTTCTCATCCAAGTCAACATTGCTGACCACATCAATCAAGCTTGGGTTCTCAACGTCAAGGCAAGTTTCCTCTTTAACTTCACGGATAACTGCTTGCTCGGGGCTTTCGCCAAGCTCAACTAAACCGCCTGGAATACTCCATTTTCCTTTGCTTGGCTCGTTTCCCCGTTTTTCGAGAAGAATCTTGCCTTCGTGGACTATTACTGCGCCGATGCCTACGATTGGCTGGTCTGGGTATAACCGTTTCATGCGGGGAACGCCTCTATTGGTTCTATGTTACTCGTATCTTAAAGCTTCTACGGGCTTAAGCTTAGACGCGCGCCATGCTGGATACAACGCGAAGATCACGCTGACTCCCACACCGAAAGCTAAAGCGCCCACCAGTACCTCTGGAGTTAACAGTGGCGTTATTGTGAATCCGCCTCCGCCGAACGCTCCTGAAGCTAAAACTCTCGCAGTTACGCTTGCTAAGATCCAGCCTAGAACTATGCCGATTACGGCGCCGATTAAGCCGATTATGACTGATTCGCCAAGGAAAATGGTCAGCACGGTTCGGCTTTTCATGCCTAACGCTTTAAGTATGCCGATTTCACGTGTGCGTTCAATCAACGAGACTATCATTATGTTCATTATTCCAATGCCTGCGACTAACAGCGAAATAGCTGCGATGCCGCCGAGGAACAACTGTATTGTGCTAAAAACTGTTGAAAGCAAACTTAGAACCGCCGTCGAAGATATGACGGAAACTTGACCGCCAAAATGATCAGTAATAGCCTTAGAAACATTTGTGATCGTAGCGTTATCACTGCTTTTCAGTTGAACGATTATCATGTCACATTGGTCTGTTCCAAAAAAGCTCTCTGCTTTAGTTATTGGGATGTAAACGCCGTCATCTGAAGGTCCACCAATGCCGAAGCCTCCGATTTTTTGAAGTACGCCTGAAACTTGGGCTGTGTAAGTTTCGTTTACTACTGGAAGTGTTGTGGCATTGGTCCATATGACGCCGACGTTGTCGCCTGCATTGAAGAGTAATGTTCCGTTTTGTCCAGGATCATTTACTCGTGTTCCAACAACTATTTCATTGTCAGTGGGGCTCAACGGTATGGTTCCAGTTGCTGCTATGAAAGTTTTGCTGTACTGCTGAGCGTACTGGTTAAAATCAACACTATAAATGCTAACTGAACGGTTAACACCTCCAGCGTCAACATATCCTGTCCTTTGTATCACAGCAAACGAGCCTTCTATGTCTGGTGACAGTGCGTTAATTTGATCAGTATAATTGACGTATAAATTGAAGCCAGAACCACTGGAACCGCCTAAACCTAAGCCTCCTCCGCCGCCACCGCCGCGTGCACCTATGCCGCCTCCGCTAGTGGCTGCTCCTAAAGCGCTACTGCCTGGTGTAACAATTAGCGTGTTGGTTGATAATCCTTGTTGAAGCGAATTAGTTATGGTTGCCTGCAAGCCCTGCGTAATCGAAAGTAGCGCCACTATGGCAGCGATGCCTATTATCACTCCTAAGGTGGTTAATGCTGCTCTAAGCTTGCGGAGTTTAATTGCGTTGAAAGAGTAACCAAAAATATCTATTGCTTTCATTCCTGATTCACCACTTCTGCACTAATTTGGCCATCAAACATTTGGACAGTTCTTTTTGCTTCTCTAGCTAAATGCTGGTCATGAGTAACCATGATAATGCTAACGTTATTTTCAACATTCAACTTTTTAATTAACCCGATAACTTCACTTGCCGTTTTGGAATCAATATTTCCAGTAGGCTCGTCTAACAAAAGAAAACGGGGATTGTTTGCTAAGGCTCTTGCGATTGCGACGCGTTGTTGTTGTCCACCGCTCAGTTCGGCGGGTTTATGGTTTATTCGGTCTTTCAAGCCGACTGTTTCAAGAAGTTCTTCTGCGCGTTTTCTTCTTTGCGCTCTTCCTATATTAGATATTGACATTGATAATTCTACGTTGTCTCTTGCGGTTAAGCGTGGAATTAGGTTAAAAAATTGGAAAACAAAGCCTATTCGGAGTCTTAAATCTGCAAGTTGGTTGTCGTTTAATTTTGAGATGTCGACGCCGTCAATTAGCAGTGTGCCTGCTGTTGGCTTGTCTAAGGCGCCGATTAGGTTTAGCATTGTTGATTTGCCGCTTCCGGATGGTCCGAGGATGGAGACGAAGTCTCCAGTTTCAACTTTGAGGTCTACTCCTCGGAGTGCTTCTACTGGGACTTTTCCTAGCATGTATGTTTTTGTGACGTTTACGGCTTCAACGATGAGTGCCATGCAGATTCCTCGATATCGGTGTTGTTGATTTGGTCGTGCGATTTATTTGTTTAGGTATCTCCAGGAGAGAACGACGCATATGACAGTTACAACGACTGCAAAGGCGCCAACGTATGCAAAGTCAAGTGGCAGGGGGCCGAATCCATCGCTGAATACCATTAGTCTTCTAACCGCATCAATTGTGTACGATATTGGATTTGCGTATGCTATTGGTTTCAGCCAATCAGGCATCAAATTAATCGGGAAGTAAGCGCTGCTAGCG
>Ga0208563_1001744_pt1 | contig 14029 bp, 10 predicted proteins | sample June2015DPH_17_1_2_FD_184717 | JGI IMG/M metagenome (GOLD analysis project Ga0208563, IMG submission 184717) | Peatland microbial communities from SPRUCE experiment site at the Marcell Experimental Forest, Minnesota, USA - June2015DPH_17_150... | ecosystem: Environmental > Terrestrial > Soil >... | reverse complement strand
TGGCTCCGCCCCGGTCGTAGGCCGCCAATAATTTCCGGCGCAAATCGTCATCGTAGGCTCTCGCCATCTATGCTTCGCCGCAGAGTCTCGCCTCATTCACTCTACACCATTTCAGAAAACGCTCTAGGCGGACGAGGGCGTCCGCCTCTACGTGGTTTGGGAGGCACCAACCTGCTGATTCAAAATAAGTTTTGGCTCTTCGCAACATGCTCGAAGGTTCAGGGTTTATATGGGCGGAACGTAAATGAGGCCGGGTTACCGGTTTTGGGCCAAAATGGTTGGAGCCAAAGGAGAGGTAATGAAAATGAAACGCTCCGTTCGTTGGATGGTATTCGGAATTTTAGTATTGTTGGTTTCGGTGTTGTCGCTCACAACGGCATCGTCCGCGCAGGTCGGGATTGGGATCTCGGTGCGGATCGGTCCGCCGGCGCTGCCGGTGTATGCGCAGCCGATGTGTCCCGGTCCGGGCTATCATTGGATCCCGGGTTATTGGGCGTGGAGTGACGTCAACGGCTACTACTGGGTCCCGGGCACATGGGTGGTTGCGCCGGTGGGCATGCTGTGGACCCCGGGCTACTGGGGCTTCGTGGGCGGCTTCTATGGCTGGCACGCTGGCTATTGGGGACCGCATGTTGGCTTCTACGGCGGGATAAACTACGGCTTCGGATACGGCGGAGTAGGATTCGCTGGCGGCGAGTGGAGAGGCGGCACTTTCTTCTACAACCGCTCAGTAATGAACGTAAACGTGACCAATGTGACGAACGTCTACAACCGGACCGTCATCGTGAATAACACGCACACCAGCTTCAACGGCCCTGGCGGCATCGCGACGCGGCCGACTCCGCAAGAGGAAGCGTATGGGCGCGAGCCGCACACTGCAGCGCTAGCAGCGCAGACGCAACACGAACAGGCCGCCAGCCAGAACCGACAGCTGTTCGCATCCGAGAACCACGGACGTCCGGCGATTGCGGCCACGGGCAGGCCGGGCGAGTTCTCGGGACCACACGTGCAGCGAGCCAGCGCGGCTGGAGAGCCGTATCACGCTCCGAAGATGTCGCCGCAGGAAGCGCGCGGGCCGTCTGCGGGCAATCGCGGGTCCAATGAGCCGGGCAGAAACGGCGGCAATGATCGCGCCATGGCACGGCCTGAGAACCAGGGAACGGGAAAGAATCAAGCGGGGAACCGGGGACAGACGTCGTCCCGCGACAATGTGAAGTCCAACCCGAGGCCGAGCAAGCAGGAGAAGGCGGCTCAGAAGAAAGCGGAGAAACAGGCGAAAGCTGAACAGAAGCGCAATGCCCACTAGAACCGCCGTTAAACCGTCGTTCTAAACGGCGGTCTGAACTGGCAATGTCCGCATAAAAAGGCTCCCACTCTTTCGCACCCGACGCGCGGGAGCGGGAGCCTTCATTTTGGCGGAAGCTCCGTCCGGCTCCGATTCAAGAATCTGGAATGCTCAAATGCCCCCCGCGTTTGCTATGATGCTTCTGTCGTTCACAGATCACCTTGCCTAGCCAGAAGCAGCTGAAATGGTCGCAACTGCGCGTGGGGCTCACGGTCCTCTTCGCGAGCGTCACACTCGGCGTCCTGATTTTCGTAATGAGCAACACCGGCGGATGGCTCACCCACAAGATCACGCTGCGATCGTACTTCGATAATGCCGGCGGCCTGCGCGAAGGCGCGCCGGTGCGTTTGGCGGGTGTGGACATCGGCAACGTGACCGGCATCCGGATCGTGCAGGGCAAGCCGATGACGCCGGTCGAAGTCACCATGAAGGTCAACACCACGTACAGGTTCAATCTGCGCAAAGACTCCGTAACTTTGCTGAGCACGGCCGGGGTTCTGGGCGAAACCTACGTGGACGTGGACAGTTCGGCGGCGAAGGGTCCCGAGGCCACCGACGGAGACACGCTGGCCGCCCGCGAACAGCCCGATATCCAGGACGTGGTGCGCGCCAGCCAAGGCACGCTGCAGAACATGGACGCGCTGCTCAAGCGGCTGGACAGCATTGTGGCGTTTGTCGAAAGCGGAAAGGGTTCGATCGGCAAGGTCGTTTACAGCCCGGCCTTGTACGACCAACTCAGCGCGACGGTGGCCGAATTCAAGGGATTGATGGACCAGGTCCAGAGCGGCAAGGGATCGCTTGGCCCGCTGCTCACCAGCGACGAGGCCTACAAGAAAGCGATGGCGGCCATCGACAAGATAAACGCTCTGGCGGACGACTTACAGCAGGGCAAAGGCACGGCCGGCAAACTGCTCAAAGATACTGAACTGTATGACAACGCGAACAAGACGATGGCGAACGTTCGCCAGTTGAGCGACGACATCAATACGGGGAAGGGCGCGCTGGGCAAGCTGACGCGCGATCAGGAGTTCGCCGCCAAGCTGCAAACGACGATGAACAACGTGGCGGAACTCTCCGAGCGCCTGGAAAAAGGCGAGGGCACGGCGGGGATGCTGTTCAAGGACCCCGCGCTTTACAACAACAGCAACCAGACGTTGGTGGAGACGCGGGAGCTGGTGAAAGCGATCCGGGAAAACCCCAAGAAATATCTGATGTTCCGCGTGAAAATCTTCTGACGGCGCCACAAATCGCGTAGGAACGAGGAAGGAGCACTTTGGTTCGCTCATACGCAGCCGAGTTCTTGGCCCTCGTGGTGCTCGCAGGCGCGACAAGAATCGGCGCTCAGGTGGTTGCGCCGCCCGCGCCCAGCAGTCCGGTTCCCACGCAAAACAAGATCCAGAAGAACACAACTGCCGCGCCCAAGCCCTGTGCGCTGCCGGGTATTTCCGCGCAACGCGTCCAGGAGGCCGTCGACGCCAGTTCCATGTTGCAGCCTCCGCTGGCAGCCGACGCGATGATTCGCATCGCCGCCAAAGTAGCGGCTCCATGCCCCGCTCTCGCCAAAGATTTGCTCCAGCACGCCTTCGACCAGGCGGACAGCGTCGAGCCAGAAACCGCATACAAATTGGCAGTCCCAGGAGGGTCCACTGATAGCCGTGTCAGTTACTCAGAACACGGCTATTCACAACAGATGGACCGGCTTTCATTGCAATCCAGGGCCGTGCTCGGCATGGCGCCACTCGACGCCAAGACGGCCATTCAACTCTTTCAACGCATTCCTCCGCCGCGTCCACCGGCAGTTGGCTGTTCAAGCGCATTTGTGCCGGACGTTTCCATCTATTACGAAGCCCTGGGGAAAGAGTTTGCCTTACTGAGGGCGCGAAAACCCCGCAATGATGCCGTTGCGCAAGCGCCGCTTGCGCAACTGCAAGACGTCGTCGGGGCAACCACATCACCCGTACAGATGAAACCCCTGACCGCCGTTATTGAGGGGGCGGAACTCACCGACACCGAGCTGTCATTGTTGATGAACGCTCTTGCCGCGGGCATAGAGAGCTTCCCTGTGGACGACCGTTCTCTATCGGCGAAAGCAGACGAGGGCGATCTTGGTATGGCCGGTATTGTTGCGGACGTTTCCCACGGCCATTCCCCGATGCCATCCGAGTCCAGCCTCCTGCTCGTGGATGTAATGTACGATCTGGTGGCGTTATCAAAGAGGAGCAAGATATCGCCCTATCCGCTTGTACATGCCTATCGCGACTACCTTGATCGCAGCCTGCACGGCCCGCACTGCCAAGGCAATCTCCCCAAAGGCTCAGAGTCTCTCACCTCTACCTGTAAAGCCCTGAATGCCTGGCTGGCCAAGTTTGCGCCGGGGATCGAGCCGGTCAGCATACCGGACTCCGATCCTCCGGTCGAGCCGGACCCCGACCAAGGGCAGTACTGGCTCAGCCCGAAGACGAAAGAACTGCTCATGGACGCCAAGCACCTCAATTTCGATGACAACTGGAGGAGATTCACCGACGCTGATCGCAAGACTCCCGAATGGCAAGACCGCGTAGGTCACTTGCTGAATGACATGGACGATTGGCGGCCGACCGACGAACCCGATCCCGCTGCCTATTACCACCAGCGATGCATTCTGATCTACCGTGTTTTGGCCGACCTTCCACCGGGCGCGTTGTATGATCGGGTCGTTTCGGCTTGGATCGCCACTTTCGCCGACAGCTCCCTACAGTGGGACAATCCCGCCGAGTGGTACTTTGAAGTTTCGAAGTTCCTCGAATTCTCCAAGAAGGACAGAAAGGCGCCAACACCGGCGGCAGCCATTGCCTCGCTCAAGAATTCGTCAAACTCATACCTCCATGCCCTTGGGGTACTCGCCGAGTTCCTACAGTGACCCGCTGCCGGAATTTCAGTTGACCGTTTTCAGCGGCCTCCATCCAATGCAATGGCTCGGTGGACGGGCGAGGCGCCCGTCTCTCCACCGTAGGACTTATCACACGGTCACTGTACTAACGACCACCCGCCACATCCGCCTGCTCGTGCGCGTGATAACTTGAGCGCACTAACGGGCCGGATTCCACGTGCTTGAATCCGAACTTCAACGCCTCTTCTTTCAGCGACACAAACTCGGCAGGCGTATAGTAACGCGTCATCGGAAGATGATCTTTCGACGGACGCAGATACTGGCCAATCGTCAGAATATCCACGCCGCGCTCGCCGAGGTCGCGGAAGACTTCGATCATTTCACCGGTCTCCTCGCCAATTCCCACCATCACGCCGCTCTTGGTCACCGTCGCCGGGTCCCACTTCTTGGCATTCGCCAGCAGATCGAGCGTGCGCTGGTAGCGCGCACCCGGTCGCACCGCGCGGTAGAGCCGCGGGACGGTTTCGGTATTGTGATTGAGCACGTTGGGCTTCGCTTCAAGCACGATGCGCAGCGGCGCTTCCAGACCCTGGAAGTCGGGGATCAGCACCTCGACGCGGCACTCCGGCACAAGCTCGCGAATCTGCCGGATGGTCTCGGCAAAAATCGTCGCGCCGCCTACGTTGTCGTCGTCGCGGTTCACGCTGGTCACGACCGCATGGCGCAGGCCAAGCGTGGCGACGGCTTCGGCCACGCGCCGCGGCTCGTCCCAGTCAATCGCTTTGGGACGCCCCTTGGGCACCGCGCAAAAGCCGCAGCGGCGGGTGCAGATATCGCCCAGCAGCATGAAGGTCGCGGTGCGATGGTGCCAGCATTCTCCAATATTCGGACACTGCGCCGACTCGCACACGGTATGCAGCCCAAGCCCGCGCGCCAGCTTCTTCAGGTCATGAAAGTTGCCGCCCACCGGAGCCTTGGCCTTGAGCCACGAGGGCTTCGGGCTGGGGAGCCTGGGGCCGAGGTCAATCTGGATGAGCTGGGAAGAGGCAGACATGACGAATGTAGATTTTATCAGTTTGCGAGAAACGCCGCGAAAGCCGCCATTTCCGGCAGTGTGCAGCTCGTGTCATTTTGACAAAACTGCGAACCGGCGAGATGGGCGTACAATACAGCACCGTTGAAGTCAAAAAGGAGATTCCGGTTAAATGGCTGTCGTCCCGCGCTCGGCAGGTCCACATCCCTCACAACGAATGACTGCAAGCCCCGTGAAGATTGCGCCGCTCGTCGCTTACGCCGTGTTACTGACTCTCGTTTCGATACACCTATACAAAAACCCGGCCTATGACATGGACTCGATCCAGTACATGGGGAATGCCCTGCTCATGGAGCAAACCGACCCCGTAATCGTCCACCAGAGGGTGTATTCGGAAATCAACCTGCGGGTCCCAAAAGTTGCCCGGGACCAACTGATGGGCCACGAATCGGGCGCGCCCGAAGACCACAACAGGTCTCGACAAGAGCGCGCGGCAAACCCCTATCGGTTCGCGGAATTCCTCCCGTTATTTGCCATTCGTCCCCTGTACAACCAGACACTGTGGTTGGTCAGCAAGACTGGTCTGGGGTTAGTACGCGCCAGCATCTCTATCTCGGTAGCTTCATATTTCTTGCTGGGCATCCTTTTGATGGTATGGGTTTCACGATACGTGGATGCGCCGTTGGCCCTCTTAATCGCGTTCTTATCGATGATCAGTCCTCCACTGGTGGAACTTGGCCGAGACATGACGTCGGATGCTCTCGCAACGCTATTTGCGTTCTTATCCCTTTATTTGATATTCGAGAGAAAGCTGCTTACAGCCGGGTTGGCTGTCTTGCTCGCATCCATTTACTTTCGGACAGATAATGTCGTCCTTGCTGGCCCCGTCATTCTCGCCTGCTGGTTAGAGCGAAGGCTTGATTTTGTTAAGGCATCGGCATTAGCCGTACTTGCGCTGACCTCGGCACTTACGATCGATCATTTCGCGGGTGATTATGGCATAAAAATGCTTTACTACCGTAACTTTGTCGGTGCCCCAGTGGCTCCGGGTGAAATGACAGTCCAGTTTTCGTTTCACGACTACTTGGTTGCGTTCAGATCGGGGATAACTCTCGTCACAGGCAGCTTCTTTATTCCGTTCCTCCTCGTTGGGATCGGCGGATTCTTTGCCGCTAAGCGAATGAGGAGCGTTGCTGTGGTCACCTTCGCCTACGTGCTGCTTCATTTCGTAGTGCTTCCAAACTGGCAGGAGCGGTGGTTTGGCGTCTTCTATCTCGCGATGGCTGTCGCTGCGGCAGAAACACTACAAGCGTATAAGTGGCGTCAACCTCCCGCCGCCTTGTGATGCAAGACCCGCGCATTCCTCTCGTGCGTGACCAAACGCATCACGTCCCGCTGGATGAGCGGGGAAGAGGCGGACATGACGAAGCTCGACTTTATCAGCTTGCCAGAAACGTCGCGAACGCGAGTGCTCTTCACTGTGGATTAGTTGTCGTAGGTTTATTACTGCGCTCGGCTTTTTCCGCCTTGACCTTCTTGGTTGCCATGGTCTTGTCGACCCAGTCGTCGGCGGTCTGCAGATCGGCGGATCGGGCTGCCAGGTCATCGCACTGGATATCGGCGCGTTCGCGGTACATCAGGTTCATGTAGGCCATAGCGTCGTCGTAGTCCGGGCGAAGCTGGAGGGCCTTGTTCAGGTTGTCGATGCCTTCCTGAACGTTGGCGGTATTCTTCTCTTTCATCTCGGCACAGACCCTCTTGTCCTTCGCCGAGAGGGCCTCATCGGGCTCCATGCCGAGCTTGGTACGCTCTTCCTGACGCGGCACGTAGGTCTCGGTCCAGTCGATCACGCCTATGGAATAGTAATTTTCGGGATCGTCGGGATCCAAGTCCGACGCCATGCGGTAATACTTCTTGGAGTCATCGAATTTTTTCATTTGCAGATATAGATAAGCAATGCCTTTCACGCTGTTGATCCGCGCCGAGGACACGGGGTTACCGTCGAGTACATGCTGGTATTGGTCAATGGCCTGTACTGCCATGCGATTGTTTTCCGGAGTGTCGGCCCCTGGAATGTATTCCTGGGCATAAGCTGTGGCCAGGTAGAGATGCGCGACAGTATTCTCCGGCGCCAGTGCCACGCACCTCTCAAAATGTCGGATTGCTTCATCGTACTTAGCCTGCCTAAAGGCTTGGGCACCCAGATCCAGTTCGTTGCCTGCTGTGGTCTGCGCTAGGAGGCTCGCGGAAAAGGATGCGAGTGGGACGAGAACCACGGCGGCGACTTGGAGCTTGCATTTCACGGTGCGACCTCCCGTGCGCGTTCTGCGCGACGCAAGTATAGCTTCCTTACTTCAGATGCACCGGTGCCTCCGAACGCTTCGGGCCGGAGGACTTTTCGTCGCGGTCGCCAATCGTCCGAGATTTGGGCATTGCGTACTTGGGCTTGATGTTGTGGCATCCTTCTTCGCAATAGACTCCGCCGGCGGCGGATTCGGGGGTTGGCATGGGAGAGTTTATGGCTTGTTCGCGGTCGGTTTCTAGCTGCTGTTCGACACCGGCGATGAGCGCTTCGTTTCCGGCTGACGTCAGCCATTTCTTCTTATTCACCAGATAGTCTTCGAAGCGCGCAATTGGATCGCGCTTTTTCCAATACTCGAAGAGCGGCTCCGGAACGTACTCGGCGGCATCATGGATGGCGTGGCCTTTCATGCGCATCATTTTCGCTTCGATCAAAGTTGGGCCTTCGCCGCGGCGGGCGCGCTCGCAGGCTTCGTGGCAGGCGTCGTACACCTGGCAGGTGTCGGTGCCGTCGACGATGACGCCGGGGATTCCGTAGGCGATGGCCCGCTCGGCAAGGTCCTTGACGCGGAACTGCATGTCGGCAGGCGTGGAGTATCCCCAAAGATTATTTTCGACAATCAGGACGAGGCCGAGATTCTGGACGGCGGCGAAATTCAACCCTTCGTAGGTTACGCCCGTGGACTGGCCGCCGTCCCCGATGTAAGTCATGACCGCGATGTGCTTGCCTTGCAGCCGCGCGCCGAGCGCCACGCCTGCCAGCACCGGAATCAAATCGCCCAAAGTAGAAATGGGCGCGACCACGTTGCGCGTTTCGATATCGCCGAAGTGCGAAGAGGCGTCGCGTCCCTTGGTGGGCGATCCCGCCTTGGCCATGTACTGCATCATGATGTCGGCGGGCGAAAAGCCGCGCACCAAGAGCGCTCCCTGGTTGCGAATCATCGGCCCAAGCCATTCGTCCTTATGAAGCGCGTACGCCGAAGCGCAGGAGCAAGCTTCCTGTCCCAATCCGAAATAAACGCCGCCGACCACCTTGCCCTGTTTGTAGAGATTTTCGAGCGCCGTTTCCATGCGGCGGTTGAGCAGCATCCAGCGATAGATTTCGATGCATTGCTCGCGGCTGAGATATTTCGACTCGCGGATGGGCGGCACCGGCGCGGAGAGATCGCCGCTTTCGACTTCGTAGCGAAGCTCGTCGCCAGTGCCGTCTTTTTTTCTTTCCACGATCTGGCGCAGCGTAAAGCTCGGCTTTTCGAGCCGGTAATCGCGGATGGTGTAAGTGCGGAGGTCGCCGGTCTGCTCTGCGCCTTTAGCTCTTGGCTTTTGGCGCTTGGCTTGGAGGTACTTCGCGGTGGGAGCGGCTTTCTTCTTCGCCATGATCGGTCCGCGAACATGCTAGCGCACAAGTAGCACTTGCGTCTCGCTGGCAGATTGAAGCTCGAGGTTGTTGCCAGCTCAACCGACTCACGCCATGAAGATGTCATCTTCGCCGCGCATCGCCCGCAATTCCGCTGGCACTTTTGCGGGGACCCCGACTGCATTCCCAAGCAATGCGTCGATCGTCTCGACCCACAGCATTTGGCTCGCGAAGACGGCGCCGAAGTTTCGCGACACCGACTGCGCCACATCGTTCAGCTCGACTTCCCGCCCCAGTTCCTTCCGCATCGAGGTCACCGGCTTCGCCGCAATTCCGCAGGGCACGATCAGCTTAAAGTAGCTGAGATCCGTATTCACGTTCAACGCGAAGCCATGCGAAGTGACCGAGCGCGAAACGTGCACGCCGATGGCGGCGATTTTGGCTTCGGCTGCGTGGGGGCGGGCCTCCGACCCGCCTTGATCGGGCCGAAGGCCCGATCCCACACGGGCCGGTTCCGTCCAAACTCCGGTTAGCCCGGCGACGCGCTTCGTTGGAATGGCGAAATCGCTGCACGTGCGGATCAGCACCTCTTCCAGCCGCCGAACGTAATCGACGGCGCCGAGCGTCTTGCGCCGCGGCCGAGAATCTGCCGCCGCATCGTATGGTTCGCACTGAGAATTGAGAGCTGAGAGCTGAGAGCTGCAGTATCCGCGCAAATCAAAGATCGGATACCCCACCAATTGCCCCGGCCCGTGAAACGTAACGTCGCCGCCGCGATCGCACTTGGATACCTCGACCCCGCGGGCGGCAAGTACTTCGGTGGGAGCCAGCACATTGGCAGCTTTGGCGTTACGTCCGAGGGTGATGACGGGTGCGTGTTCAAGCAGCAGGAGCACATCGCCGATCTTTTCTGCTTTGCGCAGGTCGACCAGCTTTCGCTGCAGGCGCAGACTTTCGGCGTAGTCAAGTGCGCCGAGTTGGACAACGGAAATCACGGCTAGCAAGCATTATAGGCTGCTATCGACGGGAGTCTGCCGATGGAGAGCCGGGCGTCCCCGTCCGGCTCTCCCCTGGCCCAAAAATCCCCCTGTACGCCCCTCAGTAACTTTTTTGATTCTCCTCTTGCGCAATGCCGTGCGGTTTGGTATAAGAAGTAGAGCAGAGGACAAGTGACTGGTGTGTCTGAGCTGCCCGCTGAATCTTCGCGGTGGCTTTCGGCATCCAATTCAGTAAAGCCTCCAATTGACCCCTTTCCGGGGTTCGCATTCGGGGACAAAGTTCCCTGAAGGGTTTCCGCGAAAAGCAGAGCCTCCCAGCGATCTTTAATTTTTGAACCGTCTTCCGCTTCGGCCTGCGCCGGATTTTGTGGCGAGCTGGAGCGGAAGCGCGTTTTCGGACGCGTTGCAAAAAGAGTTCTCCGGTCTAGCCTTACGCTGCTCTGGATGGAAACTCCCCTCACTGTTGATAACAGGTGGAAATCCTGTGATTGCAGCGGGTTGACAGCGGTCGTGATAGCGCCGTAGCTTTAACGGGTTTCGAGGACGCACAAACTCCTGCAAGGGAGTTTGGGCGGACTGAAGACGCACCGCTCAGGCGGGAATGCGGATCGGTCTTTGACAAAAGGTTGAACGTGCCAGTCGTGAGATGGAAATGTTCGGGCTCAAGTCTGAACGTACTCACAAGATAGGACCTTCGTCACAGCAGACGGAGGCCGTCGGTCTACCCAGACCGACTCAGGTTTCAAATGAGAGTTTGATCCTGGCTCAGAATCAACGCTGGCGGCGTGCCTAACACATGCAAGTCGAACGGGAAAGGGGAGCAATCCCTGAGTATAGTGGCGACCGGGTGAGTAACACGTGACTACCTGCCCTGGAGTGGGGGATAACCTCGGGAAACCGAGGCTAATACCGCATAATATCGAAAGATCAAAGGAGCAATCCGCTTTTGGAGGGGGTCGCGGCTGATTAGCTAGTTGGTAAGGTAATGGCTTACCAAGGCGAAGATCGGTATCCGGCCTGAGAGGGCGCACGGACACACTGGAACTGAAACACGGTCCAGACTCCTACGGGAGGCAGCAGTGGGGAATTTTGCGCAATGGGGGAAACCCTGACGCAGCAACGCCGCGTGGAGGATGAAGCCCCTTGGGGCGTAAACTCCTTTCGACCAAGACGATAATGACGGTACTGGTGGAAGAAGCACCGGCTAACTCTGTGCCAGCAGCCGCGGTAATACAGAGGGTGCAAGCGTTGTTCGGAATTATTGGGCGTAAAGGGCGCGTAGGCGGCGCGGTAAGTCACCTGTGAAATCTCCAAGCTTAACTTGGAGCCTGCAGGCGAAACTACCGTGCTGGAGTATGGGAGAGGTGCGTGGAATTCCCGGTGTAGCGGTGAAATGCGTAGATATCGGGAGGAACACCTGTGGCGAAAGCGGCGCACTGGACCATAACTGACGCTGAGGCGCGAAAGCTAGGGGAGCAAACAGGATTAGATACCCTGGTAGTCCTAGCCCTAAACGATGATTGCTTGGTGTGGTGGGTACCCAATCCCACTGTGCCGTAGCTAACGCGATAAGCAATCCGCCTGGGGAGTACGGTCGCAAGGCTGAAACTCAAAGGAATTGACGGGGGCCCGCACAAGCGGTGGAGCATGTGGTTCAATTCGACGCAACGCGAAGAACCTTACCTGGGCTCGAAATGTAGTGGAATGGGGTGGAAACATCCCCGTCTCGCAAGAGACTGCTATATAGGTGCTGCATGGCTGTCGTCAGCTCGTGTCGTGAGATGTTGGGTTAAGTCCCGCAACGAGCGCAACCCTTATCCCTAGTTGCCATCGGGTCAAGCCGGGCACTCTAGTGAAACCGCCCAGGATAACTGGGAGGAAGGTGGGGATGACGTCAAGTCCTCATGGCCTTTATGTCCAGGGCTACACACGTGCTACAATGGTCGGTACAAACCGTCGCAAACCCGCGAGGGGGAGCTAATCGGAAAAAGCCGGCCTCAGTTCGGATTGGAGTCTGCAACCCGACTCCATGAAGCTGGAATCGCTAGTAATCGCGGATCAGAACGCCGCGGTGAATACGTTCCCGGGCCTTGTACACACCGCCCGTCACATCACGAAAGTGGACTGCACTAGAAGCCGGTGTGCTAACCGCAAGGAGGCAGCCGTCCAAGGTATGGTTCATGATTGGGGTGAAGTCGTAACAAGGTAGCCGTAGGAGAACCTGCGGCTGGATCACCTCCTTTCTAAGAGAGAACGTCATGGCACTCGCGCGGTCCTGCCCTAAGTTGACTTAACCGTTAACTTACTAACGGACTTAATCATGCGCGGGATGTTGCCATGTACCCCAAGCCAAGTCCACCACTAACCTGAGGATGCGGCAAGGGAGTCTCGTTCGGACCTCTCTTTCTCGGATCTCAATTTCCATGATGGTCAGCTCCGGCTTAGCTGGAGCGCACGTTCAGCCTTGTCCTCGAATTAAATTTCTTTGTCATGCTGAGCGGAGCAGTATTTCGCGAAGCGAAGCATTGCGGAGCCGAAGCATCCCTACCCCAGGCGTACTGCCGCGAGTAGAGATTCCTCGCTTCGCTCGGAATGACAATCGGAAAGATTGAATTTGGGCTCCTGGCCCTTACTGGGTTATCCTAGAAAAACTAACCGGGCCTGTAGCTCAGGTGGCTAGAGCGCACCCCTGATAAGGGTGAGGTCGATAGTTCAAGTCTATCCAGGCCCACCAGAAAATCAGCGGCCAGTTGCCAGCGTCGAGTTTCCAGTGATCTCACTGGAACTGACAACTGCGTACCTGGCGACTGGGTTAAGGGGCTGTAGCTCAGCTGGGAGAGCGCCTGGTTTGCAACCAGGAGGCCACCGGTTCGATCCCGGTCAGCTCCACCAGAAAATTGGCAGGAGATTGCGGATGAACAGAATCATCGATTCCGTTTTTGGCTTGGGTGCGTTGCTGGTGCCGATTGTTGCGATCCTTGTGGGAGGAGCGATTGCCATCACTGGGATGATTCATCGCCATCAGGAGCGCATCGCCAAGATCGAGCGCGGGATGGATCCCGATGCTCCGCCAAGAAGTTAGTAAGTCAGCCCGATGTTGGGCGTCAATGCGACAACCGAATCCGTATCACGGTTCAATGAAAGTCGTACTGGCGCCGAACATTGGGTTGGAGGAATTCTGGGGTTTGCACACCCTGGAGTTAGTAAGACCCATACCCGCCGACGCGGGGTAAATCAGCGCCAGCTGATGAGGACGATATTTGACAACTGAATAGATTGGGCAAAATACAAGGCGTTGTAAATTTTTATGAGTGCCTGAGAGAAGCTGCTGGTGCGCGTAAACGTTGATAGGCGTTAAGCGCGCGATGAGCAGCAATAAAGGCCCATAGAATTTAAGCGGCGTGTTTTGGTTTGGTAGCTAGTAGCCAGAAGCTAGTAGCTAGTAGCCGAAGTGTGCTGAGTAAATTTTGTGGTCAAGCTACTAAGGGCGCATGGTGGATGCCTTGGCAGAAGCAGGCGATGAAGGACGTGGCAAGCTGCGATAAGCCTCGGGGAGCCGCAAGCAGGCATTGATCCGGGGATTTCCGAATGGGGAAACCCACGGAGGTGAACCCTCCGTACGGCCCGATGAATCCATAGTCGGGTACGAGCGAACCCAGGGAAGTGAACCATCTCAGTACCTGGAGGAAAAGAAAGAAACCTCGATTGCGAAAGTAGTGGCGAGCGAAATCGCAACAGCCTAAACCAGTCCCACCTTCGGGTGTGACCGGGGTTGTAGGGTCGACAACAGTAGAGTTACCAATTTGGCCGTTAATCGAAGCCCTCTGGAAAGAGGGGCCATAGAGTGTGATAGCCACGTAGATGAAAACGGACCAAACTCGAAGTCGATACCTGAGTACCGCGGAGCACGAGAAACTTTGCGGGAAGCTACGGGGACCATCCCGTAAGGCTAAATACTAGCTTCTGACCGATAGTGAACCAGTACCGTGAGGGAAAGGCGAAAAGAACCCCTGCGAGGGGAGTGAAATAGTACCTGAAACCGTGTGCCTACAAACGGTGGGAGGACTATGCGGCGCAAGCCGAAAGTCTGACCGCGTGCCTATTGCATAATGAGCCGGCTAGTTAT
>Ga0208563_1001734_pt1 | contig 14092 bp, 14 predicted proteins | sample June2015DPH_17_1_2_FD_184717 | JGI IMG/M metagenome (GOLD analysis project Ga0208563, IMG submission 184717) | Peatland microbial communities from SPRUCE experiment site at the Marcell Experimental Forest, Minnesota, USA - June2015DPH_17_150... | ecosystem: Environmental > Terrestrial > Soil >... | reverse complement strand
CGCTGCTATCAGAGACTATATCGACAATCACAACCAGAATCCACAGGTGTTTGTATGGACCGCACCTGTCGAACAGATTTTGACCAAAGTCGCCAAAAGTAAAGAAGCGTTAGACGCACTACACTAGCTATCGGTAATCATCGGTGGTCTCTGGTCATTTTTCTTGACATACAAACCCCTTTTCCGTATATTCAACTCACCCCAAAGTGAGTTCTTATCATCTTATCGTAAAAAAATCATTGGTCAAGGGATTAAGGAGGAGAGACAAAGTGGCCAGAAAAACACAGCGGACAAAGAGCATTTTTCCTAGAATGACGGTGGGTGTAATGGGTTCATCGGGAGGGATTATACCGAGTGAGGTAGTCAAAAAGGCCTATAAATTAGGAAAGGAGATTGGTTGTCGCCGTCACGTGCTCATTACGGGAGCCTGCCCCGGGTTACCTCATGAGGCGGTGAAGGGGGCCAAGAGCGTAGGGTGTACCGTGGTTGGAATCTCCCCGGCCCTTAACTTCGAGGAGCATGTGGTCAAGTTTAAGTCTCCTGTGCGGGGCTATGATGCACTCATCTACACAGGGAGTGGTCTGATGGGACGAGAGATTGAGAATATTCGGTCCTGCGATGTAGTGGTCTTCGTTGGGGGTCGATCAGGTACCCTAGGGGAGTTTGCCATTGCCTATGATGAGGGGAAGGTCATCGGGATCCTTGAGAATACTGGCGGGATTAGCGAGCACCTAAAGACCATAGTTTCTTTTGTTCGAAAGGAAACCAAGGCAATAGTAGTCTCCAGTCCCGACCCCGAGGACCTATTAGACCGACTGGAACAGGTCTATAAATCTCGCCTTCTTCCGAATTACAAGAGTCTGATGGCTCACCGAGACCCAGATGGGGTTACCGAGAATTGAAAAGGAACCAGGCTAACTCATACATTTAATTCACTCAAGGAGTATGACGGGGGAACCCTGGATTTGACGATCAGCCTGCATTACTGAGCGCCCGTTGCATGAATACTGAAGATTTCTACTCAATATCGTTCTCAGTTGTTACCGACCCCTTTCTGCAATCGAACACACCCATTCACGGTTGCTGCACCTAACAAGGCGCCTGCCGACGCAAAGACGGGCGGCTGAGTTTGGGTTATTTAACTCCTAAAGTTTGAAAGGCAAGTTGTGCTTGTCTTGTCTCCAGGGAAAACCGGTCTCAAAATACAGTATTTCTTATGAAAAAATACATGTATTACCTTATATAAATTTTCGGCCATTTTTAATAATGATGTCTTAAGGGCCCACAAAAGTAGTTTAAAATAGATAGACGAAATCTGTCATCAGAAAGGAGTCGAACATACTTTGGACCATTTTTGTGATTCTTTTAATTTTGTGGTTGTTGAGATTTATTGGAGGCTATACGGGTGGTGGACTCATTCATATCCTGCTGGTCATGGAGTGGGCGAGGTAAAATAAAAAACAAGAGCCAATGATGCGGCTCCCTTCGAAATTTGTTGGCTGTTGTGCAGAAGGAATGATAATACAGGATTTTTTCTACGAAATAGAGATTTCATTGGTCTCAGCGTAGGCCCAATCTTAATTAAACATAAGAAGGAGCGATCTATTCACGATGGCAGCTCATAGACGCTTAGATTTCATAGGCGCATTTTTAGTTCTATTCGTTTCTATGCCTGTACAGGCTGCCAGCTTTGATTACAGCCACTACGAGGCATTATTGAAACGTTACACTAAACCCGGAGTTTCAATCGATGGTGTTCGGGGCACGGCGGTTGATTATGCCGCTTTGGCAAAGGAGACAGGAAAACAGGGTTCCGACTATAACACCTTGCTCAAAGCTTTGGCCTCTTTTAATCCAGAAACTCTGGATAACCGTGAAGATAAAAAGGCCTTTTGGATAAACGTTTACAATATTGCCGCTGTCAAGACCATCATTGACCATTACCCGGTTGATAGCATCCGAAGCAGAAAAATAAAGTTATCAGGTCTTCCTTGGGACAGAAAGGCGATCTCTGTCGGAGGGAGGGAATATTCTCTTGGGCAGATCGAAAACGATATCCTTCTTGACACGTTCAAGGATCTGAGAATCCACTTCACGATCAACTGCGCTTCGGTAAGTTGTGTTAACCTGAGGCAGGAACCATACCGGGGTACAACTCTCTCCAAACAGCTTGAGGAGCAGGCACGAGAGTTTCTCGGAGACCGGCAAAAGGGACTTCTTATTGATCGGAAGAAGAGAATTATCTACCTTTCACAAATTTTTAAATTTGATAAAAAAGACTTTGATAAACTCGGAGGAGGGGCAGTTCATTTCGTTCTTCCTTTTCTGCCCCCTGAGGATCAGGAATTTATAAAGAAAGAAAAAGTTGCGGTTGAATATCTCAACTATGATTGGAAATTGAATGACATCAAAAATGCTCGTTGAAATTTAGCAGGTGAGTGACTATGAACGATTTCGAAACTGACAGGAAGCAACTTTGTTGAGATAAAATTGTTGGCAGTGGCACAGAAAATCGAGGAAGGCTGTTTTTAAAAGAATGAAGAAGACTCGGAAGAAGTGAGAGTCACGATGAATGGGATTCCCGAGATGCTACCCCATGACACGTATAATGCCACGTTAGTTTCAAACGCCCATCCAAGGGAGGAGAAACTCGCCCCCGATAGTCTTTACTTTAATTAGGAGAAAATACATGGCTGATTTGAATTCATTTTATTCTCGCTGGTCGCAATGTATGCTCAGCATACTTAGGATCGTTTCAGCATTGCTCTTTATGCAGCATGGAGCCCAGAAACTCTTTGGCTTCCTTGCCCCGATGCAAGCCACATCGCATCCTCTCTTCTCACTAATGGGTATTGGCGGGGTGCTTGAATTTTTCGGCGGACTACTTTTAGTTTTGGGGTTGTTCACCCGCCCTGTTGCGTTTGTTTTGTCTGGGGAGATGGCAGTGGCCTACTTTATGGTGCATGCGCCAAAAGGGTTCTGGCCCCTTCAAAACGGAGGTGACCTGGCATTTCTCTGGAGTTTTGTATTCGTTTACATGGCCGTAGCTGGCGGAGGGGCATGGAGCCTGGATCGCCTCTGGCTTGGTAGAAGATGTTGATCACACCCGTGAAAGCCGTAATGGCATGGCAGCCGCTACTTCTTGTTGAGAGAGAACCTCTGGCAATGCTGGAAGAAATCCATTCTTTCGTGTGGTAATCAATAAGTAATTGTCCTTCCACTTTTGAGGATTAGTAGGTACAACATTGAATGAGTGGCGAGAGTTTTCGTACTCACCTATCTGATAATCCCTCATAGCCCTCCTCTTAATTCTTCTTTTGAGGTAGGGGGCTTACAAGTAAATTCTCCAATCCCACATTCTACCAACTTAATTAGCTCAATAGACTTATCCTTCGAAATCAAGATCCTCCTATTTTTCGAGGAGCATCTGCTGATTATTGGGTGAAGTCTTCAGAGGGCATGTTCTGGGAATAGGTGTCTGCACGGAAGGAAAAGGTAATAACCCTATACTTTTTGAAAAGAAATCTTCAGTCTTTGGGGTAATCCCCGTCAATGCATGGTGGGTCCGCCTGCCTATCTCTTAGGCAAACAAGGGCTCAGAGATGCAATGTTGCTTCCTGAAGTCCTCGTTTTTGAAAATCTTGCCTTCATGCCACATTTCGATTGGTAATAAACGGAACGAATCCAAGGTTTTGATTTGTTTTCCATACCGAACCATTTTGGAAGTGGCACATCTTGGCAGATATCCACGGTCTCACGGGTCCCAAAGCACCCCAGCATATCGGAGTAGTTTCCTCATTGACTTCTTCTTCCTAAAGTCTTGTTTTTGAAAATCTCAACTCCATGCGCTAATAAACTGTCTGAAAGGTGTATATGGTGTCAGGAAGAGGCAGTCAGATACGCTGATTTTATTTTATTGAACAGATGTTAAGTGTTAAGGATGAAGACCTTGACATCTCATCTCTCGATACCCATATTTTTGTAAAGTGAGTGAAGTAGAGAAATTTATGATGAAGATAACTATTGCAACTCTCTTATTACTTACCGTTCTTTTTCCGTGGTCCGCTTTTTCTATTTCCCAAGACAAAGTTGTTCACCTTTTCTTCATAGAACGAAATATAAACAACAACATTGTTCAGTATGATCTTTGCCTCACGGGGAACAGCGATTTTCCCAATTCTAACCCTGTTGCTGTTTACTGGATTCTGGGAAGTGGCCAAAGGGAGGAACTCAATCTATTTGAAAAGAAGTTCGCTTATGGGATTGTTTCGGAAGAGAAAATCGGGAAAAATAAGGTCAGAGTCCGTTTAGCTACTCTCAAAGATCACGAGATCATTGTCGAGAAGGTCGGTGATTCCTTCAGTGCTGTAGTTTTTATTCAGGGCAAGGAGAGTATCCTTCAAAAAGTTCACATAGAATTCAAAAGAGGAGTGATACCCGAGGTTGTTTATGTCGACCTGATCGGGAGGACAATACGTAAAAATATTACCGTAAGAGAACGAATTTGTTTAGCGAAGAGTAGAAATGTATGTTTAGCTTCTGCCTTTTAAATCAAAAAAGGTAAGGATGGTCCCAATCAAGAGGTCTTATATTTCCAATTAGACGTATAACTCTTTTTCGATCCAAGAATCAGTAATGGAAGGAAAACAATTTTCACAATTTGCAGGTGTAGCTGACTTTCACACATAAATTTATTTCTAATTTCAGTCTCTGTCTTAATAGTGTGGATTTTACTCAGAAACCGTTAAATCATGTCATATCCCATTTTGTTGATAGGTAGGTGCTATCCTCATATCCCTTTCCGAGGACTCCTTCCTGAAACATTGATTGTTGATTTTTGTTCCATAGTACGAGATTTCAAGCGTAAATCAATAATCTTTATTTCAATCAATACCAATACTCCTGGCAGGAAATGTCTGAGAATTGGACCATACCATAGAAAGAGCAGTCATTCTTTCAATCCATCCTATTATCCTCCCTGAAGACCTCCCCAAAAAATGTTTGGAGAAATCAGTGGCCCGGAGATCCTCATTCCTGAAAAATCATTATCACTAAGAGAATTAGAAAAACGCTGTGTGCTAAATGTGCTTCAAGAGACCGGAGGAAATAAAAAGAAGGCATCCGAGATTTCGGGTATTGATCGAACAACGCAATATAGAATACTACAGAAAGAGGACGTGTAGATTTTTACAACACTCTCCAGTGGCTGTGTCGAATCTTACAACATTCCCTTCCTCATAAAATTTCTATTAAAATATTTTACCTTGTAAATTCAAATAGTTAAAAATATTTTCCTATAACTTTCTTTGGCACCGATTTTGCTCTTATCTCTATAAACTTAATGAGAGGGGAGGTGAATTGAATGAAAAAGACGATTCTGTTTGTGGTTATGCTGACGTTGGTAGCTTTTGTATCGGGAGCCATTGCAGCAGCTCCTCCAAAAGCAGCAACGACTGCTCCTGCCCCAGCAGCACCCGCCACGACCGCGCCTGTCAAGATGGAAAAGTTCCGGGGAGCGATTAAGACTGTGGATGCAATGGCGAAGAGCATCGTCGTTGTCGGAAAAGGAAAGGCAGAGAAAACCTTCATGGTCACCGCTGATACAAAGATTATGAAGGGCAAGGAGGCTCTCAAATTTGAGGATCTGAAGTCTGGAACTCATGTCGAGGTCCATTACAAGATGGAGATGGACAAGATGGTCGCTGTTAAGATCCATGTGCCCGTCGCAAAGGGTGCTCGGAAGGCTGCCCCGAAGGCGGCAACAACGGGAGAGTAATCCAAAAAGCAACTGAGAAATCCCTATCAGAGAGGCATACCATTTGAGTATGCCTCTCTGATTCAGCAGTGAACTTTTGTAGGAATATTCTAATATATCCGAGGCACTCTTCCAGTAGTGGCCGAATACTCACTTTCAATCCGTAACCTTCAACTTTAGAGTTATGATAAATATGAGGCCATGATATTAGCCACATAACTAATGAAAAAGGAGGTAAAAAAATGAAAAAATTATTTTTTGGAACAATTCTTTTAGTATTGGCAATTGTCGTTCCTATTCCAACAATGGCACAGGTAAATGTTAGTATCGGATTTCCTCTGCCGCCACCTATCGTATTTGCTGCACCTCCAGATGTGATAGCGATGCCTGAGACGAGCGGTGTGTATGCATGCCCTGAGATCGATGCAGACCTGTATTTCTGGAATGGTTTTTGGTGGCGTCTATGGGAAGGTCGTTGGTATCGCTCAGCTTATTATGACCGGGACTGGGGTTATTATAACGATGTTCCAAGTTTTTATTATGATGTAGATCCAGGTTGGAGAGGATACTACAGAGACCATAATTGGAATGGACACCCGTGGAACTATGAACGGATTCCTTATCAACGATTTCAACAGAACTGGAGAGGTTGGCAAACGAACAGATCTTATGGTGGACAAAAATCCTGGGGAATCCAGGGATATCAACCTCGATCGCAACAACAAATGCAGGGATTAAGGCAACAAAGACAACAGCAATATCAACAGAGACCTGAGGTTCAGAAACATCAAGAGGTTCTAAAGCAACAAAGACAGGTTCAGAAGCCTCAGGTTCAGCAGAAACAGCAGCAACAAAGACAGGTTGAGAAGCCTCCGGTTCAACAGAAACAGCAACAAAGACAGGTTCAGAAGCCTGAGGTTCAGCAGAAACAGCAGCAACAAAGACAGGTTGAGAAGCCTCAGGTTCAACAGCGACAGCAGCAACAAGGACAACCACAAAGGTCTCAAGAAAAGCCTGAAAGAGGGGAGGAAGAACATAGAAAGTAGGCTGACAAAAAGCTTAGAAAAGTTGTCATCAATAATATCTGTCGGGTAGAACAAGAAAACCACAATCGCCGACATTCATAATTATTTTGGAATGAAGAGAGGTAGGAGGTAGAAACAATAATCAAGGGAGCGAGGGGCAACACATTATGTATCTATAATGGTGGCAGCGGTGGCGGTTACTATTGGACTAGACGACGGTAGAATTAGTCAAAATAGGAGGTACACATGCATACGATAGACACACAAACAGGGATCATTCTTATCGGCGTTGCAGTCCTTGTATTGATTGCACTTGCGGCATGGTTCATCTACAAAAAGAAACAATCTCGAAGACTCCAAGAACGCTTTGGTCCGGAATACGGCCGATCCGTCGATGATCTCGGAAGCCAAAGAAAGGCCGAATCGGAACTCAAGGCGCGCGAAAAGCGCGTCGAGCGCCTCAATATCGTACCTTTGGCGCCGTCTGAAGCCGCCAGGTTCAGTCAGACCTGGAAAGATTTGCAGGGTCGCTTCGTCGATAACCCCAAGGGCGCGGTCGTCCAGGCCGACCAGTTGGTCCGTGAGTTGATGCTAAAGCGTGGCTACCCCATGGGAGATTTTGAGCGCCGGGCGGCCGACATTTCGGTCGATCATCCTGAGGTTGTAGCACATTACCGGGCGGCGCAGGCCACCGCGGTGCGCAGTGAGCGCGGCGAAGCCGACACCGAGGAGCTACGCAAAGCGGTTGTGCATTACCGCGCCCTCTTCGATGAACTGCTCGAGGTAAGGGAAGCTAAGTAAGAAGTTATACCAGCAAAGCAAACGGAGGTGCGATCATAAACAGAGAGCCAAAGGAAAAAGGTCTCACTACGGCAGATTTGGCAGCCGCTGAGGAGATACCGGCTGCACAACGAGAGGTTAATCGAGATCGCAAAGAACCAGTGATCGAAAATCAAAACTCCGATGTGAGGAGTGAAGACGAGCAGCTCGCCCCGCTCTTTTTGCCGGATGTGGCCAAAGATTTTCGCTCGCGCTGGGATGCCGTTCAAAGAAGTTTTGTTGATGACCCGAGATAGGCTGTCTGGCAAGCGGCCGAGCTCGTTGCCCAGGTCATGAAGAGCTTAGCGGAAACATTTTAGAAGGAGGAGAATTATGTTTCACCTAATTTGGTACATACTTATCGGTCTAGTCGCGGGAGTGATTGCTAAGTCAATTATGCACGTCCATATGGCGCTGATTTGGACGATAGTGCTCGGTATCATCGGTTCGATCATCGGCGGCGCTGTAACTCACATGTTTTCCCGGCCGAGAGAAGGTGTCCCATTTCACCCAGCGGGCCTCATCTTTTCGGTCCTTGGATCCATTCTCGTCTTGTTTCTCTGCTACAAGCTGAATATTCGCTTTCCACACTGATAGGACACGACAAGCTCCCGACGGCTGGCAACGTTATTTCTCCCCATCGGGTGATCTCGGAGAATTGCTAAAGGAAAATTTCGTTTGTTCCTTCCTTGTTTATTCCAGTCAAGTATTTTTTATCTTCTAAGGCATTATAGGTTTAACCCTGGCAGGCGGGTTCCCCGTCGTTCTGTGACATCCTACCCAACCCTTGTCATTAGAAAGTCGTCCGAGAGACGCTTTTACCTTGCTCAATTGGAGTTAGGATGTTGGCGGGGAGTCATATATTCTGAAACAGGAGGTCGCTTAAGCGCCTCAATGGAAGAAAACGATGATCTCCCCGCCTGTAGGATCATCCCTTATGCCGCCTCTTTTAACACCCTCCTTTCGGGGGTTTGGTATTGTCCTACATAGTCTCTGTTATCCCGAACGATGGCGTGGATGATCCGTAAGAGCTTCCTTGATACGGCGATCAGCGCCCTCATCCTCTCCATGCCCCTGCCGGTGAGTCTTACATAATAGTCATACATGATCCCGTTCTTTCTGATCATTTGGATTGCCGCATAGAACAGGATTTTCCTCAGAAGGCTTCTGCCCCTCTTGGATATCCTTCTCTGCCCTTTTCTTTTCCCCGAGCTAATCTCGTAAAGATCAAGTCCCGCGAGCTTCATGATCTCAGACTGGGTGCTGAACTTTGAGAACTCCCCCACCTCGCCGATCAGACCTGCCACCGAAACGGTGCCAAGGCCTTTGATCGACAACAACCTGCCGCTGTAAGGTATCCTTTCGAGAGTTGTTCGCATCTCACCCTCTATCTCTGAAATAAACTGCCCCTCGGCTTCAAGCTGCATGAGGATATGCCTGATGTCCACGAAAATGCCAGCAATGCCCTCTTTGATCCCCACTGTCTCCCGCGCCAGGCCGATCAGAGACTCTGCCTCCTTAATGCCGAACTTGCCCATGCTCCGTTTCCGCATCTCTTCGCCTAGAGCTTCCTTGGATAAGGTGCCAATCCTTTCTGGAGTGGTATATCTCTTCAGGATGTACTGAGCCGTCTTGCCCTTCATATTCTTGAGCACTGTTTTGAATTCAGGGAAGATGAGGAAGACAAGCTGCTGGAGTTGATTGAGAAGTGCTGTCTGCTCCCCCACATGCCGTTCCCGCGCATTGTTCAGCCTCCGCAGAGAGGCGGCATCGCCCTCGGGGACAACAATGGTCAAGGCCCGTCCAAGTCGAATGATATCCGCAATCACCCGGGGATCTTTGTCGTCCGTCTTCAATGGAGAATTGTCATTGACCTCCTTCATCTTCTTCGTGTGCATAGGGTTGACCTGGACGATTTTGACCTGTTTATGGGCAAGATAATGGACCAGGGGTTCGGCATAAGGGCCGGTAGATTCATAACCCACGAGTACCTCATCACATCCAAACCTGTTCTTACTTGCTACAGTCATATACCAGAATTTCTCGAATCCCTGCTTGGTGTTGTCGAAGCTGAAGGACTTGATGCTTCTCCCGTCCAGGGTAGTGCAATACCCTGTGTTGTTTGCTATGCCTATGTCCACTGTCGCGATCAGTGTGCTTTCCCTCACCATCCTTAACCTTTTCGCTCTCAGCACTTTCATTGTAGTCTCCTCCTTCTTTGTGATTGGAATAAACAGCCGCAGAAAAGGAGGATATCCTTATTCCTCGTTCCCCTCAATCATGAACTACAATATAGCAAGCTGAAACATTGATTCTTCATCTTTGTTCCACAATACAACATTACAAATGAAAATCAGCAAAGGAGTTTATAATGGTTTAGCTTCTTTGAAGAGAAAAGTTTTAGATGACTTTTCGCCATTTTACACCTCACCCGAAGCTCCCATTTAGTTGCAACCGGAAAAGAAAAGGATAATTTTCACGAGCTTATTTTTTGATTGACAGATTCAACATCCTGTGATAGACGGACAGACAGTAAAGGTTATTTCGACCAAGCTAAATCCTTCTTAGAGATTGCAATGAATGGGGGGAGGTGATGAGGAGAGACCTTTAATTTACTTCATAGCGCTTGTCATCCTGATCTTGGACTTGTCCGCGATAGGGCGACTAAATAAACCAAATAGGAGGATGAATGATGAAAAAAATAATCGTGTTAGCGATGGCGTTTGGGTTTTTTGGTGCAACCGGATTCTCTCAGGCGCAAGAGATTGGGTTGTGCAAAAACAATAGGACGGGAGTCTATAGCTTTGCGAACGCAGCAGAATTAAAGAAAGATAAGTGTCCCACGGGTTTTACGTTTGTTGACATTAATCAGACGGCAGGCATACATAACGCGGCCTACGGAAATATAGAAAACGGTCTCTTGGCGCCCGCATCGAATTGCACTATACAATCATCTACTGCTTTCACTAATTATGTCTATTACTTGATAGAATTCACTGCCGGAACCTTCACCGCCGAGCCAGTTTGTACTGCGTCAATAACCCCGCCGGATTTCTCTGCAGCCGGCGCCCTGGTCCCAGCGCCACCCCTATTCAATTACTCAGTGATGAGTGCTACACAGCTAGACATTTGGGTCCCCATCTTCACTGGTACAGAAGCTTATTTCGTCCAGTTCATATGCGTCCAGTAGGTGAGCTACATCCGAACCACGCGCGATAACCGAGAGGTATTTATGTGCGAGGTTATTCCTCTTACCCACATCATCCACCGCCGGACATATAATCCAAGCAGGGGGGAGCCGCAAGGTTCCTCCCACTCTTGCTCATAAAGCCGCACCGCACGTGTAAGAAAGTAGAGTCAACGATGATTTCTATCCATAATCATTTATCCTTCGCGCTTATCAAGAGCGAGGATTTGTAGTCAACTATACTTCAACCACCTCCTTTCGAAAGTAAGATTTACTTGTTAGCATAGCAAAAAGGACTCTCAGCAGTTTGTGAGCAGTGGCAAGGATTGCTTTTTTAGGCGGTAATCCTTCTGCCTTCCTTTTAAGAAAATATTGCCTGAAAATATTATTGCTCCTTACCACACAAGTGGTCATAAGGAAAATCACTCGTCTCAGGTGACGATTTCCTCTCTTGGATATTCTGCTGATTCCTTCATATTGACCTGACTGGTGAATGGAGGGATCAAGCCCTGCAAAAGCAATCACATGTTTGTGGGATTTGAAATGGTTCATCTCCCCCACCTCCGCTAAAAAAGTAGAACCGTTAATCTGCTTGATCCCGTCAATGGAGGTGATAATCTCGAGATCCTCCACTCTCATCGACTGGCAGGTCTTCACCAATACCCCTGTGATCTTTTTCCTCTTCTCTTCGAGATAAAAAAGGGTGGAAATCTTCTCTGAGAGGATGAGTTCCTTGGCTGCACTGTCAGTGGCCACAGAGGCCTTGGCCATTTGAATAATCTCTTCGGCACGGATCAATACTCGTTTCCTTTTCCCTTCGACATGGATCAGGGACTTGGCAATCTCTTTGGGCTTTGCCGCTGTGAGGGCCCTGGCCGAAGGAAACTTGATCAGAACGTGGAGCATCGTCTCCGTAAAGATCTTAGACCGATGCTCCAGCTCCGGGAAACTCATCTTGAGGAGCCTCCGGATGTCATTCTTTAACCCCGAGATCATCACCGTCAGAGATTCTCGCTCTCTGGCCAGGTCCTTGAGATCCTGACTATTCTGTGAAAACGCGACCCTGGAAAGGGAATCTTTGTGAGCCAAAAGGAACTGAGCAATGCTAAGAGCATCCTTCTTATCCGTCTTGGTCTTCCTTAAAGATAACCTGGCAAAATTGCTAATCAGCAGAGGGTTGATCACCACACAGGGAATCCCTTCCGAAGAAAGAAAGGAAAATAGATTGATGTGGTAACAACCCGTGGATTCCATCGCCACGGTAACCTCTGAAAGATTCCCACAATGGGCCTTCACCCTGTCCAGAAACCGAGAAAATCCCTCTCCATCCATTGAAAACTCAAGATAAAAGAGTTTCTTCCCTTCACGATCTAACCCTTGAGCTGAAGCATCATCCTTAGAAACGTCAACCCCAACGAAAAGTGTCGACACTGTTACACCTCCTTCTTAATTTGTTTGAGAAAAAACAGGAAGTGCCTCCCCACCAAACCTCCATCATAACAAGGGTTCCTTAGACCCAACCAACCTATCAGGGTTTGGGGAGGCAGGGGACACACTACAAAAAGGATTCAATGACCCAGGTGAAAATCAAGTCCTCCTGCCCCTTCCTCTTGAATGGCTTAACCCATTCATTATGTCATGCCCTTATAACATACTTGATGAGTAGGAGGTGTTATTCCCAACCCCTTTTCGGAGGACTCCTTCCTGTAGTCATCGGATCAAGAATCGACATCGTTATTCCGGGTTACAAGTGGAATTTTAGAAATGGGTTTTCCATCGGCGGAGTTTTTGCGAAATGAAAGCAACTTCGTGGACCCCTTATCAAAATGGATCGTCTTAATAGCACAAATCTCAACGAATAACCAATAATTACGCTATTGCATATTAATTGTTTTATTCATCTAACCGACTCCCTTCCACCTAAGGTACCAATTCTTTTAAACCACCTACTTCTGGCACACCTAAAGAGGTAAGAAAAGGCTTCTCTTATAAGTGGAACCCATTGGGGAAAAATAGGAAAACGGATACACAGATCAGAAGTCGAATCAAAACAATTTGAGACCAGTAGTGTTAATTCGCTTCAAAAGACAGTCTGGCACATTCTTTGCTCGGATAATGGGTACCCCTTTCATCTTTTTGTATGGAGGATTAAAATGAAGAGGAGCAAGAAGGATCGATGTCCGGTTATCTTGAGATCGACTCATGAAAAATCGAAGAGAATATGGAAGAACTGGTTTGTTCTAACGCAACTCTTCTATATCATCTTCATTGTCTCATTGGGATGGGGACTTTTTTATGATACCAAGACCAGGAGGGAATTCATCCAGCAGAGGCAAGCGCTTGAGGAATTGAAAACCAAAGAGATAATCTACGCGATATTGAGGAGTAAAGGTGTCAGTTTAAGTCAGGGGCTTGATATTGCTGAGGTGACGATCCAACAATCAAAGAAATTGAATATCCCCATATCTTTGATACTTGCCGTAATGAGGAAAGAGAGCACGTTCACGCCTTTTGCCGTTTCTACCGAGAATGCCATGGGGCTCATGCAGATCCATCCCGCCACCTGGGAATGGTTCGTCAAAAGGCTAAACCTTAAACTCTCGGTCCATGCGGCTTTCGATCCGGCCACGAACATTATTATGGGCACCCGTATCCTCAAGGATCTTTACGTAAATTACAAAGCGACTTCCAAATCCGAATCCGAGACTTGGGAATCCACCCTATCCGCTTACTACGCAGGTCAGAATTCCATCTCCCGGACAGGGATCACCAAATCCCATATCCAGTATGCAGAAGAAGTGATTAGGTTCAAAAAAGAATTTGATGAGAAGTTTGAGAATTAAATTGTCAATGCCTTGGTTATGGTCCGATGCGCCCTGCTCTGCAAGAGGATGAAGAAATCTCTTCACTCTCATCGGCCCGTCTCTAATTTTTCTTTTGAGGACTTCACTCCATAATCAGCAAATCCTCTTCGAAAAACGGGAAGACTCTTATCTTGAGTGATAAAGCCATTAGGCTAATTAGTAAGCTGAAGGTCGGACTGAAGAATTTGTTTGGAAACCCCTGTCTCAATACTTCAAATGGTAATCAATGATCCTTATTGATGTTTCCATTCAAAATATGTTGACTCTGTCTTATGGTTGAGTAATATTAGAAGAACGGTGAATGATCATACCGACCGGGATGAGAGTGTGCTAAATTTAGTTGAAATTTGAGAAGTGGCTCCTAAAATGGGGGTAATCTCTTAATCCGGCAGGAGAGAGAGAAAAGCCACCAAGAAAGGAGCCAGTGATGAAGAAGATATTA
>Ga0208563_1001701_pt1 | contig 14299 bp, 22 predicted proteins | sample June2015DPH_17_1_2_FD_184717 | JGI IMG/M metagenome (GOLD analysis project Ga0208563, IMG submission 184717) | Peatland microbial communities from SPRUCE experiment site at the Marcell Experimental Forest, Minnesota, USA - June2015DPH_17_150... | ecosystem: Environmental > Terrestrial > Soil >... | reverse complement strand
CACGAAAGCGCGGATTCTCGATACCCGCAAAACCGTCCCCGGCTTGCGCGTGATCGACAAGTACGCGGTGCGTTGCGGCGGCGGACAGAATCACCGCCTCGATCTTTCCGACGGAGTCCTGATCAAGAACAACCACATCGCCCTGGCGGGGGGCATCGTGCCGGCGATTGAGCGGGCGCTGCGCAACCGGCGCGGCTCGCAGATCCTCGAGGTGGAAGTGCGCACGGCAGACGAACTAGAAGACGCGCTCTCCCATGGCGCGGAAGCGATTTTGCTCGATAACATGTCTGCCGAGGAAGTGCGCCGTGCCGTCGAGCGCTGTGCCAAACTAGAGCGCCGCATTCCCCTGGAGTGCTCGGGTGGAATCCGGCTGGAAAATGTTCGTGCCTACGCCGAGACTGGCGTTGATTTCATTTCCATCGGCCTGCTCACTCATTCACCGCAGGCAGCCGATATGAGCATGCGAGTGTCGCCCGCCTAGTCTACTTCGATCCGAGATCAACCGCCGTAGGATGCGTCGGCTGGTACAGCCCCAACTTGGCGCCGCTCGGCAAACGCAACGTAGTTTTCATTCCCCACCGTTCAGTCTCAACCGTTGAGCAACTCACTTTCTTTGCCTGTAGCCGCTTCATCTCCGCCGGCAGGTCGTCGCACATCAGGTACACCTCCGCACCCGGCCGCGAACGGCTACCATCCATCGCCTTTCCCTCGGTTGGATGGATTCCCGCTTCCGCGGGAGGAAGGGCAAAGATCAGCCAGCCTCCGCCGGCGTCCACCGACCTGAATTGCAGAACGTCGCGGAAGAATGCGCGGTCGGCGTCCGCGTCTTCACTGTAGAAGAGGACGTGAGTGCCTGTAATCATGAGACGACCTCGCCAGTCCCGGAGCGTGAAGTTTACTCTGGTGATTGTTGTTTTTCAACGATTGCCGCATAATTCCTGCATCAGGAACACTAGGACAAATCGAAGCAGCCGCCTTTCGCGCGCAATGGCACCCGCGCCTTACGAGCAGGCCACCGACGTTTGCCTCGGCCGCATCGTGCGCCTTTTGATGGAGCATGCTACTGTCGTTGTGAGCGGAACAAAAATCGCGCAGGAAATTTCCTCCAATCGTTCCGAAGTCTGGCGCTTGATCCAGCAGTTACGCGGCCTCGGCGTGGATGTCGCGGGACATCCTGCTACGGGATACCAACTGAAGTCTGTACCGGATCTCCTGCTTCCCGAAATCCTTGGACCCTTGCTTCGCGGCACTATCTTCGACACTCACGTTCATCACTTTTACAAGATTGGTTCCACCAACACGGCTGCTATGGCGGCGGCTGCGGACGGTATCGCCGAGGGCAGCGTATTCCTTGCCGAGGAACAGACTGCCGGCCGCGGCCGCGGAGCGAACTCCTGGGAGTCCGCGCGCTCTGCGGGCATTTACTGCTCGGTGGTCCTGCGACCGCCGCTGCCACCTTCCGAAGTGCTGGTGATGGCGCTGGCGGCTGGGTTGGCGGTGCGCGCGGCCATTGAACAGGTTGACGCGCGCGTCCGCCCCGACTTGAAGTGGCCCAATGATGTGCTCATTGCAGGGAAGAAAGTCTGTGGCATCCTCACCGAGATGCATGCCGAAGTCACGCGCGTACGCTATGTCGTCGTGGGCATCGGCATCAACGTCAATCAGCCGAACTTTCCGAAAGAATTGGAGAACGAAGCGATCTCGTTGCGAATGGTAACGGGCAGCGAATGGTCCCGCGTGGAACTTGCCGCGGCTTTGTTAAAATCACTCGACCAGGAGTATCGTCTGCTGCTAGAAGAAACGGACGCGCGCCAGTCAATCCTTCAGCGCTTCGCCGAGCAGTCCTCATGGGTGCGAGGGAAGCAGGTTTGCATCGAAGAGAATGGCTCGAGAGTCGAAGGATCGACAGACGGCTTGGATGACCGCGGCTTCCTCCAGGTCCGCACTGCGCAAGGCGTGCAAACGATTTTGAGTGGCACGGTGAGAGCACAGTGAAACTGGAACTGGTTTCACCTTGGCGTAGGTCACAACTTTAGTAAAGGTTTGGAAAGAGCACCGCTTAAGTTTGGAAGGGTGCAGAAGGGTTGGGCGCGGCCTCACAAGTTGCAGAAAAACTAAGAAAGCTTGCAGTAACGTGGAAGAGCGGCGCTTCAGCACCGCGTAAAGCGTTCACGATCAATGCGGGCTCTAGCTTCGGGAGGAAGCTGCTAGTAGCAGAGACAACCATGCTTTTTGTTCTTGATGTCGGCAATACCAATACGGTTCTCGGAGTCTTCGCCCGGGTTGCGAAAGTCCATCCCGACGGAGATGCCGATGATCCTCCGCGCTACGAGCGTCTGGTCGCGAACTGGCGGGTCGCAACCAGACAGGGGAGCACAGTGGACGAATACGGTGTCCTATTCCGCAATTTATTCTCTATGGCTAGCCTGGAGGCGTCCGGGATTCACGGCATCGTGATTTCATCCGTGGTGCCGCCACTTGATCCCGTGCTGCGCCAGGTCTGCGAACAGTATTTCAATTCCAAGCCGCTTTTGATCGAGCCAGGCGTGAAAACTGGCATGCCGGTCCACTACGACAATCCCGCGGAAGTTGGCGCGGACCGCATCGTGAATGCCGTGGCCGCATTTGAAAAGTACGGTGGCCCCTGCGTGATCGTCGACTTCGGTACCGCGACCACCTTCGACTGCGTCTCCGTGAAGGGCGAATATCTTGGCGGAGTAATTTGTCCCGGCATTGGCATTTCGGCCGACGCGCTCTTTCAACGCACCGCACGCCTCCCCCGCGTGGAGATTCGCAAGCCCGCCCGCGTGATCGGGACGAATACCGTGGGCAGTCTGCAATCTGGGCTTTACTACGGTTATCTCGGCTTGGTGGACGGTATTCTCGAACTCTTGCTCAGCGAATTGGGCAAAGAGACGAAGGTGATCGCCACCGGCGGCCTGGGACCGATGATCGGCACAGGTTCGAAGTACATTAAGCAAGTGGATGATTTTCTGACCCTCGACGGCCTGCGCATCATCTGGGAGCGCAATGTCGCTGCACGCCCGGGCCTCGCGCCCAAGGCTGCGCAGAGGCCCTTGTCCAGAGCGTCGTCCAAAATAACGACCGGCGGCAGCGAGAGCTCGCCTTCCGCTCCGCGTTCCACCCGCTGAGCCACTGTGGAAAATTACTTCAACAAATCTGTTTGTGGCGTAAGTAGCAATGCATTCAAGCAGTTTGAGAGGGGTAAATCGGTGTCATTCGGAAGTGATTTATCAGAGGTATGCGCCAACTGTGCGCCATTGACAGCGCAGTACAGCCACAGTCGCCCGTAGCGAGTAGTCGGCTCCCCCAGCCACCCTCCAGTCCCACATTCCCACCGAGCGAGCCACACGCACGTCCCAAAATCGTCCAAACGGGGTTTTGGAGGTACGATAGGGGCAACGTCCGTCTCGATCCTGCCTTCCTCAAGAAGCTCCCCGGCAGACCCCGACTATAGGCGAATAAAAGACGAAAGTGGTAGACTCAGACTGGTAACCTAACGCAACCCGTTGCGTGAGGTTCCCGCCCCGGTGCCCCGCCGCCACAGATTCGATGTGGTGGTGGTGTGGTCGTGCGACCGACTTGCGAGGTCAACGAAGCATCTATTGCAAGGACTCGATGAACTGAACGGATTCGGCATTCAATTCCTTAGCCAGCGTGAAGCAATCGATACTGAGGGAGCCTTGGGGAGGGCGATTATCGTGATCGTCAGCGCAATCGCCGAACTCGAACAGAGTTTGATAGTCGAGCGCGTTCGGGCCGGAATGCGAAGGGCCAAGCTCGAAGGGCGTCAAATCGGCAGAGCGCGGCTGGATATCAATCGGGAGCAGGTTGTCGAGGATCGTCGCTCCGGATTGGCGTTGACTGCGGTTGCAAAGAAGCACGCAATCAGCAGGGCTAGTGTGTGCCGCCTGATGAAAGAGGCTAACGGGAATAGCCATGCCACAGATTTATCCCCTCGTGAAGACGTGGGGCAACAAGTCCGGCTCTATGGGGAGCTTCGCAATATGACTCAAGACAGGATTGGCAAGTCTTTCACCGTGATTTTCACCAATGGCGATCTGCCGACCAACCCTATGAGCCTGCGCGAATGCGCGGTGTGCGGAGGGGTGTTCACCCGTGACCAGTCGTGGGCACATTCCCAAATCCCGTGCCAGCCGTCGCTGGAACAATCCCTTGCCATCGTCACACGCCAAGGGTCGCCTCCATCTACCCACTGTAGTTTGCCACGACTCGTGTCACTTTCCCATGCGCCGACAACTCCATAAACTCTGCCGTGCGCGTCCCCTTTTGGTTTGTGTAATAGAGCGTCACGCTGCTTATACCGCAGAGTACGTCCTCAAGATGAAAGTGGAGTTCAGGGTAAGCTTCTAGTCCTCGCTGAAAATAAGCTCTCAAGTTTGGTTTTCCGACCACCTTCCCATCAGATGATCCCAATAGCTGGGCGGCAACGGGCGATGTCAACTCGACTGCATCCTCATAGTGCGCCATGATCAAGTCCAAATCATGAGCATTCCACGCCGCAACCACAGGTTAGCTAAATTCAAAGCCGCGTCCCTCGTCACCGTCAGTTCTCCGGTTGAAGATTCACCATTTAGACCGATTTTACTATTCTTTGTAGTAAGGAATCGGGTGACACAAAGAAGCGAGCAGCAATGAAAACACCGCACGAACCCAATCCCAAGCCAAATCCCGCCGAAGCAGAAGTTCATATCAGAAGTGATCACCAGATTCTAAAAGCCTTGCAAAAGAAGATCGGACGGCATCCGGAAATCGGGGCGGCGATTTACGAAGCTGGAGATGGCGCTGAATGATCTGGCAATACTGACTGGCGGACTGCTGTAGCGGCGAGCACAGTGGTAAACGCATCCAGCCTAGATCACGCTCGCACTCGGTTCTATCGTCGCTGCTGCAAAGGCTTAGCTGGTTGTGCGAGATCAACGTGGGATACTGGCTTCTTTGAGGCAACTAGCTGTTTCGCTGCGCATTCGTAACTCTTCCACTTGCTGGGTGCGCAGACTCTATACATTTCGCTAGTCTGCAAGACGATGGTGGCGGCATCTTTGCACTGCCAGCATACGTCGGAATCGGGCATGTCCTTATTGCTCACAGTGGCTATGTTTCCACAGCACAGCATAGGGAACTGTGATTTCAATCACAGCCTAACAACTCGTTAGTGCATGTAATCGGAAAAGTGTTACTAGCAGACTATTTGGTCGGTGCTAGTGCGTTCTACGCCAGTTTGCCACGGCTCTCCGGCTCGCAGGGCCCACGAGAACGCTCCAACCTCCGGCGCGGGCTTCATCCCGAGTATGTCCGGGTAGTTGGGGAAAATCGCATGGAGCAAAGCCGCGCTTTCTTCGACACTGAATTTGTCATCACTCATTCATTTGTCGTAACGGTGTAATCCCCACCCTCCCAAAAGGGGGTGGCGCAGGGTTGCCTTGACTGCGCCACTAAGAGGAACAGGCGGACAATGGGGGGAGTTCCGCATCTGTTCCTTCGCATCTCTGCGGTCAACCTACAATGCTGACTTATTTGTTGTCTGTTCAAGATTGCTCAGTTGTGAGAGAAACCCTAGAGCGCGTTAGGGTTGGTCGAGCGAAATCGCTGATTTTTGTCACCATGCCTCAGTAGCGTCGAATGCGTAAAATAAGGGGGAATGCTGTAAAGAGTTGAGCGACACAAGGGAGCGAACGAACATGGAAACACCGAATAAACGCAATCCCGAGCCAAATCCAGTCGAGACAGGGGGAGAGCGCGGAATCAACAGAAAACACCACGATCTCAACAGCAACCTCTATTTGGCGGTGACACCTTGTTCATAGTTTTTTCCAGTCGGTGAGCGCCACCAATTCATCGAGGATTGCCTGCAACCTTTGAAGTCGGCGTTCTTGATCCCCCGATGCGCCCGGTATCCTTGCCACCTTGCATGTACTGCCTGTTCGCTTCACTGATTTGTGCTATTTCGTCTCGTAACTTTGCGATGCGTTCTTTGACGTAAGGTGGACCCCAAAGTCAAGACCATTTTTTGTCGACAATAAGTTAATGTCTGGCAAGGTCGAATTGTGTGTATTCCGTTCGTTCTCGTTTGAAAAAGGCCGTTCATTCCAGTAGCAGCCTTTCGCCGCCGCCGTCGAGTTTTCGTAGTTCGGCTCCATACTGATCCCTCAGCCCTGGTAGATCGCGGCCGGCGTTCGGTAGTCCAGACTCTGATGCAACCGTTGATGGTTGTAGAACTGAAAGTAGCTGTCGATGCCCGCTCGTGCTTCTGAAACCAATTGGTAGTCCTTCAGGTACACCTCTTCATATTTCAGGGAACGCCACAGGCGCTCGATGAAAATGTTGTCCATGCATCGTCCTCGGCCATCCATGCTGATGGCGATGTTGCGCCGTTCCAACTCGTCCACAAACTTTTCGCTCGTAAACTGCGAGCCTTGATCGCTATTGAAAATCTCCGGGTGGCCCCAGCGCAACGCGCGCTCGAGCGCCTCCAGGCAGAACTCCAATTCCATCGTCAACGACAACCTCCAACTCAGCACAAATCGACTGAACCAGTCCATCACCGCCACCAGGTAGAGAAACCCCTGCCGCAGGGGAACGTAGGTGATGTCGGTGCACCACACCTGGTTCTTCCGCTCGATCTTCATCTCCTTCAGCAAGTAGGGATAGATCTTATGTCCTTCCCCTGGCCGGCTCAGCTTCGGTTTGGCGTACACCGCTTCGATTCCCATCTGCCGCATCAACCGGACCACCCGCTTGCGGTTCACCGCATGGCCGTGCCCCTGCAACCAGGCAGTCATTCGTCGACTCCCGTAAAACGGCACCCGCGTATACTGTCGATCGATCAACCGCATCAGGGCCAGATTTTCCTGGCTCTCTTCCACCGGTTCGTAGTACAAGCTGGCCCGGCTTATCCCCAACAAGGCACACTGCCGCCGCAGGCTCAGTTGGGCATAATTCGGTTCCACCCAGTCGCGTAGATCCTCATTCCAACATGCCAGCTTTTTTTTTGAGCCACTCCAATTCCATTTTCAGTCGGCCAATTTGCTCGTACAACGCATCGCGGTCGACTTCACTGTCACGAGCTTTTCGTGTGCGCCCGTCCTCAAAGGCTTCTTCCAGATGCTCCATTGCCGCTTTTCGCCAATGCGAGATCTGGACCGGATGTACGTGGTACTGCGACCCCAACTGGTTGAGAGTCTTTTCCCCGCGAATCGCCTCCAGCGCCAACCGCGCTTTGAACTTCGCACTGTGACGTTGTCTCGTCGTTGTCATCGCTCTCCCCTGCCTCAACGACTTCGCCAAAATCTTAACTTAACTTATTGGGTGGTCTAAATTTCGGGGACCACTATACGGTTCAATCTTTTCAGGCGAGCTTCGCTCCACACGCACAGGAAATCATGCAAGACATCCCGAAGTATACAAACTCCGAGCCGCTCCTTCAGATCGGTGAAGTGAAGCTGTAGGAGCATGGCTGTGATTGCGGAAACCTAGAGCACACAACATGCAAAAAGAGTTCTGGACGAAGCTAAGCGGAGACGAGTTGCGGACGCGACTGCGCAGAGACCGATCCAGTTGCCGGAATAGCAGAGGTCTTATTTTATTTTCTTTTTCAGACGCCACACGATGGTGAGGAGGTCGCGACCTTTGCCGGGCGTAATGAGTCCGCGCCGTTCCATCCCCTTGATCGTATTGCGATTGGCAGACAGAGGACGTATTTCTTCATTGTCTTTCAACCGCCGCAGGACTGGGTTACCGCCGAGCGAATCAGTTTCAAGCTCGTATCCGTCTTGGATGTGCGAAAGTAAGTCTTGTTCAGCCTCGGTGAGTTTCGGCGGGAGATTAGCAGCTTTTTTCTTCGCCATTCTTCACGTCCATTTGCGGAGGTCTAGCTCTCCAATTCCCCTATTCGAGGCAGTGGGGACTCGGCTCGGCAACAGACGCCATACCGCTGCCACAGCCGAAACCACGGGCTGTTGGCGAGCTTGTCATCGTGCCTTCCATTCGCAGCCGCGAGGTCGCTTGCGTTCAGCGGTCTCGTGTCGGGCACCGCGAAGATGCGCTCCAGCCGCTCGATTTCAGCAATGCTCTGTTCTGCGTCCATCCGCCCATCAGTATAGCTAATGGGCTGCGGTCGGGCTTCGGCTACTACGCCGCCTCTGCACCCACACTGCAATGTGCGCCCTCGGAATCGACGAACTGCGCCAGCACCCCGCCGAAATCCTGCTTCTTGGGCGGCATGCTGAAGAGCACGCCTTTCGCGCTCATGTCCCGGTAGAAAGCCTCGACATCGGCAACAGTGAAGCCCAATTCGACTTTTCCCGCTGGATTCTTGTCGGAAGCCGGGTGCAGCGCGAGAGTGGTTTCGCCCGTCACGAACTCGCTCCAGCCGGGCGACTCGAACTTGAGTTGGAGACCGAGCACGTCGCGGTAGAACTTCACCGCCTTGTTCATGTCGGTGACGAACTTGATCACGTATCTAAACTGTGCTCCTTCCATTTGACCCTCCACTGAACCGCTGAGTGGCATTATCCCAACAGATGTTGGCGGCGGCAAATCTCTTACGGGGAATCGTCCACCACCTTCGCTGTGGAAACGCGGCTCATCGCGTCTGGCAGGAGTGCCATTCACAGTGGGATGGACAGGCTTCGGACAGAAGAAAATCCAGCGAGCACAATTTCGGGTACTCTTAGTGCGTCACTCCAAAAGGAGGTTGCTATGGCAGACCAGTCTCCAGTTGAGATCGTGCGGCACGCTTCGACGTTGTCAATTCTATGGGGTGTTTTGCTGATCGTCTTCGGCATGTTCGCGGTGGCTTCGCCGTTCATCGCGGCAGTGGCAGTCAACGTTGCAGTTGCTTGGCTCATTATTCTGGCAGGCGTGGTTCACTTGATGCTGGCCTTTCATGCACATCGGGCGGGCAGATTGATCTGGAAGCTGCTGGTGGGACTAGCGTATGTGCTATTCGGTGTGTACTTGATCCTGCATCCGGTACTGGGGGTGGCATCCCTGACTCTGGTGCTAGCAGTGCTGTTCCTGATCGAAGGCATATTGGACGTGATCTTGTTCTTCAGCATGCGCACCATGCGGGGAGCGTTCTGGGTACTGGTGGACGGAATTGTCACCCTCCTGTTAGGTCTGATGATCTACGTGCAATGGCCGTCGAGTTCTGTCTGGGCGATAGGCGTTTTGGTCGGAGTCAGCATGATTATCAGCGGTGTCACACAAGTAATGTTGTCGTTGGCAGTGCGTAACGTAGCTGCTGTGGGGGCGTAGAAGGAAACTTCAAGTCCCGTGGATGACGTTGCCAAATCATCAGTTGTTTTGGATCGCCAATTCGACGAAGAGAAAAGCGAGGGTCCTTCTGATCCGCGCCTCCGATGCTCACTCTGCGACTGGACGCCCCGCAAAGAAGACAAATGGTTCTGCACCTGCGGGAATGAGTGGAACACGTTCGATACCGGGGGCGTCTGCCCAGCCTGCCTGCACCAGTGGACTGAAACCCAGTGCCTCTCTTGCGCACGGTGGTCGCCGCATTCGGATTGGTATGCGAAGTGACTCGGCGTGTTCGCGCAAACGCCCGTTTTCAAAATTGCCCCGTGAAGATAAGATTTTGGTTCGCGACAATCAATGCCTCTGTGGATTCACTCTGGAAGGCATTGACGTGGCTCGGGTTTAGTGAGGGCTCTAGCTATGGCTTCTCTTTCGGATTCTCTGGTTCGGCACTTGTTGGAAAGCCGTTACATCGCGTCGCTCGCAACGAAGAACCCAGACGGCTCCACCCACATGGTTGCGGTGTGGTACTGGTTTGATGGTGCGCATATTTATATAGCCACGTCCACGCGCACCCGCAAGGCTCGAAATCTGCGGTCCACGCCCAAAATCTCGTTAATGATCGACTCCCGCGACCCCGCAGCATCATGCGGCATAAACATTGTAGGCACTGCACAAATCTTGACGGGCGAATTGTCACGGAAATGGAATGGGTGGGTTCATGCCAAATATCTGAGCGACGCCGCACTCGCGGACCCCCGAGTTGGTCCAGTGTTCGCATCGTGGGATGATGTAACAATCCAGATCACACCGACCTCGGTCATCGCTTGGGATATGCGCGAAGCAGATAGGCAAGTCTTTGGCAGCGCGTTCGAGAGCAACCCGACATACCTGTTGCCTCTGGAACGTTGAACGGACTGGTGTAACATCGCCAAGAGGACGAATGCACGCTCCTCGGCATGGCGATCAAATACGCAGGTCTCTGTGGGAAAGAAGTGCGTGTGATCGGGAAGAACCGTAGCTCTCTCGGTGAAGACGGCACGATCCACTGACCGCAATCGTCCGATTCGCGGGGAGAGAGCAGGTGAGCATTCTTGCTGGTTCGGAGGTCTAGCTCTCCAATTCCCCTATTCGAGGCAGTGGGGACTCGGCTCGGCAACAGACGCCATACCGCTGCCACAGCCGAAACCACGGATTATGCGCGTGCGTGTCGTCGTGTCTTCCCCATGCGCGACCCACGCCCACAGACTGTTTTCTGCTTGAGGGGCGTAGACAATATTACTGAAGTCGTGAGGTCGCCGAACGGCGCGATTCGGTCGAGGAATTTCTCCAATTCTTTGATGTCGGAAACGGCAACTCTCAAGACAAAGCAGTCCCCGCCCGTCGCCCGATGGCATTCAAACACTTCAGGGAGGGCACAGAGCGCCCGCGTTGCTTTCTCAAGGTTGTGACCGGGCGACTTGATCCTTACTATCGCTTGCACTTCGAGTCCGACTCGATCCAATTCGATTTCGGCGCGATAGGCGCGAATAACTTTTCGTTCCTCAAGCCTTCGAACGCGCTCCGTGGTAGCAGGCGCAGAAAGCCCGATCTCGCGACCCAAAGCAGCCATCGACAACCGGGCATCGTTCTGAAGAGCTTCGATGATCCTCCAATCGAGTTCGTCAAGAGAACCTTCGTTTCTGAATATCATTCGACGCGTGCCTTTCGATTGATAAAGCGCCAGATCAGTCTACCTTCGATATGCTCTTTACGGGATGCGGTGCGAGGTCATAATCTACCGAACACAGCGAGGTTGCGATCAGGAATGCCATGTCCGAAACGAACGAGCAATATCGCGAGCGGTTGGCAGCATATGTGGAAGGCAAGAATCCAGTTGCAGTTCAACGGCAAACGGCAGCGAATTTGGCTCGGCTGATTGAAGGACTCCCTCTGCAACAACTTACGTCCCGCCCTTCCCCCGAAAAGTGGTCGATTGTCGAGATTCTTGCCCACTTAGCGGAAGACGAGATTGCGACAAGCTGGCGGTATCGCCAGATGGTCGAGCACGACGGCGAGCGTCTTACCGGGTTCGACCAAAACCTGTGGGCAGAACTGGGGAAGTATGTTACGTGGAGCGCGGATGAGGCTGTCGAACTGTTCCGACTGCTGCGGGAGGCAAACCTTCGGATGCTGGGAGGCTTGTCGCCGGAACAACTGCGGCGCTCGGGAGAGCACGCCGAACGTGGCAGATTGACTGTCGAGGAACTCGCCCGCCACATGGCAGCCCACGACCTTAATCACCTTGAGCAGATTGAGCGATTGTTGGAAGAGCAGCGATGGCAAGATGTGCGACAGACGGACGAAAATCACAAATCCTTGTCACTTGCGAGGACAACCAGCGCGTCTGGCGAGCCTCTCGATCTGCGGGAACTCACAAGATTGCTGGAGCGAACGCCTCTTGTATTGGGCCAACTCATCTTGGCATTGCCCGACCGGGCCGTTGGATATCATCCGGGTTCGGAAAAGTGGTGCATCAAGCAAGTAGTGGGGCATCTGACGGAGGAGGATAAACGGGATTTTGTCGGGCGCATCGAACGGATGCTCCGTGAACCCGGACAACGGCTCGAAGTGAACGACCAGAACAGAGTAGCTCGCGAGCGCCACGACTGTGACAAGAGTGTGCGGGAATTGCTCGATGAGTTCGCAAGCGTCCGAGAAAACAGCCTTGAATTTCTGAAGCAGCTAGGAGCCGCAGATTTGGAGTGTCAAGGCATACACCCCAAAATCGGGTCGGTTTCCGTTCGCGAGCTACTGCACGAGTGGGTCTACCACGACCTGAATCATACGAAACAGGTCGAAGCAAACGCTCAACGCTTCTTGTGGGATTACTTGGGCAACATGCAAGGCTTTTACTCCTTGTGATCCGTTTGCGAGATGGCGACCATGCAGTACTGAACTGTGTCGCCCAAAATCATCAACACTCGAACCGAAGTCGGTCGAGCCGACCGTCCTGATCCCGATTACGGTGCGGATTCAGCAACGCGCCTACGAACTTTACGAGCAGCGTGGGAGAACAGACGGTCACGACTGGGACGATTGGCTTCAAGCCGAGTGCGAGATAAGGGGCACGCAGGCGAACGCAGCAACGGCATAGCTTCCGGCAGTCCTCAAGAGCGGTTGGTAAATTGGATGGGGGGGGCGATTTTAACGGAAAATTAACGCAGACGGGGTAGAGTTTAGCTCAGAATCAACGTTCGGATTCGTTATTGGCCAAAATTTCGTTAGAGGTGCCCATGATGACCACCCCAGCCAGTGCCATCAAGGATGAAGTCCGCCTGCTAATTGACATTCAAATCGAGACATTCAGACAGCCCACACCCTTAACAAATTCTCAACTCCGCGAGTATCACTACCGCTCCGAAAAGCTGAAGATGCTTTGCCAAGAACTGAATCGGATCGGCATAAGGATCGTTACTGAACGGCGGTTGGAGAAGGCGTCTTAGCGGGGTTGGCGGAACGCGGACTTCTTGGACGCTCAGCTACACGCAATCAAGGAATTGGGAATCGGCCCTTACCTCGCGCAGCAGTTGGGGGGGAAGTAACCCACGGGCATTCTGCGTGCTGGCGGCTTGTTTCTTGGAGAGACTCGATGAGCCCAATTGGACACTTCGCGGTAGGACTGGCAGCCAAACCTGCGGCTCCGAAAGTGCCGCTTTTCGTTCTATTAATCGCCACACTGATTCTCGATCTTCTTTATTTTGTTTTCGCCTTCGCAGGTATGGAGGGTGTCAACAAGGAAATCCCATGGTCTCATGGTCTCTTCATGTCGGTGATCTGGTCTGTAGCGGCGGCTCTCTTGAGCGCACGCATCTTTCGCGACTACCGTGCGGGCGCAGTTATTGGACTTCTGGTTTTCAGCCATTGGGTGCTGGACTTCATTTCCCATCCCATGGGTTTCGGGCATCCCCAACCACCCGACCTGCCACTTCTTTTCCACGGCTCGCCGAAAGTGGGACTCGGTTTGTACAATTCCATCAGCGTTACGCAAGCCATTTTGATCGAGGTCGCGATGTTCATTCCGGCGGCCATAGTCTACGCAAGATACATTGTCAGGGAGAGGAAAAGTAGAAGACCACGGCCTGCATGAATCGGTGAGGTACCCACCCCGTCCCTTACCACCTGCCACAGGTCAGAAGGTAAATGGCCCCGGCTGTGCAAATAACTGTCAGAACCGAGCCTACGTTATGAAGGGCCAGTATTTCGTCGTTTCTTGCCTTGCCGAGGCTCAACAAGCTGCCCGAAACGACCATGAGCACAAAAAGTAATCCGGCGACGATAACGGCAGTTAATTCGATGCTTCTGAACTCTATACCTCTGTGCAGGTTGCGAATGGTCACCCCTGCGATAATCCCCATCGCAAGCGCGGAGAGTTTATGGACAGCGGAGTCCGCCCCCGTGAGTGGCTTGCCGGAGGGCCTTGGGTCGTTTAGCCTGAGATTTCGACTCAACCAGATGCCAGACAGAAGCGTGATGAAAAAGAGGAGCCCGGTGACAGCGATTTTGGACACGGGAATTCCCATTTCAACTCGGCAACTTGATCCGCACAATGCCAGCCTTCAAATTCTTCCACAACGCAGAACTGCGCTCCCTACATCGTGCCAGCCCCCTGCGTAACCTGTCGCAGGTTCAGGTCTTTTTCGCAGCAGCAGATCGCATCGCTGGTTCGCCGAACGCAACACACTGAGCGATCAGGGCAAGCACCCAGATGTACCACGGAATCGTGTCATGATAGTGAAATTGCAGGATGACACACACCACGAAGAGCAGACCTCCAAACATGATTTCCTCCTACCGAACTTGTTTAGGTCTGAAGGCGAACCATAGCACAAGGGCTAGCCTGCTTAATTCATATATTTGAGGACAACAAAGGCCTCCTCTGTTACAAACATGTTGTCAAGACAATGTTTGCAGCAACAAAAGAGGCCTCTGAATGTCTGAAGATAGCACAACACAGTGTTTG
>Ga0208563_1001698_pt1 | contig 14336 bp, 10 predicted proteins | sample June2015DPH_17_1_2_FD_184717 | JGI IMG/M metagenome (GOLD analysis project Ga0208563, IMG submission 184717) | Peatland microbial communities from SPRUCE experiment site at the Marcell Experimental Forest, Minnesota, USA - June2015DPH_17_150... | ecosystem: Environmental > Terrestrial > Soil >... | reverse complement strand
GATAATTAACGGTAATCCAATGGCCGTAGAGCTTGGCCACGCCATACGGGCTGCGTGGATAAAAGGCTGTCTGTTCATTTTGCGGGCTCTCACGCACCATCCCGAACATTTCGCTGGAGGAAGCCTGATAGAATCGTATCTTTGGATTCACCAATCGGACGGCCTCGAGTATGCGGGTCACCCCGAGTGCTGTGAACTCGCCCGTCAGCACCGGCTGGTTCCAGGAAGTGGGGACAAAGGATTGGGAGGCCAAATTATAGACCTCCTGGGGTTCGGCCTGTTGAAGAGCGCTGATCAGAGAGTTCTGATCAAGGAGGTCTCCCGGTATCAGCTCGATTCTGTCTTGCAGATGGTACAGCCGCTCGAAGTTCACCGTGCTGCTTCGTCGGACTACGCCGCAAACGCGATAACTTTTTGAAAGCAGAAACTCAGCCAGGTAGGATCCGTCTTGCCCGGTTATTCCTGTGATCAGCGCGGTCTTACTCATCCATTCCCCCTCTTGGTAGTCCTTCGGGCCGAAGGAGTTAGTAGTCAGAAGTCAGAAGAACTTGGCTTCAGCTTTCAGCCTTGAAACGTCTGAAATCGCTTTCGCTCCGCCGCCTCTGCTTTTGAAGAGCAGCCCCGACAAGTGGGGCGCTCCGCTCACTAGGGCCTGGGACTCTTCTTGTGACTCTTGGCTCCTGACTTCTGCCCTTTAATGAATTCTTTCAGTAATCTTCTAGCTGCCTATTTTTGAATTGTAGCATCTTCAGGCTAATGAATGTGCGCATCTCCGACTTGAAACGTGACACGTCGAAGCGTTCCGCATTCCGACGAACAAAAGCGGGCGAGAAGTGTGTTTCGATAGACTCGAAGAATCGGATCGCATCGGCCAGGGACTCGGCGGATTGTTCGGCGAAGAATACCCCGGTTGAAGACTCGGGGTCAAAGGAACTTGTAGGCAGACCACCTATCACTGTTTCCAATGCTCCCCCCCGGCCAAACGCAATCACAGGGCGTCCGCACGCTTGTGCCTCGATGGGAGTCAGCCCTATGTCCTCTTCGCCTGGGAAGATGAAGGCTCTGCACCGCCGGTAGTGCTCGCGAACCACGTCGTCGGGCTGGTAACCTAGGAAAGTGATCGTGGGTCCCGCCCTTTGCTGGAGGGCTCGCATCGCTTCTCCTTGACCGATCACTATCAGCCGACGTTTCATTGCGTTGCAAGCGCTGATTGCAAGATCAACCCGCTTGTAAGCAACTAAGGGACTGACTACGAGATAGAAATCCTCCGCGATTGTTCCGATCGAAAAAGAGCTGACATTCACCGGGGGATGAATCACTTCAGCTTCTCGACGGTAGTACTTGGCGATCCTGGAGGCGGCATTATGGGAACTCGCCACATAGTAATCGACTCTCGCCGATGCTACGTAGTCCCACTGTCGGACGTAGTTGGCCACGATGGAGTAGAAAGCGCGCCCCAAGGCGCCTCCCGGCGCACTCGAACGATACTGGTGATACATATCCCAGACGTAGCGCAGTGGTGTGTGGCAATAGCAAACGTGGCAAGTATGCGGACGAGTCAGGACTCCTTTCGCCGGCCCTGACTCGGAACTGATCACGAGATCGTACTCGTCCAGGTTGAACTGCTCCAGCGCGAGAGGGAAGAGAAGCAGGAATTTCTTGTAGTGGCGAGTCATCCCCGGGATCTTTTGCAGAAACGACGTGGTGATTTTACGTGACCTCAGCGACGGTGGAAGAGCCTTTCGGTCGAGCACCAAAGTGAAAATATCGGCCTGGGGGAACATATTGGCCAGTACCTCTAAGACGCGCTCCCCGCCTCGGAGCCTCACAAACCAGTAATGAACGATAGCCACCCGCAACTTAGAGAGAAGGTCCGGAGGTTGCGCAGCTCGAGCTTCGTTGTCCATGGGGCCGCTTTGTTCTGTTTTCCCGGCATGATTCATAAGTGGACCCAACAGCTTCCGGAGATGTCGTGGTCATTCCACAATCGAGATTGTTTGCCGACCAGACGTAATATCTACCGAGGACGTTGGCGTCAAACTCAGGACATACATTTGGTAGGGGTCTAAGCGGTTGTCCCCGTCTTCGGTCACGACCTCCTGTGCGCTTCCGTCTTTTGCATTCACCTCAACGTGCAGGCCCTTTGAATGGAGCAATATTACGCGGTCCATTGTGACCGCCAAAGTCGGGCTGCGTTTGCTCCCTTTGCCCGCTTGCCACAGGCCAGACTTGTTTGCAGACTTGCCAACACTTAAGATGAGCGGGTGATGAACTCCGGGGGCCGGGTCGCTCAGGCCAGTCACCGCATAGACAGGTACATTCGGAAGGTAGTACTCAAGGACCCGAAAGTTCAAGCGTTCTGGTGGCATGCGCTGTATAAGGACCACAGCAGAATTACCTCTCAAAAGAAGTTTCCGGATCTCTGCAAAGTATCTCCTCTTCACGGATTGATCGAAACGGATCTGATCGTATTCACAGGACAAGATTGAGAGGTTCAGCGCCTCAGGCAGAAGCTGCGAAAGTGTGTAAGATTTGGCTGTGGCCGTGGGCTCAGGAACTCTGGGAACGAGGAAGAAAACACCCACATTTATGGCAACGGAGAAAAATAGGAGGGACCAAAACCTCCTGGCCCCATGTTGGCGCGTCCCGACAACCCTGAGGGCAACCCATCTCGACAGCAGTAAAAGGATGGGTGGCAAGCAGGCTACACAGTAGGCGACCCTCCCAATGAAGATAAGGCTGTAAAAGAGGAGGAATGGAAGCGCCCAAACAATAGGCAGGAGGGCCTCCTCCCGTCCTGTGCAACTAGCTTCCACACTGTGCCTACGCTGGGTCCACAGGATGGCGAGAATAATTAAAAGGGGCAACAGACCCAGAGCCAAGCCGCTAATTAATAGCGTTAGCATCCAAATATGTACGATCGGTGACGCGCCAAAAAAAATGCTCCCCTTCTTGACGGCATCAGAAAACTGTCCCCCCACAAGTCGGGCGTAATTGCTATAGCCACCGACAGACGCGACTGTGGGTATGTACCAGGTGAGATACACAAGCACCGCAGAACAGAACGCGAAAAGGGCCCATCGCCGACACGCAGCGGAGCGCCAGAACGGGAATAGGAACAGAGGAGCCAGCAGGAGAAGTTGGTCCGGTCTAAGCCCTGCGGCCAGCGCGTATACTCCCCCTACCCATACTGCCCTCGACCGGCTTGGCGACCTCAAGAACAAGAAGACGGAAAGAGCGGTGGCCAGGCTGCCAAAGCCAGCCGCGGCGTAGATCTCGCCGACTAGTCCGTGGAACCACACGAGGGGGCATGTAGCCCACAGGGCGGACGCAAGCAGCGCCGTGGGTCTGTCATACATCCAAAAGGCGAGGAGGAAAATAAGCACTGTTGAAAGAGCGGAAAAGAGTGCGGCCAATGTCGTAAGGGTCAGGTTGTCATCATGAACAAACCAGAACAGCAACTTTGCCAACCCGACGAACACAATGTACCCAGGGGGGTGGGGCTGGGATTGGCGAATATCGAAGTGGTGTATGGCAAGAGCAAACTCGACGGGGTCCCAACCGGTTAGAAACGAGGGTCGTAACGGAATCCTGGTAGCCAGGCAGAAGCTGAAAAGAACCAGGCTGCATATCACGAGGAAATACGAATTGGACCATCGCTGCATACTGGCGTCGCCTGGGCCAGCGAGGGGCTCGTCTATAGCCCCTACAGTCTCTTTCGAAGCAAATCTCATGGCATATCATCTCGTACGACAACGGTGGCCCTGAGGGCCATTGTCGTGGGCAAACGGCATGTCCGTCTTTGGGCGCGACTCGTCCCTGCTCCGCGCTTCACGGACGAACCGTGTGACAGCTTTGCGCTCCGGTTGTCCCCCAGCATCGCGGATTGGCCAATTCACGTCCTGAGTGCTTCGCGATATAGCTCACAGTGGCGCCGAGCACATTCATCCCAGGTGAATTGCTTCACCCGGTCCAAACCTTTCTCGCGCATCACAGCTTGCCGTTCGGGTGAATTCAGCACACGTTCAATCGCCGCCGCCAAATCTTCAACACTCGTCGGTTCAAAGTACTCGGCAGCATCCCCTGCCACCTCAGGCAGGGAGGCGGCGCGCGAGCAGACAACCGGTGTGCCACAAGCCATCGCTTCCAAGACCGGCATGCCGAAGCCCTCGTAAACGGACGGATAAATGAAGAGGTCCGCTGTCTGCAACAATTCTTCTACAGCTTCGCGTTTCAGGTACCCGCATATCTCAATATCCTGGCGGTAACGACTTCCGGCGATTGCGGCTTTGATCTGGCTCCAACCGAAGCCCGGCTGCCCCACTAGGACCAGCCGATGGGAAATCCGGCCTCGCTCTCGCACGACGTCAAACGCCCGCACCAGTGTCACCAGATCTTTACGGTGTTCGAGTGTGCCCACAAACAGGAGGAAGGGGTGCTTGGGCTTTTCTCGATGCGCGCGTAAGACGGGATTAACCCCATGATAGATGACGGTAACTCGCTGCGCATCGATTGGATAATGCCGCAGCACCTCCATCCGAGTGAACTCGGAAACGACAATGATTCGGTCACTATGCTTCAGCGCGAGGTATGCTAGAGCCCTCTTATGCATCCGCTTGGAAAAGGAGAAAAAAGGCTGGGGCGCCAAATACGAAAGATCGTGGATGGTATTAACGATCGGAACCGAACTGAACAATGGGCGGCTGAAATCAGGACAGTGCAAGGCGTCAACTTGGGCGCAGGCGGCAAGCCACGGGAGCGCAGTCTGCTGCCACACCAACCGCTTAATCCCTTGCAGCCTCGCTGCTGTGCGGACCTGGAAATTTTTTCCATGGGGGATTGATGAAAGCAATGACGGAGCGGCTCCAAGGAGCACGAACTCGATATCACTTTCGACTCTGGCGAGTGCCTGCACCAGGTAAAGTGTGTAGTATCCAATCCCGGTCGCAGGGCTGGACAAGATAGCGACGTTGATGCCAACACGCCTGCGGTCTGAAGACGCGCCCACGCTCAATGTCCCCCCATCGGTGCGAGCTTCCGTTCTGGCGGCGGGACCTTATGGGATGCCGGATGACGCAAATGCCATTGTGTCACGCCCAGAAGAAGAGCGGATGCTGTCCACGCTTCGTATTGGTTGAGTTCGGTCATAGAAGCTATCATAAGGAAAAAAGACACAATGACAGAGAGCCGCAAAGCATCAACTGCCAATTTGACCTGTTTCGAAAGGCTATCCGGCCCCCGATGACGGATAGTCAACATCAAGAAGCTCCCCAAAAGGAACACTCCGACCAGACCGTGCTCAGCCAAGGTCCGTACAGCCACAGACAGCACGCGGGGCTGCATGCCAACGAGCAGCCGCGTGTCATAAGAAAAGAGGTAGTAGCCTGCATTGCCCTCGCCAACGCCCAATATCGGATGCTCAATAAACACCCTGGCTCCCATAACCATGCTATTATACCTGTCATTGGCGGACGCGTCGGTACCTTGAATTACGTTGGCCAGGCGATCCAGCAAAGCTGAACCTTCAGTCAATCTTGCAACATTAGGGGAGAAATATAAGAGCACCGCACAACCCAGGAGAGAAACTGTTATCAGAATCGCTGCCAGACGAAACCAAGACTTTGTTTTGCGCCCGATCATGAGCAAAGACAGAGTAATAATTCCCAAGATGGCTGTATTGGACAAGGTCAGAAATAAGGTGATGCCGCAGAGAAGCAGAACCAAAGTGTCCAAGACACGAGAGAATATCCGCAGACTGTAAAGGCAACAGTAAACATAGATCGGCAACACGGTCGCGAGGTAAATTGCGAACATCGACGGTTCCATGGCGATCGATGAAATACGGTTAAATGCTCCCATGGTCTGGTAGTAGAGTTGAGCGTAGTAAAGGTTATTATTGAAAACTAGGGGGTATTCCCAGCCAAATATGTATCCAAAGAACTGATACAACCCCCAGAGGCAAGCAAAGATAACTGCAAGAGTCTGCGCCCGTAGCGCAGTTCGGAGCAGATTAGGGTAAGAAGCCACACATTGAAACATCACAATCGTGGCAATTACAGTCGCGACCACATACGCAGACTGAGTCACGCTGAATCTCCACAGTGCCCGGTCGGACAAATGGATGAAGTCTCGGCGGACCCACATACATTGAAGGATGGACAACACGGTGAGCAGTCCAAACCCGATCAAATAACGAATGGGTTTGGGCCAGACGAGTTTCGGTTTGCTGAGAGCAGCCGCTAATATCAATAAAGGAAGGGTCACATAGACAGGTGGCAAGCCGAACTTGATCTCCTTAAAATCATGTAAAGCCATCGCTTTGAAAGGCACTGAGAATATGAAAAGTGCAAAGGCCGCAGTCAGGTAGGGGGGCGTGCGGCGGAACCCCAAATCTCCAGACCTTGCTGGCAACGGGAATGTCCGGGGGGTGAGTGTCCCCGTCAGGGGCGGGCGACGCGACAAAAAATTGAAGGAGTTGGGCCTCTCCGTCTTCATCTGGAGGCTCCCTTCAGCAAGATCATAAAACTCACGTTTGACAGTAACCCTGCCATAAAGATCACGCTGCGCGAGTAGAGCAGCAGAATGAGTCGCAAAGCGAAGGCGGCTGTACCCGGGGTGAGCAGGAATTCCTTCTCGAGGTGCAGACGGAGAGTCTGACCCAATTAAGAGACTCCCGCCAGAATACCCATTCCAAGGATCATTCCATGCCCCTTACCGTGGCGTAGCGCCCGGTCGCGAAATGCATCTGCCCGGCCATCCTCTATATTATATCTTCCGCGGCGACACAAGCTGATTGAAGACTTGCAGCACCTCACGGGCTGCCTTATCCCATCGAAAAAGACGAGCTCTTTCAATCCCTTTCGTTATAAGGCTGCTGCGCAGGTTACAGTCATTCATCGCGCGAAGAATGGCCTCGGCGAAAGCCTCGGGCTCATGAGGCGGAACAAGCAGACCAGCATCAAGGACCACTTCGGGAATCGACGAAACGTCTGATGCTACGATGGGAACCCCGCAGGCCATCGCCTCCACTAGGGGGAGTCCAAACCCCTCGTAGATTGAAGGGAAAACGAAAACGGAAGCCCCCGAATAGAGCAAAGGCAGGTCCTCTTCGGGAACAAATCCGAGGGACTTCACATCATCCTCGCTGAGCCCGGCTCGGGCAACAGAGCGGTGCACACCCGAATTCTTCCAGCCTTTTCCACCCGCGATTACCAATTGAAAGGGGAAGTATGCTCGTTTGCGGAGAATTCCCACAGCTTCCACCAGCGTGGAGAGATTCTTACGCGGTTCGACGGTCCCAACGGCACAGATATAAGTTTCTGAGACTCCATATTTGGCCGCGATATATTTCCGCGCCACCACCACATCGTGGGGACGAAAGAGGGAACTGACACCGTGATAGATCGTCTTAACCTTATGTGCGGGAACATTGAGAAGGGCCACAAGGTCTCGTTTCGTCGATTCGGATGCTGCGATGATTGTTTCTGCCTCGCCCACTGAGCGACCGGCTAGAAGCCGGTGTACCATCCTGGTGTAAGTGGCCATTGTTTCCGGGTAGCGAACCCATACAACATCATGCACCGTTAGGACTTTCCGGATGGCAGGCGGAAGGCCGAGGGGCAGTATGTGGGCAGTCGCCCAAAAAGCGTTCACCCGGTCACCCAAAATCATTTTCTTGCCCCGGGTTTGAATCCAGATCGCGCCGGGTAGGAAACCGAACCGCGAATCAATCCTTTTTTGCCATCTACCGTTCTCTACTGGAAGGGCAAAGTCATGATTAGAATAAAGAAAGTACTCATTGTGTTCATCAACGCGTACGAGTTCCCGCACGACGTTTTCGACGGCTCGTGTTGTTCCCGCACGCCATGTCGAAAGAGCGCATGCGTCGATACCTATCCTCATTACTCCTCTCCGCTTGAACTAAACTCCCCGGAACCCGCGGCCTTCGGGCCTCTCTCTCAGTCCCACAGGTTTTCCCGCATCGGCCATTCCCCAAATTAGTAAAGACAAACCGTGGGCTTTCGTCCTGGGATGTCGAGGCGCATCTTTTCAGGTCTGCGCAGAGATCTATTCACCCGAATTCGCAAGCTGGTAGTAGAGGTCTTCCAACCGCTGAGCTTCAGCAAACATGGGTCACGTCTTTGGGGAAGAGGGCCGTGCGCAATTGTCCACATGTGACGTAGGTTTATTTGATCATCAAAACAATCCCGGCGCGTCGCTTATAAAGTGTCATTACGAAGATTGCGGTAAGAGTTCGGAGGAAGCGCCACCTGAACAGCTTATTCACCCACCGCCGATCAGTCCGTCCGGCGTAGATGGTCTTCTCGAGGTGCATGGTATGTGGGTATACTTTAAATACCCTGAAGCCAGCTTTTCTCCCTGCCTTTATAATCCTTCCGGGCGGCATGTCCTTTTCAGTGACATTGTACTTCCTTACTGCGTCGATCGATCTCGGCATGTTGGCGTGACCGATCCCGGGTTCTGAGGCTATGCAGATTCCACCACGTTTAAGCGCCTTATAAACCATGCGAATGGCGTCTTCTTCGTTAATAGAGTGGTGTAGAGCATCGAAAAAAACTGCACAGTCAAATTCACTTTCGAAACCCATGTTCTCATAGTCGCAGACGACGAAGCGGACGTTATTGACTCCCTCTCTGTTCTTTTTTTCGTTTGCGTTATAAATCATATCTTCTGCAATGTCTTGGCCTGTAACCTCGTATCCTCTCCTCGCGTAGAAACAACTTGTCCATCCTGTGCCGCACCCTAAGTCCAAAAGCCTTGCCGGCGGCGGAGGGAGGAGAGACATGATGGCGCCCACTTCCATAAGGTATCCCGCGCAGTACTCGTCCGAAAACGGCTTATTGACCGCGTGGTTAATCTCGCCGATTCCGGCGTTCTTTAGATAATCGATTTCTCCTTGTTTTGCCATGGGAACAAGCCTCCCACTGGGTTGAAATTCGATAGATTCTACTGCAACTTACGGTTCATTTTGAGCCACCCACGCCATTTTGAGCACGGTTCCGGCCAGAGAGTACCCTGACGAAATCACGGATGTTGTCGGGTGGGTGGTCGGCTGCCCCACGGAACGTGAGAATCCTCGAAAGTATCCGGCTTCGCAACACCACTGATTGGTGGAATGCTGAATACAGCAGGAAACGGCCTACATCGAAAGGATGATAGCGCCGGATTTGCCGCCTTTTCCGAATGATATCCAACCTACGCAGGTCGTACGCGAACATAACTGAATCGAGTCGGAAGAGAAAGGCCCACATAGCGTCATAGTTGAATTTCATTCCGCCATAGAAACCGGGGAACTTGTCCATCGCCACCAAGATGCTATCTGAAATCAAACTAAAAGCTATGGGGATCCCGGGGAAAAGGGTCGGATGAATCTTGTAGTCGCCGTATTCCTGAATAAATCTATCGAAATACTCATGCCGATCCGGCCTCCCAATGATTCCGCTATTAGATTTCTGCGAGTTTCCCGCGACCGAAACGTAATAGCCCAAATCCATAGCTGTCTTAGCGAAAACAGGCACTGCCATTGACATGAAAGCATCGGGCGCCATGGAATGGAAGACTCTGCCAGTCTTCTCTCGAATGGAGTCAGGAATGCGCTTAGCAACTGCTGAGTGATACATACACGGGATCAGGGGCCACCTCCAGCCTCCCATGGAGACGACCAGCCTGGCTAAATTCTCCAGATCAACCTCTGAGGCTTGAGTTGTGGGGGGAAGATAGTCCACACGGGCCGGTTTGCCATCCACGGGCCAATTGTAAACAGGTCTTGGCCAGCGATAGGCAAGGCGGTGCGTGGTCTGGATGGACGCCTCCAATTTGTCGAGGGCACCGGGGATGACCGCGTCGTCGTCCCCGATGAACATGACATAATCGCCTGCCGCGTGAAGGAGAGCGAAGTCCCAATTGTCACACATGGAGAGGCGTCGACCGGGATTAATCAATCGCAATCGCGGGTCGGAAAGACTCCTCACAACTTCCGCTGTATTGTCCTGGCTGAAATTATCGCTGACGATGACTTCAAAGTTCTTGCTGGTCTGGTCGAGCGCCGTTCTGAGTGTATATTGCAACGTCTCAGGGCGCTCCCGCGTGGGGATGATGACCGAGAGCAACGGATTGGTACGGTTGTTCACCTCTGGCCACGTCCTCCGTCAATTGTTAGGGCACTACGCTCGCCGGTGCTGGCTTGAGGAAAGTCAGCCGGCGCAGTGTCTCGCGTAACTCGTTACCAATCAGTCGATAAGCTGCCGCCACAAACGCAATGGAAGCAAAGGCGTAGCCCAAGGCTAACGACAGGACCGAAAAAGACCCAACTAACATAACAATAGCCCAAGCCCCACCGTAGGTCAAGCCTGCCAGTACAAAGACCTTGAATACATGGAAGTACCATTTCCAGACAGGCATATCCAGGCATTCAGAACAGGTGCGCGGCATCATATAGCCATAGGCGAAAAGGTGGTAGAAGACCCAGGAGAATCCAGCCCCGGCAATCCCGAATCGGTACACGAGCAAAAGGGTCACGGGCAAAACCGCGAACAGCGCATAGAAGTTTGTGCGGGCCGCGATTTCAGGCTTACCCACCGCCAGGGAGAAGACATAGGGGATACTCATCGTTCCGTTCATACAAAAACCGATAGACAAGAATGTGACCGGCCAAAGGAGCATTCGCGCCCCTTCCGCATTCAGCACGAAAGTGAAGAGAGGACGCGCTGCAAAGGGAATGGCAGCGAACATGGGTATGACCGCATAGCACAGAAGATCCTGCAGCTTCCTATACTGGCACATGAGCCCATCACGGTCGCCCTGCTTGTACAAAGCGGAAAAAGAAGGGAAAACCGCCTGGGAAACCGAGGTTGACACCAGCATCCCCCGCGACACGGCGTTGTAAGCCATACCGTAGTATCCAAAAACGCCGAGCGATAGAAGCTTACTCACTATTGCTTTGTCGGATTGCGTGTGAATGATAGAAAAGACCGTGATCCCGGCCAGCCTGAACGTATATCCGGCATTCCGGTCGATCACCGAAGTCGAAATCCTGGGGACAAATACCTTAAAGCCGAAAAAATGAGCGCACACCGTTAGGTAAACGGCAAGGCCTAATAGATAGCAGCCAGCCATCCAGTGGGTAACCTGAATCAAGCCGCCACCCAGGAAGAGAATACCGATGGTGCCGAACTGCTGTAAGGCGCTGGTCCCTACATCAATGAGGTTGGTGAATTCCATGCGCTGAATTCCCCGCAGAATGCTCATATAAAAGGAGCGAGGCAGGGCAAGGAGCGATGCGATTCCGAGCACACGCAGAATCCGCGTCGCAGTGAAAGGATTGAGAGTATCCAGGTTGATCCACTTGGTGACCAGCCAAGGAGCACTCGCATAGAGGCCAACTGCGGTCAGGACATAAAGACCCCAGTAAAAAAACGATGCGGTTTGCAGCAGCTTCGTTATGTAAGTTGGATCATCTTCGTGAAAGGCCGCGACTTCGCGGACGGTGGTTTCGTTTATTCCCAGAGCCAGAAGCGCGGTGAGCAGGGCGTTCAGCGTGAGGGTGAAATAGATAATCCCGAGCGCGTCCTGGCCCAACTGCTTGAAAATGAACTTCACCGCTACGAACCCTAGGATGACAAGCAGTCCCTGGCCAAACAGGTTATAAAGAATGTTCTTTGAAAGTCTTGACATCCGACCTCAAAACCCGAAAGAGAGTCTACCACGGGGGGCACAAAAAGGATCTACCACAGAGCGCACAGAGACCACAGAGAGAAATGCCCAGAGTCGCTTCTCCGTGACCTCTGTGGTCTCTGTGGTGAAACCGTTCTTGGGTTGCGGCCAACAGGAGCGCTGTGTTAAAGGTTCTTAAACCCGTACCCCTCTCTATGCAGCGTGGCTGCTTTCATAAATAATGCGAGCTGACAGAGAGAAAAGCCGAAGCGGTTATTTGCGGCGTAAGTACGCATCCGGCCAATAGGTGACCCCTGAACGGGTAGGTTCCGGGTCAATTTCAAATTCAGGATGTGAGGCCAAAAATTCGTGGACCGCGGCCCTGGGGTTATCTCGCGTCCATTCTGCCTTCCCACCCGGCACATCGTCGAGGTCCTCCATGATGCCGTCGGCGGCCACGATATAGCTCCCGGAAGTCACGAGCGGACCGTAAAGCTCAAGTTCTTTCCGGACATGCTCCTTTGTGTGGTTTGAATCCAGAACCACCATCACCTTTTCATTGGGAGAAATCAGGTTCCGGACCTCCTCGAGCGTTTCGGGCGCAATGGAGCTTCGCTCGATCAAGGTTATCCGCTTCTTGAGCGGGTGCTCTTCGATTGCCTTACGGTTATGCGGCCTGATTTCAATGTCGATGGATATCACACGACCATGTCCCAAAATTTCAAATAGACTCGCATAGAACACGCTGGATCCACCGTGCGCAATACCGGTTTCAATGATGACCTGCGGCTGAACCTCATGGATTAGCTCCTGCATCATGACCAAGTCCTCAGGCAATTGAATGACGGGTCGCCCCATCCAGGAGAAGTTATAAGAGTATTTCGCGGCCCAGCCCGTCTTTATCCACAATCGGGAAATAGCTTGGAATGCTTTGGGGGTATAAAGGGGGAAAGTGGATAATTCATTGTCAGCGTACGTGACGGATAGAGTCTGGTTCATCATATCAACTGTCAGGTTACGAATTCTCTTCAACGGCCCTCCTTTACAACGCGTGTTGGTGTCATCTGGGATGGCCTGCCTTTCGAAACGCCAGTCATTCCCGCGAAAGCGGGAATCCACCCCGTCGACTGCGCATTTCAGGAGGTTTGCAGAGTGGATTCCCGCTTTCGCGGAAATGACTGCGACTTTTAACGGCCATTTTTCGCAAATGACACCAGCACCCTACAACTGGACGATGGGGATTTCAACAGACAGTTGCGATAGTATCGATCGGTTCTCTTCCAGGTAATTGGGGTTCATGTTTACGATCCCCGCGATGCGACTGCTTTGCTCCCGGAGGTAGCTGGGTGACACGATCTGATGCCCAGTCCCGGGAGCAAATTTCCCTTGCTTGGCGGGATTAATATCGATGAGGAACCGAATGCGACGATTCTCGGGGTCAATCGTGTTTACTAAGGTTGTACCTTTAGCTGCCGCCCCCCATATCGCGCAGCCTCCTGCCTTGTTGAAAAAGTCGATTTTCTCTTCGCACGCTTCCATTCGTTCCTTCAGCCGCGCTAGGAAGGATTTGATCTTTGACCACAGATCAGGAACACACCGTGGTATTGCTGGTTCGGCGGTTCTGTTGGCCAAAGCAGGCTTTGCTTCAACGCAAATGTATTGATCGTCGAAGGCCAAGTGCGTCTCGAGGACCTGAAACCCCGTCTGTTCGAATGCCCAGGTGAGACTCTCTGCCGTGAGATATGAGCAATGCTCATAAAAGAAATCCCAGAATGTTACCGTATCGAGGATCCAAGGTAGTGCCGGGGTTTCGAAGAATACGTATGAGTTCATCCGGTTCCCGATTGCTTGTCGGACGGCACGCAGCATATCCAAAGGGGATTGCACATGCTCGATGACATGACGGCAACAGACAAAATCAGGGGCAAATTGGGTCTGCTGTGAATCATAAAATGCACGGATAAAGCGCACTGCCCCTTGCTCAGCGGTGTCAGGGCCGACGTAGCTGGGATCGAATCCAATGCCTTGGTTTCTTCCGTCTTTGCAAAGCAGTCGGAGGAATTCCCCCTTCCCGCAGCCCACTTCAATAACCACCTTATCGTTAAGACAGTATTTGGTAAGGAGAGACTCCCCCAGCTCCGTGAGGTAATGCTTGAAGTAGGGAGAGCAGCTCTGGGTGTTTTCATAGGCGGCAGAGTATCGGAGGCTGTTGGGGTCGAATGCTGCGTTAAAGACAAAACCGCACTCCGTACAGAACGCCAGCAGGAGGTCTCCCCGAGTAAACTGGCGTGCCTCCTCAGCGCTCGCACACGCCACGTTCTGGTGGACAGGCACGTTCCTGCGTTGGAAGAAGACCTGTGGGGAAGGGCTCGCACAAAGTGGGCAAAGGCGCTTTATCATGTCCCGTGTATCGTTGATCTCCACCATTCACATGTGTTTGCCAAGCCCTCCTTGAGGGTTAGGGAAGGCTTCCACCCGACCACACTTGCCAGCCTTCGAACGTCCGCCAACAGCAACAGCGGTTCCTGAGGATCGGCGGGCAAAGCTCCAAGTACAAGATTCTCTTCCCTTTGCAGATGTTGCGCAATGGTTTGAACAATCGTCCGCACCTTTGTCGGTTGCCCCGAGCCGATATTCACCGGACCGGAAAGGTCACTTTTCGC
>Ga0208563_1001692_pt1 | contig 14356 bp, 17 predicted proteins | sample June2015DPH_17_1_2_FD_184717 | JGI IMG/M metagenome (GOLD analysis project Ga0208563, IMG submission 184717) | Peatland microbial communities from SPRUCE experiment site at the Marcell Experimental Forest, Minnesota, USA - June2015DPH_17_150... | ecosystem: Environmental > Terrestrial > Soil >... | reverse complement strand
CGTGTACATAATGCTGAAGGAGGAACAGGCCTTCAGGCTGGATGGCTGACAGCCAGAGCCCCTGGGATTCTTGCGCCTCAGAGCGCGTTCGAAAGGTTGGGCCGCAGGCTAACACGGAAGCCACAGTACTCCAGAGAGAGCGGATAGGAGAGTGCCCATCCAGCAACGGCAGGCGTATTAGGGGCTCGGAAGCGACATAGGAGAATCTCCATATCCATGCACTGCACTAAGCGCTCAGCGGTTTGGGCGTCTCATCAGGTGCAAGCTCGCAAGTCGCAATTTGCCCGAAGTCTGGGAAGGTCGACTGAGGCCGCATTATCTGTTGTACGTGTACCGCTTCGTAACGTGATGATACACTCTCCTCCAGACGGTTAGGTTAAACGCAACGATGAGAACCGTCATCGACACCACCGCCAAGAACAGCGTGAGGTAGTCGGGAGGCTTCGAGTTGGTCGCTTTCACGATTACCTTGCCGATTCCCGCTCCTGTCTGCGTCAGTAGGGTCGTCGTGCCCTTAGGATTCGTGACTGTGAAGTACTCGGCGATGATCAGCGCGTTCCAGGCACCGCCAATTGCCGTGATTGAGCCTGTCACGAATCCGGCCAGGGCACCGGGGATGTACACGTTCCTCCAAGCCGATAGTCTGCTGACCTTGAAGACGCGTGGCAGTTCCTTGATTTCGGCAGGTAGCGTCCTCACGCCCGCCATGACGTTGAAAATGATGTACCAGATTGACGCAAGCATTATGACGATGACCGCCACCCCCTCGCCAGAATGCCCTAGAATGGGGATGAGGACGATTGCGGGCAGAAGGATCGGCGCTGGCATCGAAGATATCACTTCGAGGATCGGGGAGACCGTGTCATAGAGCCTGAAGTTGAGGGAAATTACGATTCCCAGGGGCAGCCCGATTGCGACCATGATCACGTAGACGTACCAGATCCTGACGAACGAAGCTGCTAGGTTGTACAGGACATTGCCTTCAACCGAACCAATCGTCGACACGGAAGGCAGATGTCCGAGGCTAACGGCGCCGGGTTTCATTACGCTCTCGAGCACCAGGAGAAAGAAGAACCCGAGAACGATCAGGACGGCGTACTTGATGCCTCTCCTGAACCTCGATATCACAGAGGTGAATCGGTTGACCCCCTTCCCCTGGGTCAGGAGAAAGAGCTTCGAAATGCTGCGCTGGTTCACCCAGGAATAGATTCGCATTATGGGGTCCCGGTGCTGTTCGCGCGGTTCCTCCATCATCTTGTATTTCTCAGACCAGAGCGCGAACTCTCTCAGGAAGACGAACCTCCATACGACCACGGCGAGAATCAGGCCAACAATCAATAGAGTGTAGTTAGTGAAGTCTCCACTGCTGTAGAAGGTGGTCGCACCGATGCCTATGCCATAAGTGACAGGGACCGCCGTCGAGCCCACGGCGATTATCTCGCTCGCCACGAGGAAGAAGAGGCCGACTGCCCACGAAGTCTGCGTGTTGTATGCTATCCGGCTCAGTGAAGCTGGTATGTACAAAGACTTCGTCCTCTGCCATCCGCTGGCACTCGACATGTCCAGAAGGTCGGCGTAGTCCCTCGGTATCGCCTTGACAGCCTCGTAAACTCCGAAGGCGATGTTCCATGACATGCTTGTGAAGATGAGAACGATGACCGCAAGATTTGCGCCGATTGCGTTCGGAATCGCCCCGTAGATTCCCACGATGACGAACGGGAAGAACCCCAGTATTGGGATAGACTGGAATATGTCGAGAAGCGGCAAGATGACGCCCTCTGCCCTTCTGTTCCTTGCAGCGAAGATTCCGATGGTGAGGGCAAAGAGGATGCTCAGCCCAAGGGCGAGTATCATCCTGATCCATGAAGCAATGATGTCAACGGCGATTAGGCCAAACTCGAGGGACGCCGTGAGCCTTCGAAAGGCGCGTCGACCCGCTGGCGTATTTACGGATTCTCGGATCAGCCGATGTAGGGGGTGCTTGACGAATCGAACCTACGCACGATCTCGTATTCTCCTTTGTCTCTAAATGCTGCGAACTTCGGCAGGTCTGGGAAGAACCGGTCAAGGGGTTTGACGGCCATGTCGCCGGCAAGGTGCCTCCCCCCAAGGAACCCTCTTGATATCTGCTGACTCAGGTCTCTCACCTGCTTGTCACTTTCGAATCCAAGCGTGTGCAGGTACTCGTGAAGCAGGATCATGAAGACGTACGAGTTCACCTTGGCTTTCGATTTCGAGAGCTTCTGAACTATCCTGAGGAGGTTTCGGTTCATAACGATGGTGTTCGACCCCATCTGATGATACGCTCCGACGTTGTTGGGGATGTCTCCCAGGACAAGCGTGAGCCCGGCCCTGTGCATGCCTAGGCTTCGCTCGGTTGCCGCTTTCACCATTTCAAAGATTGCGTCGAAATCCTCTGCGTGGGAGAGAACCCTCCTATTGGCGGACTGATTCACTCTGCACGAACACCTGCCGGTAGTAGATAAATCCCTCTGAGAAGCGTCTGCGACGACGTTTCGTCCTTCAGTAAGTCTTCTGAAGCTTGGCGCTCAGAACGCCGTTGATGTAGGTGCTTGCCAAGCTCGACCTGTCGACGGAAGCGCGAAGCGGCCTGTGTACCGTAAAGTCAGGAGCGGTCACGACCAAGTCATCTCCGAGAAGTGAGACCCTCAGCTGACTTTTTCTGTAGCCTGGAGCATGCATAATGAGCGTAAAATGGGTCGACGATTCAATCAGCTCACTGTTGTTGCTTCGTTTCTCAGCGACTCGTTCGTCCGCTGAATGGACTATGCGTTCTTCCAGGAGCGTCACCGCATCGTCAACGAGATCGTCTAAGGCTCTCTGAAAACCGTCCCGATTATCTGGACCACTCATCGTCAAAACCCTCTTCGATGTTGTCAAGTTCGAAACCCAAGTCTTCCCATCGGAATCCACTCGGCATCAGATGATGCAGCTCAGTGAGCGAGGCCATGTTAGAACCTACGTGCTAACATTCCTTCATATCGGCTATGGATTGTCAAACTTGACCAGTGCTTTGCGTTCCGTTCACTAAATTAAGGTTAAATCAACGTTAGAACTGGAGTTCGACCGTGCCTGTCATATTCAGGGTCACCCTTGGCAAGACCGGGAACAGCCTCAGGATAACGATTCCGAACCCTGTCGTCGAAGGCTTCGGGTGGAAGAGGAAGGACCAGATACTTCTGATCGTGACGGAAAGCGAGATAACCCTGAGAAAGATTGAAGGCAGTAGGAAAGAGCGACTGCGTAAGGCCTCAGCGGCATAAGCGGTAGGACGCCGAGGTCGACCTTTGGAGCCCGATAGAAACACGGAAAAGGAGGTGACTTTGTCCACCGGACCATGTTAGCGAGAAGTCTCAGTGTCGCACTGATGGTCACGGACGCGAAGAAGTCTGCAAAGTGGTACGAGGAGAAACTCGGGTTCGCAACCGAGGGTTCAGGGCACTGGATTACGGTCTGGCCCAAGGGTTCGAACGCGAAGTTCCACCTGTGCGAGGGCAAACTAGAGCCTGGAAACACTGGCATTAGCCTCTACTGCAAGAGCGTTGAGAAGACGGCTGCGGCACTCGAGAAGAATGGGGTCAAGTTCGCAACGCCTGTCACTAAGAAGGAGTGGGGCACATTCGCCATGATTGCTGACCCAGACGGAAACGCGATTTGGCTGAACGAAGGCGCCCCCTAGGCTAGAAGTCTAGCGGGCGAGAGCGTGTCGGCGGTGCTGCTCGTCCTCGTTTTCTCTTTCATTGCTGTGTGCGTCCCGGACTCTTCAGGGGACCTGTCGCTGGGCTGGACCGGTCTAAATTCCTCCCCGCATTTCCTCGACCTCGTTCGAGATCAGGCTAGACTGAGAAGGGCTGTGCGCGCCTCCCAGCTTCGACAATAACGTTTTATCGCTGCCTACGACGATTTGTCAGATGGGTCTTGGCAGTTCGGTAGGCAATTACTGGCGCCTGACCAAACCAAGAGTCTGGGGTCTTCTCGTTTTCACGGGCCTGGTGGCGATGGCAGTGGCATACCGCGAGACGCCCGGGTCGACTCTCTCCCCCGTGCTGGTTCTCATCACGGGGATCACCCTGACCCTGGGGAGCGCCTCTGCCGACATCCTCACCAACTACCACGACCGGGACATCGACGCCATGATGAAGCGCACGATGAATAGGCCCGTGCCAGCAGGTGACATCTCCCCAGGGGCGGCCCTCGCATTCGGCCTTCCCATGGCGATTCTTTCGGTCGCCATGGCTCTCTTTCTGATCAATCCTCTGGCTGCAGGCTTCATGCTGTTGGGGCTGCTTGACAACGTTGTGGTCTATTCCCTTCTCCTGAAAAGGCGGAGCTGGCTCAACATAGTGCTGGGAGGCTTCTCAGGGGGGATGCCTGTCCTGGTGGGCTATTCGGCCGTCGGGAACCCTTTCTCCTCGATAGCTATCTACATGTCCGCGTTGGTCATGGTCTGGATTCCGGCTCACATCTGGAGCCTAGCGATCTTCAGCAAGGAAGACTACGAGGCCGCCAAGGTGCCCATGCTCCCCGTGGTCTTCGGCGACAGGATCGCCGCAGTCTGCGTGGCCGCCACAAGTGCCATGTTGACAGTCTTGTCGGTTCTGATCTTCGTTTTCACTCCCGTAAGCATATTCTACACCGTTACTGCGCTTGCCCTCGGCGGTCTGGTGCTTGGCTACAGTGCCAAGCTGGCCGTCGACGGGACTCGGAGTACCGCCTGGACCCTCTTCAAGATCACCAGTCCGTACCTGATGCTGCTCTTCCTTGTCCTCGGTGTGACCGTCTGGATCTGATTCCAGCCGCGGACTCCGATGCAGGGTAGTTCGTCAGGTAGTGGTCGAGTAGCAGACCGCCTGTCGGCATCCAACCTAAGATCCCTTCTTCGTGATGATCTCGGCTGGTATCCTTGTATCGCAATACACACTCCATTCCGCGCGCGTGACAGGGCAAAGAACAATATGGCGCCAGTTAAAACAATAATACCAAACCCTCTGCCGCATTTGAGCAGTTCTCTTGTAAGCGGGAAGGTCTCTTAGACAACGAGCAGAATGGAGTCCGCATCTCAGCTGCGAAGGCCACTGGACATCATATCCCAGACGAAAGAGTACACGATGATTGCGAGTCTACCGAAGAACAGCTCTTCGCTCGCCGTTAAGGCTGAGGAGGCCGGTGCCGACGCTGTAATGCTGAACATCGAGGGTGACGAAGGTTCGACGCAGAACCACTATGGGAGTTACGACCTCCACGACGTGTACATCAACGACGTCATCTCCACGGTCTCTGTTCCCTGCGGCCTGTTCGTCGGAGGAGGCAGGCATCTCACCGAAGAGTACTGGGAGAGAATAATGTCCAGCTCCTTCGGTTTCGTAGAGATGTATGCCCACTTGATGCCACTCTTTGTGCTCTCCGACGTCAGGGTGAAAAAGATCTGTGCCATATCGACCGGCTACATTCTTGAGCAGGTCAGCCAGCTCTCTGGGATGGAAGGTGTCGAAGCCATCGACGCCGCAACGGTGCCCGCGCAGGCCAGGGGAACGCCGTTCAGCGCCCTTGACTACGCGACACTCAGCTTAATCTCGAAGCTTTCGACCAAACCCCTGCTCCTTAGGACCCAGAAGAGACTCACGCGTTCGGACATCGGAAAGGTGGTAGAACTGGGAGTAAAGGGTCTGGTCGCTGATCCTTGCATCTTCTCAGGGACTGATGAAGCGTATAAGGACGAACTGGCCAGCCTGAGCCCAAGGCGACTGGTGACTGAAGAACGATAGAATCCAGGCTGTGATTCTCGCCGGGGGCTTCGGAACCCGGCTGAGACCATACACCCTCTTCCTTCCGAAGCCGATGCTCACGGTCGGCACGAAACCGATTCTAGCGCACATCCTCGAGTGGTTGAAGGCCAGGGGAATCACCGAGGTCGTCGTCGCCACGGGCTATCTCGGGAAGAAGATTGAAGAGTACTTCGGGAACGGCGGGGAATGGGGGGTCGACATTTCATACGCGGCCTCTCGTCTTCCGCTAGGGACCGCCGGCCAGCTGAAGGCCGCGGAGGGTAAAATCAGGGGGAGGTTCGTCTGCCTCTACGGAGACGCCATGCTGGACTTCGACCTTCGCGAGGCGATCGCCTTCCACGACAGGAAGAGGGCTGATGCGACGATGGTCCTGATGAAGCACAGCGTCGAAATGAAGTACGGCTTCATGAAGACGGACAAGGAAGGAAGACTCACCGAATGGAGGGAGAAGCCCGTGATCTCAGGGTACATCAACGTCGGGTGTTATGTCATGGAAAAGAGTTTTCTCAGGTACATCCCGGCAGGGCAGGTCTATGGCATGAAGGAGACCTTCGAGGATGCCAAGGCCGACGGCGCGAGGCTCTACGCTGTGAAGTTGGCCGGAGAGTTCATCGACATCGGGGACAGGAGGTCGTACAAGGAAGCCAACGACGCCTATACAAAGAAGATCGGGAAGGTAGTCTAGCGAATTGACGACAGTCATCTTCGAAGACGACGCCATGGCGGGCTTCGGTCCCCTGACGATGCTCAGGCACGTGGGCCAGCTTAACAGAGGCACGAAGACCCTCCTAGAAGCGGTCCGCGAGAGCATCGCTGACACTGCGGACCCGATGGTGTGGGGCAGAGCGGCGCTGAAGGACGTCTGCAGAGAATCAATTGGGAGGCGTTACAACGAGAATGCCAACGGCCTGACGACCTTCGTCAACGCCAGAGCTAGGCCAGGGAGGCTGCTCCTGACCCTCGCCTCTAGGAAAACCCCCTTCGTGGCCGTGGCCGGCGGACAAGTGGTCGCTGCCAGGGTCAAAGGGACGGGGATGATGCCGGGTCCGATTGGCAGGAGAGACACGGTCAGGATTGGCAAGGGCGTCGAGAAGCTGGAGGCCCCGACTGACAGCCTCTTCGCCGGATACTGGGACCTGGTTCAAAGCAACGGATTGGCGATTGCTGCACAGGCGAAGCGCTTCGAAGACCCACTTTCGCTCCCAAGCACTGTAGAAGTCAGAGGCCCGCGTTCCAGTCTGAGGATTGATGGTCGAGCCGAGATCGAGCTACACGTCACATTCGACACCAGGCTGGGCCCGGTAGTAGTCGAAGAAGCTGCTTTAGTGGAGAGCTTCTCCAGAGTAATGGGGCCCTGCTACATCGGGCCAAAGGCCAAGATCTACTCTGCCCTGGTAGGGGGAGGAACGTCTGTCTTCGCGGGCTGCAAAGTGGGAGGGCAGGTAGAGAGCTCGATAATCATGTCCAACACCAACAAGGCGCACCACGGATACGTGGGCGACTCCTACGTCGGAGAGTGGGTCAACCTTGGGGCAGGGAGCACTTTCAGCAATCTGAAGAATACCTATGGGAACGTCCGGCTGGACATCGGCGGAGGCACTGTGGATTCTGGGATGCTCAAGCTTGGCCCGGTCGTGGGCGACATGTCTAAGGTGTCAATTGGTGCTCTGGTCTATTCCGGCAGGCTGCTCGGGACAGGTTGCTATGTGGCTGGTTTGGCTGGCAAGAATATCCCGAGCTACACGTACTCCGACGGCTCGGGTAGAATGGTGGAACTTCTGATTGAATCAGTTGTTGAGACGCAGCGGAGGATGGTGGAGAGACGCGGGAAGACCCTGACAAGGGCAGAGGAGGCTCTGATTCGGAGGACATTCGAGGATACGTCTGAAGAAAGGAGGAGGGCTGGCGCGAAGAAGGGGCGTCTTTCGTGACCGAACCGCTAGCGTCAGTGGCTTTGTAAGACCGAACCTCCGATGTCCTCCCGTTGAAGCGCGAATGCCAGGGTCGCTGAAGAATAGCATTCAGCTCAAGGAGGAATCCATGCGCGGTTGCTACAGGCAGAGTACGGCGTGAAACGAATTGTGCGACCTTTTCTCACTTGGTAGGATACGGAGTGTCGACCCGAGTAACGTCCACAAGACCTACGAAGGGTGGCCGGGCATGGCCCGGTCAGGATTCGGTGCCGAGTTCGACGTACCGCACGCCGGGTTTCGGAAGGTGTACGTCTTGGGGATGGGCGGCTCCGCGGCCGGCGGTGAGATCATAGCCGGCTGGCTATCTAGAAGGCCCAAATTCGAGGTGGTGACGTTAACGGGACGGCTGCCGATCGGAAGCATGAGCGACGTACTTGCGATCGCCTGCAGCGCCTCTGGACAGACTAGGGAGACGATCGAGATGATGAAGGCGGCGGTCCAGGGAGGCGCAACCACAGTCTCCATCTCCTCAGGGGGGAAGCTCATGGAAGTCTCGGAGAAGCTCGGGGTTCCTCACATCATGATGCCAGAGGTCGTGGCTCCCCGCTATATGCTCCCATTCATCATCTTCTCGTGCCTCTCGGTCATCAACGAGGGGCTCGGCCTCGGCTGTGAGGACGAGGCTGAGGATGCCCTAAAGGAGATGAAGGCCGAAGGGCGGGTGTCCGGGATAAACACAGATGTGTCAAAGAACCCATCGAAGAAGCTCGCTCTCTCGATTCTGGAAAAGGCTCCGGTCATCTACGGCTCGCGGTCGACTTGCGGTGCGGGAATCAGGTTCAAGAACCTCCTCAACGAGAACGCAAAGATTCACGCAATCTTCGACGCATTGCCGGATGCCTTTCACAATGAGATACAAGCATAGGAGGACCCGAGCACAGAGTTCGCTCCCGTTCTCCTCAGACACCCTGCTGAGACTGAGCGAGACAAAGCAGGGGCTGACTCCATGGTCAGGATCCTCTCAGAGCTGAAGACGAACCCTGTGGAAGTCAGGGGGAGAGGTAGGTCGGACCTCGCCCAGCTCGTCACAATGGTCTACATGCTCGACTGGGCTTCGTATTACGTGGCGATCGGGATGGGCAGGGACCCGTTCCCGACCAGGCTGATGGATCGCATGAAGAGAAGTGGCTATTGGCGGCACCCGAACAGAGCTCCAATGCACCAACGGCGTTCAAATCAGACGGGCTTCGTGCTGCCTTAATGCCGTCTTGACTCTCTCCGAGTACGACCCTGTGTTACTTTGTGTCGGCAATTTGACCCGAAAACTGAATCTGAATCCCGCGCGCGTCAATAAGAAGAGATGAAAGAGAAAGCCCAACGATGAAGGCCCTGCAGCGTGGAAGGAGAAGAGGAGCCATCTCACCAATCCTCGCAACTATCCTGCTCATCGCGGTCACGGTCATCGCAGCCTTATCAGTCGCTGGACTCGTGTTCGGCCTCCTCGGCTCATTCACGAGCACAGCAACAGTCACGGCACAGGCGGCAACTTGCATGACCTCAACGGGTGTCTGCGACGTCACCTTGATCAACACCGGCGCCTCAAGCGTAACAATGACTGGTTGCAGCGTTCAGGTCGCCGGGAAGGCTGACGCCTCAACAACATTCGGGCATGACAACCCTGTGACTACAATCGGAGCGAGCAGCAGCCTCGATGCGGTATGCAGAGCAGGTGCCCCATATACCGGCCAGACAGTCGGTTCATTGGCAGTGGGTTCGTTCAGCATGAACAACGGCGCTTCGGTGCTGTTCTCAGGCACCTGGTCGTAAGCTTAAGACAAAATGGCAATGACTCAGGCAATCGCAGGCCTGAAAAGTCACACGCCACTCTTTCCCATAATCCTGACCAATCGGACCTCTGAACTGCTCTACGGGTATGCGGGTTGATTCAACGAACGGACTCCCGGACGTTCCAATCGGGAACGTGCTGAGGAGCTTCCACTCGCCTCGGTCGCTCCGCGCCCTCGGCACGCGCGCAAGAAAAGTGCGTAATCATCATCTTATTCCAACGAGCTGTGCCAGTTCCTTCCTCGAGCTCGCGCCTAGGACCTGTGCGGCGCCTTCGGGAGAGACATCGTTGATGTAGATGCCCCCGCCGAGCTCGAGCCCGGACCAAGTGGGCCTCCTCGGATACACCTCTATGTGCCAGTGGATCTGCTTGGTCGTCTTCTTCTCCGAGGAACTGTGGAAGACCATGGTGAAGCTCGGAGTGTCGAGCGCCTTCGAGAGCCCACCAAGCGTTGACCTGAGTATCAATGCAAGGTCCATCATCTCCTTCTGCGACAGCTTCAGAAGGCTGGTCATGTGCCTCTTGGGATAGATCCAGAACTCAAAGGAGTGCGTGGAGACCCAAGGAGCGAATGCGATGAAGAAGTCTGTCGCTAGGATTTGGCGGGGTCCACCCGTCTCTGTCCCCACGACCTGGCACATCGGGCAGACGCCCAGGTCGTTCAAGGAGGTCTGAACAGTGTCGGCCTCCTCTTCTACGGCTGGTGGGACCCTAGGGGTAGTCACAATCTGTATGTTCGGGTGGACGGCAGTGGAACTCCCATCGCTTTCTGAGTTGGCGTAGACAAGGACATAGCTTACCCCCTTCTGAGAGTACAGCCATCTGACCTTGTCTTGCAGAGACGCCAGGATGTTCGTCCACTGTTCGATGTCGATCTTTGGAAAGGGCTGGTCGTGCCTGGGGGTGGCCACGAGGACGTAGTGATACCCTACGGCCGGCTCGCTGTAGTGCGGGGGCTCCCCGTATGAGGGAGGGGCGTTGGGAGTCACGACCGGAATCTTCGCTGGGAATATTCTAACGGACCAGTTCTTGATTGTGTCTCCCTCGGAGTCCGTCTGCTTTAGGAGCGTGTCGCCCCGCTTAACCAGCACCAGGTCAGCGGGGGGTGTCATCTCTTCGTTCCCTGGGCAGTAGTTGCACTTCTCTGCCTTCTGCGGCATGACTTGGCCTGGCTTGAGCCCTCTGTCGGGGAGGATTATGGAGAGCTTTTCAGTAAAGTAGTCCTTCCTGATTTCCACCATCGGCGCGGGCGAAGAATGTCCTCCCGATATTAGGGTTTGGAGGGGTCCAGACCCGAAAGGGTGATAATGCGACGTTCGGAAGATGGCTGCGCGCAGATGAAAATAGGATACGTCCTCCTCGACGGCTGTGCTGACAGGCCCAACCCGCAGCTGAACTTTACGACTCCGCTCGAGGCAGCGTACACGCCGAACTTGGACGAAGTCGCTCGCAGGTCCAAACTGGGCAGGGTCGTGACCGTAGGGCGGGGGGTGGCCCCCGAGTCCGACATCGCGGTCTTCAACATGCTCGGTTATTCATTCGACAAGGGATATCCCGGGAGGGGCGTAATCGAAGCTGTCGGGTCGGGTCTCGAAGTCCGTCCGGGAGACCTCGCTCTCCGGGCAAACTTGGCTTCAGCGAAGGGGAGGCGGATTATCGACCGGAGAGCGGGCAGGAACCTCACTCAGCAAGAGGCAGTAAGGATGGCCGAGGGCCTGAATGGCATCAGGTTGAAGGGAGCCGAGCTGGAGTTCCGTGCCACGATATCGTACAGGGGTGTCTTGGTCATCAAGGCGGATCAGCCCCTGTCGGCGGAGATCACAAACACGGACCCCGCGTATGCAAGGCTAAAGGGATTCGGTACAGCAAGGCCCACAGCCCGAGGTGAGAGCATCCTTGTTGCAAAGCCGGAGTCAAAGACTACGGCGGCGAGGCGAGCGGCGGACCTCGTGAACGAGTTCACCGCCAAGAGCGCAAAGGTCCTGTCCGAGAGCGCAGTCAATACGGAGCGCGTGCGGGACGGGAAGCTCCCGGCCAACTGCGTGCTCCTGCGCGACGCAGGGGACCACGTCCCTGACGTCGAATCCTTCGAAGAGAGGTACAGAATGAAGGGTACGGCCCTCGTCGAGATGCCAGCCGAGGTCGGCATCGCGAAGATCTTGCGGATGAAGATGGTAACGGTCAGGGAGAGGAACGACATGAAAGAGAAGGCGGATCTCTTCAGGCAGGAGCTCCGGGAGGGGACGGCGGTCTATGTCCACATCAAGGGGCCGGACGAGTTCGGGCACGACGGTGATGCCGTTGGCAAGAAGAAGGTGATAGAAACGATTGACAGGGATTTCTTCTCTGCCGTGGCCGACCGGGTCGGAGACGTGAAAGTCGGAGTGTCCTGCGACCATTCTACCCCGTGCACCATCAAGATGCACGCAAGCGACCCCGTTCCCCTTATTATCAGCACTGGCTCCAAGGGCGACGGAATGCGCTTCACTGAGAAGAGCGCTAGAAGAGGCTCGCTCGGGACGATCAGAGGGAGAGACGTTCTTCGTCTAATAGCGAAGAACCCAGCCGGAAACCGGGCCTTCTAACACGCCGCATCGCGTTAAGTGGGTCCTAGCGCTGTCTCAGGTCGACGTACATGCGGATTTCATCCAGGAGCCGCCCATTCCGTAGCATCTTGCCCGGCACCACGCCGACTCTCTTGAATCCGAGTTTCTCATAGACGTGAATCGCGACCTCGTTGATTGCGAAGACCTGGAGCTCCACCAGCCAGACCCCGCTTCGGAGTGCCAGTTCCAGCGCCGTCTTGACCATCATCTGGCCGATCCCCATCCCACGGTATCCATCTAAGATCACGATGCCAAGGAGTCCCGTGTGTCTTTCGTCTGACTGTCTCCGTCTAGAGACGTCACAATGGCCAACGATCTTCCCGCTTACGACCGCAGCGACGCTGACCTCCTCATTCTTCTTGATTCCGTGCAGGATCCCTTCGAGGAACTTCCTTTCGTCTGACTTCCTGAGTCTCCTGTCAAGAGATGTTATCCCCAGCTCGCGGTTCGATCTCCTCTCTTTGACGATGGTGTTCGCGAACTTCAAGAGTCCGTCCAGATCAGTGCCCTGGAGTGCCCGGAGGACCACCTGTGTTCCCTCCTTCGCGGCGAACGTGGCATGGATTTGTCCAGGCTTCAACGAGCAAGGCGCTCCCCCAGCCTTCCTTGAAGGTTTCCACTCTTGCGGGCCTTGGCTCTAACTGTCAGTGTCCCTGCCGGAGAACCCGGTCGCTGTTAGCCATGCGCGCGGGATAGGTCGGGAACGCGCGTCGCAATGCTGCTCGTTGTTAGGTACCCCTAGACCTGCCTTACCGAAGAGAGGTTTGGAGGACAAAGAAAGCCCACGTGCTTCAGCGGTGGGATGGATTTGTCCTCCAAGCGGATGCTCAAATATATGCGGTCTTGGTATCTAAGACATGCCACACGGATACATCGCCTCGGAGACTTCTGTTCATTTCATGAACTATCACTTCGTGTGGTGTCCCAAATACGGGAAACCAGTCATTGTGGGAGAGGTTGAGATGCGATTGAAGCAACTCATCCATGAGAAGGCCAAACAACTCGGTTGCGAGGTAATCAGTCTTGAGACCATGCCTGACCATGTGCATCTGTTCGTCAGGGCGAACCCGACTCTGGCACCGAACAGGATAGTCGGCGAGTTGAAGGGCTTCACATCCAGAATCTTGCGGCAGGAGTTCAAGCACCTGACCACTTCCCTGCCGACTCTCTGGACGAGGAGCTATTTCGTGTCCACGCACGGGCATGTATCTTCCGACACAATCAAGAAGTACATCGCGGAGCAAGAGGCTTGATTCTCACATTCAAGGTCAGACACGGGAAAGACCTGTCGTCGGGGCTTCAGAAGGCCAGACAGATTGCGGAGTTTGCGCTGGAGACCAAGACGCTCTCTTCGAAGGATGTGAAACAGTTCGGGCTGAAGAGCGCCATCGCCAACCAGATTCTTAGGGAGTATTCAAGGAACAAGAAACTGAAGCGGATTGGAAGCGTGAACCTGATTGCCCCTAATCAGAGCATCAAGGTCGAGGGGGATGAATTGGAGATAGCTTGTCTGAAGCTATCCCTTCCGATAACATTCAGGAGAGACTTCACGAAGGTCAATCAGGTCGAATTGAATGGGGAGTTCGCTTTCGTCTCCATAACGGTTCCCGACCCGCCGATGAAAGGAGTTTCCAACTGGATTGGAGTGGACAGGAACGCCACGGGCCATGTCGCGGTAGTCTCAGACCCAAAGTCGGGCAAGGTCTTCAAACTGGGGAAGAGCGCACAGCACATCCACGAGAAATATCGCGCCATGAGGAAGGGGCTTCAGGCGGCTGGCAGACTCAGGAAAGTCAAGGCCATAAGGAACAGAGAGTCCAGAATCGTGAAGGACATCAACCACAAAATCTCAAGGGAGATTGTGGACATCGCGGAACGGACCGACTCTGGAATCAAGTTGGAGAGGCTTGCTGGAATCAGAATGAACACGAGGCACGGCAGGAACTTCAATGGGACGCTCCATTCGTGGTCGTTCTACCAACTTCAAGGCTTTCTCCAGTACAAGGCCAGAATGAGGGGCATTCCGATTGTCTACGTCGAGCCGAGAAACACGTCGAAAGAATGCTCTCGGTGCGGAAGCGTAGGGACAAGAACAGGAAAGGACTTCGTGTGCCAGTGCGGCCACGTTGACCATGCAGACGCGAACGCGGGGTTCAACATCGCGTTGCGACCGAGCATAGGTCA
>Ga0208563_1001672_pt1 | contig 14436 bp, 16 predicted proteins | sample June2015DPH_17_1_2_FD_184717 | JGI IMG/M metagenome (GOLD analysis project Ga0208563, IMG submission 184717) | Peatland microbial communities from SPRUCE experiment site at the Marcell Experimental Forest, Minnesota, USA - June2015DPH_17_150... | ecosystem: Environmental > Terrestrial > Soil >... | reverse complement strand
GGTGTGCCAACGGCTGAGAAAAAGCAGCGGATAACCGAGTACCTCAAAGCCCTCCAGCTTGAAGGACGCGAAGGCGATATGATAAATAGTTACTCGGATGGCATGAAAAAGAAAATCACTTTAATTTCAGCCTTTCTGCACAAACCAAAGCTCTTGATTCTCGACGAGCCCCTCAACGCTTTAGACCCCAGAAGCGCAAGGATAGTTAAAGAGTTTCTTTACGAGCTTAAAATGCAAGGTGTAACCACGATAATGTCAACGCATGTTCTTGAAATTGCGCAGGCATTATGCGACCGAATAGGCATCATGTACCAAGGACAATTATTAGCACTTGGCAACATGGATGAGTTAAGACAAAAAGCCAGTTTACCACGCTCAGGACTAGAGGATATCTTCTTGAGGTTAACTGGAACTGAAGATTTGAGAGCTGTTGTTGAGGAACTCATGAAATGAATTGGAAGAACGTCCTCTTCCTCATGCAGGTTGAACGCAAATCTGGCAGGCTGCTCAGAGGAATAAAAGCCACGAAATATAGGGAAAACGCTTTCCTTGCTTATTGGCCATACTGGGTAGCAGCAATAATCGGTGTACTGGGCGGTTTACTGGCTAACTATATTACTTCTATTGTTTATTCAACCGCAGCAATTCCTAGTCTACCGTCATTAAGTAATGAAACACTCAGCGTTTTCGTTGTATTGCCAACGATTGTTTTAGTTATCAGTTTAGTATTCACCTTGCTGCAGCAAATCCAGCTCAGCGGTATCAAGGCAACAGCCCAGGTTATGTATTGGCTGCCGGTAACATGGCAAGAACATACTATGGCGTCCATCTTTGCTAACTTACTCGGGTTACCGATTGGGATTGTTCTAGGCTTTACTTCCGGAATAATCGTTTTTTCAATTTTCAACGGTTTAATTCTTCAGGCACTATTAACTGCACTAGCTTTGTGTGCAGCGGCTTTCATGGCTAGTTCCATAACGGAAATCCTAAGAGTGCTGCAGGTGCGTTTTATTGGTGCAGTTTACAAGTCAAGCGGCAGAGCAGCGATATGGGTCAGATTCATCGGTTCATTGCTGTTTTTCATCATTTTTTACATCTTATATTTCTATATAACTTCAGGATTTACATCATTCCTTCAGAATCTAACGCAAGCTCAGAGCGCTCTTTGGTACATACCTTTCATATGGCTAGCCCTAATCCTCTCGTATATCATCAAAGGGTTGTTTTTGCAAGGCATCCTATTCGTAGGCCTATCAGCATTATTCATTGCAGGCTTGTATTATCTTGCTGTCTTGTTAAACAAGCGGTTTGGGCTTTATGAACCGCCAGCAATAACGATTCAAAAAAGCGGTATCTACACACCGAAAACTGGGCTTCTTGGCAAGCTTGGTTTCTCCAATGTCGAAGCAGCAATAATCCGAAAAGATTTGAGAGGCTTCACTAGACGTCGAGAGGTAATAGGTATTTTTATCGCACCCATTGTTATGATTATAATACCGCTCATGCAATCAATAGGTGTAACAAGTGGATCGGCAGCAAGCCAGGCTAACCCAATTTTTACAGGGATAATTTTTCTGTTGCCTGCCGGGTTTATGGCTATGCTGTTAGGAGAGGTTTTGATAGGCGAAGAAGGACAAGCGGTATGGAGAATTTACGCTTCGCCAATTTCACCCAAGAACTTAGTTAAAAGCAAATATTTCTTTGTAACACTCTTTTCAACAATTATTCTACTGATAAGTGGAACAATAGGGACCATATTTTACCATCCATCCGCACAGGATGTAATTGTAGCTTTCCTTGAAACTTTCTTCGTAGTTTTGGCTGTAGGCTCAATTTCACTTGCAATCGGCTTTAGAGGAGCTGACTTCTCCGAAACGCGTAGAGCAAGAATGATCCGTCAAGAATGGTCTTTGATAGGTGTAATTGTCTGCGCGGTTGCTGGCGCAGCGGTATTGGCGCCTTTGGTCCCGTATGTGATAGCTTCGTTTGCTTCATCTTTTATTCCTGGTTTATCAGCTAGTTCGTTTAACCTTGCCATTTCCGTTATCATCAGTGGAGTCATTTCTTTAGTCATCACCGCAGTTTTCTATCGGATAAATATTGGCCTAGCACAGGACCTGTTAAGAAAAGCTGAGGTTTAAAGAGAAAGAGCTTGAGCGATTCAGCATTGCCTATTTTTACGGCAATTAACAGTCAAATTTAAAAGCATATAGCGAGACAACGTTAACTCGGCTAAGTGATGGCTATGGGTAATGAGGGGAAGGGAACGATATTTAGGCGAAAAGACAATAGATACCTGCTTTATCTGCCTGTTCGCGTGGTGGATGACAGCATGTTTCCATTAAAGTGTAATAGTTCGATGCCTGTTAAGGTGAGTTTTAACCCTAATGATGGCAAGTTGATTGTGGAGAAGTGGAAAGAGGAAAAACCCTAAAATTTCCCCTTCGGCAACTATTTATCTAACAGATTAAACATTGTTTTTTAGTGGCGTTATATGGAACAATTATCAATAAAGAGCCCAGCATTTGAACACGGCAAGCTAATTCCTAAAAAATACAGTTGCGACGGGCAAGACATCAATCCGCCTTTAACTATCGAAGGCATACCTAAAGAAGCGAAAACGCTTGTTTTAGCAGTTGATGATCCTGATGCCCCAAGCGGCACGTTTGACCACTGGATTGTCTGGAATATTCCAGCCTCAGCCAGCAAGATAGGTGAAAACACGGTTCCAGGAACCGAGGGAATGAACAGCGCAAGAGAGCAAGGTTATATGGGTCCTTGTCCACCTTCGGGTACGCACAGATACTTCTTTAAGGTTTACGCTTTGGACACAGAGCTTAATTTAGGCGCCAATTCGAGAAAGAAAGATGTTGAAAAAGCCATACAAGGCCACATTTTAGCTAAAGGCGAATTGGTAGGGTTGTATCGCAGGTAAACTTGCGGGAAAAGTTTGATGCACATTGATTTGCGACGTTCAGGCGCGCAGATTTATTTTTTTGTTTCGATTAATTAGCTTTTAAAAACCGTATAATAATTATAAGAAAGTCTAAGAAAAATTCTAAGAATTACAGATTTCTCGGTTACATTAGCCATTTATAACGCACGCTAAAAATCCCTTTCTTTTTATGCTTTTCCTTGTCATTCAATGTCAGCTTACGCAAGTTATTTAAATGCATCACAGAATAAACGTTATGACGGGAATTTGACATGAGCAATCGAGTGGTTCAGGGCAAGCCTACTGGAGTAAACAGAATGTGTCCTCAATGTGGCAGATTTTTGAGCGAGGGAATCAAATTCTGCCCATACTGTGGCAAGAAGTTAGGTTGAGAAGGGCATTCAAAGCATCAACTTATGCTATGATTCTACAGGTAGAGGGTTAGCCAACCGTGAGAACTAAATTTTTCTAAGAAAAAAAATAAAAGATGGAAGAATTTAGGTTAGGTCAATTTGTGCTATTTGTGTCATGTCTGTTAAGCTGTTAAGTTTCACTTCCGCGTTTGATATTGTATAGAGTGTGTTGCCAATGTAGAGCGACCTTGTTATGTAGTTGTTTTGGCTGTTCCAGTAAGTTGAACTGTCATTCAGAGATGTCTCGTTTAGGTGTGTCACGGTGCCCTTCAGCGTAAACCCGCCGTTTAAGTTGAGGCTGAAGACGTATGCTCCTTGCCAATAACCATAACTGCTGATGATGCTTGGGCTGACTCCTGGCACTGACGGTGGAAGTGTCTGGGAACTCTGGAGGTATATTTCTCCGTAGTTGGTTATTGAAACAGGAATTACTAGTAGCTGCTTTTGCAGGTCAAAGAGGAAAGCTTTTGGGTCATTAAGGGCAGTGGAACTGGTATAGTTGCCTTCAACAGTGTAGTTTGCTATTTCCGTTGGGTTGTTTATGTCTGTTACGTCGAAGAGCGAGAGCTTGAGCGTTTCGTTCTCCATTCCTAAACCGATAACGTGGTTTGCATCATAAGGATGGAGGTAGCTTGAGTAGCCTGGGATTTTCAGTTGACCAGCAACTGTGGGCGCTTCTGGATTGCTTAGGTCAATTACGAAGAACGGGTCAGTTTGCTTGAATGTTACAAGATAACATTTATCATTCATGAAACGGGCAGCGTATATGCTTTCTCCCTGCGCCAAGTTTTCAAGTTTGCCGACAACAGTCAAATTCATGTCTAGCACGTAGATGTTGTTTTGTTGCGCCTGATTAATCCATGAACCGGTTGAGGTAGTGGTTGCCACTCTGAAGTTGCTGTTGTACTCATCCATAGAATACTGGTTGAGTACATAGCCTGACACTGCTCCTTTAGCTTGAAAAGCTAAAGCCTGCCCGTTAATGCTTATCCGGTAGATTTCTGTATCTTGGCCGGTTTGGCTTGGGTAGGTTATGTACATGTTGTTTTGTGAAACGTACATGTCGCTTGTGCTGCCCATCATTATAGTCATGCTAGAGGGTGCTTGAGAATCATCCATTACGTTTAACCCAGCAAACGTGGTGTAAGTGAAGTAGCTGTCCTGCACGTCAGTATAGTAAATATCAGTCGGCATAATGGTTGAGTTTACCGCGTTATTGTAGACTTCAGGCAATACAACTGAATCGTTGTTCGCGTATGCGGGTTGGCTAACAACTGTGTAAACGTAGTTGCCAATCATTCTGGAATTAAAGTAGCTACCGCTGAGAGTATAGTTTCTGGTGAGTACAGGGTTAGCTTTGTTTGATACGTCATAGACGTTGATAAAAGTGTAAACATCGGCTTGATAGGGCACGAGCATTGGCGTTGCAACATTCGAACCTATGATGTTCCCAGAGCCATAATTGTAAGTTTGGTATTCACTTGCTAAAACTACAAGTTTGCTGCCATCTTGGCTTAGATACAGGCCTGCTGGTTCAGTGTTGTTGCTAAGAGTTATTTTTGATATGACTCGTGGGTCTTGTGGGTCTGCTCTTATTATGTAAACGGCATTGTTTGTTTCAGGATAATAAGCAGTGAAATAGTAGCCTGTGTTTTGAGTTGTTGATACAGTGTAAATGTATTGGCCGTCTGTCTTCACAGTGTCTGCTTCATCCACTCCAGCGACTTGAATATTCGTTGTTGAATATGTTGAATAGGTATTTCCTGCGGAGTTTGTTCCTGCTGTACTCAGAGACGGACTTGCTTCATAAGGTGCTGGAACGGAAGCGACCCCACCAAAAAACTGGGAGTCCAAAGGTCCACCGCCATAAGAGGAACCCCCTTGCGTGTTAGTATTTAGGTAGTTTCTGAGGTCTTCGAGTGACGTGAAGGTTTTCATGGGTGAAACATTTAACAGTGGGGTAAGCGCGGTTGGAGAACTAATAGTGTAGATGGTAGCGACCAGCACTATTGCTAAGAGTATTGCGATTGCTCCATAAACTCGCGTTTTTTTTCTTACTTCTTTCTGGACCATACTTTTTTTCTCCATTAGAGCTTATTATCATGTTGTTATTTTATGCTAAGCTTGCGAACAAGCTGTTCTAACAGTTAGAATGGGCGCATATTCCATATTCGGTATGCCTCATACCAGAATATTGTGCAAACGATTGCTCCAAACGAGATTATGAATAGGTTATCGCGAGTAAAACCATCAAACAAGACTATCAGATACGCAATATAAAATACGGTGGAGAATAATGCGTAGAAGAAGTATCTCGGAAAAAGCAACTTGCCAAGCTTCACGAAATGGCGAACCACACCAATCTTCACTTCACTAACCAACGAGTAGTGACCGCCAATTTCCTGTTTTTGCACTAAGCCTAACTCGCGCAACTGCTCAAGATGATGAAAAGCAATGCTGGGACTGCTAAAATGCAGGGCACGCTGAACCTCACGGACTCCTACGGGACGACCGTTTTTGAGAAGATACCAGTAGACTTTCCACGCTTTGCCTCGCAACGCGTACTCAAGCTCAGTTTCATCGTTCCCATTCAACCAGTTGAACTCCTCAAGGAACATAAAACATTGCAGGGAACATATAAGTCCAATTGTTAGAAACTACGTTCTAATAAGTAGAACACGAAAGCAGGATAAGCAGTAGTAATACAAATTGGAATCCATTGCCGATTGAGATGTTATCAATAGTGTTCATGTGAAATTACGTTGCATAACTAATTTTTTATAAACAAAAACACTTCGATGACCTAATTTTCCAAAAAAAGAGAGGAGGCTTATTTGAAAAGATTTTCTTTTATCCATGCTGTAAGTGGTTCAAAAACCACATGTTTTGACACATCAACCACATATATCGATACTAATGGTCTTTCTGCTATTTTCAGTTCACTTACAAAGGTAGTCATGGGAGCACATTCGATATGGTCAAAGACCACATGTCCACTTAGCATCTCTTTAGACAAAGCTTCTGACGGAATATGGTTGAAGAATCGAAAGAGTACACCATTTGCCCAATTCAATCTACCCTGACCAGGAATACCTGGAGGGTTTGCCATTCCAATAGCATTAACGAATTCTTCAGCGCTTTTGTACACAAGATGACTCTGGAATGTCACTTTCTTATACGGTTCAAACGCGATTTCCATTATTGTTCACCTATCAGGTTTGATTGAATGCCTAACATTTGTAGCGATGGCGCCAAATTTGTTGCTGCTAATGCGTTGAGCTGACACATTAATCCTTGCCCATAAAGACCATCAATAATCAGTCGATTTCGGATTTCGCCTGGCAGCATCTGAGAAGCTTTTCCCACTGCATTCCAGTCAAGCATATGATACCATTCAGCCTTCTTGGCTCTAAAAAACAAATAATCTCCTGCTTTTGCGCCTATTTTTTCATATACTTCTTTAGGTATGGTTGCCCGCAATACGAAGTATTTTTTGTTTTTTCGGGTTCTTGCCTTTTGGACTTTGGCGACAAAGGGGATAGCAGTAGGGTCTGATGGTATCGCTGCCACCATTCTCGTAACAGTTGTGCAGGATTCCAGGGCTACTAATGTCATGTTATCACCTAATGTCATTTTATCACCTTTTTTTCCATTATTACAATTTGTAGTATCTAATTAAAGATAACTAATATATATGTGTATACATAATGGGTTGAGTATGACCACACTCTCCCCTATGGAGCAAGCTGTACTTAGGGCATTAATGTACGCATGTGATTTTTCGTTGGGCGCACATGTCCCAAGGCAAGCGGTTGCCATAAAGCTTCAACCAAATTTAAGGGGTGAGGTAAAAAAATACTTAAAAAAACTTCGAGCAAAGGGATATTGCAATGAACATCCAACAAGAGGAGACACAACATGGCAATTAACTCAATTGGGATTGTCCGAAGCCAAAAAGATGTTGTGACTTATCTCCGTTGTTTTGACTTTTTGTTGGTTTGGCATAAACCGCTATTCTGTTTTAAATATAAATTATCGTTCTCTTCATTGATTTTTAGCGTTAACCAACCCATGTCTACTCATACAATCTAATTGAAGTGCTTACTGAATTTAAGATTTTAGAAAAAACGCTCACAAAACAAGGAAGCAATAAACACGCTAAGATAAATTCCCAGTCATAATAGCTAATTTTGTCCAAAATTCTTTTGACCATTTTAGTTCCTTTTACATATTAATAACATGTTGTTTCACTGCTATATGAAAAATAGCATCGCAAAAAGGCTCTTCACCTTTGCAGTAGTATTTGCATCGTTCATTGCATGTGTTGAAGTTATCGATTATCTCTTTTTCCGTTATTAACAAAGCTTTATCGCTCCAAATATTCCAGTATTTGTGTCTTAGCATTAACCGACAAGTCAATAGGAGGGTCAGAGAAGCTAAAACAAACATGAAAATGCCCAACGTTATGTCGCCAGAAAAAATATTCCAGCCACCAACTAACACTAATAGCGTACCGCCAATTGATAATATATAGTCAGAATGATTTTGAGCGCTTGTATTGTATTGAGTATATAAGTCTCTCTTTGTTCCAACTATATCTTTGCCTGTGAAATAATTATCGGGAATTTTTAAAGGTTCTTTCGAATCGACCAATGCTTTACCCTGTCCCTGACTCCTTAAGCAATCTATTGATTTTTTAAGTATTTTAGATTTATTCCGTGATGGTCGAAAAAGCCATGACCCAATAAGGATAGACACTAAACTCTGAAATTTTTAAGAAAAAAAGTAGAGGCTAAGAGAAGAAGCGCCGCTTTGCCTTTAAGTTTTTGACTTATTACTCGCTGCGCCAGTCGCCATTCCAGGAGGCAGATCAGGGAAGTTCGCGTTGACTCTTTGTTCTGCGACGGTTGCTGCTTCAGCAAGGATTTTTTCCGCGTCCTCGTTTACAGAGTTGAAGTTCAGTGACATTCCACTGCTTGTTCCTGCATCAAACATTAAGCCGCTCAGCATGTTGCCGATGTCGCCTAGTTCGCCTTCTGCCTCAGGCAAAACACCGCATAATCCAACACTAACACTGCGCAATACTCCAATGCATGGTCCCAATGTGACAACGACGTCTCCTAGCTCTGATACTGTCTTTATGCGTAGCGATACTTGGTCGAGTGCAAGTCTTGCGTTCATGATTATTTTTGTCATTTTGCGAATCTCAGCTAGTTCGGTAGCGTAAATGTTAGCGTGCGCTGAATCATGTTGCGTATAAGCATCAACTAATTTAGCAAACAATGTCCTGTCTTTCTGTGTAAAGCGTTCATTAGCTTGGTCAAGCTTGTTGATTTGCAAGTCCAATTTTCTAACGGCGAAGTCTAAGCGTGGTTTTAATGGTGCTGGTGGCTGGATTGTTTCGCGTATTGTGTTAACGAGTGATTCTTCTTCTCTTTTAGGTTCCCATTTTTTAGCGAAATTTTCAGACATGATTAACATCCTCTTAAACTGAGATGCAGTATAATGGAGATTTAATTGTTGCTAACATGCAGATATATACGTGAAAAATAAGTTGCAATTTTTTATTTGAATGTGCCAAAAATGTACCCTAACAAACCTATGATGAACCACAAAAGAACCATGTTTTTGATTCGCCGAGAATTCTCACGCGAATAATCCCTCAGCAAAAGCACTGAAGAACCTACAAGACCAAAATCAGTCACCAAAACAAACGGAACAAACCAGATGCCCACCAAACCCAAAAGCCACGTAACAGGCGTCAACGCCACCGCAGAAACATAAAACAGCACAGCAGCAACCGCTGCATTTCTTTCCCCAAACCGCACTGCCAGCGTCTTCACGCCCTCGGCGCTATCGCCTTTCACATCCACAATGCCCTTCGTGATTTCCCTGCCTGTGTTGGACAGAAAAGCCATAGATGCAAACAACACCACATTCAACCTAACCAACCAACAGCGACTAAGCTGCCATAAATGAAGGGAATAGCCACGCAGGCGCTGACCAAAAAGTTTCCAGGCAACCCACTTCGCTTACCCGCCAGTCAAATACGTCCCAGTTATAACAAGAGAAGCCGCCGCCACGGCAAAGCACAGGATGCTTACCCGATATGCAAAAACGAAACCCACAGCCGAAAGCACAACAACAAACGCCAAAGCTTCACGGGTTTTCACCAAGCCGCTTGGAATGGGACGAGAGGGCTCATTGATGGCGTCAATGGCACGGTCATAATAGTCATTGATAACCATGGCTGCAGCGCAAAACGTGAAGCCAGTCAGGAAACCGAACAAAATGCTCAGCCAGTTAAGGCTGCCAAATTGGGGGCTAGCAAGAACCGCGCCTACAAGCACGGCGAAACCCATCATTAAGCAGTTGACTGGTCGCATTAACCGGGATGAAGCCGCCAAGTTTATTCATACTGCTCTAACCATTTTTGACTGTTAAGTCTCGTTAACATACGTATAAAAGCTTATACTCATTGTTCTGAGTTTATACGGTATACTCGCATTTTAAGTGTAGTTCTCATTGCTAAAATGCGCCTACCCTACCTACTTTTTAGACCTATTTTCACTAGCAAAAAAGTACCCTACCTCAATTTTGATAGACAAATTCACAAACAAAATTGACCTACCTTCTTCCAGCTGCCGCTGAAAACTCGCATGCCGCAAGAATCAACCAGAACATCATTCTTACCATCTAAGTGGGGGAAAAGTAGCTATTTTTAACGCATAATGGGTTATGAGAAACATTAAAAGGATTAGCAGACAACCTATCCTTATACCAATAGATTGCTGGTGAAATGGTTGAGCGCCAATTACGCACCCCTAGTCGGAGACAATTATGCTCCTGAAAAAATAAGAGTAATCATTCCAGTAGGCGGAAAAGCAACACGCCTCTTGCCGCTTACGGCTGAAACAAGCAAAGCCTGCTTACGCTTTTTGAACAGGCCGCTTGTGGAGTTTTCTCTTTTGTCGTTGGCAAGCCAAGGCATACGCAACTTTATCTTCGGAGTGAAAGGCTACACCAACTATCGAGACCTGTATGATTACTTTGAGTCAGGCTACGGATTCTCAGCACGCTACAACATCAAACCACGCATCCACATAAAATATCAGCCTAACGTTGAGGATTTGGGAAGCGCTGATTCAGCAAGAATAAACATGGAGTACTATGAACTTAACAACCCAGTTTTTGCGGTTCAAGGCGACAACATTTTTGCCATCAAAGTGAAGAGCTTAATTGATTATCACAAGGAAAAAGGCGCAGCCTTAACCATCGTGTTACGGGAAGTTGAGAACGTTGAAGGCTTAGGCATAGCTGACATCGACAAGAACGGTCGCATACAACGATTTGTTGAGAAGCCTTTGCCTAAAGATGCACCCAGTAACCTTGCGAACACAGGTTTGTACGTGATATCACCTGAAGTGAAAAAGATTTTCAAGGAAAAAGGCATTCATCAAATCATTAAAGAAAGAAACAGGTTAGATTTCGGTTACGACTTCATTCCCTATGTGATTCAGACTGGACGCCCAGTGTATGGTTACACCTTGAAAGGCAACTGGTTTGACGTGGGCACGCCTAAAAATTACTTAGGAGCCATGAAAAACCTGCTGCACGGCGACTTCTCAACCCTCAACGATTTCGGCGGAAGGTTAAATGAATCAAGCCTAATTTGGGTTCAAGGCGAAAGCAACGATTCAGAAAAACGCCGTCTAGAAATCATCCAGAAAATAAAGCAAAAGAAAATCACTATTGAAGGTGCTGTTCTGATTGGTAGACATTGCCAAATAGAAGACGGCGTAAGAATCGTGGATTCATGCATTGACAATTTCACGAGAATAGGCAAAAATGCTGTTGTATCCAACTCTGCTGTAATGGACAGAGTGATAATCGGAGAAAACGCTGAAGTATACGACAGCATAATCGGCAGACATGTAGTTGTTAACTCAAGCCAGCGTAAACCAACAAAAATAACCGCCGTCTCAGTAATAGCAGATGACGTAAAACTAGAAGAAGGCTGCTCCCTTACAGCATCAAAGATTTATCCGCACCAGTACATCCGTGGAGAATTCCAAAACCAAACAATAATAGCAAACTAAGCACTACTATCGAACCTTTATTTTTTTTAATCGTTAGCAAAGAATTTTCATACGTTTTTAAGAATGTTGCAAACTTTTCCTAAATGAACTTTATTTCAAAGGTGATTATAGAATTACAATCTTAAAAGTAATCTTATTAAGTAACCTAAATATCATAATAAATGATGGTGAGCAAGTATGGGTGAACAAGTTAAGGTGCTCCAAAAAGGGAAGATTACTATTCCAGCAGATATAAGACAAAAATTAGGAATAGCCGAAGGCGACTACGTCATATTGCAAATAATAGACAACAAAGTGGTCATTTTGTCTCCAAATACTGTTCCAAATCCAACAGAACTACTTAGTGGTTTAGCTGAAAGAATAGAAATTAAAGAGACAGTGGAGCAAGAGCTAATAAAAGCATCTGCGGCAGAATTAAATAAGAAGCTATTGAGGGCTAAGTAAATGAGATTTGTTGATGCTAACGTCTTCATTTATGCTATTGTTAAATCCCCTCAAAAGGACTATGAAATTTCCAGAACAATACTGCAAAGGATCGAAAGCGGCGAAGCAGCGGCCACAAGCTTAGCTGTCATTCAAGAAGTAATCAACTGGTTACAATACAATGGTCGAAAAAGGGAAGTCGGAAGCTTCCTCTTAGCCATAAACTCATATTTATCAATGAGTAAGCTTTCTACAAATTGGGACAATTTTTTTCCTTCTCTTGAAGACATGTATGGGAAACAGATAGATTTCGTTGATTCATTAACTTTGCAAATAATGAAGCAGTACAAAATTAACGAAATATACTCAAATGATAAAGATTTCGACAGAATAGAGTGGGTCAAAAGAATCTGGCAATGAAATAATATACATAAGAAACGGTTCTAAATTTAAGCTTTAAACCACTTGAAAATCAAATACTTAATTTTATTTGAACCCAAATCTGGCACAGCAATAATAAACCGTTTACGCACCGTCGTAGCCAACCGCCCAGCCTTAACAATCTCAGTGGCTGACATGTCTGAGTCTGCCTTCTTAACGGAAACCGTGTAAGGGGCATGTTCAACGCCTGGACCGTACTTGTAAACGGCGAAATCGCAGCCAAATTTTATTCCGGGCGTAACAATTAAGCCGCTGTCCCGAAGGTCACGGTAAACAGCGTATTTTTCTTCAAACTCATCGTATAACTGTTTAGCTTTTTGTCTAAGCTTTTTGAGGCTAACCTTGCTTTCGCCTGAATTCTCGTAAATCACTATTTTTTTATTCTCGACAAGGTACAAGCCTTCCATCAAATCCAAAATTAACGGGACATCGAACTCTGGGATTTTTGGTTTAGGAATCCCAAGCGGTTTACCATAATATCCTGACTTGTATAATTGGGAGCCATCCGTTGAATCCCACACTACTAAGAAGTTTTCGATGAGTTCAACCTTTATTTTTGGCATTAAAGTCGCTCTTGCTACATGATGAAGGAAAGCATCCGTGCGGCGTCCGCTGCATCTTCAGCTTTGTCAGCGGAGTTTTCTAGCAATTGAAGAACATCTCTCAGAAGCATAAGCACGGGCACATCAAGTTTACCGCTGAGAACTTTTATGGTTAACGCACGGTACTGGTCGTCAACTATTCGTTCTGCGATTTCCACGTCTTTTGCGCGCTCCAGGGTTTTTTGTGAACCATAGTTTAGAACCATCATTGTTTCCCGTAGCTTAAGCACCGAGTCCAAAACAGCTAAAGAAAGTTTAAGCAGGTCTTTTTTGACGTCTGGCGAAATGCTCCAGTTGTGCTCCATTATTTCAACTAGGTAATAAGCGATGCCTTCAGAGAAATCAGCTATTTCGCTTGATAAATTTGTAAATCTTAAGAAGTCTTCGCGGGCAATCAGAATGGCACCTATCTCGGCTAGCTCTTGAGAAACCATACGTCTTGCCTTGATAACTTCTTCTTCGCCTGTTCTGATTTCGCTGAAGAGTTTCCTTGCGTTTTCTTTATCGCCGCTTGCAAAGTACTCAACAAGTTGAGGGATTTTTCTTGAGACATCTACAACCTTGCGTAAGTTATCTTGGCAAGCGTTTAGGGCTCTCCTTTTCACGCGCTCTTCTGTTTCTGATGGAAGTACCACTTGTTCCCCCGCCTATAACTATCCCTAATTTATCATGTTACTATCATGTGTACATTAAAAAAGATAGCTACTTAACTTTTGATAATGCTTCCTAACTGTTCAAAATTTAATTTTCCTTCAAAGTACTTATGCAATTGCTTCGGTAAGTCCTTGATTGCACAACGGACTTGCTGCCAAGAATCTCGGTCTCTTATGGTTACTGTGTCATCATTTAACGTGTCATAATCTATGGTTATTCCTAATTGTAAGCCTGCCTCATCAGCCCTTGCGTAGCGTCGACCGATGGAGCCTGTTTCGTCAAATTCAACCATGAAACCCTCGTTTGCCAGCAACCTTTGCACTTCCACCGCTTTGGTATCTAAGCCGTCTTTGCTCATCAAGGGATAAACGCCAACTTGCACAGGTGCAATGCTTCTGGGAAAACTCATGACAACTCGGTCGTCTTTAATGCCGTAAGCGTACTCTAATGCCACGTAAAAGAGCCTGTCAGAGCCAAAACTGGGTTCTACCACGTGCGGTATGAAGCGGGTGCCGCGGACAATAGTTTTTTGACGGCTAATGTCCACTTGCTCAGGTTTGACTCCATAGTTTTCAACCATAAAGTAACCTTGCTTTTGCATGGCATCAGCAACCTCTTGGGCAGGAACTTTAGCAAGCAGCGCAGCAACTTTTGAGGCTTCATTCTTGTATACTGGACCAAGCTTAGCCATAATGGGCTTCACGACAAGCTCTTCTTTTTCCACTGGATTAGCGTATTCTTTGTAAACGCTCATGTCAACACCGCTGGCTTTCATATGGCATGACAAATCGTAATCTGTGCGGTATGCATGCCCGGAGACTTCTATCCAGCCCCAACGGTCAACTAGGACCTCTTGGTCGAAGCTTTGG
>Ga0208563_1001664_pt1 | contig 14478 bp, 12 predicted proteins | sample June2015DPH_17_1_2_FD_184717 | JGI IMG/M metagenome (GOLD analysis project Ga0208563, IMG submission 184717) | Peatland microbial communities from SPRUCE experiment site at the Marcell Experimental Forest, Minnesota, USA - June2015DPH_17_150... | ecosystem: Environmental > Terrestrial > Soil >... | reverse complement strand
TGGCGCACGGTCGACCGGTCGTGCGAGCAGGTCGACCACGCGTTCCGTGCCGGGGGAGGCCCGGCCGTGACGCTCGTCATCTCCGACCACGGCCACGGCCCGATCCAGTCGGACTTCCTCACCAACCGGTGGCTCGCCGAGGAGAAGTTCCTGGTCTTCCGGGGCCGCGGGGACTTCGGCCGCCGCAAGCTCCTCGGCCGCCTCATGCTCCAGGGTCAGAAGAACCGACTGGCCCGACGCGCGATGCGCCCGCTGGTCGAGTTCGTCCGGGACGGCCGGCGAGCCCAGCTCGCGGAGTGGCTGGGCGGAGGGACCTCGTTCGAGCAGTTCTCGAAGCGGATCGACTGGGAGCGCACCGTCGCGTTTTCCTACCCGGTCCCCGAGGGGATCTACTTCAACCCGAACAACCCCCATCTCACCCCCGAGCGCCGCGACGCGATCCGCGCCCAGATCCGTAAGCGGCTCGAGGCGTACCCCGACGCGCACATCGAGGTGATGGACCCGCGGACGATCTACCGCGGCCGAAACCTCTCGCACGCTCCGGCGCTGCTCATCCGCGTCGACGGGATGAACACCGAGCCGCGGATGGACTTTGGGTACCCGGACGCGCTCATCCGGCAGCGCCCCGACTACTTCTGCGGGACGGGCACCCACCGGATGAACGGCATCCTGATCGCCGCCGGGGACGACATCCGACCCGATACGACGGTGAGCACGCTCGACCTCGTGGACGTCGCGCCGACCATCCTCGATGGGATGGGGTACGACGCGCCGACCGGGATGGGCGGCCACTCGTTCGGTCGGCGTCTGGGCCTCTCAGGGTAAGCAACGCCCTCCGCCGGAACCCTTTTCGCTATGAGCTCGCTCCGACCGCGGATGCCGGGGCGCACGGTGGACGTCGTGACCGTGGGTCCGCCCCCTCTTGACCCGTACGAACCATCGGCGAGCGCCTGGGCCCTCGCGGCCGCGCTCGCGGCCCGGGGGGACGATGTGCGCGTGCTCCACTTGCCTGGGTCGGGCACCGGCCCGGTCCCGCCCGGGGTCACCGCCATCCCCGTGGAGATCCCGTTGCGCCGGCCGGGAGGCCCTGTCGAGCCGGCGGAGTTCGCCAGTGCTGCGGGCCGTCGCCTAAGGAAGCCGCTCGACCTCGTGCTCCGCGACCCGCTCGGTCTCGGCTCGCTCGGCGCCCGGCGGCTGAGGCGAGGCCCGCCTCTGGTCGCAGGGTTCGCGCGGGCGCTCGAGCTGCAGGCCTTCGAAGGAGAGCGGCAGGGACTTTCGTCGACCGGGTTCGTCGACCGACTCGATACGTGGCGCGACCGTCGGTCGGTCCGTCGCCTCGAGCGGGCGGCCCTGGACGAGGCCGACCGTGTCTTCTACGACGCGAAGGAGGTGGCCAAGTCCCTGACCGAGGAGTACGGGGTCGTCGATGGAAAGCTCGTGGCGCTGCCTCCGGCCGTGCCTCTGCTACCTCCGCTCCCGACCCGGGAGTCCTCGCGCCACGACCTTCGGATCCCGCCGGACGTGCCGGTCGTGGTCGCGCCGGCGGCCTTCGAGGCCCCGGCGTCGAGCGGGGTCGACCGGGTCCTCGAAGCGTTCCGCCGGGTCCGTCCGTTCTTCCCGGGCGTCCGCCTCGTGCTGTGCGGTGCTCCCGCCCCATCGGACCCGGGGGTGATCGTGCTGCCGGCCCGTCGTGCGGACACGCTGGCGGACGCGCTCGCGAGCGCGGACGTGGCCGTCTTCGCTCGACGCGTTCCCGGTTTCGACCCGGGGGTGGTCCTCGCGGCCCGGGCCGCCGTCCCGCCGATCGTGCTGCCGAGCGCGCGCCTCGCTGTCGAGCCGGCGGGCGGTGTACACGTCGCGGCGAGCGACGACCCGGGAGACCTTGCCTCGGCGCTCGCGGAGCTGCTCGCCGACCCGGTGGTGCGGAAAGAGGTCGGCCAAGCCGCGACCCGGTTCGCGCAGGCGTTCCTTCCGGAGCGAGTCGCGGCCGCGCTCAGCGAAGCGGTCTCCCCGAAAGCAGGGTAACGGCGGGCCGACGGCCCGTCAGCGGTCGCGCTCGACCGGTTCGTCGAGACGCCACTCCGCGAACCCCCGCCCGCCCGAGGCCCTTCGGACCTCCCGCACCACGCCCGCCCATCGTACGTCGGGCGGGAGGTCCCCGGAATCGATGCGGTCGAGGACGGACCGGAATCGAACCCGAAGGTCAGAGAACGGGTCCTCCTCGCCGGGGCGGACCCACGGACCGGCCGCGCGAACGACCCGGACGGTGCCCTCGTGGGTGGCCCACACCCCGACCCGGGAGGCTCTCGTTCCGTCCGTGCGGGCCGCGAGCCGGGCCGCGGCCCTCTCGGACGGCAGGACGACCGCGACCCAGTCGCCCCACGCTCGTCGCTTGAGCGCCTGCACGAGCACCGCGCGGCTCCCGGAGACCTTCGCCTCGACGAGGCCGACCTCGTCCCCGCGACGTGCCACGAGGTCGAAGTAGTCGGTCGAGTCCGGGTTCGGGTAGACTCGGTAGCCCTGCTGCTTTAGGAACGTCGCGGCGGTAGCGACGACCTCTCTCTCCGAAATCCGGGGCGCACGCGTTGCCGGCGCGCGGCTCAAGGACCGCTCCTCAGGAACCAGCGGTCCAGGCGCGTCCGGGGTATCCCGAGCACGATCGGACGCCCGTGAGGGCAGGAGTAGGCCGCTTCGGGAAGCGCATGGAGCGTTGCGAGGACGCGGGAGAACTCCTCCGCGGTGACGACGTCACCCGCCCGCAGGGCGGCGTGGCAGGCCACGGTGGCGGCGCGCCGCTCCTCGAGCCCGTCGGGGAGCGTGGGGCGACCTCCGGTCGCCAGCTCGTCGAGGAGCTCCGCGACCGCCTCCGGCCGCGCCGAACGGCCCCGGTACGCCGGGACCGACCGGACGAGGAACGACTCGGGACCGAACGGTTCGATGTCGAAGCCAGCGACCCGGACCGTTTCGCCGTTGGCCTCGAAGGTGCTCCGCTCGGCGCCTGTCAGGCGGATGGTGACCGGAGCGACCAACGTCTGCCGCTGGAGGGTCCCGGCGTGCAACAGCTCCTCGTAGAGGACGCGTTCGCTCGCGGCGTGCTGGTCGATCAGGACGAGGCCCTCGTCGCTCTCGGCCACCCAGTAGAGGGTGTGCAGGCAGCCGAGCAGCGTCAATCGCGGATGCCCGGCCGCCGCGGGAAGCGGAGCGGGAGGCGGCATCGCCGTGCCCGGACCCTCGAGGGTGTGCTGGACGCCCGGATGCCCCGCCGAAGGGGTGGGAACGCCTCGGGACGGGGGTCGCGGCCCGCCGAGCGCCGGTCGAACGGCGGGTCGAACGGCCGCTCGCGCGGCGGGGAGGTCCGCCACCTGAGGGGCGGCCACGAGGGCCTCGCGAACGCGCAACCGCACGGCGTCGAGCAGGTCCGCCTCGCGCGCGAAGCGCACCTCGCGTTTCGTCGGATGGACGTTCACGTCCAGCCGGTCGGGGTCGATCTCGAAGTGGAGGACGCCGACCGGGAACCGGGTACGCGGCAGGTAGTCGCCGTAGGCGAGCCGTACGTTCTGGGCGATCGTGCGGGACGTGACCGCCCGCCCGTTGACCGCCACGAACAGTCCTCGGGACGAGGCGGCCGCCGCCCCGGGCCGGCCGAGGGCCCCGAAGAGACGGCCCCCGGGGATCTCCGCGGACAGCTCGAACGACGACGTGAGGAACCCCGGACCGAGGACCCGGGCCGCGGCGTCCTTCAGGTCGTGCGCGGGAGGATACGTACCGGCCTCGCGACCCTCGGACTCCACGCGAAGGCCCACCTGGGGCCGGGCGAGGTAGAGCCGCTCGACCGTCTGCAGGACCGCCACCTGCTCCGCGGGCGCGCCCTTGAGGAACTTCCGGCGGGCGGGTGTGTTGAAGAAGAGCTCCTCGACCTCCACGGTCGTTCCCGGGGCGCGCGGGGCGGAGAATCGACCGCTGAGGGTGCCCCCGACGACCGAGATCCCCTCCGCGACCTCACGGTCGGGAGGCCGGGATAGGAGACGGAAGCGGGACACGGAGGCGATGGCCGCGAGTGCTTCGCCTCGGAAGCCGAGGGTCCCGATCCGCTCGACCGGGCCCTCCGGCTCGAGCTTGCTCGTCGCGTGTCGCTCGACCGCGAGCTCGAGCTCCTCGGGCGGGATCCCCCACCCATCGTCGGCGACCTCCATACGGGCGAGCCCTCCGCCCAGGAGCCGGATCGTGATGCTCGACGCGCCGGCGTCCACGGCGTTCTCCACGAGCTCCTTCACGACGGACGCGGGACGTTCCACCACCTCGCCGGCAGCGATCCGCTCGACCGTTTCGCTCGAGAGCCGTCGGATCGGTCGGCGCGGTGTGGGAGGGAGCTGTGTCACGGTGGGTCCTCTTTCGGGGAGGACCCTACCGACGCCCGGTGCTTGAGCTCGCGCAACGTACGGACGGCCTCCTCGGGAGCGAGGCGGTCCGGGTCGAGCTGCCGCAGCTCCTCGACCACGGGGTGCTCGGGAACCCCCTCCGAGAGGAGCACCGCCTGAGTGTACCGAGGCCCACGACGGCGGGAGCCCTTCGAAGCCGTCGGCAGCATGCTTTCGGTCTCGAGACGGTGGAGAAGGCGTTCGGCCTCCTCGAGGACCCCCTCCGGGACCCCGGCGAGACGCGCGACGTGCACGCCGTAGCTGCGGTCGGTCGCGCCCGGGACGAGGCGGTGGAGGAAGACGATCCCGTCCGGACCCTCGCGAACCGCGAAGTGGGCGTTCTCGGCGGCCGAGAGCCCTCGAACGAGGTCGGTGAGCTGGTGGTAGTGGGTCGCGAGCAGACAGCGCGCCCGGGTCGTGTCGTGGAGGTGCCGCAGCGTGGCCCACGCGATCGCGAGCCCGTCGAAGGTGCTCGTTCCGCGACCGACCTCGTCGAGCAGCACGAGGGACCGAGCGTCGGCCGCCCGGAGGATCTCGGCGACCTCGCTCATCTCGACCATGAAGCTCGACTTTCCCCGACCGATCTCGTCCGTGAAGCCCATCCGGGTGAACAGCTGGGTGACGAGCCCCACCCGGGCGAACTTGGCCGGTACGAACGACCCGGCTTGCGCCAGCACGACCAAGAGGCCGACCTGGCGCATGTAGGTCGACTTCCCTGACATGTTCGGGCCGGTCAACACCAGCATCCGCCGCGCGTCCGGGTCGAGGTCGAGGTCGTTCGGGACGAACGATTCCCCGAGGAGCCGGTCGAGCACGGGATGCCGACCATCCCGGAAGACGAGGACCGAGGAATCGTCGACCGTAGGACGGACGTAGCCCCGGCTCTGGGCGAGGTGCCCGAACGTCGTGAGAGCGTCGAGCTCTCCCACAGCGCGGCTGACGCGGTGGACCGCCGGCACGTGTCGCTCGACCGAATCGAGCAGCTCCTCCCACCGGGCCGTCTCCGCGGTCTTGATCTCGTCCCGGGATTCCAGGATGCGTCGCTCGATCTCCTCGAGCCGGTCCGAGGTGAACCGCTCCGCCTGGGCGACCGTCTGCCGCCGGCGGAAGTGGGGCGGGACCCGGGCCAGGTGGGACTTGGTGACCTCGAAGTAGTAACCGAAGACCTGGTTGTAGCCGACCTTGAGCGTCTTGATGCCCGACACCTCCTGCTCGGCCCGCTCGAGCGCGGTCATCTCGGCGAGCGCCGAGAGCTCGGCCTCTCGCCACCGGTCCACCTCGGGCGCGTGGCCGTGCCGGAACAGTTCGCCCTCATCCTGGGTGGGCGCGGGGTTCTCGGCCAGCGCCCCGGCGAGGAGCGCGACCAGTCCGGCCGGGGGTGTAAGCTCTCCGGCGAGCAACGTCAGCCGGACCGAGGACCCACCCTCGTTCAGGCTGCCGCCGAGGGACTCTGCGACCTCGAGACCCGCTCTTAACGCGACGAGCTCGACCGGCCGAACCCGACGTCCGGCGACCCGGGCCGCGATGCGCGAAAGGTCCGGGATCGACTTGAGCCGCGTCCGCCACCCTTCGAGGGCGGCGCCGCGGTCGACCAGCGATTGCACGGCATCCTGGCGGAGCGCGATCGCCGACGCGTCGGCGAGCGGGTTCGTCAACCAAAACGCGAGCGTGCGCCGGCCCGGGGCGGTGACCGTTTCGTCCCACGTCCCAAGAAGGGTCACGCCCTTGGGGTCGTCCGGGTTCATCGGTCGATTGATCTCGAGGTGACGGAGCGTCTTCGCATCCAGGACGAGACGCCGTCCACCGCTGCCCCGCTCGACGAGGTCGAGGTGGGGGAGGAGGCGGGGCTGGGTCGCCCGCAGGAACGCCGCGAGCCGTCGGTCGGCCTCGAGGACCTCCTCGGCCAGGTCGGCTCCGCCGCGGAGGTTGCTCGGGAGCTCTCCCGCGACGGCGGGAGCCGGGGCGGCCTCGATCCGCGCGGACGGGAACTCCCGTCGCAACGCGTTGAGCAGAGGGGACGAGAGGGATTCCTCCCCGACGGCCCACAGGATCTCGCGGGGCTGGAATGCCGCGAGGGACGAGACGAGACCTTCGGGGCCGTGTCCGTCCGCCAACCCGTGGTACCACTCCCCCGTGGTGATGTCGACCGCCGCGTAGGCTCCGACCGTACGGGTCGGGGCCACGACGCTGACGAGGAAGCTGTGGTCGGACCCACCGAGGATGCGGTCCTCGACCGCCGTGCCCGGCGTGACCACCCGGGTGACCTCGCGCCGGACCAGCCCCTTCGCGAAGCGCGGGTCCTCTACTTGGTCGCAGATGGCCACCTTGTAGCCCTTGCGCACGAGCCGCCCGAGGTACGTCTCGACCGCGTGGTGGGGAACGCCCGCCATCGGGGTCCGGACCCCCTGGGCGTCCGCGGCACGCGCGGTCAACACCACATCGACCTCGCGCGACAGGAGCCGCGCGTCGTCCCCGTAGGTCTCGTAGAAGTCTCCCACCCGGAACAGCACGAGGTGGCCGGGGTAGCGGGCCTTCACGCCCTCGTACTGCTCGAGGAGGGGCGTGAGGGACGCGGCATCGGGCATCGGCCTCGCCGTCGAGCGAGGGGCCCCATATAATCTAACGTCGGGGGAGGGCGGACGCTGAGGGGGAGATTTGAACTCCCGTGGCGGAACCGCCACCAGCTTTCAAGGCTGGCGCCTTGCCGGGCTAGGCTACCTCAGCGCAACGGGCAGAGCGGAGCCGGGAGGAATAAACCCTCCCTTTCCCAGGGGGTCCGGGGCGGAGGAGTGCAGGTGCCGGGACGTTCGCGCGGAACCCGATGGGTCCCGCGTTTCGAACCCGGGTAGTCAGCTTGGAGGGCTGACATCCTACCACTAGATTACACCTGCACGGCCGCCGCCGGACCGGGGCCTCGACCGCCCTGCGCGGTTAATGCTTTTCCTTGGAACTGTGGGCCGCCGGAGCCGAAAGGTCGAGGAGCGCGACCCGCTCGAGGACGAGGCCTTCCCACCCGGACGCGGGGACCGCGCTCCGCTCCGCGGCCTCGATCCCGAGGCGTTCGAGCACCTTCTCGTCCACGGGTCTCGGGTACGCGCTCGGGTCCAACGTGAGCCCGAACCGCTCGAGGAGGACGACCGGGTCGTGTGGTCGCTCGGCGACCAGGGCGAACTGCTCGGTCGAATCGGAGACCCCGACCTTCGCGAGGGCGCGCGGAAGCTGGTCGTCGCCGGCGACGTAGAGCGCGAACTCGGCTCCCCGGTCCCGAAGGCGGGTCTCGCCCCGCGTGCGGGCGCGGCCGAGATGGGCCCAGGCCGAAAGGAGGTGACGCTCCCCCGCGATGGCGCTGGCATCGAAGAGGGCGACGAGCGCCGGCGACTCCTTGGCCAGTTCTCGGAGGGTACCGATGATGGACGGCGTCGTGGGACTACCGGCGCGGGCGCGGCGGGCGCCGACGGCGCGGACCGGACGCTCCTCGGGCGGTGGAAGCGGGGTCATCGAAGGGGTCACTCCCGCATGAACTTGAGGAACTCGTCGAGCGTCCGAGGCTGGAGCGTGTAGTTCTCCTCGCGCTCGCGGGCGATCGTGGACGTAGGGGTCGTGCCGTAGTCATGGCCCGGCAGCACGACGAGGGCGTCGTCGAGCGTGAGGAGCCGGTGGTGCAGGCTGTCGTAGAGCTCGGCCGGGTCGCCGCCCGGAAGGTCGGTCCGTCCACACTCCCCGACGAAGAGCGTGTCGCCGGTGGCGACGTTCCCCTCGAAGATGTAGAGGACGCTGTCCTTGGTGTGGCCCGGCGTGTGGACCACATGGAACCGGAGCCCCCCGACCGCCACGGCGTCCCCGTCGGAGACGGAGATGTCCTGGTGGATCGGCGCGACGCGGTGGGCGACGACCTTCGCCCCGGTGCGCTCCTTCACGTCCTGGTTGCCGGCGATGTGGTCTGGGTGGCTGTGGGTGTTCAGGATGTATCGGACCTTCACGCCCCTCGCATCGATCGCCTCGAGCACGGGGTCGATGCCGAACGAGGGGTCGATCACGACCCCCTCCCCACCGGGTTCCTCCGCCACGAGGTAGGTGAAGTTAAGATACGGCCCGATGCGGAACTGGTCGAGGAGCACGCCCCGGCGAGAAGGGGGGCGTATTTGAGGGTGGGGGAAGTCGTTACGGGCCACCCGGGTCGGGTGCCGTGGTCCGGCGACCCGTGACCGCGTCGAGGACCACCCGGCCCTGGGACCCCTCGGCGTACCAGTGGGGCACGTAGAGCAGCACGAACGGCCCGAGCCGAATGTCGTCGGCGGTGGGCGGGACCCGGCGGGTCTCGATCACGAGCGCTCCCTGGTGCTGCTCGGTGTGGTCGACGTGGACCGTGTGGTGCCGACGGATCGCGTCGAGCGCCAGCGGGACGACTTGGGATTCCTCGAGCTGGGGAGAGAGCCGCTGGTGCGGCTCGCCGACGTCCGCGATCAGCTCTCGGTCGCCGTCCTCCCAGATCTCGGCGCGTCGCGTGACCGCGTTGACCGCGACCAGGTTGCGGACCACCGCCCCATGGCCCCCATCGGGCGAGGCGGGGCGGACGCGGTAGGCCGCGACGAAGAACGGGACGAGCCGCAGGGTGGAGCGAGGGTCGTCCACGCCGGCGAGGGTTTCCGCCTCGGAGCGGTCGATCCGAGGGCGCACGGTGCGTTCGCTGTGGGGGGCGATCGCGAACGGGGGCTCGAGCGGGCCGGCCGGGTCCGCGTCCACGGGCGAGAGCTCCGCTCCCGCGGGCGGAAGCAACAGGATCTCCCCGAGCCCCGGGCCAAGGGTAGAGGGGTCCAGGAGTTCGATCCCCCGGTCCGCGGCGAGCGCCCGAGCGTTCTCGCCGGGCTCATCGTCGTAGACGATCGTGCGGTGGATGCTCTCCGAGGGAAACAACGACTCCACGTCCGCCGGGGACCGGGCCGTCGTGAGGACCACCACCGCCCGCCGGTCCCGGCTGCGGACCGCGATCAGCGTGTCGGGCCGGACCTCCACGTGGTAGCCTGCCGCCTCGAGGAGCTTCCCGAGGACGGAGCTAGATGGTCCGCTCCGAGTCATCGGGTCGAGAACGCGCGCCGGGTATTATGTGGCTTGTGTTCGTAGCGCGACGGGGGTGCGCTCGTTCCGAACGCTCCACCGGTTTCCCGATTCCTACGGAAAAAGAGCTAATGCCTTGAGCATTCCCTGGGGTGAGCGTGGGTCGGTACTGGATCGGATGCTCGGGATGGGCGTACGACGATTGGGTCGGCCCGTTCTATCCCAGGGGATCCGCACCGGGGGACTTCCTCACCCGCTACGCGCGCGTGTTCCGGGTCGTCGAGGTGGATTCGAGCTTCTACCGAGCACCGAGCCCCTTCCTGGTTCGTCGGTGGGCCGAGCGAACCCCCGAGGGCTTCCGGTTCGCTCTCAAGGTGCCTCGGGACGTAACGCATGAGGCGGGGTCCACGGACGTTCACAAGGTCCTCGACCCATTCCTTTCGAGCCTCGAGCCGCTGCGCTCGCGTGGCAAGCTCGGACCGGTGGTCCTCCAGTTCCCGCCGTCGTTCCACGCCGCGAGCGGGAAGGCCCGCCTCGACCTCCTGCTCGGAGCCATCCCCCGCGAATACGCGCTCGCGGTCGAGCTCCGGCACCGGTCGTGGTGGACGGACTCCACGCGCTCCGCGCTCGAAGGACGAAGGGCGGCGCTGGTCTGGTCCGTCGTTCCCGAGACCCGGCCTCCCGCGTGGGTCACCGGCGACTTCCTCTACGCCCGGTTCATCGGCGACCGGGCGCTCACGCAGTTCGACCGCATTCAGAGGGACGCGCGACCCGAGATCGTCTCTATGAAGGACCTGCTCGAGAACGAGGGACGCGCGGTCGATACGGTCTTCGCGTTTGCGAACAACCACTTCATGGGATTCGGACCGGGGACGGCCGCGGTCATCTCCGAGGTGCTGGGAGAGCCCAGCCCCGACCTCGGGGCTGCGGGTCGCGCTCCGGGCCAGAGCCGGCTGGATGTGGGACACGCGGGCCCGATGAGCTGACCGCAATCAGCGCGCGGGAACCGTAGATCTCGATTCGACCTTCGAACTACACGTCTTCACGCGCCTTGGCGCGAATCCGGGTCACGTTGCCGGTGCGGTCGAGTTTCAGGTCGACCTGTAGACCGCGTTTTGTGGCTTCTTGGCCCATGAGAGCGGCACCCTCGTTGGTGATGGCTGCCCGCGAGGTCCTTCCCTTCAGTTTGCAATGAAGGGTGCAGACTGGCGCAGCCAGACTCGGATAACGTCGCTCCCAAACCGTCAGATTGAGTTCCGGATCCGTCCAGCTGGCGAGGAGCAGCTCACCGTTCCGACGTCGGAGCTGGACACCGGCTTCTCCGACAATTACGCTCTCGATGGAATGGGCAAGATCGTATCCCACAGCAAAGTAGTAGCCAATCCCGCCGAAGATTCCGATTCCCGCGAATCCGAATAGAAAGACGGATCGAGATGACGGAGCCGTTAGTGCCAGCACGAGCGAGGTGACGCCGACTAAGACATACCCCACGGAAAAAATGATACGATTGCGACTTCGAGTCGCACGTCTTCGCTCCAGGCGAGGGTCCGGGTCGATGATCTCTCGGCCTGCCCGATTGGGGCTAGGGAGCATTCCTGAGGTAGCTTCGCAAGAGTAGATGAGTTCCGTTTAGGGACCCATCGTTCAGAAACCCTGGCGAACGAAGCGAAGGGACGCACGCGGCCGATGACGGAACTGCAATCAGCACGTGGGACGAGGAACGGCCGCGAGGAGCGCGCGAGTCTGGTCTAGATTGATTGGAACCGCCGTCGACGGAAAATGCGTATTATGGGCAGAGCCGTCAGGGCGGTGTGCCATCCACTACTGCCCCCGTGTTGGCTACTCCGCGCCTGTACCTCAGGCCCCTGAGGATTGCCGACGGGGAACCCTTCACGAAGATCCTTCATGATCCGCAAGTGGCCCGAATGCTTCCCCGGAGAGTACGAGTCGAAGGTGGGCGAGCGTTCATTATCCGAGTCATACGAGAACAGCGCTCCGGCACCGGATACGCATTCGCCATCGTTCCGAAAGCGTTAGGTCGCCCCATCGGTCAAGTGCGCTTAATCGGCTGGGATCGAGAGAGCCGGACGGCCGAGATAGGCGTTTGGATTGGCCGACGCTGGTGGGAGGAGGGTTTCGGTCCGGAGGCCATTCGGGCGGTTTGTGCCTTCGGGTTCGGAAAGATGCACCTCCATCGAATCGAGGCGCTGGTCCTGAGTGCCAACCGCCGCGCAGTACACGCCCTGGAGAAGTGTGGCTTTCAGGTCGAAGTCCTTCGTCGGGAGGCCGTGCGACTCAACCGCAGATGGCACGATGTGATCGTGCTTGCGGCCTTGAGCGGGCGCGTGCGATGACCGCCCGCGGAGAGCGCGCGTCGACACGGCGAAGTCAACTTTGCCCCTTCTTCACGACCCGAGCGAAGATGCTCGACCCGTCAACCTCGCGGATGGTTGTTGCTAGACCTACCTCTGCGAAGAGCGCGCGGAACTCGTCACCGCTTACGGTCATCGCTCGGAAACCGTCCTTGCACGCGATGGTTCCATCCCGGGTCCGTGACTCGTCGATCTCTCCGAGGAGGCCCGCCCCCGACTGCGCCCGGAACCAATCGAGGCGGTCCGCCCATATCCGGGGAGAGTAGCTCGAGAATAGGACCACGCCTCCTTCTTTCGCGACCCGAACGGCCTCCGCAACGAGCTCGTGACGATCCCTCCCAAACGCCGAGATGCCGTTCTGGATGCAGAACACGGCATCGAACATCTCGTCCCGGAAGGCCAGCCGCGATGCGTCCATCCGGACGAGATCACAGTTTCGAAAGCGTCGCAGGTACGATGTCGCTAGGTTGAGGCTTCCACGCGAGATGTCGTTGCCGACAATCCTCGTCACATGGGGCGCGACCTCTTTCAGTGCCCGCCCGTACCCGCATCCGAGTTCGAGGACCCTGCTCGTACCCTGGACATTCTCGATGACGTAACGGGCCTCGGCGTCGAGGTACTGTCGGATTCTGGGAGACGCCAGGTCGTAGACCTGCTGCAACTTCGAACCAAAGAGCCGGTCCTCGTAGTAGCTCCCCATGACTGCGAGGTGAACGGGGAGAGCCTGCTTCAAAGTGGCGGAGACCATGCCCGTGGCTTGCTCGCCGCGACCTTCCCGAAGGCCGCGCGCGTTCGATGACCTGACTGGGATCAGCGCGCGAAATGACAGTGAGATGATGCGCATCCGTTCGGAAGCCCACGGTTCGCGTTCCCTCGATTCCTATTCACCTCAAGGTTTTTGGACCGGGAGCTCGAACTCGTTGAACCGGGTCCATGACCGAGGAGATCGAACGACCGCGATTCCGAGAGCACCTACACGAGATACGGGAGTCATTGGGAGGGATCGGCAAGGACGTCGAGATTGATGTCGCCCATGCGCCCCACCTTGCCAAGGAAGGGACGAAGAACGCCCTTGCGCGGGCTGCTGGGGTTCGGAGGACGACGCTGCGAGAGTGGACCGAACCCGCATCCGAGGACCCAAAGTAGCCTCCTTCGCTCCGCGTCCGCGGAAACCAGCTCGCCCGGATCGCGACGAACTGTTAGGGCCGGACCCGGATCGACGCGGACCGTATTCCGGCCGCCGGAATGGGTTGCGCGAAACCCTGACGTGACGGTGGTGGCCGCGTCGACTTCGTGAAGAACGCGCGCGACCGATGGCGGACCGAGAGACCTATTCAGTCCAGGCCCACCATGGACTCCGGCGGGCCGTGCAAGAGACGCTGTTCCGTCGCCCGGCCGTCGGGGCCGGTGACCGCCTGTCGCCGGCTCACTCGGGGACAACGCTCAATAGAGGGGCTCGTTCTCTCGAGCTCCACCGCCGGTAGGGCGTCCATGGGCATCGAAGAAGACCATCCGAACCCGGTCCGTGCCCATCTTCAGGGGCTCGCGAGGCAGAGTACCCAGAGCCTGACCGGCCTAACGAATTGGCCCGCCTACTGGATGGCTCGCTTCCTAGGGCGACCCATCACCCTTCGCTTCCGCCAGGGGTCATCGTTCCCGAAGGCCACCCGAGATGAGGCAGGAACCCTCCTGTTCCTGAGCGCGAACGGGGTGAAGTTCGCCCCTACCGGCGACCCGACCCAATTGACCTGGGGGCTGGACCCCCGGGACCGGATCATCACGACCCCGACGGGGATCCGATTCCACCTTCCGTCGGCGGACGGGGTGATCCTGGCCGAGACCTACCTGTACGACATCCACTACGCGGGCGACCTACGCGGGAAGACCGTCATCGACGTCGGGGCCAATGTGGGCGACACGGCCCTCTATTTCGCCGAGCAGGGTGCGGAGGTTTTCGCCTACGAGCCCGACCCCACCAACTTCGAGGGCCTGCGGGCCAACCTCGACCTCAACCCGACCCTTCGTCCCCACATCCACCCGTTCCCCTACGCCGCCGGGGCGGATGGGGAGGTCGAGTTCCACGTGGGTCTGCGGGGGGGCAGCAGCATGTACGAAACCGGCGGCACCGTTCGCCGAGTGAAAGCCGTGAGCCTTGAGACCATCCTCGGGGGTCGGGACCGCGTCCACCTGCTCAAGGCCGATTGCAAAGGGGCCGAGCACGAGCTGGCCCGGCAACCGGCGATCGGTCGGTTCGACCACGTCGCGATCGAGTACTACTGGATCGCGCCCGGCCTTTCCGCGGGCGAGACGCCGCTGACGGCCTTGCTCGCACGCCTACGCAAGCAGGGCTTCGGGCGGTGGAGGGTCTTCAAGCACAACGCCGCCTCGACCCCCTTGAGCCAGCACGGGATGCTCGCCGCCGACCACGACCGGACACGGGTCGCATAGAGCTCCGGACCCGAGGGACCGGGCGCGTCTTTCGAGGACAACCTATTTAGGTCGCTCCGGGGTCCAAACCCCTCGTAGATGGCCGAGGCTATCCCCCTGCGAGTTGCCGAAGCGTTCCAGCAGGACATCGGCTTGGGGACCGCCCGCCTGGACGTTCAAACGCGGCAGCGGCTCAAGGTAGGGCT
>Ga0208563_1001661_pt1 | contig 14495 bp, 12 predicted proteins | sample June2015DPH_17_1_2_FD_184717 | JGI IMG/M metagenome (GOLD analysis project Ga0208563, IMG submission 184717) | Peatland microbial communities from SPRUCE experiment site at the Marcell Experimental Forest, Minnesota, USA - June2015DPH_17_150... | ecosystem: Environmental > Terrestrial > Soil >... | reverse complement strand
GTATCCGTCCGGCGAACCCAGGTGGCGCGTCGGCATACGGTCTGCCAGTCGCCCTCTGGCAAGATGGGGGAGTAAGGGATTAGGGGGTGAAGATGTTTCCCTCTTCAATCCGCGCGAGGCATTCCTCTAGGGACAGGAGTTGTGCCACTTCCCACCACTGGCCCGTGTGGCGGAAATAGGCCAAGTTAAACCGCTCATCCCCGGCATACTGAAGTCGGGCAAACTTGGACTCAAAGGAGGGTGAGAGCGCATGGGGTCCGGGAGAACAGTATTTCGAACAGAAGTAAAAGAAGGGGCCACGCCATTGGGAGTAGATATCCACCAGGTAGTTGAATTGCGGCTTCTGGGAAGGAGGTTGGATATAGCGGGGCTTCAAGGTTGAATCGATCAGCTCCTGGGCTCGGTGCTGCACTTCGTGTTGGATGTCTGCGGGCACGGGCTTTTTGGATTGCCGAAACGCTCGCGCCGGATCATAGACCCAAGTCCTGCCCGGGGGTCGTCGGGAGCGGACCATGTAAGCTGTCCTCCTTCTTTTCCGCAACCTTTACCGCTTGGGGCGCCTTCCATTGGTCGGGAAGCAATTCGCCAAGGCGGCTTTGGGGATGGCTGCTGATGCGTTCGAAGATGTCGCGTAGGTAGGCGAACGGATCGAGGGCGAGTCTTTGGGCGGTGGCGATCAGGCTGGTCAGCACGGCCGCCGTCCGGCCGCCGTGGTCGCTGCCGTAAAACATCCAGTTCTTGCGACCTACCGCCACGCCGCGCAGACTGCGCTCGGCGCGGTTGTTGTCAATCTCCAAATCGCCGTCGTCGCAGTAGCGGGTTAGGGCTTTCCAATTCGACAACGTGTAGGCGATGGCCTCTCCCTCGGGACTCTTGGGCAGCACCTGGGGCTGTTCTCGTTCCAGGTAAGCGCGGATATCGTCCAGGATCGGTTTCGATTTCGCCTGTCGTAGCGCCCGGCGGGCCTCTCCGTCAAGCTTCCCGTCGCGGGCTTCGCGCTCGACGTCGTAAAGCAGGCGGATATAGGCGAGCATCACCATCGAGCGCATCAAGTCCGAAGACTGCGCTTCGAAAAACTTCCGTCTCGCATGCGCCCAACAGGCGACCTCGACAATGCCGCGCTCGGCCTCCTTATAGAAATGATCGTACCCGGAGTAGGCGTCCGCCTGGAGAAATCCCCGGAACTCCTTCAGGAACTCCTCGGGGCCGTCCCGGCTGCGACTGGGCGTGTAGTCGTACACCGTGTACGGATGCTCGTCGTCCCCGACATACGTCCAGATCCGGCCCGTGCGGGTGCGCGGCAACTCCGGATCCAGCACCGGGACCGGCGTGTCATCGGTCTGCACCGCTTTTGAGCCCAACACCCGCTGCTTCATCAGCTCGTAGAGCGGGCTCACCAGATCGGCGCATGCGCGCATCCAGTCGCACATCGTCTGGCGCGACAACCCCACACCTTGGCGGCGAAAGATGTCTGCCTGCCGGTGTAGAGGCAAATGATCCCCATACTTGCTCACCGCCACCTGCGCCAGCAGCCCCGGCCCCGGCAAGCCCTTCTCGATCGCCGCCATGGGCTTCTCCGCCGTGACTACCGTACATCCCTTCGGGCAGGCGTACTTTTGACACACTTCCTCGATCACCACCAGAGAGGCGGGCACGTATTCCAGCCGCTCCTGGGTCTCTTCCCCGATCCGCTTCAAATCGCCCTGGCACTGCGGACACTGCCGTTGGCCTTCACCCAGATCATAGACCACCCGTTGCCGCTTCAAAGATTTCGGCAGCGCACCCCGGCCATGCCCTGGGCGCTGGGACGTCGACTTCGACTTCGACGGAGGCGCTTCGGTTTCGCCGGAGGCGGGAGGAGTCTTCCCCCCTCGGACCGTGATCTCGGCCGCAAATAGGAACAACTGGTTCTCATCCACCCGCTCGCGCCTCGGCCCATAGCGCGCCCGCAGCAACTGCTCCACCCAATGCTGCAGTTGTCGCAGTTTCCGCTCCCGCTCCGCCGCTTCCTCGAGCAGCCCCATCACGATCTGCCGCAAGGCCGCCGGATCATTCGGCAACTGGTTGCGATCAATGTCCACCGGCGTGTTTCTCCTGCGCCCGCTCGGCCCGCTCCCGCTCGACTTCCAGGTCCACCCATTCGTTCACCAGTTCCCGGAAGCGCTTGTAGTTGGCCACCTTCCGTCGCATCCCGTCGACCTGTTCCGGTCGCACAAAAAGCGTCGTGCTCTTCCCCCGCCAGGTGTAGCTCAACTGATAGTACGGCCCATGCTTCTGCGGCTTCTTCGGATCTTTGCAGCGGCACCCGGCCTTGCCGCACACGTTGTACTGCTCCCCCAGACTGCCCGGATGCATCGGCCCCAGTCGGGTCAGTCGCTGCTGGATCGCTTCGAGGCGCCGCTCGATTTCGGCAAGATTCATGTCCTGTATCATAGCAAAGCTATCGGAACTTGTCAACAAAAAAATGCAGCGCCCCACAAAAAATCTTCAAGAGGCGCACGTCTCCCTCCCGGCCTTTTCGCCTTCTGGCTCCGGCGCCGCCCCCGGCAAGGTGTAACGCTTCCGCCGCCCCCCCTTCCTCAAATCGATCCCCTCCAGCAGCACCGCCAGCTCCCAGGCCGCAATCTCCTTCCGCCCCGTCGCCGCAAACGGAAACTGGAACGTCCCCGCCTCCAGCCGCTTGTACCAGATCGCCCACCCGTCCCGGTCCCAATACAGGATCTTCACTCGGTCGCTGCGCCGGTTCGCAAACACTAGCAAGTGTCCCGAGTACGGGTTGCACCCGATGACGTGCTCGGCCAGCATCGACAGCCCGTCAAACGAACGGCGCATATCGCAGGGCACCGTGCACAGATACACCTTGATCGCGGCCGGGAAACTCAGCACGGCGGCTGCTCCAGAGCGGCCAAGACCGCGCGCAAGGTCCCCTCATCCACACCCTGGCGGATGCGCAGCTTCCGTCCGTCGCCCAGCACCAACTCAATGCCGGCGTCCGTCGCTCCTGCTTCGTCGCTCACCAGGGCAAAGCTGGCCGGTCTCCCATTGCCGCCTGGCCTCGGCGTCGTCCCGGCCTGCCGACTGGCCCTGAGCTTGTGCTGCCACCAGTAGAACTGACTCTCCCGCAAGCGCCGCTGACGGCAAAAGGCTCGAATCGACATCCTGCTCCGCACCGCCTCACTGATCGTCCTCTGCCAATAACGTGTCTTCTCCGCATCGCCCTTCCCACTGCTCATCCCCCACCTCCGACTTCGGTTAATACATGCGCACTTGGCGCACGTCCTGGAGATCACCTGTCGGGGGAGTATCAGGCGAGAACTTCAACCGCGGAAGATGGGTTCACCGGACGGATACAGAACTTCTGCTCATAATCTGGTCGTTAGCCCAGCCTTCAGCCGCACCGATCACGGGTATCCCGCTGCTTCCCACACGGCGATCAAAACCGCCAGCGTTTTCCGCCCGTAGCCCGGAGCGCGCTTTCGCCGAACCCCCGAGGGACTGGCCCGTGGGCCCAGGCGCGCCCCGTTCAACAGCCGAATGGCGTATTTGCGGTGATACCCCGTGTTCAAACAGAATTCATTCAGAATGGCCTGGCGTGCTTTCCAAGCGCCCTTCTGATAGCGCCCATAGATCGCACGAAAATACTCCCATCGCGCCTTGTGACCCACCGTAACCCCTCCTCGACCTTCTCGCCGGCTCGGGTTACATCCTAAATGGCGCGATCACTCCTCCCACGGTTACATTTTAGATGGCGCGATACGGAGCATTGCGCTCAGAGACAGTCAGTTGTATGTTACCGGTTGGCCGGAAATCGAACCAGGGAATCCCGGTTGACACTGTTACGCGTAATCTTCTGGAATAGCGGAGAATTATTTTCGTTTGGGTGTTCTGGATGAAGCTGAAAGCGGAAGAGATCGTCGGCCTCTGGCAGCAAATCGAAGACGAGCTGGACGCCGAATTGACACTTGAAAGTCCAGGCTGGGAGTACGGGATATGCCTGAAAGCTCGCGGAGCTCAGGCACTGGCCTCGTTGGTCCGGCCTCACGGTAAAAAGATCCCCTTCAACCCGACCGTTCGGATACTTCAGCAAGTCAAGGAGGAATCCGACTTTGATGAAATAGTGGTGCTTCCCTATGCTATTGCCGCCTTGTGCCACCATATACGGCGATTTGGAGTGGGGGGCAGCGGGATCGTCCAAATTATTAGAAATCCCGGCCATGGCGGTATAACGATTGAGGCTGGCCCGGCGAGCTTTCCATTTCGGCTAAGCTGCCCTTATGGAGTAGTGATGTTTCCCTATACCGATATTCAGGAGCACCTCTTTGAGAATCCGGCCGCATGGTCATTCGTTCTGAGGCGGGCAGAAATGGCGATAGGAGGAGGCCTTATCGCTCGACGCGCAGCAGTCGTGCTCCCTAGGCATCACAGAGTGCTCCTCAGTGGTGCGGGCCCGTATTTTTCGTTTGGGATTCCTCAACACCTTCTCAAGTCGGACCTATCCGCTTTCGCATTCAAATTCCCGAAGTACTCGGGATGGGCAGCCCCCAGTTCTATAAAGATAGACGTAAAGGATAAAACGGCCAGGCTTGAGCAGGCAGGCTTGAGAGCATATTGTGGGATTCGCCCCATCGAGGACCGCCTCTCTGAGTTGAATATAACAGGCCAACCAGTGGGGTTTTTGCGTGTTCGCGCCACTGAGGTTGAACCCCAATTGCGCAGATTTGACCAGGGTTGGGTTTCCATTTCACTGTCTGAGGGGAGCGCAGAAGCCACCCTTGAAGACAAAGAAAGCGACGAAAAAAGCATGGTCATAGCTGCGTTTGGCGGCTATAACGGCCTAACCTGTAAGATGAAGATTGCAATTAGGAATTTGCGCACGGCACTGAATGCCGGGTTCTCCGACTTCGAAGTACGCAGGGCGTTGCCCGAATACTCCTACGGTCCTTACCTCCTTGGGAAGGCTCGCTTCCCTCAGACGGAACCTAGGCTACTTGAAGGGGAGCGGCGCAAGCACCCAACGGAAGTGGAGGTGCTTATGTTGACCGCCAGGGACGATTCCGCGCCTATTGAATCTGAAACTCCGGGCAAAGAGGCAACTACATGATCCCGCACGTCCAAGGCCTCTTCACTGCGTTTAGACAGGCATAAATACGGATGAAAAATGAGGCCCGTATGTTGGCAGGAAATAGTTGATCTCGGAAATCTGGGTTAAGATCTCACTCCTAACTTTCTGAAACTGCGTGCGATGCAATATGGGCGAGGGGCAGACATGCTTGCTCCACCCTCCCTCCGGGTCTTTCGGTGCCGGGCAATGTCCGCCGTGTAGTTTGCATCCCATCCGAATCAGTCCTCTATGCTTTCTCCATGCCAGAGTATCACAGCCCTCTGCTTCGACAGAATTACATCTGCATGATGAGGGACGGCACTTGTTGATGGACCTCAGAGACCCAATGACGCGATTACAGCCCCGTCCAAGGATCTTTCCTTGGTGGATGCAGGACGCTGGGAGCCGGGGTTGGAGATTCTCAACCTGCTTGAGGCGACCGGTGGTGGTGATGAACCAGTGCTGCGGCCACTGCCACGAAAAGGCAGACACCATGGTTCGGGTCTCGCTATCGGGGTTTGAAATAACTGGGGACAGACATGCGCGCTCGAATCAAACCCTCTGCGAGGTTTGTCGAGCTGACGGGTTACTCCGCCCGTTCACAGGCTGCCCACGATTAAAATCGTGAACAAGAGCACCACGGGCGCGGTGCTCGATACACTCAAGGTGTGCGGAGGCGGCGCGGAAGGATCCTGTCGCCAATAGCGCACGCTCTCCCCAGGGGCTGATAGCAACTGACCACTCGCCCGGTGGTTAGTGAAGGATGATCGCCCGATTTAGGGTCAATGCTGATACTCCCACTCAGATGAACACCACAGGCGCGCTCTCGGGCGCGTGGGTGGGCGCACATCCAAGGCAAAGGTCTGGGATGAGCAATGGGAAGCGCGACGCAAAGAAGGCGCGTGACTTGGCAAGCGTTAAGCAGGGTACATCTAGCCTAAGTTCGTCACAAAGAGGGCCAAGAGCCAGTCAAGTGCTTTAGAATCAGCTCAGGCTAAGGCCGAGTCTACACTACATTCGAAGTTCAAATTGAAGTGATCGGGTAACGAGATACGGAGTTCCGTCACGAGCCGTTGTTGTTCAGGATTGAGGGCCGCAACACGCCGCAGGCGAATCTCCCGACCGTCGGTGGTCGGGAGAACAATATCGGCGCTCTGGATGGTGGCCAGCAGCGCCAACGCTTGGGCGGGCGAGCAATTGCAATTTTTCCGTCGTAGCAGATGCTTCAGCGTGACCCACAACGAGTAGCCCAGAAAAGCCACCAGGATGTGCGCCTTGACGCGAGGCTCCAGTTGATGAAACAAGGGTCGGATCGACAACTCGCTTTTCAGCGCCCGGAAGGCGGCCTCGGCTTCGGTGAGTTGGATGTACTTTGTCCAGAGCTCTTCGACCGTCGCTCCCTCCAGGTTCGTGCGCAGCAGGTAGGCGCCTTCTCGCGCCTCACGCCAAGCGCGACGCTCCTCGATCAGGTTCCAGCTCAAGACCCAGCGTCCCCCGGTTTGACGGAGGTCCGCTTCATACAGGTCGGCCACCTGAACATAACGTTCCTGAATCTTCCCCAGCCGTCGCTCGATCTTCGACCGGTCTTTCAATTGCCCTTTCTCCACACGCTGCGCCAGACGCGCGAGGGCTCGCTCCATGCGACTCGAGAAGCGGCGGCGGATGGCCCGTTCCTTTTCCCGCCGCGCCGTCGAGCGGCACAGCACGTAGGTTTCGGCGCCGCCCGGCAGGGGGACCAACTGGGCTTCCACTTCTTCACGCACTTGCGTCCAGGTGCCTTGCAGAAGTTCGCGTTCCATCCCCTTCAGCTTCGAGCGCGGCGTGCCCACCAGGTACTGGCCGCCCCGCTTGCGCAGCGCCGCCAGATTCGCTTCGCTCACGATACCGCGGTCAAACACCCAGATCCGCCGCGCTCGCCCGTACTTACGTTCCACCATGCGCATGACCGCTTCCAAGCTCGTGACATCCGTGCGGTCGCCGTCGAAGGTTTCGTAGCTCAAGGGAAATCCCTCGAGGTTGACGATCAGCGCGATCACCACCTGCTTGCAGTCGGGCCGATGGTCGCGCGAGTAGCGGATAATCAGAACAGCCCGGTATTTCATTCGTGCCACGGAGCGTTCCTCCAGTGTCAACAGAGTCGTGTGCTCATCGCCGTTGGTTTGATCCCTCGAGAGCAATTCCTCGCGGATGGCTGAAGATAGGGCGAGGGTCCGACTTGTCGCAGGCAGGATTCTCCCGGCTTCAGCGGGTACGGGCACTTCTAGCAAGTCACGCGCGAGGGTGACGGCCACGCTGGCCGCGGCGCCGGCTCCAGGACGGATCCTTGCCATTTCTTCAATGCGCGACCAGTCCAACGTCCCCGCCTTGCGTAGAAGTTCCGCAATGTCAAGGAGCCACTTGAAACACAACCACCGATGCCTGGTCCCGTGGGCGCAGAGTGCGTCGCCGCCTGTACCCGCCTTGGGCGTGCGCAAGCCACCTTCGCACACGAAAGGGAATTTGTGCGCCATTTTCAAAACTTGACTAAAAAAGTCAAGTTCCAAACATCAAGGTTTCTAGTAAACTGTTGGGCATGGACACTGGAGATTGCCTTGGCAAAGAATAGACTTCGGTCTTCACTCCTTGTCTTTCTAGGGCTCACCCTGATTGAAACCCTTTTGGTGAGCTGCGCCTGGCGGGACCCCAACGTCAGGAAGCAGAAGTATTACAGAAGCGCGGTGAGCTACTTCGAAAAGGGGAAATATCGCGAGGCCGCAATCCAGCTCCAAAACGCGATCAAGATAGACCCGCAGTATGCGGACGCTCACTACCAGTTGGCGCAGTGCGACACGAAGCTGGGAATGTGGGGGGAAGCTTTCGCCGAATTGAACCGGGCGGTTGATCTGGCTCCCCGCAATTGGAAAGCCCAAATTGATTTGGGGAACGTACTGCTCGCGGCTCGGGAATTTTCGCAGGCAGAAAACAAGGCAAAACTCGTCCTGGCGGCGGAGCCGCAGAACGGCGATGCGCACACGCTCATGGCAAAGGCCATTGCGGCGATGGGCAATCCTCAAGGCTCGCTGGACGAAATGCAGAAGGCCATTCGACTTGACCCAAACCGGTCAAGTTCTTATATAGACTTGGCCATGCTGCAGGTGAACGCGAAGCAAACCTCTGCGGCCGAGGAAAGCTACAAGAAGGCGATTTCCCTAGACCCAAAATCGCCGACGCCCCCAATGGTCTTGGGGAACTTCTATGAGGGGCAACGCCGCTTGCAGGAAGCGGAGCAGCAGTTCCGGCACGCTATTGGGCTAGATCCTAATAACCCCGCCGCGCGCGGAGCCTTGGCGCGTGTTTACCTGGCAGATGAGAAAGAAAGTGATGCTGTGATAGTGTTGAAGGAAGCAAAGCGGGCCCTCAGCGGCAACTCCGACAGCTACCGGATGCTTGGTGAGTTCTACGTTCAGACCGGCCAGATCGATAAGGCCCTCGAGGAATTCGCCTCCCTCTACCACGACCACCCTAAGGATCTCCAGGTCAGCATAGACTACGTCCAGCTTCTCATTGCGACCAATCGTCTGGAGGAAGCGACGAACCTCAACGACAAGGTGTTGAATGAGAATCCGAAATCCACAGAGGCGATCTTCGCCAGATGTCAGATCTGGGTTCGCCAGGGTCGGGCGAATGATGCCATCCCCCTGGTCCAGTCAGTGCTCGAGACTGATCCGGAAAATGCTCCTGGGCATTACTACTTGGGTCTCGCCTATGCCAAGGCCGGCTCTCTTGAACAGGCACGCGTCGAGTGGCAGCAAGCCGTAAAGCTACAACCCAACCTGGTGCCGGCGCAGGAGGCTCTGGCACAACTTGGTCTGCAGCAAAATGATCTTCACCAAGCCGAGAAAAGTGCTGAGGCGCTGATTACCGCTCAGCCGGCTTCCGCCGGGGGCTACGAGGTTCGCGCTGCAGTGGAAGCACGCCGGCGAGACCTTGTCGAGGCGGAGGCGGACTTAAGAAAGGCTATCGAACTGGCGCCGCACGACCCGCTTGCTTATACGCGCCTAGGCGAGGTCCGGGTAGTTCAGAAAAAATACAAAGAGGCCGAAGCACTCTATGATCAGGCGCTCGGGATTAACCCCGCGTTCACAGAGGCTCTGGGCGGACTCTTGCGGACCTATGTCAAAGAGAAAAGGCCGGCCAACGTCCTCATCAGCCGGATCCAAGAGCAGATCACGAGGGCACCGAATAATAGCGCGTATTACCTGATGCTCGGACACGCTTTCTACGGCCTGCGGGATTTTGAGAAGACGCAAGCCGCTTTGGAGAAGGCCATCGAAATTGATCACAACAACGTTAATGCCTTCCTCATGCTTGCCGATACGCAAGCCGCCCGCGGTTCGCTTGCCCAAGCCTTGGCCAGCGCCGAGCGTGCAGTCCAGCAAAATCCCCGCGATGTGCGAGCCTATGCGGGCTTGGGTGTTCTTGAAGAGAAATCCGGGAACTGGCAGAAAGCGGAGGAAGCTTATCAGAAGGCCATGCAGATTGATCCCGAATACGGGATAGGGGCAAACAACCTTGCGTGCCTGCTTCTCGATCACGGGGGTAGTGTGAACGTAGCTCTTTCGCTGGCAGAGACCGCGCGCCGTAGCTTGCCGGATTCGCCGAACACGGCCGATACGCTGGCCTGGGCCTATATTCAAATAGGTGTCTATGGGTCTGCAATCGATCTCTTGCAGGAAGCTCTCACGCAGACGCCAAACGATCCTACCTTTCGGTACCACCTCGGCGTGGCTTACCAGCGAACGAAGAACCCCACGGCTGCCGCCACCCAATTCCGACAGGTTCTCAAACTAGACCCCGGATATGTGAAGGGCGAAGAGATCCGCAAGTACCTGGAGGACCTCAGCAAAAGGTAAGATACGACGCCGTCGGATTATGCGGAGGAAACCCAGCCTCATCGCTCCGACGCCGAGAAGGCCGAGCGTGCCGGGTTCGGGAACTCCCGTCAGTGTGTCGCTGGCTCCATTACCGAACGAGGCAAAGGTGATGTCAAAGTCGCTGCCTGCTGATATGTCCAGTCCGATAAAGGTTAATTTCACATGGAGACAGGGGCTATCGTTTGTGTTGGTAGAATTACTATCTGTGGAAGTGCACCCTGCCGCCCCGCTCGGCGCAGGGGTGAAAGTGTATGACGCACCAGAAAAGCTGCCGTCAGTTTGGCAGTTCAGAGACTGGTTGGTTTGAAGGAATCCGTTGAACACCAGCGTGATGGTATTTACGGTTGTTGACCACCTCATAAACCGGCGAAGCTTGGGTGCCTATTACCGCTTGAAGGACGATGCCCCCATTCTCAATGCCACTCAAACTGAACGGAGTTCCGCCTGAGCCATCCAGACCGCCAGAGCCATTGCTGCAGATAGTCCCACCTGGAGGTGTGCCGGAGCAGTTGGTGGCATTTGCGACACCAATGATACCCGCCGAGGCGTGCGGGGCGAGCAAGAAGGCTACTGAGAAGGCTACCGCGGCGATCGTAGACCGCGCCCTCAGCAACTCCGCCGGCAGCGCCAACCGCTTCAGGGCCGTCAGCACGCGGTGGGCGATTACCGCCAGCCGCAGCCAGGCGGCGTTGGCCCCGAAAGAATAGTCGCCGCGGCGACCCAGCAGCGGCTGATAGCCCCGTTCCCCTTCGTAGGTTCCCAGCGCCTCCTGTTTCCGCCTCTCGACGGCGGTAGCATCCTGATCGACCGTGGCGATCCGCTGCCCCGCACAGCGTGATCCCAACTCCTGCACCAAGCTGCGGTTCACCCGCCGCAGACCCTGCAACTCGACGCTCTCCTGGGGAATATAGGCGATCTCATCCGGCGTACGCCTCCGCTTCGCCTCCTCAATCTTTTTCTCGTCGTGAAACTGATAGAGAAATTCCTGCGCCTCCCGCGGCGAGGGAAAATCATGTCCACCCCCGCTCTGCGGGATCAGCGCCGCGTCTTCCCGCCGGCCGCGGCCGGCTCCAGGTCCTCCACACACTCCCCTTGGTTTTGTCAACCTGTTTTGGCCCCTTTTGATCATCGTATCCGTCCGGTGAACCCATCTTCCGCGGTTGAAGTTCTCGCCTGATACTCCCCCGACAGGTGATCTCCAGGACGTGCGCCAAGTGCGCATGTATTAACCGAAGTCGGAGGTGGGGGATGAGCAGTGGGAAGGGCGATGCGGAGAAGACACGTTATTGGCAGAGGACGATCAGTGAGGCGGTGCGGAGCAGGATGTCGATTCGAGCCTTTTGCCGTCAGCGGCGCTTGCGGGAGAGTCAGTTCTACTGGTGGCAGCACAAGCTCAGGGCCAGTCGGCAGGCCGGGACGACGCCGAGGCCAGGCGGCAATGGGAGACCGGCCAGCTTTGCCCTGGTGAGCGACGAAGCAGGAGCGACGGACGCCGGCATTGAGTTGGTGCTGGGCGACGGACGGAAGCTGCGCATCCGCCAGGGTGTGGATGAGGGGACCTTGCGCGCGGTCTTGGCCGCTCTGGAGCAGCCGCCGTGCTGAGTTTCCCGGCCGCGATCAAGGTGTATCTGTGCACGGTGCCCTGCGATATGCGCCGTTCGTTTGACGGGCTGTCGATGCTGGCCGAGCACGTCATCGGGTGCAACCCGTACTCGGGACACTTGCTAGTGTTTGCGAACCGGCGCAGCGACCGAGTGAAGATCCTGTATTGGGACCGGGACGGGTGGGCGATCTGGTACAAGCGGCTGGAGGCGGGGACGTTCCAGTTTCCGTTTGCGGCGACGGGGCGGAAGGAGATTGCGGCCTGGGAGCTGGCGGTGCTGCTGGAGGGGATCGATTTGAGGAAGGGGGGGCGGCGGAAGCGTTACACCTTGCCGGGGGCGGCGCCGGAGCCAGAAGGCGAAAAGGCCGGGAGGGAGACGTGCGCCTCTTGAAGATTTTTTGTGGGGCGCTGCATTTTTTTGTTGACAAGTTCCGATAGCTTTGCTATGATACAGGACATGAATCTTGCCGAAATCGAGCGGCGCCTCGAAGCGATCCAGCAGCGACTGACCCGACTGGGGCCGATGCATCCGGGCAGTCTGGGGGAGCAGTACAACGTGTGCGGCAAGGCCGGGTGCCGCTGCAAAGATCCGAAGAAGCCGCAGAAGCATGGGCCGTACTATCAGTTGAGCTACACCTGGCGGGGGAAGAGCACGACGCTTTTTGTGCGACCGGAACAGGTCGACGGGATGCGACGGAAGGTGGCCAACTACAAGCGCTTCCGGGAACTGGTGAACGAATGGGTGGACCTGGAAGTCGAGCGGGAGCGGGCCGAGCGGGCGCAGGAGAAACACGCCGGTGGACATTGATCGCAACCAGTTGCCGAATGATCCGGCGGCCTTGCGGCAGATCGTGATGGGGCTGCTCGAGGAAGCGGCGGAGCGGGAGCGGAAACTGCGACAACTGCAGCATTGGGTGGAGCAGTTGCTGCGGGCGCGCTATGGGCCGAGGCGCGAGCGGGTGGATGAGAACCAGTTGTTCCTATTTGCGGCCGAGATCACGGTCCGAGGGGGGAAGACTCCTCCCGCCTCCGGCGAAACCGAAGCGCCTCCGTCGAAGTCGAAGTCGACGTCCCAGCGCCCAGGGCATGGCCGGGGTGCGCTGCCGAAATCTTTGAAGCGGCAACGGGTGGTCTATGATCTGGGTGAAGGCCAACGGCAGTGTCCGCAGTGCCAGGGCGATTTGAAGCGGATCGGGGAAGAGACCCAGGAGCGGCTGGAATACGTGCCCGCCTCTCTGGTGGTGATCGAGGAAGTGTGTCAAAAGTACGCCTGCCCGAAGGGATGTACGGTAGTCACGGCGGAGAAGCCCATGGCGGCGATCGAGAAGGGCTTGCCGGGGCCGGGGCTGCTGGCGCAGGTGGCGGTGAGCAAGTATGGGGATCATTTGCCTCTACACCGGCAGGCAGACATCTTTCGCCGCCAAGGTGTGGGGTTGTCGCGCCAGACGATGTGCGACTGGATGCGCGCATGCGCCGATCTGGTGAGCCCGCTCTACGAGCTGATGAAGCAGCGGGTGTTGGGCTCAAAAGCGGTGCAGACCGATGACACGCCGGTCCCGGTGCTGGATCCGGAGTTGCCGCGCACCCGCACGGGCCGGATCTGGACGTATGTCGGGGACGACGAGCATCCGTACACGGTGTACGACTACACGCCCAGTCGCAGCCGGGACGGCCCCGAGGAGTTCCTGAAGGAGTTCCGGGGATTTCTCCAGGCGGACGCCTACTCCGGGTACGATCATTTCTATAAGGAGGCCGAGCGCGGCATTGTCGAGGTCGCCTGTTGGGCGCATGCGAGACGGAAGTTTTTCGAAGCGCAGTCTTCGGACTTGATGCGCTCGATGGTGATGCTCGCCTATATCCGCCTGCTTTACGACGTCGAGCGCGAAGCCCGCGACGGGAAGCTTGACGGAGAGGCCCGCCGGGCGCTACGACAGGCGAAATCGAAACCGATCCTGGACGATATCCGCGCTTACCTGGAACGAGAACAGCCCCAGGTGCTGCCCAAGAGTCCCGAGGGAGAGGCCATCGCCTACACGTTGTCGAATTGGAAAGCCCTAACCCGCTACTGCGACGACGGCGATTTGGAGATTGACAACAACCGCGCCGAGCGCAGTCTGCGCGGCGTGGCGGTAGGTCGCAAGAACTGGATGTTTTACGGCAGCGACCACGGCGGCCGGACGGCGGCCGTGCTGACCAGCCTGATCGCCACCGCCCAAAGACTCGCCCTCGATCCGTTCGCCTACCTACGCGACATCTTCGAACGCATCAGCAGCCATCCCCAAAGCCGCCTTGGCGAATTGCTTCCCGACCAATGGAAGGCGCCCCAAGCGGTAAAGGTTGCGGAAAAGAAGGAGGACAGCTTACATGGTCCGCTCCCGACGACCCCCGGGCAGGACTTGGGTCTATGATCCGGCGCGAGCGTTTCGGCAATCCAAAAAGCCCGTGCCCGCAGACATCCAACACGAAGTGCAGCACCGAGCCCAGGAGCTGATCGATTCAACCTTGAAGCCCCGCTATATCCAACCTCCTTCCCAGAAGCCGCAATTCAACTACCTGGTGGATATCTACTCCCAATGGCGTGGCCCCTTCTTTTACTTCTGTTCGAAATACTGTTCTCCCGGACCCCATGCGCTCTCACCCTCCTTTGAGTCCAAGTTTGCCCGACTTCAGTATGCCGGGGATGAGCGGTTTAACTTGGCCTATTTCCGCCACACGGGCCAGTGGTGGGAAGTGGCACAACTCCTGTCCCTAGAGGAATGCCTCGCGCGGATTGAAGAGGGAAACATCTTCACCCCCTAATCCCTTACTCCCCCATCTTGCCAGAGGGCGACTGGCAGACCGTATGCCGACGCGCCACCTGGGTTCGCCGGACGGATAC
>Ga0208563_1001629_pt1 | contig 14686 bp, 12 predicted proteins | sample June2015DPH_17_1_2_FD_184717 | JGI IMG/M metagenome (GOLD analysis project Ga0208563, IMG submission 184717) | Peatland microbial communities from SPRUCE experiment site at the Marcell Experimental Forest, Minnesota, USA - June2015DPH_17_150... | ecosystem: Environmental > Terrestrial > Soil >... | reverse complement strand
AAGCACACTTCACCGCTTACGCGATTTAGGCAACACGCTGATTGTTGTAGAGCATGATGAAGAAACCATACGCAATGCAGACCATATTGTCGACATGGGACCCGGCGCAGGAGTCCATGGAGGACACGTTGTCGCAGAAGGCTCACCAGCTGAAATCATGGCAAATAAGCGAAGCCTAACAGGCAAGTACCTTTCGGGCGAATTAAAGATTGAATTGCCAGCGACAAGGCGAAAACCTGTTGGCTACATCAACGTTAAAGGTGCGGAAGAAAACAATCTTAAAAAACTAACTTTGCAATTGCCGTTGGGAGTATTGTGTGGAGTTACTGGTGTTTCTGGTTCTGGCAAGAGTACACTGATGAATTTGACTGTTATTCCGCTTTTGCGGCAAATGTTCGGTGAACACGTCGATAAAGTAGGCAAACACGAATCGATTGATGTCCCAAAGTTAGTCAGGAATGTCATAGTTATCAATCAAGACCCAATTGGAAGAACTCCAAGAAGCAACCCTGCAACTTACACTAAGCTTTTTGATGAAATTAGGCGCATTTTTGCTTCAACCAAAGAGGCAAGAGCACGTGGTTACAAGGAAGGGCGATTCAGCTTTAACGTGAAAGGCGGCAGATGTGAAACCTGTCAAGGCGACGGCGTATTGCGTATCGAAATGAACTTCCTGCCTGATGTTTACGTGCAATGTAGCGAGTGCAAGGGAAAACGTTACAATAAGGAAACCTTAAGCGTCCTTTACAAGGGCAAGAATATTGCTGAAGTGTTGGATATGACTGTGGAGGAAGCGGCGAAGTTCTTTGAGAATACTCCAAGGATTTCACGCAAACTTGGCACGCTCTTAGACGTTGGGCTTGGGTACATTAAACTTGGGCAAAGTTCAACCACATTGTCTGGTGGAGAAAGCCAACGCATCAAAATTACGCGTGAACTTAGCAAACACAAAGTTGGGCACGTCGTTTACATGCTTGACGAACCTACCACGGGTTTGCATTTTGATGATACTAAACGGTTGATTAAAGTGTTAAATCGGCTTGTTGACAACGGCAACACCGTTTACATCATCGAACATAACCTTGACGTCATTAAAAGCTGCGATTATCTAATTGATCTGGGTCCTGAAGGCGGAGCTGCTGGCGGTGAAGTGCTGGCTCAGGGAGCGCCTGAGGAAGTTGCACAAAATGATGGGTCGTTTACGGGTAAGTTTTTGAAAAAAATGCTTAACCGCCAGCAAGAAGAAAATAGTTTGGCAGTGAAACAGTCTGCATGATCCAAATAACTAGTCCCTCAGACTTCAAAAGCTCAGATATGCCAACAAACCCCGGGGTTTACCTTTTCAAAGACGAGCAAGGCGAAATCCTATACATCGGTAAAGCCAAAAGCCTGCGGGCGCGTGTCAAAAGCTACTTTTCAAACACAGACCAACCAGCGAAAACACGGCAGTTAGTTTCTAGGATTCGAAATATCGATTGGATTATTGTGAACAATGAGGTTGAAGCTTTGCTTTTGGAGAACAAGTTGGTTAAGCAGCACACGCCTAAGTATAATATTGACCTTAAGGATGCTAAAACCTACGCTTACATCTCACTCTCAAGAGAAGCTTTTCCAAGGATACTTACCAGCCGCAAAGTTTCACGCAAACTCGAATCCTTCGGACCCTACACTGACGGATTTACAAGGCAGGATCTTCAGCGCTTAGTAGTGCGAGTATTCAAACTACGTACATGCAAGACAATGCCGAAACGTGCATGCTTAAACTCTCACATCCACCTGTGCACTGCACCATGCATCAGAAACATCACCGCTGAACAGTATTCAGAGCAGGTTAAGCAAGCGCGCTCCTTTTTGAACGGAAACTATCAGCAAACAATCGAACAGCTCAAGTCTCAAATGCAAGCCGCCTCTGTAGAGCAGAAGTATGAAGAGGCCCTTGAGCTTCGCAACCAAATCGCTTCCATTAGGCTTTTGACGGAACATCAGATTGTGGATAATGAGAGACGGTTTGACCAGGACGTTTTGGTGTTCAAGCAGTTTGGCGAGAAAATGCTGGCGGTTCAGATGGGAGTGCGAAGAGGCGTTTTACTTGGCAAAAAAGAATTCAGCGTTGATCTGCAGCCTCAGATTGAGCAGGAATTTTTGAAGGCTTTTTACACGACCAACCACATTCCGCGTGAGATATTGTTGAATAAGCCTTGTTGGCAAGGAACCGAAGAGAAAAAAGCCCTGGAAGAGTTCCTTTCAGCAAAAAGATGTGCGCCTGTTTCGTTGACGATTCCTAGGCGAGCGGATAAACTTGCACTTGTAAAGCTTGCTGAGAAAAACCTTGAGTCCACCTTAGAAGTTGATAGCGCGCTTGTGGATTTGCAGACTGAGCTTAATCTCTCAGTGTTACCGCGCGTGATAGAATGCTTTGACATTTCCAATTTGGGGCAGGAGCACGTGGTTTCAGGCATGGTCAACTTCAGGGACGCGAAGCCTGACAAGAAAAACTACCGTCGATTCAAAATCAAGACATTTGAGGGACAAGACGACTTCGCCTCAATGAACGAGGTGGTTTCAAGGCGCTATAAGCGTTTGGTGGAGGAAAAAAGCCCTCTGCCTGACCTGATTGTGACTGACGGGGGGCCTGGACAGGTGAGTGCAGCAAAGGCGGCGTTGCAGGGGCTTGGACTGCAGATTCCGCTGATTGGCTTGGCTAAGGAGCATGAAGAAATTTACCTGCCCGATAACCCGGAGCCATTGCGTTTTGACAAGAACAGCCGAATGTTGCTGTTGCTTCGGCGGATACGGGATGCTGCCCATGACTTCTCGTTGGGGTATAACCTGAAGAGACGACAAATGAAGACAAGGGAAGAATTCAAAGCAAGATAGTCGATTGCAGTTTACCGTCAGGTCGCAGCGGCGACGTTATTCACACTTGCTTGGAAAAGGGTAATGTTTTTTGAGAGGTTTTTCGATGCCTTCTGTACAGCAAAAGAGAGCCAAGAACCAATACCACAAGTACGACGGTGACAATAATAGGAATCGTTAGTGTTGATGTCGAGGTATCGGTTGCAAAAGAAGGGGTGGATATCACAGCGGTAGCGGATATGTCGACTTGGTGAATGAGTGGATAATGGTCGATATTGTTTTGGTCTATCACGTACGGAGTGTTTCCTATCCCTGAACTACCCGTGATCACTGCGCCTGGATATTTTGTCAAGTAGTCGCTCCAGTAGTTTCCGACTATGCCGTTGTCAAAAGCAACAATGTCTGCACTGTCGCCCTCAGCGACGTAAAGTGTTACGTTCATGGCTACTTGCTGTTTATTGTCAACTATGTTATTTTGATAGACTATGTTTCCCTGACCGATGTCTCTAACGTTATAAGTTTCAAGTCCAATTTCGTTACCTGTTATATTATTACTATGCACAAGAGCGTCATTGCAATAATCTTCGAAGCTTACGCCGCCCTCGCTATTGTTGAATATGTTATTGCCGTAAACATAGAAGGGTCCCCAATTTCCAAGGGACAAACCGCCATTTCCGCTTGTTTGATTGTTTTTGCCGTTGTTGGAAATGTTGTTTCCAGCGATTGTAACGTTTAGACACGAAGAAACCCATATACCTTCTTGATGGTTGTCGATTATCTGGTTATCGTATACTGCAGTACTTGAAGAGGAAATAGACATTCCGTTATCGTTTCTGGCTACATAGTTGTCAAAAATCTCGTCGTAGGAAGCGTTTGCCACTCTGGTTAAAGTGTTTACATAACTGCTTGTTGAAATCCCGGGGCCTGAATTGTCCGTAATGTTATTTTGATTAACTGAGTGATATTGACCTGAAAGGGACGCTCCTGAAAAGACACAATGAATAATGTTGTTTCCAAAGATATGGCAGTTGGAAACAATCTGTTCATTGTCATACGAATTTCCTACCAGTATGCCATTTTCTACATCATCGCATTTGCTGTACACAATAGCGTTCCCTGAAATACCTAGAGGAACATCATTGGTCATGTCCTCCCAAGTTACATTGTACACCGCGCCGTCTATTGTGAAGCCAGAAATTTTCACGTTATCGGCGGTTACTTGAATCAGAGATTGCCAAAAATAACGATAAAAGCCGCTTGGCCTAAGTATTGTTTGTTGGCTGTTTTCACCGATCAATGATATCGATTTATTTACAAGTACTCCGGCGTACCCCAGGGAGTAATAGATTCCTCTCTTTACATATACTGTGTCTCCTGCACTGGCATTGTTTATGGCGGCTTGAATGGTAGGGTAATTGTCTGGGACTACAAGTTTGCGACCTGAGGGGTTGGTTGTGGGGTTTGTACTGGTCGGTGCTAATATTGGGATTGCAGGCGATGGTGATGAGGAGCTTAGCGGGCTAGTGATTGATGGCTGAGCGTTGACATCGATTTGCTGCGTAAGGGGATGGTGGTCGATGTTGTTTCCGTCAATTCTGTAGGTGCCTTGCCCTTGATAGTCACTCCAGTAATTGCCGGCTGCACCGTTATCCCATGCGACTTTATCACTGGTTTGGTTGACAGCAACTTGCAGGCGGTTGTTAATTATGTTGTTTTTGTAGATCGTGCTGCCTGACCCAACAGAGTCCTGTGAAAAAACAGGACCCAAGTTAATGCCAATAGTATTATTCGCAATGTTATTGGCGGTAATTATCGAATTGCCGCAGTTTTCTCCAAAAATAACGCCGTTGCCTATGTTATTGGTTATATTGTTGTTGTAAACATAGAATGGCCCTAACCATCGAAGGCACAAGCCGCCTGGCAACCAATAATCGGTTTGTCCGTTGCGAGAGATATTGTTGCCGCTTATGGTGACATTTACACATGAGTCAATGATAATGCCATCCAAAATGTTCCCGCTGATTTGATTCCCAGATATTACAGTGCTTGAGGAACTGATGTACATCCCGTACCCAGCATTTCCAGTTACCGTGTTGTTGGCAATTATATCATAGGATGGCTTGGTTACGCCTGTTACTTGATTATAATAGCCACTTGTTGCTATCCCATCAAAAAAGTTATTCTTAATGATGTTGCCGATAATAGAGCAGTGTGAGGGCGCATGATCGTATGTGCCTGCTACTTCTATGCCTTTCTCGCCGTCGCTTGCTGCTGCGTTATTGCTGGCTGAGCCCAATATGGTGAAGCCTGAGATTGTTACGTCATCCGCTGTAACTCGAATTGTTGCTTGTGGGCCAGAATAGCCATTGTTTGTCTTTCCCATAATTATGGTTTTTTGGCTGTCTTCCCCAATTAGTGATATTGACCTGTTAACAAGGATTTCAACGTATGGGCTTCCAGCGTCATTCATAACGTCGTAGAACAGTCCAGCCGGGTTGTACACCCCATCTTTTACGAATACTGTGTCTCCATCATTTGCTTGATTTATAGCCGCTTGGATAGTAGAATAATCGTCTGGAACAACAATCCTTCGTGGCGAGGCAGCTTTGACAGCGGCTGGTGGCAGCATAACTAACGAGATTAGGAAAATGATGACGATCAATAAACCAAAAGTCTTACCTAAACGGCTCATGTTACCCCTAGAAAGTCTATTTTAATAAAAGGTTATTCGTAAACGTTTCTTGACTAATATAGTCAATATTTCTTGACTAACAAGTGATAATATCCATAGGAATTAAATCGGCGCAGTGGTCGGTGGAAGAGTATTAAATAAAGTGCGCGACAGGAACCTCAGAATACTCTTCCTAGTAATTGTTACCCTACTAATCATTCAGATGCTATACAAAGGAGTAACCGCACTATGACCTCCCCAAGCTTAGGTAGCGGCGAATCAAAACTGGAAACCATCATAAGCTACATACTTATAATCGGCGTCATCGTCAGCGTAATACTCGAAGTCATCGGCATAAGCCTCTACTACGTCGCATACGGCAACGTGCAGATTTCCCAAGACAAAAGCGTCTTTATTAGTGGACAGAACTTCTTCGCCTTCATAATTAACCAAACCCAACACCTGTTCGGGTCACAAAACGCCCTCCTGTTCATAACGCTGGGGCTAATAATACTGATTTTAGCCCCTTACATCCGAGCAGTAACTTCAGTCATTTATTTTGCATGGGAAAAGCATTACAAATATGTCCTGATAACACTCTTTGTACTCATTGTCTTAACAATAAGTTTGGCGCTACATTAGTAGGTTCATACTATGAAAAATTAAGCCACATCAAACTTTTTTGGGGAAATTAGTGGCGGGCCCGACGGGAATTGAACCCGCGGCCTACGGATTAAGAGTCCGCCGCTCTGGCCTGACTGAGCTACGGGCCCGCATAAAGGCTTCTTTTGAAAAAGGTTCCACTGAGAAATATAGAGCTTGCGGTTTTGTTGTCTCAGCTTGATGCAGTGAAAAACTAATAACAAAGCAGCCCTTTTTAGTTTTTACGGAGCAGTTTTTATGGTGAACTCTTTGAGCGAAGTTTTCATTCTAAAAACTACGGATAGAGCAACAGGCGTTCCTGCACTGCTCAACAAGTTTGGCTTAGGCGATTATTCTGGGAAGCAGGTGGCTTTGAAGGCTAATTTTAACAGTGCTGACCCGTTTCCAGCATCAACCCACCTTGACACCTTAAGAGCCATAGTGCAAACCCTAAAAAACGCAGGCGCGAGCGGTATAACTTTGGCTGAACGAAGCGGCATGGGCGATACCGAGCAGGTTCTGGAGCAAATGGGCGTTTTAGCATTATCAAGAGAACTGGGTTTTAGCGCTGTTGTCTTAGATGATGTGAGCAAAGAAGACTGGATTAAAGTTGAAAAAGGCGAAACCCATTGGCTCAGAGGATTCTACATGGCAAAAGTTTTCCATGACGCTGATAAAGTAGTTCAGACATGCTGCCTAAAAACGCACAGGTTCGGCGGCCACTTCACGCTCTCGCTAAAGAATTCTGTGGGTTTAGTGGCAAAAAAGGTTCCAGGCGGAATATACGATTACATGTGGGAACTGCATGGTTCACCGTTTCAGAGGCAGATGATTGCCGAAATAAACAACCATTACAACTTGGACTTTGTTTTGATGGATGGCATAAAAGCATTCACAACCGGCGGTCCAGAAAGAGGCACTCTGGTTGAGCCAAACCTTTTGCTTGCAAGCCAAGACCGAGTAGCCATAGACGCTGTTGGAGTGGCGATTCTCAAAATGTACGGCGCAAAAGGCAAAGTCGGCGAAGCAGACGTTTTCGAGCAGGATCAACTACGACGGGCGAAAGAACTGGGTTTCGGAGTAAAATCAGCCACTGAAATACAATTGACGCCTTTGAATGATGAAAGCAGCGTTGAATCAGAGCGGATAGAACAGGTTCTTAAAGCGCAGGTTGCTATGCATTAACACGCATGAGTATGTCTGGCTTATCGCTGGCTATGCCGTCCACGCCTTTCGCAGCGTATTCTTCTACTTCTTCTGGTTTGTTTATGGTCCAAACTATCACTTTTAAACCGTTCTGGTGTGCTTTCTGAACATTAGCCGTATGCGTGAATCTATAGAAAGCAAGAAGATAGTTTGCTTTCAACTCTAACGCTGCTTTCACTGGGTTCTTGTGCTTCGCGTAAATCAATCCTGTCTCTATGTCCTTGTCTAATTCTCTAACTTTCTTCAGCGCATCTTCAAGAAAAGAAACGATTACAACACTCTTCCCCAAGCCACGCTCATGCACTTTCGAGAGCACTTGCTCCTCAACGCCCGCTTCCTTCAACTCAATGAACACCTTCACTTTCTTATCCAAAAAATCAAGCGCTTCCTGCAAGGTAGGAATTTTCTCGCCACTCTCAGCAGAAAAACCTTTGATTTCCTTAAGCGTAAGCTCACTTACCAAGCCTTCGCCATTGGTTGTCCGCTTAACATCTGCATCATGGATAACGACAAGTTGGTTGTCTTTGGTCTTTCTAACGTCTAGCTCAACTGCGTCTACGCCGATTTCTAATGCTTTCTTAAAACTCGTCAACGTATTCTCAGGCGCATAAGCCCTGGCGCCCCTATGACTAACACGCAACATAATAAACTGTTTCTTCAACAAAGGAATAATACTTTGTGCAAGTTTCCTCTGCTCAAAGCATTCACAGGCACTTAATAGTTATAACTTTGGCATTAGGCTTGACTTTGACTAAACTATAGGCTCAGCATCAGAAGCAGGCTCAATAGTTGCGACTATTGCTACACGGTGACTTGCGACTAAATAATCTAGATTTAAGTCGCTGCTCTCCACGACATTGAAAAAAAAGGCTGAATCTTCTTCGATTGTAGTTCTGACAATTTTTAATAGCTACTTAGCTAACATTATTTTACGAATCGAATCGAATGCTTATATAGATTCGAGACTCACTCAAACGTTGAGTGCGGTGACCGATGCCTTTTCAAGAAAAAATCGTTCTAAACCCAATCGGTTATGTTAAAACTGAAGCGGTTGGCGATGAAGTTAAAGACAAATCCAGAACCTCGCAAATCGTCCTTCGTGATAATTTGGTTGAAGCTTTAGACGGCATCACGGGTTTTTCGCATTTGTTTGTTCTGTTCTGGCTGAGTCAAATCCCAGATGAGCAACGGATGACTTTGAAGGTTCATCCGAGAGGCAGAATGGACATGCCTCTGCTTGGCGTTTTCGCTACCAGAACCAACCTTCGCCCAAACCCCATAGGACTAACATTAGTTGAGCTGTTAAAAGTTGAAGGCAACACCTTGACTGTCCGCGGTCTTGACGCTTTCGACGGCACACCAATCTTGGATATTAAGCCCTTTGATTCTTGGGACACCGCTAAAAACGCCAGAGTTCCTGATTGGTGGATTAAACTGAACGAGAAAAAACCGTAGAAGCTTATAGCAATTCTTGGATGCCGTATTTTGCGTCAAGCACTTCCAAGAGTTCTTTTCTAAGGTCTTCACCCTTTAAACCGCCCGCCCTAATGCCTCCAATTTCGTTGGCAAGAGCTGCATCTTTGCAGGCTTCTTTTAGCCAATTTTCAAAGTCGCCCCTGTAAAGGTGAAATTCAACTGAGTTTACGCTGACTTGTTTGATAAACCTGTAAAACTCTTCAAGCGACTGCGCTGTAAAGTCTGTGGGCTGATCGATGCCGTAGTAAAAGTGGAAACCCATTTCTTTCGGAACTGGCGTGAACGCTTTAAGGGCTGCTTTTCCTTTTTCAGTTATGCCATATCCGCTTCCGACTCTTTGCAAAAAGCCCTTTTTTGCTAGTTCTTGGATTTGCTGCATTGTTTGGTTTGGGTTTAAATTGACTTTTTGAGCAAACATGTTCAGGTCCATGCGGTTCGTGGCTTCACTTATCGTTTTTAAAACTTTAAATTGTTCTTCTTTCAACAACCTTCCCTCAAGTGTTCGGTTACTCAACCATTCCAATTAATACTTATCTAGGGAAATTTAAATGTCTTAACCACCATTTAGCTAAAGAAAAGCAACCGACGAGTTAATCGCAAGTTTATTTATTCCTCCAAAACTAAACAATACACTGGTGAGAGCTATTGAAGAACAATTACATCATCATATTAGTTACCAGCAAAGATAAGCAGGAAGCAGAAAAAATAACGCAGTCGCTTTTGAAGGAACATTTGATTGCTTGCGCAAACATTGTCAATCCAGTCACATCATTTTTTTACTGGTCTGGCAAAATCGACAAGGCTGAGGAATGCTTAATTGTTATGAAATCACGCATGGACCTATTTACGCAAGTTGCCGAGCGCGTGAAGGGCTTGCATAGTTATGAGGTTCCGGAGATTCTTGCGCTTCCGATCGTTGAGGGCTCGAAGGCTTATTTGGATTGGATGAGTAGTGTGCTCAAGTCTTAATGTACATTTTTGTACCGATAAGCCTTAAATAGTACATTAACGTATGCTTCTGAACCATACGGAGAATAAACAAAATGGGGAATCACCTTTGGCTCACAAACATCAACCAACACCAAACTAGTTAATCCCCTAAAAATCAAAAAAATCACAATCACACAACAACCCCTCGAAATATTCTCAAAACTCCAAAAACAACACCAAACAACCTACCTTTTAGAATCCATCGAAGGACCAAAAAAACTCGCACAATACTCATTCATCGGATTCGACCCAAAAATAACCATCCAAACTAAAAACAACAAAGCCCAAATCAAAAACGAGAGAAACGGGGAAATAATTAAAGAGGTAACAAGCGACCCACTGCACCTTATAGAAGAACTGCTTAAAGGCGACTCTGTTCCCACTCGTAAGTTTCGATTCGTCGGCGGAGCTGTTGGCTATATTTCTTACGATGCCGTTCGTTACTGGGAGAAACTGCCCCTGAAGTGTCAAGCTGACCTTGACTTCCCTGACTTGGAGATGGGCATATTTGACGACGGCTTAATTTTCAACCACATAAAAAAACAAGCCTTCTACTACTACCGCAACGAGAACCGCTTGGCTGAAGTTGAAAACCTGCTCAGGCAACCTGTTGATTTTGACGAATTATCTTTCACTCAACCAAAAGTTAACACTAAAAAAGAACACTATGAACAGGCGGTAGAGAAAGCAAAAGAGTACATAACCGCAGGCGACATTTTCCAAGTTGTTCTCTCCAAACGCTACCAGTTCCAAATAAAAGGCAACCTAATCCCATTCTACCAGTCGCTGAGAAGCATCAACCCTTCACCCTACATGTACTTCTACAAATCAGGCGAGCGGCAAATCGTTGGCTCTAGCCCAGAAATGCTCGTCCGAGTTGAAAACAGAAAGGTAGAAACCTTCCCAATTGCAGGCACCAAGCCAATTGCTGACAAACCAGGCGAAAACAAAAAGATAGCTAGAGAATTGCTTGATGACCCTAAAGAGCGGGCTGAACACGTTATGCTCGTTGACTTAGCACGCAACGACCTTGGCAAAATCTCCAAGTACGGAAGCGTTCACGTGCCCGAATTCATGAAAGTTCACCAGTACAGCCACGTACAACACATCGTCTCACAAGTTGTTGGCGAACTTAAAGAAAACCTTCAAAGCTACGATGCGCTAAGGGCTGTTTTTCCAGCTGGCACGGTTTCTGGAGCACCAAAAGTACGCGCCATGGAAATCATTGACGAACTGGAACCTGCAAGGCGTGGACCATACGCGGGTGCTGTAGGCTACTTCTCATACAATGGCAATGCAGACTTCGCCATAACCATCCGCACCCTCTTCGCCGACAAGGACGAAGCTTTCATTCAAGCTGGCGCGGGAATCGTGGCTGATTCAGTTCCAGAACGTGAATGGTTTGAGACCGACCACAAAGCAAAAGCCCTGATGTTGGCGCTGGAAAAAGCTGGAGGCGCAAAAGCATGAAGGTACTGGTAATTGATAATTACGATTCATTCGTTTACAACCTTGTCCAGTACATAGGCGAACTTGGCGCAGAAACCATAGTTTACAGAAACGACCAGGTTAACCTAAAGCAGTTAGCCGAGCTTAAACCTGACAGAATCGTGATTTCGCCAGGACCAGGCACACCTGAAGATGTCAGGTATTTTGGCGTTTGCACATCAATTCTGCAAACCATGAGTCGAACAACGCCAACTTTAGGCGTTTGCTTAGGTCATCAAGGAATAATCAACGCGTTCGGCGGAAAAATCATCCATGCAAAAAGGCTCATGCACGGGAAGACCTGCACGATAAAACATGACCAAAAAGGCATTTTCACAGGTGTCAGAAATCCCTTCACGGCAACGAGGTATCATTCGCTTGCTGGAGAACGGTGCTCCATTCCTTCATGCTTAGAAATTACCGCAGAATGCGTTGATGACGGAGAAATCATGGGCATTCGGCATGTTGAATACCCGATTGATGGCGTGCAATTTCATCCTGAATCAATTCTCTGCGAGGACGGGAAAGTTATAATTAAAAACTTCTTGGATGGCAGGCGACGGCAATGATTAGGGAAGGCATACAGAAACTCATCGAAGGCTACAGCCTAACAAGCGACGAATCAGGAGAAATAATGAGAGAAGTAATGTCGGGAAAAGCAACAAACGCTCAAACTGCCGCTTTTCTAACAGCCTTACGAATGAAGGGTGAAGCAGTTGAGGAACTCATCGCCTTTGCATCCGTCATGAGAGAGCATAGCAGCCAAATACATCCCCACGTACATAGCCGCCTAGTCGATACTTGCGGGACAGGCGGAGACAAAATAAAAACCTTCAACGTAAGCACAGCAGCAGCCTTCGTCATTGCCGGAGCAGGCGTCGCAGTTGCTAAACATGGAAACAGGGCTGTAACCAGCAAAAGTGGAAGCGCCGACGTATTAGAAAAGCTCGGTCTTAACCTATACTTGGAACCTGAAGCAGTTGAAGACATCATAGAAAACGTCGGCATAGGCTTCATGTTTGCCCCAGCTTTTCACCCTGCTATGAAATTTGCCGCTGAGCCAAGACGCGAGATAGGCATTCGCACAGTATTCAACCTTCTTGGACCATTAACGAATCCAGCATGCGCTAATGCTCAACTGCTCGGCGTTTACGACCCAAAACTGATCAGTCCATTGGCTTATGCTCTAAAGCGGCTTGGATGCGAAGAAGCAATGGTTGTTCATGGATTAGACGGGCTAGACGAGATATCAACTGTAGGAAAAACAGTAATTGCGCACCTAAAGAAAGGCGAAGTAACAAAGTTAGAAACTATTCCAAGCGATTTTGGCGTAAAAAAAGCAAGAATAACTGACTTACAAATGTCAACGCTTGAGGAAAGCGCAGAAATCCTCTTTAAAATTCTAAATGGCAACGTTGCTGATGACCCGAAAGCTGAGCTTGTGCTCGTCAATAGCGCTGCAGGAATCATTGTGGGCGAAAAAGCAGAAGATTTCAAAGAAGGCATGGAAATAGCAAGAGAATCAATCGAAAGCGGAGCTGCCTACGCTAAGCTTAAGATGTTGGTTAAGGCTTCAGGCGGGAGCCTGTCAAAACTCGAGGAGTTGGAAGCGCAATATGAGTGATTTTCTGGATCTGCTGGCGCATGATGCTAAAGAAACCATTGATAGCGGATACTATGAAACATTAAAGCCAACAGAAAGCGTTCGCGTTAGTTTGAGGAAGGCAATTTTAGATAGCCAATTTAACCCAGTCATAACCGAAATTAAAGCTGCTTCACCCTCAGCCGGTATAATCAGAAGAAACGTTAAACCAAGCATGATTGCAAAGGCTATGGAAAAAGGCGGAGCAGCAGCCATATCCGTGTTAACTGAGCCAAAACACTTCAACGGTTCTCTAGAAGCGTTGGCTCAGACGCGAGAGACCGTGAAACTTCCCATCCTCATGAAGGACATAATCTTAAGTCCTAAACAAATCGAAGTTGCATCGAAAATGGGAGCTAATGCCGTTTTGTTGATTGAAGCGCTTTTTGATCGAAGGTACAGCGAAAAGAGCATTAATGAAATGATAGATGTGGCGCATGTGTTGGGTCTTGATGTTTTGCTTGAAACTCATACCGAATCGGAGTTTCGCGACGCCGTAAAAACAGGCGCTGATTTGATTGGGATAAATAACCGTAACCTTGGAACATTAAAGGTAGATTTGAACGTGACAGCACAAATTCTTGCAAAAATTAATCCAAAAGGCAAAATTGTCGTGAGTGAAAGTGGAATAAGCACGCCAGCAGACATACGTTTTCTTCGTGAAAGTGGTGCATGCGCTTTCCTTGTCGGATCAGCCATCATGTTAACCGATAACATTGAAGAAAAGGTTAGGGAGTTTGTGAATGCAAAATGAAACTAAGCAATTACCCGATTGACGGAAAATACGGGAAATATGGCGGCCGTTTTGTTCCAGAAGTTCTGATGGCGGCGATTAAGGAGTTGGAAGAAGCCTACGAACAAGCTCGAAAAGACCCGAATTTCCAGAAAGAGCTTGATTATTATCTCTCGGAGTTTGTGGGAAGACCAACACCGCTTTATTACGCTGAGAACTTAACGCGTAAACTGGGCGGCGCCAAAATTTACTTGAAGCGTGAAGACTTGGCTCATGGAGGAGCACACAAAATAAACAACACCATGGGGCAAGCGCTTTTAGCTAAGCGAATGGGAAAGACGCGTGTAATCGCCGAGACAGGAGCAGGCCAACACGGCGTAGCAACAGCAATAGCTTGCGCTGCCTTAGGCTTGAAAGCTGAGGTTTACATGGGTACAGAAGACTGCGAACGGCAACGGCTTAACGTTTTTAGAATGAAGCTTCTAAATGCACAAGTGCATCCCGTAGAAACCGGCTCAAAAACACTTAAGGACTCAATAAACGAGGCGTTCAGGGATTGGGTTACAAACCTTGAGAATACATACTACTTAATCGGTTCGGTCGTAGGTCCTCATCCGTATCCCATGATTGTTAGGGACTTCCAAAGCGTAATCGGCAAAGAACTCAAAGAACAATTCCAGAAGAAAGAAGGCAGACTGCCAGACGCACTGGTTGCTTGCGTTGGCGGCGGAAGCAACGCCATGGGCACCTTCTACCCATTCGAAGACGATGAACAGGTGAAATTTTACGGTGTTGAAGCTGCAGGTCAAGGCTTAGAAACAGGCAAACACGCAGCCTCACTCGGCGCAGGGACGGAAGGGGTCTTTCACGGCATGCTAACGTATGTTCTCCAAGATAGTAACGGGCAAATACAGAACACTAGTAGCGTTTCAGCAGGCTTGGATTATCCCGGCGTTGGACCAGAACATTCCTTACTAAAAAC
>Ga0208563_1001614_pt1 | contig 14798 bp, 9 predicted proteins | sample June2015DPH_17_1_2_FD_184717 | JGI IMG/M metagenome (GOLD analysis project Ga0208563, IMG submission 184717) | Peatland microbial communities from SPRUCE experiment site at the Marcell Experimental Forest, Minnesota, USA - June2015DPH_17_150... | ecosystem: Environmental > Terrestrial > Soil >... | reverse complement strand
TCAACCACAAGGTCGGTCTTTTGTCAATAGAAAAACAAGATCGTGAAAATTATCTTTTTGAGGATTATTGTTTGAAATCTGGTATAACGATCTGGATTCTTGCCTTGAGGATTTCAGGAAGAAGTCCTCTTTTTTCCAAATCCCGCCGGTCAAAAAAGCCATGTTAAGGCTTTCACCTACGAGTCTACAGTCTGAGATAACGCTGAGGGTCAACGATTACGGGAAGAAACATTCATGCATGATTAAATGAAGAGGGACCTTTTGTAAGTCACCTATGCTCACTTCAGCCCAGCCTTACGTAGGGCATCGATCGTTCGATGAATTTGAGACGTATCCCTATATGGGAGTCCCTTCTTGGCATATCGATCGAGAGAGAACTTGGGATTGATCTTGAGAACCTCTGCGGCTGCGGCGCGTGCCTCCTCTTCCCGCCCGGCTAAAATACACGCAGAGGCGAGGGCAAGGTAGGTGATCTGATTCTTGGGATCACGCTCGACTGCCTTTTTCGCTTGTTCTACTGCTTCATCAAACCGGCCGACCATGCGGTAAACCGCGCTCAAGGTGTAGGGGAAGAATATAGCCGGTGCAAAAGGATTCAGACGTATCGCCTTTTGAAGTAACGGAATCGCCTCCTCTGGCCTGCCTGAATAGGCGAGGGCGGTGGCCGAATTGTAAAGGACCCCATACGAATTCGGATCGAGGGTCAACCCTCGCTCCGCGTGAGCAACCGCCCTGTCGAATTGCCCTACATACGTATAAAAGAAGCCAAGAAAAGCGTGGCCCAAAGCCTCCGATTCATCCAAGGCAATGGCCTTCTGCCCCAACTCGATGGCCCGTCCCACCGAGTCCTCCGGGGATTTGCTTGGGCCGAACCACAGACCCGCCATATGGGTCCATGCGAGACCCGCATACGCAAAGGCGTAATCCGGGTCCAGGGAGATGACTTCCTCGTAGAGCTTCCGGGCGAGGGCGTTATCTTCCTTGGTCATGCGATAGAAGTGCTCACGGGCCTCCATCGCCTTCAGAAACACCTCCAGATTCCTCGCCCCTCTTCCCAATACCCGTGCGTGGTCCCACGGCTCCAACTTCTCGTGCACGGTCTTCAGGATCTTCAAGGCGATCTCATCCTGCAGAGCGAAGATTTCCTTGAGGTCGCGATCGTATCGTTCAGCCCAAAGATGATAACCTGTCATGGCGTCGATGAGCTGGGCCGTGATGCGGACCTTCTCTCCAGAACGACGCACACTCCCCTCCAGCACATAGCGCACCCCCAGCTCCTCGCTCACCTGCTTGACCTTCACGGGCTTCCCTTTGTATGCGAACGTGGATTGGCGGGCGATCACGAAGAGGTATGGGCTCTTGGAAAGGGCGGTGATAATTTCCTCGGTCATGCCATCGCTGAAGAACTCCTGCTTGGGATCATCGCTCATGTTCACGAAGGGCAGCACGGCGATGGAGGGTTTGTCAGGCAGGGGAAACGCCATCTTGTCTTTGGAAGCAACCTCTAAAGGCTTCCGCGTCACAGCCTCTGACTCTATCTGTGCCCGGTAAACCCGCACCGGCTTGGCAATATTCTTCACCTCGTGCTCCCCCAGGTAGTCGTATCTCAGGGGCAACTTGTTCTCAATCTGCTGAAAGGCACTCTCGGATATGCAGATCCCTCCTGCCTCGGCCAAGCCTTCCAACCGGGCCGCAATGTTCACTCCGTCCCCGTAGATCTGCTCCCCTTCCTCAATCACATCCCCAAGGTTGATCCCGATGCGAAACTCCATCCGGCGGGTCTCAGACAGCATCGCGTTCTTCGCCTTGAGTACCTGCTGAATCTCCACCGCGCACTGCACCGCATTCACCACGCTGGGAAACTCCGCCAACACGCTATCGCCCGCAGTACCGACTACTCGGCCCCGGTGGTGCTGGATACTGCTGACCATCACCTCTTTGTATGCCTGCAGGGTGCGGACAGTCGCTTCCTCATCTGCGCCCATAAGGCGGCTGTAACCCTTGACATCTGCACTGAGGATGGCAGCGAGTTTACGTTTAACTTCTTGTGTGGTCATGGAGTCCCCCAAAAAACTCCATAAAAGGAAGGAAAAAAATAAGGTTATTTAAGAGGTTTTTTATTCCCCTGTTGAAAAAAACTACTCGTTTTCGATAAAAATGTCAACAAGAATTAAACGATTATCATTTGAAATGTTGCATTCTGAAGGAAGATACCAAAAACAATATTACAGGAAGGAGCCTTCGGAGCTTCTGCATGGAGAACCCCTTTAATGGGTGAGCTCTTGGCTAAAGCGGGCTTCAAATGAAGTGAAGAGGGTAGTCTTTTCGATTTCAATCCTCTCATATTACCATAGTTTACAAATTAGATCAAATTACCAGGTTTTCGGATAGGATTAATTCCTAATTGCCTTGACTTTAAGGGCGGATTGTGAGAGAGTTAACCCATGAAAATAGAAATTGAACTTTTTGGTATTCCTTTACAAAGGTTTCGGAGTATCAAACGTAGACGTTATCGGGGAATGAGAGACCGGGACGCTTTGCGGTTTTTTGTTGAAGAGTATCTCAACATAGTATCTAATCAGATAGCAGGTCCTCCTGCAGAACAACCGGTGCCGCCCGGGCCTCCCGAAGAACCTCCAAATCCTCCTGAACCTAAAACTTCCAGTCGAAGACAGATGCAAATATCAAAACCTAAGAAATACCCTACTTGATCTTGATAACCTTATCCCAGATTGCTTTACTGATGTAAACCGCCCGGTAGGATGTTAGAATTTCCTGGATAATGAAGGTAGGTCTCCCCTCTGCTTCCTCATCACTTATCTTGGTAAGTTTGGCAATAGGAACCCGAGCACATAATGTCTGCCCGTTGCTCCAGTCTGTCCAACCTACGTTCGATGGCCGTGAACCTATCTTGAAGATAATTCATAAAGCCTTTGGCCAGGCCCTCCCATTTGAGTCGCCAGGCTTCAAGGGCTTCATCTCTTTCGTCCAACAGGTCTAAGTCCAATTCATTTGATGCTATAAATTCTATGATCTCAGTTTGACTGAGTTCTCTACCCATTATAATTCCCTTTCTGGGTGTAGGGTGTAGGGTGATGTAGGGTAAATCGGTAACCTCCATATAAGGAATTCATTATGGCTACTTTACCGGAAATCCCTACACCCTACATCTATTGAAACTATAAGTTAAGAAGGTCATATCATTGATGAAAGACCTAATTTTATGCATTATTCTCCCTACACCTTTTTGTCTGGACTATGCTCAGGTGGTTGTCCAAGGGGTTATCCCAACCCAGTAAATAGCATTTTTCCTTCTCTCTTTCCGGTAACCCTTCCTGTTCATCTCTAGAGTAAATTCCTTTTGGGTTACAGAATTTTCTCCCTGATTCTCACACCACTTTTTGAATTTGTCATACAGGACAGCCGATTGAACCTGGGTATCGGGTTGTGTTTCGGTTTCTTCATTAAGAAACCTACCCACAATATCACTCTCTTGCCGATACTCATTGGTGGCATTTAAAACAACTTCAGGAGGATGAAGCCTATCTCGCTGCCATTCAAGACATCCCTCGATTGCCCAGTTTAAGATACCTGATAACTCACCCTTCAGAGTCATTGGTAGATTTGGATCGGCAACTCCGGGAGGGAAGTAAGCATTGAAGGGTATCTTGTGTATTCTTCTCCAGATCGCTATACTCGTATCATTAACTACGGGCAGGTGATTAACAGCAATCCATATCTTGAATTGAGGAACAAACTCAAACGGATCTCGGAAGAGAAATCGTGCCGTAATCCTATCCCCTGTTCCTCCTGTTACCCCTGTTAGATTCTTAATCCTCTCTATATTCATTGGAGCCTTTTCCTTAACCTCAATGGATTTAACTAATCTTGCCCCTGCCATTCGAGCAACTTCAGGGGTAGCGTTGTTCCCCTCATTCTTCGCCTCTTTGAAGGTCGATGAGGATGTTGTTTGACCATAATCACCGGTCAGGTTCCCCAAAGTATCAAAGAATACATTCTTACCATTTGCCCCGCTACCATGACAAAGAAATAGGCATTGTTCGGTGACATCCCCGGTTAAGGTATAACCGACCGCACGTTTAATGAATCCGATGAGCCCACTATTATTTGGGAATATCTCATTCAAGAATTGAATCCATCTTGGGCATTGTGCATCTCTATCGTAAGTAACTTCACAGGATTTATAGACCCAATCCGAAAGGGTTGCTTGTCGAAACTCACCTGTTCTTAAATTGATAATCCCGTTTTCACAACATAGGACATAAGGCTCCGTATCAAACTCATTAAACTTTCTTGGAAGCATGTATTCCCCAAAAGATAGGGCAGCATTGACTCTGAAGTTCATCTCTGATGTATTAGCCCAGTTCTGAAACTTGCGTCTTCTATCTACATCTTCAATCGAGAGGGCTAACCTATTTCTTATCCTGGCAGTTTCAAGCATAACCAGGTGAGCCTCTTCATCTTCTTCGACCCAGCGAACTCCATCCCATCTAAGCCATTTACCTAATTCCTTAACAAAGCAAAACTCTCTACCGTGGAGCAATACAAAGGATTCGGCATTACCAGCATCGGTTAGATGATAATTGAGCAATCTTCCGGATATCTCATCCGTTATAACTTCCTCATCTAAAAGTTCCCCTGTTTGTGGATCACTTCTGAAAAATCCCTCCGGAATCCAGGGTGCTTCTCTCCCTTTACGAGAGGCGGATTCAAGACTGGCATAAATCTCGTTCATTGTGTAGGGATCTTCTTTTAGGCGAAATACTTCTCCTTGAAACTCTTCCAAAAATGTGATTGCCTCTTCTCGAGTTAGTCCTAAATTTAATAATCGAATAGCAAGTTCGTATCCACGAGCATTTCTATCTTTTCCTCTTCTACATTGACCAATCAATCTTCGGGTATAGAACTTAGCAAGTGCCTCTTTCTGATTGAGAGTTAAATTGTGAGGTTCTCTCTGTTCCACTGGTGGACTTTGCCGTCTCACATTTAACCAGTTGATACTTTCGTTCAATCTCTCACGAGAAATCACGAGAATAGGAACCTCTGGGTTATGGAAGCGATAATAACCACCACTTGGATGTATCGAAGGTGGAGCTAACACATAATGATTGTTTGCCCTTAATTCTATCTCTCCCTTATCGGGGAAAGTTCTAACTTCCCTGGTTATATCTTCAGGGAGTTCAACACATCGAACATAAATATGGGCTTTGTCACTTCCGGTTATTATCCATCTTGTGTTAGCCAGTTCTGGAAATGCAGTTAGAAAATCGTTCAGCAATTCATCCCATTTTTCTCCATCGAAATCGAAAACAATAAGTCCCCCGCTTACACAACCACAGACGATACCAATCTGATTGTGATTGTCGGAAAACCATTGATTAATTTCCGTCTCGGTGGGAATTCTTCTCTGAAACTCCTCCCATGCAATAGCGGGTCTTTTCTCCCTCTCTCGAATGGGAACCACGGAATAGCCATCGTGGATATATTGGAGTGCAGCATCCCTTATAGGATTAGTTGGTTTGGGTTCCTCAGCTTTAGGCAGCTCACCATTCAACTCTTCGGCATCGGGAATTTCCTCTTCGTCCTTTGGAAGAGCAAAAGATTCGACTTGTTCCTTGGATTCCTTGGCTTTCCAGTTCTTTCGAACTCGTTCCAGCACTCTTTCATCAACAATGAAGGTTTTTGGGTCTTTAACAGCGGGGGTATTGTTAGTTGTTTCCATCACGATCGCCCCCTCTCTTAAATTTGTTTTTCTTGACTTCGGAAGCCCATGCTTTGGTAGTTCGAAAAGCCTCCAACACAGTTAGAGCATCAACCAAAGTTTCTCTGAGATAAAATTTTTCAATTTGTTCTTCCAATTCGGGGGTTCGTTCATAAATGAACTGCATGAAATTACCGGCTTGAAATGGATGATATTTCTGTTTGAATCCGGCAACCGTTAGGTAGGCAACCAACAATACATCGTTTATACTGCGATCAGTATTCATGATCGTGTCCTTTCTAAATTAGATTATTCCTTTAAGGAAAAGGAATTGAACCGGTTCATCTGGAAGCGTGATTCATTTGGTGGGGCAATTCGGATTCATCTTTAAGGCAAATGAGTTTACGAGTTCCACTCGACCTGCGGGGTTTACGGGCTAAAGCAGGCTATGCCTAACCAAATTATTGCAATTTCATTCTTTAGTCTGATCGCTGCATCCTTCACTTCCCTTTAACTTATTCAGCCATTCCATCACGTCTGCCTTGGAGAACCTAACTGTGTTCTTGATCCTATAATATGGTAGGATCCCCTGGCGCCGCCAATTTCTGAGGGTCTCCTCGGTTACGCCAAACATTGTGGCAATCTCCTTCGGTTTCAAAAACTCTTTTCCGATAATCTCCATGATAAGACCTCCTTCGTGGATTTTAGGGTAATTTGCTCCTCTATTTATATTTATATAATTGAACCGAGGGGTTTTATGGATTTTTGGCAATAAGAGGGATTTTTAACGTCGGAGGGCTTGAGGAGGGCACCTTCTTAGTTAATAACCCTGATTTTCCTATTCTGCCTCCTGCACTCCCAATTCTAATTCTCATCCTCAAAGGCAAGAAGTGAACATTCCAAATTCTCATTCCTGAAATACAAAACATCCCTCTGTCCCCGGAGACGAGGATAACATTGAAACTTAACCATCCTGGAAGTGCACGGCTCAAACTCCCTATGACTCACGATGAAAGACCAGTCGCCTCCTCCCTCACAGTCTACCACTTCGCTGCATTCACCTAATGTTTCACCAATTTTACCTTCTAAAATTATTTTGTTTCTTGAAACTTTTACATGCATCCTCCTTGAAGTTCCTTCAGTAAACGGCTCAACCCTTTTTAGCGCCTGAGCCATCGCCGATTTATCAAATTCACAAAACGTCTCAGATTTCGGAATCGAATCAAATATCTCTTTCAACCTCGAAATCGGGAGAGGATTCTCAATCAACGGGGCGTAAGCCGAATACTCGTTGAAGCACAGCCAGAAATGTTTTCCATCAATAGCGTACCCAAAGGGAGAATTCTCGTCGGCACGAACAATATTCAGCAACTCATTGGGCATAGTGAAGGATACATCAAGGTCAAGGTCTGACGAATACTTGGCTATGACGAGATTGTTTATGGCATAAAAAACATTTTTGTCCACGAATATCCCACTAAATGCTTGGAAGGTTGTGGGATCACGCTCGGCAGCAAAATAAACTTCCCGAACGGGATCGAGAAAGTTTTTCGGAAGATCGTGCACGTCGGTAGGAGTTTCAGGAAATCGAAAATTTTCTCCACAAAACGATTCATCGTTCTCTTGGTAAGTAGGAATTCGGGTCTCAAAATTCCCTGAAGTTATCTTTATATTTTTCGGCCCGAATTGAAGACGTGCCTCATTCTTCAATTTCGAAAACAATACAATCAGACTATCTGAATGGGCAAAAAAGTCACCAAAATCAAACCCCTCAAACTTATATGCGATACCTCTCCAACGATCCGTGGCCTTTATCGTGTTGCCTTGAAACCTAAAGTGCTTTAAGATATCGGGAACAAATTCTCGTTCAGGAACAAATTTTTTGCATTTTTTTATAACAGACGAAAATTCTTTTCCATTGACCATCATGAATGGTTCCTTAGAAGACGAATTGCGGCTTTCATCAGTCCCATCTCTCTCGGCTTCTGATTTTCTCTCTTCCACCCTTTCAGGTTGCTCCCCGATTCTTTGGCTGTCATTCTTCCTCTGTCGAAAGAAGAGCTTTGAATTTGGAAAATTGTTTATACCAGGAGGTTCCTTTCCCCCCAAAATCATCCAATCCACACCTTTTAGAAATTTCATCTCGCCCTTCTTGATCGTCACATCAACCTCTGATTGATTAAATTTCTCGTCCGAAACAAATATTGCCTTCTTCACATTATCTCTGTATTCGGTTTCCTTCCCATCGCTGTCTGGTACCTTTAATGGGGTGGAAGGAAGTCCTTCCTTTAGCTTATGTTCAACCAAAAGCTGATAGGCCGAGCTCAAATCGGACACATTTTCCGATTTGAGTGTATCTCTGTACCGCCATAATCCCATGTACCGTCGTGCTGCCCGATCAGTAAAGGGGAGGTTGTCCTTTATCCATCTTATGAACTCTCCGTGTCCGAGTTCCTCTTTCTGTTCAGTCAAAAGCTGCCCGATTCTGATAGCGTTTTCTAAGGACAGTTTGACAAAACCCAAAATTTCATTGTGCAATCTCTTAATTTCTTCAATTCGACTCTTTTCGATTTCTTCCATTTTTATGTCCTCCTTTTTTTTAGGTTAATTTTCCCTTCTTCTCTTTGGTCGGCCAGACGTGCTCCTCGCCGCACCGAGGGCATTTCCTTTGCCGATACGTCTTTGTTTCCAACTCGGGCCAGAAAACATTATCAAGCTTGGGGCAGTAAACCCATTCTTCTCTTTTTTTGTGGCCACCTTTTTTCCATATTGTCGTCTTCATTTTTTTCCCTTTCTCAGAGAAGGGCGGGGAGAATGAACCGGTGTTTCGATTGCTTGGGTTATCCGAAGCCCTTCCTCTGTGGTTAAGATTTTTTTCTCATACCTTCACCCAATTCCTTGATGGCGTGGCAGTCACACCAAACCTCACCTTGCTACTCTCTTCCCACCTCCTTTACCTTTCCCCTCGTAGAAGGGATATGCGAGATTACCTTCATTCTTCATGATCTGAAAATTAGTTCCTCCGCCCTTTAACAACCTGGTCGTACCAAGATGTCTGAGATCATGAAAGTGGGAGTCCTCAACACGGACTTCGAGATTCATCTTGAAAATTTAGTTCATCTAAAAAGAGCTAAAGATTCAGGGATTCATCTGTGGGGCAGATTCGGCGGTTCTTAACGGGCAAGCGGTCTTTTAGGACCGGGGATTGGTTCGCAACTGGATAGTGGTTTTCATTAAACTTCTGGCTTACAACCAATTCCCAAAGTGTAGAAAAGGGATGATAGCGATGACCGAGGCTGGGGGGCCTGAGAGGATACTACCATCCCTTGCAAAAAACTGTTTGATATTCTCCCCATTCCGATCATTGATTTTCCTCTCTCTCTATTTTTATTATATCAAAAAATATTAAACACAACCAAGAGATTTTTTTCTACTTTAAGGGTTGGCAATCGGCGAAGATTGGAGGAACCCTCGGACTTTGGCCTTCAATAAACATTATACTCGCCGATCACCTTCAACCTCCAAAATTCTATCTAGGCAATCCTATATAACAAAAAATCTTTCTATTTTTTTGAAAAATTTACGTCTTCGTCCTTATTACTCTTCTTGGGGGCTTTATGAACGGTTCATGAACGCTATTTTGGAGGCTTAAAAACTCTTGATATTTTAGGCAGTTAGATTGGAATGGACAATGAGTTCCTCATGGGAGACGTCGCTGTAGGAAAAGATGACCTGATCGACAAGATATTCTGAGAGCAACCGAGGAAGTTCCTCTTCTGGGTAGATGGGAATACCTTTGGGATAATGGGGACCAGCAAGTTCTGGAGGATAGACCCGATTGGCTATGAACGGGATCTGGGTGGCGGTGAAGGCAACCACACGGTAGGAGGGATGTTTCCTAAAGTAAGTGTTGAAATTATGAAAATCCCTTCCTCCAGCCCCGAGGATAATCACCTGGATGGGCTCCTTTGAACGACCCCTTTTCGACTTGTTCTCAAAACCTTTCTTCTTCACAGAACGATCCAAGGAAGGGGGAGAAAAAGTTTTTCATAAAGATTGAAGGCATAGCGGTCTGTCATGCCAGCCAAAAAATCACATACACATCGCTCCAAGGAGTCATAAAACGATTCCATTTTGATTAGCGTTAAAAAATAATCTGGATGGTCAACCAGATATTGATAGAGCTCCCGCAAAATCTTTGTTGCCTTATGGAAATCGGTATGAACGGCTTCATTCTCATAGACATGTTCCCAGAGGAATTCCCGCAGGTCCCAAATCCCTGAGAGAACCTCTTTTGAAATAAAAAGTTCCCCGCCCCCGGATCGGAGGGTTTCTTGGATGATATCATTGACCATCGTATTAATTCGTTTGGAATGGGTATCGCCCAGACGTTTGAGACAATCATTGGGAATATCGTTTGGAGAAATCACCCCTCCCCGAATCGCATCATCGATATCATGATTGATGTAAGCAATGATATCCGCAACCCGCACCACCTGACCTTCAAGCGTCGAAGCCATCGCTTCTGGATCCTCACAGAGGATCTCCCCTTTCCCTTTGGTGTGTTTCAAAATACCATCTCTAACCTCAAACGTGAGATTAAATCCCTTTCCATCCTTCTCCAAAAGATCGACGACTCTCAGGCTCTGATCGGCATGGTTAAATCCGCCTGGAACGATCTCATTCAAGGTATCCTCCCCGGCATGGCCAAATGGGGTATGACCCAAATCATGTCCCAATGAGATGGCCTCTGTTAAATCCTCATTGAGACGGAGGGCTTTGGCAATCGTCCTTGCAATCTGAGAAACTTCAAGGGTATGAGTCAATCGGGTCCGGTAATGATCACCCATTGGAATGAGAAAGACCTGGGTTTTATGTTTCAATCTCCTGAAAGATTTGGAATGGATGATTCGATCTCGGTCGTGTTGGAAGGCTGGCCGGAGCGGACATTCCTCTTCAAAGAATTGGCGGCCTTTCGTCTTTGAACTCAATGCCGCAAAAGGGGAGAGAATCTTTTTTTCCCGCTCTTCTAAATCTTCTCTAATCGTCTTTGACAATTGACAAGGCTCCACTTCATCGAATATGCTTTGGATAGCTAACTTATCATAAAAAATAGGCTTTATCAAACTGAACCTAAAATGGATATCAATCAGGTAAGGGAAGAAATCCATAAGGATCCCATCCTCTCTAAACTGTCGACACTGGCGAAGGGGAAGAAGATACCCTTTTTTTTGGTGGGAGGTTATCTCCGGGATCTCTTGCTTGAAATACCAGGAAAGGACTATGACTTCGCCTTGCCAAAAGATGCCGCTTCATTCATTGAAACTATCGAGGAAGCCCTTCGTCTTCACTTCTTTAAAGTAGGGAAGGAGGAGATGAACACCACCACTTATCGAATCATCAAAGAGGACATGTCCATCGACCTCACCTTTTTACAAGGTGAAACGATTGAAGCAGATCTTCAAAGAAGAGATTTTACCATCAACACCATCGCCTTCTTTTTTCAAGATGAAACTTTTCATTGGATGGAAGGAAGCCTGGAGGATATCGAAAAAAAATTGATCCGTACTGTCTCAAACCATTCCATTGATCAGGATCCATTAAGGATGCTGCGGGCAATCCGGTACCTTTGCACTCTGGATGGTTTTGTAATGGATAAAGGATTGAAGGAGGAGATTTCCTTAAAAAAAGAAAAAATCCTCAGCCTCCCCGGAGAGCGGATTAAAACTGAACTGGATCAAATCCTTCTCTCTCCTCGACCAGCCATTGGAATGAAATCCCTTCACGAATTCAATTTACTCCTCACCCTCTTCCCGGAGTTTAAGGGTTTGGAAAACCTCGGCCAAAATGAACATCACCATCTGGATGTCCTTTCCCATACCCTTCTCATGGTTGAAAAAATATCATGGGCTTCTGAATGGGTTGCTCGGAATCATCAAGGGGTTTCCTTAATTGAAGAAGATTGGCTCTCTTTATATTATGCCGCCCTCTTCCACGATATCGGCAAACAAGATACCTATTCTAAGGATGAGAAAGGAAGCGTTCATTTCTATTATCATGAGTCTTTCTCTGTTCAAGCAGCCGAGAGGATCATGGAACGGCTTCGCTTCTCCAACCTGATGAAAAATAAAATTCTTCACCTCATCAAGAATCACATGAGAATCCTCAATCTATCCTGGGAGACAAAGGAGACAGCTCTCAAAAGATTGGTCAATCAGATAGGGGATGAAACCCCTCTCCTCGTCTTTCTCACCCTCGCAGATAAAGAGGCAAGCCGGGGAATCTTATCCATTCAAATTGATGAGATCGTTGAAAACCATTGTCTTCGGATCTTGGAATTATTTAATGAAAAAGATATTGTCCATCCCCCTCCTTTCATCACCGGACACGATGTGATGGCCCTGGGATATTCCTCCGGACCAAGAGTGGGTGAAATCCTGAACTTCATCCGCCAGAAACAGGTGGAAGGTGAGATCAAAAATAGAGAAGAAGCCTTAAGGGTTTTAAGAGAAAAATTCGTAACCTGAGGCCATTGGATTTCTATTGGTCAAAATAATTCTATTGGAGAAAGGTTTTAATGGGGACGATTCAGATAGTGGAAGGGTCAATACGTAACTCTAACTATTAAGAATATCCTCTGCTTTGTCCTACCTTTTTATCCCAAATCGCATTTTTTTCCAGTTGCAATTTTTTTTAAAATTCTGTATAAAATCACCGGGAGTGAAGAACGAAGATTAAGGATCTGAGAGCGATCCGACGAGGAGTGATAATTATGGAAACAATATCCAAAACAAAGCAGCAACTTCTCCTTGAGATCAAACAACTTCGGACAAGGCTGGATGCTACGGAGCAGCGCTTACAGGAGGCTAACGAAATATTGCAGGCTGAAGTCACTGAGCGTAAGCGAGGTGAGGAAACCTTTGAGAAAGTTCAAAAATACGCTGAGAGTATCGTGGAAACAATACGTGAACCTCTTTTGGTGCTGGATTCAGACCTGAGGGTTCTCTCGGCCAACCGTAGTTTTTATGAATCATTCAAGGTAACGCCGAACGAAACGGTAGGCAATCTTATCTATGACCTCGGAAACCGGCAATGGGATATTCCCAGCCTTCGGACGTTGCTTGAAGAGATCCTTCCAAAAAATAACAAGTTCGATAACTATGAAGTTGAACATGTGTTTTCAAGCATCGGACACAAAATAATGCTGCTCAATGCGCGCCGTATCATTCAAAAAGAAATCGGTTCTCAGATGATCCTCCTGGCCATAGAAGACATCACTGAAAAAATGCGCCTGGAAAGAGAATTGGCGGAGCGGACACGAGACGCAGAGAAGGCACAAGTCGAGGCTGAGGTTGCAACAACGGCCAATGCAGATATTATAGAGACCGTGCGTGAACCTCTTTTGGTGCTGGATTCAGACCTGAGGGTTCTCTCGGCCAACCGTAGTTTTTATGAATCATTCAAGGTAACGCCGAACGAAACGGTAGGCAATCTTATCTATGACCTCGGAAACCGGCAATGGGATATTCCCAGCCTTCGGACGTTGCTTGAAGAGATCCTTCCAAAAAATAACAAGTTCGATAACTATGAAGTTGAACATGTGTTTTCAAGCATCGGACACAAAATAATGCTGCTCAATGCGCGCCGTATCATTCAAAAAGAAATCGGTTCTCAGATGATCCTCCTGGCCATAGAAGACATCACTAAACATAGGCAACTGGAAATCTTATTATCGGAGTCTGAAGAGCGCTATAGGCGCCTTTTTGAGACTGCAGACGATGGGATATTGCTTCTCGAAAAACGCGAAGGGAATATAACCCATGCTAATCCAGCCGTCACGGCGATGTTGGGCTATTCCAAAAAGGAGTGCATCGGGAACAAGCTTCAGGATATCGGTTTCTCGCATGATATGGGTGATTTTCAAGAGATAATGCATACATTGGACAGGAGCGGCATTATTTATTACGATGATGTTCCGGTACAAACCAAGGTCGGGCAAACTTTTTATGCTGATATATATATGGTCGACAGGGCAAGGTTAGTTCAATGTAATATTCGCGACACCTCCGTACGTAAGGCAGCGCAGGAGGCGCTTCGGGAAAGCGAAGAACGATTCAGGCTGATTACGGAAACCATCACCGAGGTATTTTGGATTGCCGATGTCCCGATCGAGAAGATGTTATATGTCAACCCTGCTTACGAGCTTGTTTGGGGCCGCTCCCGCAAGAGTCTCTACGAAAACCCGCGTTCCTTCCTCGATGCCGTCCACCCGGCGGATCTGGAGCAAGTGCTTGCCGCCTTGGAGATAGAGAAGGCCGGACAGCCCTTCGACCACGAATACCGGATTACTCGCCCTGATGGGTCGATCCGGTGGATTTGGGACCGCGGGTTTCCTACCCAAGACAAGACCGGGAAGGTCATCCGCTACGTGGGTGTTGCAGCTGACATCACCGAACGCAAGCGGGCGGAGGAAGCACTATACCGAAGGGAACTCGAACTTCGGACGGCTCTTTCTGAAATCAAAACATTGAAAGACCAACTCGAGGCCGAGAATATTTACTTCCGTCGAGAGATCAAAATGAGACATCAATTCGACCATATTCTCGGGCAAAGTGATGGTCTCAAGTATGTTCTCTATCGAGCGGAGCAGGTCGCTCCTATGAACACAACGGTCCTCATCCTCGGTGAGACCGGTACGGGAAAGGATCTGATCGCTGCCGCCATCCACGACATGAGCCCCCGCAAGGATCGGCCGCTGATCACCGTCAACTGTGCTGCCCTGCCGGGCAATTTGATTGAGAGCGAATTGTTCGGCCGGGAGAAGGGAGCATTTACCGGGGCCGATACCCGGCAGGTCGGCCGATTCGAGATCGCCAATGGTTCCACCCTTTGCCTCGACGAGATCGGGGAACTGCCGCTGGAGGTACAGGCTAAGCTACTCCGGGTGATCCAGCATAACGAGTTTGAGCGCCTGGGCTCGTCTCAAACCACCAAAGTCGATGTACGGATTGTGGCAACGACAAATCGAAACCTTGAGGAAGAGGTCCGCAAGGGCCGGTTTCGGCAGGACCTTTAC
>Ga0208563_1001598_pt1 | contig 14904 bp, 13 predicted proteins | sample June2015DPH_17_1_2_FD_184717 | JGI IMG/M metagenome (GOLD analysis project Ga0208563, IMG submission 184717) | Peatland microbial communities from SPRUCE experiment site at the Marcell Experimental Forest, Minnesota, USA - June2015DPH_17_150... | ecosystem: Environmental > Terrestrial > Soil >... | reverse complement strand
ATAACCAAAAATCCTGCCGCCAATGGACTGGTAAACCATTAAATCGCCAAAACCCGAAGGGGTAACAACAAACGAATGCAACCTAATAATGCCATGGCGAATTTCTAAGCCATCCTGCCGTAGCACATAAGTGTTTGAAGCAAAAAAAATCAGCAGTTTCAACATGCTAAGCAGCCAAATCACGCCAAAAGCCAAAATCGTCCAAGCGAAAATTGCTAAACCAGCCAAATACGAAAAGGCGACGCCGGCGTATATTTCAAGCCAGAGAAAGATAACTGCAACCACAAAAACAGTGACCGTTCGAACAATAGCTGCTGGAGCAACCCAAGGCTTTCCCAACCAAACAACAACGCCATGCTGAACGTGCTTATCAGAAGACAAACTAAAACACAACCACTAGGCAATAAGCAAAGAGCGTATTTAAGCATTAAAGTCAAATGAACTATGCAATTAACGCTTCAAATATTTCAAGTGTTTCGTCTTTCTGCGCCTGTTTTTTGATCGCTCTAATATTCAATTTGGTGAAAGCTAAAATTGCCTTAACATCTTCCTTATCTTTAATTGCGCGTTCAGGCGGCAGAGTTACCTTAATCATCCTGAGTTTCGCTACAATCAAGCCTTCAGGTGATTGAAAAAAGGTTTTTAGGCTATCGATTTTTCCTGATTTTTTATCCAGTTTGCCATCTGAAAGTATTATGTCAACAGTGTATGGTGCCGTTTTGTCTTTGAATGTCGCTATTTTATAACCTGATGTTAATGCAGTCTCAATTTTTCGTTCATCAACTTCCAAATTTGCCTGTCTTAATGCAGATGCAATCTTTCTTTTCAAGTCAGTTTGGTTAGTGACTGCAATTATCACGTCTACATCAGTGGTGGTTCGGGGAACGCCGTAAAAACTTGCGGCTAAAGCACCGGTAAAAGCATAATCTAAGCCTACTTTGTCAAAGGCATCAGCAAGCTTCTTAACAAAATTGTAAAATGCTTCCAACGCTAATCACCGGTTACGCTTGGCCCATTCAAGACGCTCACGCAATTTCTCAAGAAGATCTTCCTCGCTAATTCCTGGATACTGATTTTTTATGCCATCCGCGCAAATGCGCACGCACCCATCAGTCATATCCATGCATATTAGCACTTTTTCCTCAGGCTTTAAGCGTCCTAAACGTTCCCAGTCCTTATCCATAAACAGTACACACGCATTCAAGAATATAATTGCGGGGTAGTGCTTAAAATAACCTTACACGACTTCAAATTGAGCGCACAGCTGGTAACCAAAAAATATCGCTACATACAACGCCATAAAATCGTCCATTCGCCGACTGCATTAATGCGCTACTTTTTCTACCCGTTCCTCTGAGGCCTATGAGCAGGCCAACACTTCTGGCAGTACACGGGTCGATCTGCACGAGGTTGAAATGGCACTTTGCATTCGCAGCCGCAGTCGCTGCAAACAGCGGTGTAAACTGGTTCCTGGTGAAATTGCTTAAACAAATGGTAATTCTTGAGGCGTGGCCACCCAGTCTTGGCGTAGCGTAGCATTTCAGGGTTGTCTCTTAGCCAGCGCATCATGTGGAAGAAGCTTTTGCCTCTTTTTTCTTCACGTTCAGCTAATGGTTCATAGCCCAAGTTGCGGATTTCATCTAAATACGCGATTTCTGTAAGCTTCTGCGCTTCGCCGACGACTCTTATGCGTTTAACGCGGTCTTCACCGTAAACTTTGCGGAGTTCCTCAGCAGCTACGTCAAAGATGCAGCCTTGACAAATGTGGATTTCCTCGTCCGGCTTAAGGTTAAACCATGTGACAAGTTTAGATACGATGCGTGAGGATTCTTGCAGGTACTCTTTTTCGCGGAAGATTTCTTGGTAGAACCTTACGTCGATGAGGTCGTATTTGAATTCGCCTGTTTCTTCTCGGTAGGCACCGACTACAACGCCGTAAAGCAAGTCGCCGCTGCCTGCGTCATCAACAATAACTGTCAAACTTTTAGTTCCTCTCTCTTTCTTTCAATGCAATGCTTAATTCATGTATAAAAATAGTCCTCTCAAAAAGAAATAGAACCAACGGGGCAAATGATTAAAGTTTACATTTTAAGCTGCTTAACCAACGCTTTAGCCTGATGGATTACGTTAAAGAATTAGAAGCTTAATGAAGGAAACTATTCATCGAAACAAAAACGAGCTTAAAGAAACTAAATTTAGATGACTTGCTAACGTTTCTAACGATTTATCTGACTGATGCTGTTGCTAACTGCTGCTTAATACCTTTAGCAAGGCTTTGTAATATGCTGAGAACTCCATTTTTTCCAAGGCGCAGTTGTCTCTCGCCTCTAAAAACGCATACCCGGGCATTCTTTATTTCAATGTTATCTCCAACAGAGATGGAGTTTATTTGTCCTTCCCATAGGCAGAGCTTGATTTTTCCAGTTTCGTCTCCAACCAAAGCGTTAACTACCATGACAGCGTTGCCAAACTGCGTGTGAACCTGCGCTGGCTTAGGAACCTCAAGAACCTCAGCCTTCACATTAACCCGTTTCATACCAGCTCTCAAATCATGAACCATAGTGAGAATTGATTCTGTATTCTGTTTTGCTATTTTTTTGCGTATTTTATCAGTGCTCATCCAGCTTTCAAAAGGATTATCCTTTCTCAAGAGAAACTCTTCATCAACTCTGAACTGAGCCACAACGTTGTTGCCTTTTTTTATTAGAAAAATTGTTTCATCTTTCACTTTGCCACGATGTTCGACTGTTAGGTTGCCGCAGACAGCTTTTTCGTTGTTTCTTGCTGTAATTAGTGCTTGGAAAACTTCGGCAGGGTAAATGCTGTGTTTTACTGAAAGAAGAGCGATGTGCTCGCCTAAAGTTGATTTTTTCTGTCTCAAATTCCCTTTCTCTTGTTAGGTCAGAGTTAAGAGAAAAAGCAAGGTGCAAGTTGATTCACACTTTTTCTCAAATATCTCGAATTGCTGACATTGATATTGAAGAGTTACCTATATTAGTTTGACTATAAAAAAAGGGCACTTACTGTTTTAAAGAAATTTAAGCTTTTAACTTTACAGCGTTATGGAACAGCCCTTCAAAATAGCCTCTGCCTTATTTTCTCCTCAGTAGAAAAAGAAAATTTGGTCAAAAAAACGTGCGGAATAGGACTTTGATGTTTAATCTAAAAATAATAAGCATTCAATTTATAAGCATGAATAATATGTTAGAGAGGTACTGTGTAAGAAGCGATTTTTGCACACCAAATGTAGTAGGAGTTGAAATAGCGAATGTATAGTAACAAAGAAATGCACAAGGCAACCTGCGCTGACTGCGGAAAAGAATGTGAAGTTCCTTTCAAGCCAGACGGCACAAGGCCAGTTTATTGCCGTGAGTGCTACGCAAAACGAAGACCACCACGAAGATATTAAGCTCATTAGCTGAACATCTTTAACTTTGTCTTTAATTATTTTCTTTTTTATTTTTTAATATCCTGGAGCTAACCCAACTATATCTTGCTAGAACCGCAATTATTATAATTCTCGCCTCAAATAACAACGCTGAATGTAAAAGGGAGCCAATTGAAGTGAAACAGTTTCTAATTACACCATCGGCAGGTAAACGTTTAATCGCCAAAGCATTAGCAAATCACCCAACGATATTAACTGCAATTAAAAACGGCACGCTCGTAATTGTCGCTGGAACAACAAACGGCTACGTAGCGGAAGAAATACTAAAAATCCAAAAAATTTCTAACGATTTCTCTAGAAAAAACTTTTTCCGCGGAATAACCCTGCCTCCGAACAAAACCATAACCGTGGAAGGACGACTAGCTGATGAAAGCAAGTTTCCCGGCGATGTGGTAATAGCCAAAGGCGTTTGGCAAAAAGGCAAAACAATAGCCGACGTAGTTGATTCTCTCAAAGAAGGCGACGTCATCTTGAAAGGCGCAAATGCTTTGGATTTAGAGCGAAAACAAGCAGCTATCCTAATCGGTCACCCGAAAGCTGGAACTATAGGCTTAGCATTGCCAGCCGTTGCAGGACGCCGAGTAAAACTAATAATACCTGTAGGTTTAGAAAAACGAGTAAACGGCGATTTATACGCTTTAGCTGAAAAATTGAATGCGCCCGGTGCAGGTGGATATCGCTTGTTGCCTATTCCTGGAGAAGTTTTCACTGAGATTGAAGCGCTCAAACTTTTAAGTGGAGTAGATGCTGAATTAATGTCTGCTGGCGGAGTCAGCGGTGCTGAAGGTTCATGCTGGCTGGCTATTACTGGCACTAGAGAGCAGGAGGATGCTGCCCAGAAGCTTTTTGCTTCAGCGGCTAATGAACCAGCTTTTGACCTTGGCTTTTCCAGTACTTAGCTAATGCCGCGAGGGCTTTATCAAACAAGTAGTCGCTTTCTGAACCTTCGCCGACTCCAATGACTATTTTTCCGCAAGTTTGAGGTCTAGAAGCAATCTTGTGCTTTGCCACCTTCATAAGCGTTAAGTGTATAGTTAGTTAGTAATTTTTTGAATTTTTCCGCAAAAGCTTCATAATCAATCTGCTCCAGCTTGGGAGCCCCCGCAATTCTGGTTAAGGCATCAATGTTGATGTTCTGTTCTGCTGCCTGAAGAGCTTGAGCTCCGAACTCTTCATACTTTATCTCGATTTCAGGTATCATACCTCTCCCTTCAACATCCATACGGGGCACAACACCCAACAATTCGACGCCAACATTTCCGAAGGCACGCTTCATCGTCTGCTTAATGTCATCGGTTAGATAACTCAATAGAGCTTTGTTGAGTATAACACCGTTTGCTTTCACACCGAGATTCTTAAGCAGACTAATGTGATTAAGAGCGTTAATTAAGCCCCCTTCAACGCCTTCCTTGTCACAGCCAACCACAACAACAGTAGACGCACCTAACGCCGCTGCAATCTCAGCCGTCGAACTTGGTCTCCGAACATTCCCCATCAGCAACCCAGTAAAAGCACCCATCGCCCCTTCAACAAGCAAAAAATCATAATCGCGGCTAGCTGCACTTACCGCCTCAGCGACTGATTTCCAACCGCTCTCCCCAACCCTAATTGACGAGTACTCTTTTATCGGCTCTTTTATCAGGTAAAGCGCTGGCACAGCATCCCGTATGTCCCCGCCAACTTTAAGCACACCAACCCTGTAACCACGCTTTTTTAACGCTCCAGCAATACCCGCAACGAGGAAGGTTTTTCCTGAACCACTATCAGCCGCCGTAATTAGAAGCAGACGAGTTTGCTTTTCTTTGGTTGCTAATTGCTGCTGGATGTTGGTTGAGATTCCGACTTCGCTTTTCATTCGCTCCAACAGTTTAGCATTCGCTTTTCGAATCGCTTCGAGCTCAACCACGTTTATGCCTAACGATTTTGTGATGCTTTGAATAATGGTTGGGTTCTGGTCTAACAATCCGTGGACAAAAACGCCGACCACGTTGCCTTCCTTGTTAGCTACCCCTGAAACTAACTCCTGAGGGTCTTTTTGATAATTGATATGTTTTGCATGAGTAACAAGAATCGTTTGCGCACCTTTATGAAGCACTATCTTGCCATACGTGTGACAATGAAACCCAGAAACCTCCTTACCAACATCCCGCGTCATAAAACTCTTGCCCGTAACAGTAGCCGTGACACGATCAGTGCAAATTAAAGGCTTAAACTCTGCACCCAGCAAACCCAAACCCTTCCTAATTATGGGCACATTCGATAAGCGCCCAACATCAGTCTCTTCCGCAAGTATCTGAAAGCCTGAACAGATTCCCAACACAAACTTGCCGCCCTCAGCCATTTTCAATATTTCACGGGAGACCTTCTTGTTGACGCTTTGTGATTCAACAAGGCTACCGCCTGGAATAATGATCATATCAAGAACTTCTGAGGCAGACTTGCCATCCACAAGCGCATCGGAGCACACTAGATCAGTGGGAAGATTTCCGAAATCTTCGAAGCAGGGTAATGCCCCTAGCACATAAACTAAGCCGATTCTGTGATGATCCCGTTCTATCTGCGTTGATGCTTTTTTCAAGGTTTTTGCCCTCCAGTTAAGCCTAATAAAAACATGAGTTAATCGATTAAGAGCAGAGCGAATGTTTCAGGGTTTTTCTCGAAGGGCAAAGTAAACTTCAAGCCAGCTTTTTCCGCAGTCGCCTTGACGTTAACTCCGACCCCTTCCTCAGAATATCGCCTCATCGCAGGATTAACGCAGAACCCTTTTTCCACGTTACACTTCTCACACAACTGACAAGACCCAGCGACGAACCCTACGGCAAGAAGATACCCTTTTTTAGTAGCCGCCTTTTCGAGCTCTATGACCACTCGACGCACATTCTTCAAATCATCATTCCAAGCAGACCAAAAACTTTCCACTTTCGCCCTCATCTGCGGGGAGGCAGACGGGTCATTCGTTTTTGCAAGATACTTTATCAATTCTAAATCTCCTTCGGCTCGCGACTTAAATTTCATAAACAACGCATAGCGGTATTCGCTGACGAGTTTTCGAAACTCCTCAGGCGAAGGAGAATAAGGAGGACAAGCCAACGTCTTCCCATATTTTTCGCAGCCCATCCTACATTTGAAGACAACACGATTTTCAATCACAATTTTTTCCACAGGAATTATCTTTGCGGCTACAGCACCTAATTCTAACGCCTGTTTTCTAAGAAAATCAAATGATCCCATCTTATCATCTTCTGTCATAACATTTCGATTCAAACTTTTAAACCTCGTTTTCGCATTTAACGCGGCTCCTTGCGACCAGTGGGTTCCGTAATTGCTTTGGGCTCGTTTTTTAGGTGACCTGGAATCTCGGTTTGCGCATGTTTGCGTAGCTCCATCAAGTCGTGCGTTGCGTTAACTAGCGTCGGTAGTTCGGAGGGGTGTTTGATGAATATGGCGCCGTGCTTTCTTAACTCCGCCATTAATGCAGTCGCTTTGCCGCCGGTGAAGTCTCGAACTTCTATGGGTACTTCGTCGATGACGTAGGTTCGAACGCCCCGTTTAACAGCCTCAAGTGACGTCTCCAAGTTAGGGAGATTACCATAGCCAAACGGAACCGACGTTATGACCAACATGGCTGCTTTATTTATCATTTCCAAGTTCGCTCGCTTTGTCTGTTCGGTTATAGGCGAAAAAGGCGCCTCGTTTACAGTGGGAATCTTAAGAAGCTCGGCGCTCTCGTAGTCGGTGTCTAGCATGTTGAGCACGCCAGCCGTCACTTCATAGCCTTCGTCCACCAGCGCCTTCATTATCAAGGTTCCGGTGCCTGCTCCACAGATGATGTGAATGGCACATTTGCGTGCCAAAGAAGGCTTCTGAGGGGATAGAGGAATAACGTAAAGCGAATTCGTGACCAAGCTTTTTTTGACGATGGCGTCAACTTGGAAGACGCTCTTTATGTTCTTACTCGTCAAGACCTCATCCAAAGTTCCTACTGCAAACACTTTTCTATCCTTAAGCAGAAGGGCTGAGTTGCAGTAGCGCGCCGCCAGGTTCAAGTCATGAATAACAGTCAAAACAATCAAACGTTCCGTGTGACATAATCCCTTAACTAGATCCATGATTTCTAACTGGTTAATCATATCAAGATGTGTCAGCGGTTCATCTAGCAACAGAACCTTGGGCTCCTGGGCTAGGGCGCGGGCGATCACTACTCGTTGTTTTTCTCCACCGCTTAGTTCATTTATGGGTCTGTCAGCTAGGTACCAAGTATTCGTTCGGTTCATCGCTTTCCTGACGATTGCCATATCCTTTTCTGATTCCATTTGGAACCGCTTCATATGCGGGTTGCGGCCCATTAGCACAATGTCCAATGCGGCGAAGCCGAAGCCTATGTTACTTTCCTGAGGGACTATGGCCATATGTTTGGCAAGGTCTACGCTTTTCATACTGTAAATATCAGTTTTGTCAAGAAGTATTGTTCCTTTGTACGGTTTGAGCGTTCGGCTGATGCTTTTAAGCAACGTGGTTTTCCCTGAGCCGTTGGGTCCGAGGATGCCGACGAAGTCACCTTCCTTAACTGACAGGCTGACATTTTCCAAGATCTTCACTGAGCCATAGCGGCACTCAACTCCATCTACGCTAAGCAACACCATGTTCAATCATTCGCTCCTTACAGTGAATAGATTGTTTTTCTTTTCCTAAGCAGATAGATAAAGAATGGGGTCCCAGCCAAAGCAGTTATGACGCCGACCGGCAGCTCAGAAGCTCCTGTTGCAATGCGCGCGAGAGAATCACAGAGCATGAGAAAGATGCCCCCTACAATGGCGGAGGTGGGCAGAAGAATTCGGTGGTCAGGTCCGATGACAAGTCGTGTCATGTGTGGAATGATGAGCCCAACGAATCCGATGACTCCGCTGATAGAAACCACCGCTCCTGTTATCAAAGAACCTGTGAGGAGCATAATCTGGCGCACTCTTTCCGTGTTGACACCCAAGTGTTGTGCTGTGTCATCGCCCATCGCAAGCATGTTAAGGTCTTTAGTAAAAAAATACGCAAGCACCGTTCCTATTAAAACGAATGGAAAAACAGCGTAAATGTTCGTCCATGTGATGTTGGTGAATCCACCAGCTATCCAAGCGACTATACCTATAAGTGCTTTTCCTGAGCGCAGCTCAAAAACTGTTTGGAGTGCCAAAATAAATATATTCACAACTATGCCAGAAAGCAGAAGCGTGGCTATCGGAACTTTGTTTCCGACTCGTGACATGAAGTAAACAAGAAAAACCGTTAAAACGGCGCCGACGAAAGCGACGATTTGAAAGATTCCAAACCCAAAAAAATTAAGGGCAAGAGAACCGGCGTATATGGCAGCCAGAGTATAGCCAAAAGATGCCCCCGCTGAAGCACCTAAAAGGTAGGAATCAGCCATTGGATTTCTAAAGACACCTTGGTACATGACTCCAGCTGCGGCTAATCCAGCGCCGACCAGAGCACCTGCAAGTACGCGGGGAAGACGTATTTGGAGGATTATGGTTTCGTTCACGGTGGAAACGGCTGAAGAGTTTATGGAACGATTAAGAATAGGAATTTGCTTGCCCAATATTGTGAGGATATCCGAGAAACTAATGGGCGCGAAGCCGATGTTTAGACAAAAAATTATGGCAACGACAAGCGCAACTATCAACAGTAATAAGATTAGTTTCCATCTTGAGGATCGTTTCGAATATTTACTTTCCACTTTATCAGTCATCATGTCTAAACACAAAAAAAATTAAGTGGTGGAGTTAAAAAGGTCTGGGTAAAATGCTTTGGCAGCAGCATCAATTTGGTCACCGATTCTTGGTCCCGCTTCAGCGAAGAGGTCTCCGTCGACAACGACTACTCGGTTGTTTTTAACTGCGTTTATTGCGTTCCAGCCTGGTCTGGCTTTAACTTGGTTCACGCTTCCGTAGAATGGTGCTTCTCCTGGGTTTGCCATGTCTGTGGGTAGCAGTATGACGTCAGGGTTCTTTTGGACAATGGTTTCTGAGCTGACGGTAGGATACTGTTGTGTTTCGTTTCCAAAGATATTTTGTCCTCCAGCCTTAACAATTACGTCGTTGATAAACGAGGTTGAGCCAGCGGACATCAGCGGGTCATTCCACACTTCATAGTAAACCAGCGGCTTAGTTTCGTTAGCAGCAGCTATCTTGGCAGTTATGGCACTGATTTGGTTGTTTATAGTATCTACTAACGCAGTTGCGTTTTGATCTGCGCCTGTTGCTCTGCCAACCAAGGAGATGTCTTGGAGTACACCTGTGACGTTATTGGGGTTGAGGACCAGCACTTTGTAGCCTAGGTTTCGGAGCGTAACGACATCTGGATCGTTGATGGATGTGGCGAGAATAAGGTCTGGGTGCAACGAAGCGATGGTTTCCTTGTTAGGTGTTGAGAAACCCCCGACGCTTGTCATGTTGCCGGCCGCAATCCAGGCGGTGAAGTTATAGGGGTAATGGTCGTAGTCAGTTACGCCGACGACTTTGTTGCCTGCACCTATGGCGAAGACAATTTGTGTGTTGCTTGGAGCTAGCGAAATAATTCTCTGCGGAACAGCAGTTAAATTGGTTACATAGCCTTCGTCATCTACTAACGTTATGTTATTTTGCGCGGCTGTTTGATTTGTTATGTTATTTTGCGCGGCTGTTTGATTTGAAGTTGTGTTGTAGTTAGTGTAAATGAAAGCGGCAGAAGCGATTAATACGATGATTATTATGGTGGCAATATAAATGATGCTCTTGTTGTTCATTCTTTTTATTCACCTTATTATAGGTTGGATTATCCAACCTACTATAATAAACTTTCGAAACAGGGTTGATCTGACCCTGGCTAGAGCGACTTAGCATAAAAACGTGTAAACAAGCTTAATCCTCAATGAGTTTGCTTGACTGTTGCTCATTCATAATTTTTAGTAGTTTGAAACAAAGCATATTCATTCAAAATGGCATGGCTTACTAACTCGTAATGCTTGGTGATCTCAGACAACCCATCTAAATTGATGGCTCTGACTAGCGCAAAATCAATCCTCTACTTGAAGAACTCCCAAGCTATGTTAAATCTCCAAGGGTCACCTTTCTCAGACAATCGGATTTCCTCGTCGGTAACCTCGATCAAGCCTTTTTGCTTCAAACTTTTAATAGTATCTGGGAATGCTTCTTCAGGAAACTTACCAAACTCGTCTCTGAAGTCCTTACGGTCCACACGAACGCGAACATAGATAAGCATCATTGCTTTTCTCATTTCATCTTCCCGCGAAAGCGTTGCCAGAGAAGCCAATGGGAAAGAACCTTGTTGAACTGAGGTCATGTAGTCTCTTACGTCTTCTATGTCAGAATATTGAAAGTTGCCTATGTGACCCATGAAAAAGCCCGCCCCAGTGCCCACTACTTCAGAAGAAGGTTTGCCAAGGTCTTCCTTGATTCTTGAAAACCGGTTGTGGCATGTTGGAAAATATCCATTCTCCTTGAAAATCTCGTAAGCTTCCAGGTACATTTCCAGTTCCTTTTTGTAATCACCAGTTGAAGGCAGTTCACCAGTAGCAATTCTCTTTGCCAACGGCGTATCTGCATACAAGTCCAAAGGATAACAATCCACGCTCTCGACTTCCAGCTCCAATGCTTGTCTTATGTCCTCTTTCCATTGTTCTACTGTCTGCCCAGGAAGGTTATAGAGTAAGTCAATGCTGAGGCACAAACCGTTTTTCTTAACCGCTTTCAACTTCAGTTTTGCATCACTGCTTCCGTCCCGAAGCATAAGATTTCTGCGAAATGTATCATCAAAGGTTTGGACTCCAATGTCCAGCTGGTCAACTTCATGCGAAGCCAAGAGACGAATCTTTTTGTCGGTAAGGCTAAAGGTGCATGCCGTGAACTTTGTGGTGCAGTCCTCAGTCATGTTGAAATTGCCTCGGCAATAATCCATAACATCTATGATTTGTTTCTCAGAAAGAACCGATGGACTCCCGCCGCCGACGTATAGCTCATTGAAGTCGCTCGATTGAACATACCTACTTTCTGAGTAGAAATACAGCGCCTTTTTCAACGCCTCAATGTATGAAGCAACGTTTTGCTTTTCGCAGTTGACTGGAAAATAACAGAAGGCACATCTTCCTTCGCAGAATGGAATCCATGGCTGTAATTCTCTTGGTTGTTTGGAGTAGTTTTCTGTTTTGAGGTAATCGGCAAAAGTGGCAATTGCCTCTTGCGTCGGTGCTGAGTTGTTTCTATATGTCATTGGAGGCCAATGCTTAAGTGTGTCATAAGGCAGTTCATGAGGACGTATACAGACCACGCAATTTTGCACCTTTGCTAAAAAGCAAGTTCCAACACTTTTAAAGCTAACTATAATCCGCACACTCCAATAATTTTCCAACATCAAGAAGGCTGAAAACTGCATGTGCCCAATCTATATCAGCCAAGTTCTTAGCCAAAGTTACCAACTCTCCAGGACTGCGACCGTACAAAGTCTCTACATGAACAATCCGCGATGTCGTGGTCTTGCGGACCTTAACGCCCTGCTCCAAACCTAACAGAGCCCTCCTTAACAAGTTAGGGCTTAACGCGGACATCGAGTTTGGAATCAGCTGCTCAGCCGCCATAGCCGCATCAAGAGGCTTAAACGTTTTCGTCCTCGTTGTGGGCAGAATGGTTAATCGCATGATCCAAGAAATTGACCGAATAAACGTGAAAACCAGCGCAGACATAATCTACGAAGTAAAAGATGCACAAATTACTTAACATTTCATATCTGTATTATCATAGTCTAAATACAAACGCTCAACTTTTCTTTTACTTTTTTGCTAATTAAAAAAAGGGAATGGGTTGGTTTGAAGCCAACGCTTTGCGGTTTGTTTAACTTGCTGTGAAGGTTGAAGCAGGTATTGTAGGATTCACACTGATGTTGAAGAGTGTGATGGCTTCCCCGCTTGAATCAGTATACGCGTAGTTTCCGCTTCCGGACCAGTGGGCAAGGTTATTTACGTAGCCTGTCCATAGGGGACTCCAGGATATCCAGTCAGCGGTGAAATTACCCTTCGTCCACGTAGCGCCACTATCAGTGCTGCTCCACGATTTTTCTTGGCTTGCGTTCATGATGTAAGCGTAGTTAGCGAAGTCAACACGGATTGTCATATTTGCGTGTATGTCTTTACCATACCACTTGTATTCTGTGGTTTGTCCCTGACTTGTAACGTTAGCACTAAACTGCAAAGTAGTAGCATCCGCAACACTTACTGTTGGAGTAGCAGTGGGAGAGGTTGTTCCGCCGCCTCCGCTATTGTACAGCAACGCGTACGCCGCAACACCTACAACAATGATGATGACTAAAACCGCAACAATAATGTACATTGTCTTCTTATTCATTGAATCACCGATTTTCTGCTTTACCCTTTGTTAAGTGAAATGGGATATAAGCTTTTCCAAGCGCTCTAAAGCTTGTAAGGAAAAATGGGAAAAGCAAGGCTTTTCCATAGGCATTTACTTTTCCAGATACTATTTTTATCGTTCAATTGAGATTTTGCTGACTCCAGCCTCTTTTTCAAGAGTAACCACGTGGTCAGCTTTTCCTGCGAATGCTTCACTATGCGTAACTGCGATTATTTGTTCTATTGCTTTGAATCGGCTTATGGCTTCAGCTAACCGCTCTATGCTGCCGTCTTCGCTTCCCAAGTTTTCTGTGGGTTCATCAAGCATTAGCATGCTTAAGCCGTGACCAGTTCGCGACTGCATAATCAACTGCCCCAAACCTAAACGGTATGCAAACGCCAAAAGCGTGCGTTCTCCGCCTGAAAGGTTTGAAACTTCGCGGTCAACGCCTGTTTCGCTTTTCACGTAAGGGGTGTAAGTTTCGTCAATAACCACGTTAAGCATGGGTGTTTCTCCGCCAACTAGACTATCGAGAACTTGCTGTACAAAATTGCGCAAAACCTTCACAAACTCGCTCCGAAGTTTAGGCTGAATACTGCGGTAAGCATCACGAATAGCACTTAAAAGTTCAACGGTTCTGCGGATTTTCTCCATGCGCTCAAGCTTTTCCTGCGCAAGATTAATCCGCTCTTTAGTTTCGTCTAAGCGTCTGAAAAGGTCTTTTTTGCGGTTCTCTTTCGTGCGCAAATCCGACTCTAACATGTAATACTGCTGAAAAGCCTGTTCACGCTGTGCTCTTGCCGCGTCAAGTTCTGATAAGTCAAACTTGCCGATTTCAAACTGTACCAGCTCAAGCTGCAAACGCAGATCAGCTTCAAGCTTCTGTTTATTCTCAAACTCGCTTGATAGATTATTGAAGTTGTTTTCTTCTTCGCTCAGGCGGTTTTTTAATTCTTCAGCTCTTGTCATGCAAGTTTGCAAGTTCGAATAAGCTTCAGAAGCCAAAGTTCTTGCTTTCTGCAAACTATCAATTTCAATTCGTAACTGACTGATTGCTTTTTCGCGTTCACTATTTTCCTGTTGAATCCTTGAAAGCAGATTACTTTTGTATTCACCATCCAACGGTTGCACACAAAGCGGGCACTTACTCTCCTGCGACAACGAAACAACTCTCTTCTTATCCGTTTGCAAGTTCCTTGATGTCGCTTCTTGATCCGCTCGTAAACTGCTGATTTTATCATCAAACGCTGCCAAAGAAGAATGCAACGATTCAACAGGCTGATTAATTGGCAAACCTGCTTGCTCAAGTTTACCCAAGCACACTTTAGCTTGAGCATCAATTGAGCTTTGGCGCTGATGCAAATTATCCACGATCGTTTTTTTGCCTTCTATGCGCTGAGTTAGGGAAGCCAAAGTGTTAGTCATGTTAACAGCGTCGGCATGTAGCCTTGCTTCTTTTCGCTTAAGCTCTTCTATAACTTGGCGTTTTTCTTCCAGCTTTTTCAGCTTTGAATCTGCTTCATCCAGCGCTTTCTTGGCAACTGATAACTTTTGCGTTGAGTTGTCAAGGTCCATTTCTAGAAGTGCGTATTCTTCACTTGCCCTGTTGCATTCGTTGCTGAGTTTTTCTAAGCCATTAACGTCTGGGTCTTTCTCGTAAACCCGTTTTTCAGTCTCATAATCTCGTTGGTACTGCGCAATATTGCTCCATGCTGTTTCGTAATCGGATAAACCGAATAATTCGTCCAAACGTCTTTGCCTATCGCGTGGTGCAGCATCCAATAGCTCTTTGAGGTGTTCTTGCCTAAACCAGACAATTTCTCGGTAAAGGTCCTTATCTAAACCTGTAATCGCCTTAAACTGCTCGGCAATCGCATCGGTTTTCATGCTGGCGACAAGCGTCTCATCCTCATAGAGTTTGAGTTCTTCAAAATTTTGGTTGATGCTTTTGCCCTTTCTTTTTAATCCACGCGTAAGCTTGTAGGTGCTTCCGTTCTGCATAAACTGGACAGTGACCCTGCCAGAATCTGCACCTTCACGCAGCAAATACTCAAAACTCCTACCTAT
>Ga0208563_1001594_pt1 | contig 14913 bp, 15 predicted proteins | sample June2015DPH_17_1_2_FD_184717 | JGI IMG/M metagenome (GOLD analysis project Ga0208563, IMG submission 184717) | Peatland microbial communities from SPRUCE experiment site at the Marcell Experimental Forest, Minnesota, USA - June2015DPH_17_150... | ecosystem: Environmental > Terrestrial > Soil >... | reverse complement strand
TTTTTGGAAAGCTGTTGGGCACTGAACTAAAAGTGAAATTTTTTCTCCACCATGAAAAGACCCTAATCCTTCCCTGTATATTTCATTTGGACTTAAACGAAAAGTATCGTTAATCAAAACATATGATTGGTTACCGCCTGTATTTATTGGAAATAAGCTAACGACGGCGAGGACTATGCTTAGCACTAAAAGTAGAATAGTTGCAAAAAGAAGCGTTTTAGCTGTGCCAAGGCGTTTCACCAAGTGCGCCTTCATTTAATCGAAAATAGCAACCAAGAAGTATTTAATTCTGTTATAACTAAAAATAAGTGTTGGCTAACCAAGCCTTATGATCGTGAGATTGCCTTTAAAGTGTAAGTTATGTAGCTTTGGATTTCAGTCCAAGTAAGTTTGGATTTTCCGCGTTTTCGGTTAACAAATAAAATAGGGGTTTCTTTTACGTTGAAATTCCTCAGAACGGCTTGCCTTATGGTTTCTATTTGGATTTCATAAGTCTGACTGTGCAAGTTGCCAACGGTTGCTCTTAGAAACTTTGTGGAGTAGCAGCGAAAGCCACTGGTGCAGTCGTGAAGTTTTAAGCCAAGGGAAAACTTGGCTATAAAGTTAGCAATTCGACTGATTATTTTTCTAGTGAAAGGCCAACCAATTATGTTGCCTCCTCTACAGTATCTGCTACCGATTACTATTCCGCAATCAGCCTCATACATGCTTGATAGGAGTTGTGGGATAGCTTTAGGGTCATGCGAGTAGTCAGCATCCATTGTAACAATGTATTTTGGTGTTTGTTTCGAGGATAAAAAAAATTTAAAGCCGTCGGTTATGGCTGAGCCTAAACCGCTTTTTTTAGGTCTAACATACAGAAGAATATTACTGTATTTGTTCTGTTTTTCTTGCACGATTTTCGCGGTTTTATCTGGGCTTGAATCATCGATAACGAGTATTGAAGTGTTTAATTTTAGATTCTCAATGTCATCAATTAATTTGGAGATGTTTTCGGCTTCTCGATAGGTGGGAAGAATTATCCCAATTTCGGAGCCGACCATGCTATTGCCAATTAATTGATAATACATAGGACTCTAACTCGTTCTAACTCATTCTATAGTAGTAAACTAATAAATCTTAGCTAATGAATCAGCCTAATTTTAACCAAGCTTTTGTTTCCGTTTATAATAAGCAAGCGGATGATAAATTCGGCGGCATAAATCATCTCTGTTTTTGCATACACCATGCGTTTGCAAGACGGAGCATTGAGGAGGAGTATAGCGTGTTCCGGAACCTCTTTCTCCTGCAATATGCTCGATTTGATAGCGAGTTAACCTTTCGTTGTAATCTGAGAAGGTTTTGAACAATTCATTCACTTTCTCCGATGGCATTCCAATGTTAACAAGAAAAGAGGTCAAAGTAAATCTTTCAATATGCGAAAGGTGATGGCTTGAAGATGCTGCTTCATAAAGTGCGTTTATGCACGGTGGAAAAGCGGCTTGAACAACGACTTTTGGAAGCTCCTCTGTCTCTGTCTGCCCAATTCTTTCAGCTGCCAGTTTTTTCACTCTTTCAGCTATGACAGTTAATTCAGGCGGATACTTTGGGAGCTTCGCTTCTAGTCTTTTTTCTATGCGCCTGCGAATTTCTTCTTCCAGTAATCTTGCTACGTCTTTTTTGTTTAAGTAAATATTGCCATTAGACAGAATGCTGTTTGTTAGTTTCCATTTTTTGTCATGTAAATGAGCTGTGTTTCTTAAGTAATCCGTGAAGTTAATGGTAAACTCTAAAGGCGAGTCGCAGTTTTCCTTGGGCGTGAGTTTTATTTTCCAATCAAAATCGTGGGCTATTTTGAGGATTTTTTCTTTAGGTTCATTAACTAAATCGCTGGATGCTTGCTTTGCCTCTGCCAACGCATATCTCTTTTTAATAAAAGAGTTTTCAGTAGCAATTACAAGTAGGATCGCGACGGGAAAGGAGAGTATTTCAAGGTCTATTTTCTTTATGTTTCTACTGATGCTTCTGTATATTATTGCTTCGTTAACTCGTTCTTCGGCACGTTTCAGAACCTGGTCCATGCCCATGCTTGTTAAATCATCTATTTGTAGGTCTAAGGGTTTGATGTATTCGGCGGTTTCTTTTAAAAAGGGATATTTTGCCAAATCGTTCTTTGTGAATCCCGCCGATTCGATTTGCAATATAGTCACGTTATTCTGTTTCGATTCTTGGTGCCAAGAAGAAGGTTAGTTTTCCCTCTTTTGTTTGTTGGAAGTCTATTCTTACAGGCATGTCGGTGGAGAATTCAAGCGTGGCGATGTCTGATGTGGCTGACGCGGCTTTTATGATTTCAGATAGGTAGCTTAAGCTGAATGTCGCTTTTGCATTTTCCTTTACTTCCAAATCAAGCAACGCATCGCTACCTTTCTGGAGAGTTATGGTGGCGCCCATTAAGTCGCCTGAAGCGCTTAGGGTTAGTTTTTCTGGTTCAGCTTCTATTCGCACATGGTCGCTTACTAGTTGAGCGTCTTCGATTGCTTCGCTTAAGCCTTGAGTTGTGGTTTTAGCTTTTACGTTGAAGGTTATTTTTGGAGTGGGTACTTCTTCTTCTGAAGCTTCAAGGGTTGGCATTGTGAAGTTTCTGCTGTATTTTCCAGTTATTGTTACTTGTAATCGTCCAGTTTTGTCATCGAGGTATAGCTCGACTGCTTCGTCTCTTCCTGCGCGTTTGAGGAGTTTTAGTAGTTCGCTTATGTTTATGCATAGTTTTGTTGGCTCTGTGGACACGTATTCTTGAAAGATAGTTTTTGGCCATTCGAAATCAATCATGGCAACCCGTGAGGGGTCCATGGCGCGTAGTTTTAAGCCTTCGGGGTCAATTTTGAAGGTTGCTTCGTCTACTAGGATTGAGATGGCTGTAGCCATATCTCTTAAGAGTTTAGCGTCAGACACTTTAAGCTTAAACATGCTATTCTTCTTCCTCGCTAATGCCATATTACTGTGAAGTTATATAGCTTATGATTACACTTTGAGCTAATAAATAAATTGTTCTAGCCAAACCCAAAAACAAGCGCTTGGCAAAATAGATTATATGAGATTAGTGGCGCATAAATTTTAGAATCAGACGGCACGCACTTCACTAATACAATAAAATGGATGGGTTATTGCCAAAATAAACGAGAGTTAAACAAAGAATTACAATAGAAAAACAGGATTTTAGCTGTATTCTCTAAACGTGTAATTGCACTTAGTGCAGCGGAGAAACTGGGTTGAAGATTCATCCGCTCCGCGTGTTTGCACCTGCCATACATAAGCCGTGTTGTTTCCACATCTGGGACATTCAATCCGCACAGTTGGTAACGTGCTCAATTTCTGTTCCTCTTTCCCAATGACGGCAACAAACTGCTGAGGACTATGCTGAATAACTTTCGGCGCCACTTTCGGCTCAACTTTTTCGCCAGCTTCCGGCTTTTTATACCCACATTTCGGGCACGCAAGAACTAAAGAAGCCTCTTTACCACTCTTAGATTTCTTTGGCTCAAGACGCGAACCACACTTAGGGCAGAACTCCATATTCCGTTACTCCACTATCCGTTTTTGATTCCCTAAGCATGGTATCTTTTAAACCTTTTCCAACTCGGGCTAAATCATGGACTGACTCCGGAAGCAATAAGATGAGCAACCCGCAAAGGCTCAGGAAAACTGCTCCTTGTTGAAGTCAATTCAACAACTTCTCGAGCATCAGCCTCAGAAATTCCAGCTAACTCCATGTAAATCGTCTTACCCCTACAACGTACTTCATGGATTTTTCCAGCCTCAAGAACCATTTTCCAACGCTCCTCACTTTTAGGCAAATTATTAAGCGCCCTGCGAACCGCGCCTAAATCAGGCTTATCACGCGTTAATGCAATAACTGGAAGTTTCGTTGCCAAATTGAGCCTTTTGATGTCAACCACGTTAAAACCAGCAAACGTTACCCCGTTTAACATTACCAAACGCAACTGTTTGCAGTGAGGTGAACCGTTAATCATTGAAGCTATCCGTTCAGTAGCATCAAAACCATCGATTGCAATGCTAGTATGCATTACTCCATCAAGCCAGCAGCCGCCTCTGAAAACAACGCCAACAACTATCACAATACCTTCCGTATGCGGAACAAATTTGCCGTCATCTACGCCGAGCACGCGGATTTCAGATTTTATCACTCGAAAGTCTTTAACTTCCAAAATCTTTCCCTGAAAGTTATAAGGCAGGTTTCAGCTTTTAAATTAAATCTCAAGCCAACTTCTTGAATCTAATTTGATATTAAAATTGAAAAAGCTAAACATCAACGGAAAAGAGAATTAAGCTTTTATAACACGCTCTAACTCTTTGCTGAAAGCTTCATTCGCTTCTCGAATTTTCTCAACAGCCTTAATTAAGGCGGCTTCAGGCTTTGCATTTCCTTTCATTCTAACGTAAATAATGGGGTTTGACGCTAAAGGATGCGGTATATCGTAGCCTGCAAAATCCACATTTTTATCTTCTAAAAGCCTCGTCTGCAACAAGTTGCAAAGGCCATGAGTGGTGCCTTCAATTTCTATTTTAAGCTCGTTCCCCGATTTTTTTAACACGTTAATTTTCATGCCAATTCTCCTCTTTTTTGCTATATCTCTTCTTTTCCATAATCGGAAGCGATTTTACGTTCTTCAATATTACCGCATTTTGGACAGTGCAATTCATACCGTTGGGGTTCCAGCAAATTGGCGCATCGAGAGCAGAAGGCATACAAAACACCTAAGTCCTTTTCGTTAGTTGATAAATGGTAAATGCGGTTTTTTTCACTAATTACTTTAGCTCTGATTATGTCGCCAGGCTTGCATACTTCATTCATTGAATTAATGTATCTGTCAGAAACATCAGAAATATGCAAGATACCGCCAAAGGTGCCTGAGAGCTTTTTGTTCCCTATCTTAAAGATTCTCACAAAAACATTATCAGACTGCGCGTTACCAACTTGCCCCACAATCGTAGTTGAAACTTTCGGGATGACTGCACCGTTAATTAATGGGTAAACAGAAACACGCTTGTTAAGTAAATCTAGTAATGCACGACCAACAATCTTGGAGTAGATAACGCCATCTTTAACGTATGTTCCAGAATCTGGAATAAACTCTTCAATAACACCTAAGCGTTCTCCAGGCAACACTAAATGACCACTTTTTTGTTCAGGAGGTTTTAGACTCATGATAGTTCCCTTTATCTTTAAATAAGCTAAACAGTCACGTTTGATAAATGCATATGCTAAGTTTCCATTCTTATCAATAAACCTTTTGATTAATATTGTTAAGTATCTTTTCCTAAAAGAAAAAAAAGAAATACTAGTAGCAAGCTACCAAGCTTCTATGAAATTACTTTTCGAAGAAACAACGCAGAAATGCTTCAGCCCAGCAGAAGCAAGAATTAAAAAGCTAAAGACCTGGGTTAAGCAGGCAAACTTGGCAAGCGATTCGGGAACCTTTTTTTGTTGCCAAAGACAATTTAGGTTAGAAAGGAATTGCCATGATTCCTGAAAATATAGACAGAAAACAGGTTATAAAGGCGATAGAAGAAGTCAAAAGAACGGGTATTCCCAAAAGAAGAAAATCAAAAAAGTTTCTCATGAAATTTGAAGACAGCTATTTTCCGCCAAAGTACGTAATCTCTTTAGCTAATAAATATGCAAATGGCGAAGAGTTGAACCCTGAAGGGTTTAGCGGCGGCTCGGAATCAAATGATTTCTTAAGAGCGTTAGGTTTTGAGATTTTGGAAAAGAAGTTCTCTAAAGAGAACTGCACTGCGCCTCGTTATGAACTCCGGAAAACTACTTCTTCGAAAGTGCATCATAATGAAAGATGCCCAAAATGTAAGCAAACCATCGAAAAACTCTTAGAGAAAATCTATGGAAAAGTCGAGCGAAACTATAAATTTGAAGTTGGAACGCATCCAGACGATTACTTAAACTCCGCAGGTTACGACAAATTAAAGGAGATTTACGATGCCCTTAAGAACTGCAGAGGCTTTGGAGAGTTTGTCAAAGCCGCAACACTTCCAAATTGCGATTTCTTTATTCCAAATCCAGGGTTTATGGTTGAATTTGATGAATCACAGCATTTTACCTTACCCAGAAAAATTGCTTTGGAAAGGTATCCGAATGACCTTAGACTTGGGTTTAACCGTGCGAAATGGATAGCATCGTGTGACAGAATCAATGCCCAAGATAACAATCCGCCTTACAGAGACGAACAACGGGCATGGTATGACACCTTAAGAGATTTTCTTCCAGCAGTAAAAGGTTTAAAGCCGACTGTTAGGTTGTTGGCTAGAGATTTTGTGTGGTGCAATCTTAACCCTGAATACGCATCAGATGTTGAAAGGTTTAAGGAGTTTATAAAAAACGCTTCTGACCACTGGAAAATAGAAGTAAAAGGAAAAGAAGAGCCTAATCCGTTTTTCTCAAGGATAATCATAGCTGATGAGTGGGATGGAAATCCCAGTAAAGCTAAGGCTCTTCTTGAAGATGTCTGTGAGAAGTGGCCAAAAGGACAGAAAGTCAAATTTCTCGTAACATGCGGCGGGTTCGTTCAGTTTGACTGGCCAAAGTCAATGTCGCGAATGGATGTTGGCGATAATAAAAACCCAAATGAGGAAGCTGTAAATGCCTTGGTCGCGGAAGCTGAGAATTGTGCGAAGCTTGTTCTTGGTGAAGGATTGAGTGATAAACTAAGGCAATTTACAGACTATGTAACGTTGGGTATAGATTCTTCTAAAGAGAAGATATCTACCACCCAGAATTATATAGGTAAACTTCATGTGGAGCTGGTGTTTCTGATTGATTTGAGAAATAACGAGTTTTACTGGACAGGCAAATCATATCCAACATCTGGTCAGCAAAATGGACTAGTGCGAATCACAAAGTTAGAAAAACACTTTTTTGACTTGGATATTGGAAATGTTATGATACTTGGTTGTCATGATTTAGCTATATTTAATCCACGATCTAAGAATGCAAAGTATTGGCGTGAGCAAACCAACAGGGACTTCAAACAATTGGCGACTACTAAGGAACCAGTTTGCGTGTTGCATCATCCTCATACAACCGTAATAAGAAAAACATGGCTCACCTCTTGGAATTTTCTGATAAAAAAGCTTCCTTCAGTAGAACAATATGCAGGCGCTGGAAGATACCACGAGCCCAATCGAGAGAGGTCAAAATGGGATACTTTAGATAATGTGCTGGATAGTACAAAATGTGGTAGATCGATAGACTTTGTGGTTTGCAAATGAGAATCTATCCTCTTTTTCCAAATCAAATAAAACTTTTGGTTGCATAAGAAAACCGCAGACTTTGATTAGATTAGTAGATCCGTAAGTGTCTTTCGTGCTTGAAAAAATATTGTAAATCTTTTTTGAGTTGATTGTTGGGTTTTTCTGGAAAAATGCAAGGGTGCCGTTAAGGTTGTTGATGTTGTTGATGATACTAGCGTTTTCAGAGACGGCAAGACCTAGCCGGGCGTTAACGTTGCGTTGTTGTTGATGATGAACTATTTTTCTTCTTTTCAGAAAATGTAAGGCCTAGGCGGTATAACGTTAATCCAGTAATTTTCTAGGCTGCCGCACGAAGTTAAATGTTGCGTCCAAACAAAAAACACTTGCGGATCTACTGTAATAAACAAAATTAATTCCAGACCCAAAGGGCCTAAAAATTTATTCAACGCTTACTTTTTCGATAACATATAAGTCAACCACAAATTCATGCTTAATTTTTGTGTGAAAATCAAACATTCGGGGAATAGTCATGAGCATAGCATAAACTGCTTTAACAACGCCATTATGTTGTGCGACAAACCTTTCTAAAAAGGGAGAAGGAGAAATCTGCAAAAACCCGCTGCTTGCTTTAAGCTGCTTGATTAATTGCTTATCGGTTTGCGGATGATTATGAAGAGAATAAACTGAATTGCCCACTTCTAAAGCCTTTGCTAAAAACGCTCTGTCAGCTTCACGTGTTTGCACCCCAAAAGGCGGATTTTGCAAAACAGTGTCAAATCTGCCCACGATAGCGCTGACGTCGCCAATAATCCATTGAACATTTTCAGCTAAACTATTTTTCAATGAATTTTCAACGGCAGTTTTAATGGCTAACCTAGCAACATCAACTCCTACAACGTTCTTAGCTCCAAGATAAGAGGCGCCTAAAGCAAGCCTCCCTGTTCCACACCCTAAATCCAGCACGGTTTTGCCAATAATATCGTTATTTGCATAGGCAGCAATGTACAGCATGGTTGATGCAATTGCCTCGGAAATAGTGTACTGTTCAAGATGCGCCTGAGGAGAAAGCTGAGGAGCAATTTTCGAGAGAAAAAGCGCTAAATCTAATTTTCGAATAATCCTTTTTTGAGCATATTCTCCCATGAAGATCCGCCAGAAATCACCATAAACTCGTTAATAGTTAACACTGGCTTCAAAAACTTTTCCGGAGCATCAAGAGAAATCCGAGGACATGCCGTGTTGACGTATGCATCAATGGATGGAAATTCCAAGAGTGCTTCAGGAATGATTTCCCTAACAGCCAACAGATAAGCAACTTTTCCATTTTTCTCTGCTAACTCCTTAATCTTCAATGCTTCGTCAAACCGTTTTTGCCCTGGTTTCAAACCAATAAGAACCCCGAAAGCTTTGGCGTGTTGCGCTTCTTCAATGCAGGTCCAACGCTGCTTGAGGATTTTTTGGGCTTCATCATTAATTGAGAAAGCCCTATTATCGTACGGATCGGCTATGAAGGTTGGTTTAGAGGTGCTTAAAGCTATGCCTAAAGCGTGGAACCTTCCGCCGCCAACAAAAAGGAAAGCTTCTACTTCGTCAGCGATTGATTTTACGTTGCTGTAATTGCAGCCGCTGACTTGTCCAGGGTAACTCATTTGCCCCGTATCGCCGATTATCACTGTCTTTCCAGCTCGAATCAAAATTTCTCTTGCCTGATTTAGCGCGTGTAAATGCTGCACTGAGGTTGCTAAACCAATTTTAGCGTACTTGCTTAAGAATGGTAAAGATTGCTCGACAGCCTCATCAACTGTTACTGTTGCTCTTGCTTCTATGTAAATTGTTGGAATCTGCTCATACTTTATGAGTTTTGAGTGCCCGAAATGCACTATCAAATCTACGCCTAAACTTTCTGCTTCATTAACCGCTACATCACAGGCGCCGTAGCATGGGTCAGCGGAAATTATTGGAAGCGCACCGTTTTTCTCCACTATTTTGGCTAAGCGTGGACCTTCAGGTTTTAATCCTTCTGGCAGTTGCAGCAGAACGCGTTTGGCGCCAAGTTTGGTTATCTCTTGCTTTATTCTTTCTTCTTCAAAATCAAACCCTTTCATACTGTACTCCCACACTTATACTTAACAGAAAATTAAAGGAAAGATAAGCAAAGGGATACACGGTTGCATAAAGGCTCTTTATGCTAGCGTGGCCATTCCCAGTCTTGAGTTGGCTTTTTAAGAGGTTGCCCACGAGCTAACGCGGCTTGTTCAGCAAGTCGTTCAAGAATTATCTTTTGTTCTATGCTGGCAACGTGCTTTCTTGTAGCTGTTACAGCGTCGTTGTTTACGGATATGCTGTCGATTCCGACTCGAACGAGGAATTCTGCGAAGTCTGGAAGGTTTGATGGCCCTTCACCACAGATGGAGACTGTGCAGCCGTTCTCGTGAGCCACTTTGATTAGGTGGGCAATTATTCTTTTTACTGCTGGATCTCTTTCGTCGAAGTAGCCCATTTGACCTAAGCGTTCAGAGTCACGATCAATCATTAGTACACCTTGAGTCATATCGTTTGAACCGATTGAGAAGCCATCGACAAGCTTGGAGAATTCATCAGCCATTATTGCTATGGATGGCGTTTCAGCCATAAACCAAACCTTAAAGTCGCGAGAACGCTCTAGACCTTCTTCCTTCATAATTTCGAGAACTTTCTTGGCTTCCCAAAGCGTGCGAACCATTGGAAGCATGACGTAGACGTTTTTGAGGCCCCATTCTGTACGGCATTTCTTGATGGCTTGGCATTCAAGTCTGAAGGCTTGGATGTACCATTTGCTAATGTAGCGGCTGCAACCTCTCCAACCGAGCATGGGGTTTTCTTCGACTATTTCGTATTTTTCTCCACCTTTCAGGTCTCGGTATTCGTTGGTTTTGAAGTCGCTTAAGCGCACTACAACTGGTCGGGGCTGAATTGTTCGGGCCACAGTTGCTATGCCTTCGGCGAGTTTGTCTACGAATTTTTGGCTTTCGCCTGTTTCGACAAACATCATTGGATGCTGACCTATGGCGCTGGCTAAGATGAATTCGGTGCGCATTAATCCGATACCTTCGAAGGGCAAGTTTTTGTAATCCTCAATTTTTTCTGGAACGCCCAAGTTCATGTAGATTTTTGTGGCTGTTACTGGAGCGTCTTCCGCTGTTGCTTGCATAATCATGGCTGGTCCGTTTGATGTTACTGCTGGTTGAACGGCTTGGGCAATTATGCCTTCGTAGATTATGCCGTTTCTTGAGTCCACAGTGTATTCTTGCCCTGTTTTCATTACTTGAGTGGCTGTTTCTGTACCTACCACACAGGGGATGCTGAGTTCGCGGCTCACAATTGCTGCGTGGGATGTGACTCCACCTTTGTCGGTGACTATGGCGCTTGCGATTTTCATGAATGGCACAAAGTCGGGGTTTGTCATGGCTGTTACGAGAATGTCGCCTTTGCACATTTCCCTGTTTGCTTCATCAGGGTTTAGGACAACTTTTGCTATGCCTGCGCCATAACCTCTTCTGCCAGCAGAAAGGCCTCTAACAACCACTTTTAATGATTCTTCAGCTTTATGTTCTTCAGTTTTTATGGGTGTTTCCATTGTTTTTGAACTCCAAACTGTTTCTGGACGAGCTTGAACTATGAACATGTTTTCTGGATAAGATAAATCTTGGTCAATTGCCCATTCAATATCCATGGGTTTGCCATAATGCTTTTCAATTCGCTTAGCAAGTTCTGCAAGCACCATGATTTCTTGGTCGCTTATGCAGGTTACTTTCTGCTTATCCTCCGGTACATCCAAGTGCACTGTCTCACCTGTCTTGAGGTCACGAATGTACTCTATTGTTTTACGTGAAATCCTTCTTTCCTTAATTTTCATCGTGTTTTTGTCGACGACAAAATCGTCAGGGTTAACAACGCCTGATACGACAGTTTCTCCTAAGCCGTAGTTGCCTTCGATTACAATTTCATCTTGATTTCCCGTTACAGGGTTTATGGTAAACATGACTCCAGCAGCTCTGGAGTTCACCATTTTTTGGACCCCAACGCTTATGAAGACTTTTTCGTGCGCAAAGCCTTTTTCGTTTCGATAAAAGATTGCACGTGGCGTGAACAAGCTTGACCAGCATTTGACAACTTTATCGGTAAGGTCATCTGGTCCTTTAACGTTAAGGAAGGTTTCTTGTTGACCTGCAAAGGATGCGTCAGGTAAGTCTTCGGCTGTAGCGCTTGATCGTACAGCAACAAAAACATCCTTTAACTCGAGGCGTTTGTTTAGGTCTTTGTATGCTTTTTTTATAGCGTTTTCAATTTCTTTAGGCATTAGAGTTTTTTCGATAAGTCCACGTATCTTCTTGGATGCAACATCATACTGTTTTGGGTCGTTTAGGTCTGTGATTGTTTCTTTAATTATTTTGTAAATTTGCTCGGCTATTCGCTTTTCTTGAATAAATCTTTCATAAGAATAAGCTGTTACCGCAAAACCAGGCGGAACAGGCAAGCCTACATTAATCATTTCGCCGAGGCTGGCGTTTTTGCCGCCAACAACAGGAATATCGTCTTTTCTTAAATCATCAAACCATAAAACCAGTTCTTTCTCTTTTACGCTCAAGTTGTCTCCGTCTCCGTTTCGGCCTTCTCGGTTATGTTTGGAGAAGCTTGAATCTTGGAGATAACTATTTTGCAAGGTATGGGAAGTTTTGCGCTTCCTCTCTTGAGGGATTCTTTGGCTGTTTCAACAGCTGATGCTTTTACTTTGACCGTTATGATGGTTTGTCCTACCTCTACTTTTGCTGCAGTGCCGATCGCTGTTCCGAAGGAACGTCTCATTCCCTGTTGAAGCCGGTCAGCATGAGCGCCGAAGATCATTTTATTTTCTCTTAGGATAATGTGAGGATATGGATGAACAACCATAAGATAATCATTTATGAGTTTATCCAGTAAGATACGGTTTGTAGCCACACGCATTGCTTCAAGTGCACTATGACGTATTTGAGCTCGTTCTAAAGCAATAAGTTTGCCTTCGATTTCAAAGGTACCCTTCGTATCACCCATAGTAAACTTCACTATTTTTGGTGGTGGAAAACCTCTAGCGTATTCTTTTCTTGTGTAGGCTCGATTTTTCACGTGCCTGTAATTTTTTGCGTGCATGCAACGTCCCTTTTTAGCATTACTCATTCAGCGGTATTTAAACGATTTGTAAATACGTGGTGATACTTCCGTGCTTTTTCCAACTTCTAGTTATTTACTTAAAATGCTTTATTCGAGTGATTGCTGCCATTCGCTTATATACTTAGTTTACTTTTTGATTTTCAGAATGCCAACTGAACTGTTTATTTCAGGGAAAAACTGGATGCTTTCATTAGCGGAGCTTACTTCCTACTTTAAATCAAGGGAAATCAAATTCAAGGTATCATTTTTTTCTAAAGAATTTTTTGCACTAACTTTTGAGGAAAATTTCGATGCTTCAACCATTGCTGATTTGGGTGGAACAATAAAGATTGGCGAAGTAAAAGCAAAGTTTCTGACGCAAATTGTTAAAGAAGCGTTTATTGAAAGAAACAAGGAAGCCCAATCACAAATAGCTGAGTCTTTAGCATCAAGCGGTTTAGTTGATGAGATGGCGAAGTCGGCTGAGAAGATTTTTTTTGGAGTAAGCGTGTATTGTACTGAAAAAACGGTGCGTCCATTATCGTGGGTTATTCAGCGGTTTGTCGGTAGCGCTGTAAAGGGTGAGTTGGCTGGTTACGGCAAGAAATCGAAGTTTATGGGGTTTTCTAAAGATAGAAAGTTCGCTCAGCTAAGCCATGTTGAAGTTTTAAAGAAGAATTTGGTTGAAAACAAGGCAGAGGTATTGCTATGCATTGGCAAGGAAGAAACTTGGGTTGCTACCACTGTGGCTGTTCATAATCCTTTTGAGTTTCAGAAAAGAGATATTTACAAGCCTAATCAGCGGAAAATTTTTGCCATGCCACCGAGAATAGCCAGAATAATGGTTAATTTATCTTCTTGTACGCCTGGAAAGGTTTTGCTTGATCCATTCTGTGGTGTTGGCACAATTCTTCAGGAAGCACTGCTGGCGAGGGCAAAGGTTGTCGGTGTAGATGTTAATCCTTGGTGTGTTAAAGCGGCAAATGAAAATCTTGAGTGGCTTAAAAGAGAGTATAGTCTTGAAGGTACGGAGTTTAGGGTTTTGCAAGGGGACGTGAGTAGGTTGGCACAGAAAATTGGGCAAGAAACGGTAGATTGCATTGTAACGGAGCCTGATTTGGGTCCAGCGTTGCGACAGGTGCCTACTGGACCATATGCACTAAAAATTATTCAGAAGCTTGAGCCGTTGTATTTTGGTTTCGTTGAAGAGGCACATAGAGTCCTGAAAAGGGATGGACGATTGGTGCTTGTGACGCCTTACATTAATACTCGTTCTGGAAAATCCGTGACAATGCCGATTGGTGAGAAACTTGAGAATTGTGGATTTAAGAGGGTGCAGCCTCTCACTAAAGAGATGTTTTCTGAGGGTGCGGTAGGGCTGGAAGAGTTGGTCGGTGTTTCCTCGTTGGTTGAGGTTGATGAACGGCACAAGATTGGCAGAGAAATTCACATTTACGAAAAATGAAAAGTTTATTTTCAGATATAATTTATTAGTTTGTTTTGATGAACTATGTTTCTAAAACAGGTTGAGGCAGGAAACTGTTGGAGACTAATTCAAGACCTAATTGGAATAGATACTTCTTAGACCTATGTGAAGCTGTGGCTAGGCGCGCTACGTGTGACCGGGGAAGAAGCGGCTGTGTAATTGTTAAGAACAAACGGATTATGACTACTGGCTATGTTGGTGCTCCTGCTGGTTTGCCACACTGCGACGAAGTTGGACATGACATGCGCAAAGTATTCGACAGCAACGGCAATGTAACCCAGCATTGCGTGCGCACTCTTCATGCGGAACAAAACGCTATCATTCAAGCGGCCAGGTTCGGTATACCACTGGAGGGAGCAACACTTTTCTGCAAAATGACGCCATGCCGAACTTGCGCCATGATGATAATTAACGCCGGCATAAAACGGGTAGTTTGCGAAAAGCGGTATCATGCTGATGCAGATGCTATAGAGTTGTTCAAGCAGGCAGATATTGAATTAACCATAATGAATGATGAAGTCGAAAAATACGACGAGCAATAAAATTATCGCGCTCTTGGAACAACTATCCACTTAACATTGTCAAACCCATACTTTGTTATTAGTGGATCGAGAAAGTCTGGGGCTAAGTCGTCATCTATTTCTGACAGAACCACCGTGTCACCTATTCTGTAAACGATGCCTATGGACGTGAGATCTTTTAGGGCAGCATATTTACCTTTGATTTCCCAATAGCCAGGCTCATCTTTCCCAACCTCCATAATCCAAGAATACTTATCCTCAGGATGCATGCCTTGTGTAAAGTTGAAGCTGCAAACAATGTCTCCAACTGCCTTGGGGTCATCGTTTGTTTTAACGTAAAACCAAATTGTCATCTTGCAGTCACTACAATAACCAATGCACTATACCTTTATTTGCTTTTCAGAACAGCCAAATAGCGCTCTCTAAGCAGGTTAAGTTTTGGCTTCTATAAGTGTTAAAGTTTCAAAGAAAGGC
>Ga0208563_1001590_pt1 | contig 14937 bp, 11 predicted proteins | sample June2015DPH_17_1_2_FD_184717 | JGI IMG/M metagenome (GOLD analysis project Ga0208563, IMG submission 184717) | Peatland microbial communities from SPRUCE experiment site at the Marcell Experimental Forest, Minnesota, USA - June2015DPH_17_150... | ecosystem: Environmental > Terrestrial > Soil >... | reverse complement strand
CGGGTGAAAAGGGTCAGAAGGCCACCGAACCTCCGGCCAGCCAGGCGATCCAACAACGCACCTCCCTGAACCTGCTCGGCCAAACGGACTCCGAAAAGGGTGAAAGCCACCGCAACGAGAACGTCCAGTTCAATCCGATTGACAACAATGCCCTCGAGGATTTGAACATCCGGCTGGGGGCAACGGCGACGATCGTCGAGGAGTTTCGGGCGGATAGCGGATATTTCGGAAGCGAATTTGGAATCCCTGCGATGCCGCCGCCGCATGCCGAGGCGAGGGCCGGAAGCGCGATTCACGGGGGTGTTTTCGAAACACACCAGAACAGCATCTTCAGCGCCCGCTCCTTCTTTCAAGTCGGGGACGTCAAGCCAGCGCGCGAGAATAACTACGGTGTCAACCTAGGTCTGCCACTGCGGAGACGCGCCTTTCTGTCGCTAGATGGTTTGCAGGACAAGATTCGCGGCAGCGTTAACGGCAACGTCCTGGTCCCTTTACCCGAGGAAAGAACGCCCCTGAGCGACGATCCAAAACTCCGCGCCATTGTCGACCGATTCCTGCGTGCTTATCCTGAGGAGCTCCCGAACCGGACCGATATATCTGCCCGTGCGTTAAACACGAATTCCCCTCAACGTATCGATACCAATGTGGCGAACGGTCAGCTCGACCAGAGCTTCGGCGATCACGATCGCCTGACGCTGCGATACGGCCTGACCTTGCAGAGTGTTCACGCCTTCCAGTTCGTGGTCGGCCAGAATCCCGATACCGTCATCCGGTCGCACAGCGCGCGCATCACCTGGAGCCGCGTGTGGTCGTCCGCGACGGTTGCGGACTTGTCGCTGGGTTTTGATCGGCTCGGGGCACTCGTGGCGCCGGCGCAGGGTGCTGTCGGCCCCGTAATAATGAGCTTCGCACTCACTGACCTGGGTCCAAGCCCCAATATCCCAATTGATCGCGTCGAAAACTGGTTTCGCTACGCGGTCGGGGTGAGACGTACTCGGGGGGGCCATTTGGTGACCGCCGGCTTCGCGCTGAACCGCCTCCAATACAAGGGGCAAGAGACCGACGGATATCGCGGCATTCCTGTGTTCGCGGATGACTTCGGACGGGACGCGATTACCAACTTGCGGATGGGAACTCCCAGTGTCTTGACCCAGGCGCTGGGCACCACCTACCGCGCCTTCCGGAACTGGGACATGCAGTTCTATGTCGGCGACCGGTGGCAGGTCAGGCCGAATCTTACCTTGAACTGGGGACTTCGCTATCAACCGGTGACTCGCCCGATTGACGTCAGCGGTCGCAGTGACCTGCGGTTCGGCTCAGACTTGAATAACTGGGCTCCCAGCTTCGGTTTCGCACACCGGCTGCCGGCACGGTGGGGAACCCTTCGGGGCGCCTATGGCTTGCAGTATGGGCAGATCTTTCCCGTTACTTACGGCCAAGACCGTTTGATTGCCCCCTACAGCCTGAGGATCGACATACCCGCACCCGACCTCGCCGATCCCCTGCACGGGCTTCGTTTCGAAGACTTGGACCCCCACGGGCGCATGACCTTTATCGAGGTTTCCCCGCGATTGCGGACGCCATACTCTCATCAGTACAACTTTAGCTGGGAGTCTGAGCCAGTCTCGCGATGGAGGGTGCAACTGGGTTACGTCGGCAGCCGCTCCCCCAAATTGATCCAGACTTGGTTCCTCAACCGGGCACAGCCGATCGAAGGCGTCCCGCTGACCACCGCAACCATCAGCGAGCGGCGCCCTGACCAGACTATTTTCGAACATTTGCTGATTCAGAACGCATCCAGAGCGTACTACGATGCAGGCCGCGTTGGATTCGTCTTGCCTCAGTGGCGGGGCCTGACGCTCAATGCCTCCTACACATTCAGCAAGGCGATCGACCTGGGCAGCGACTATACCAATACCGCCTCGGGGACAGACGCGCGGGTGGCCATTGCCCAGACGGAATTCAACTCGCACGGCGAACTTAAGGGGCTGAGCAACTTCGACCAGCGCCACGCGTTCCTGCTCCGGGGTTCTTACCAGACGCCCCGCCTGAGCGTTGGGCGGAGCTGGGAGCAACGGGTCTTGGGATCGTGGAACATTTCAACTGTGTGGCTGGCCAAACAGGGTACCCCCTTCACGGTCGATTCGGGTTCTGACGCGCCTGGCTTTGGAAACGTGGACGGCGAGGGCGGCGATCGGCCGAATACCTTAGACCCGTCCATCCTTGGTCGGACGATTGGTGACCCTGACACGTCCCAGCAGCTTTTGGCCCGGTCTGCCTTTGCCTTCATCAATGCGCCAACGCAAATAGCCGGCACGCTGGGCCACAACACCTTCCGAAAGGGGCCTATCGCGAACCTCAATGCAGCCCTGTGGAAATCCTGGACGATTCGCCGGGAGATGCGGATCACCTTTCACACCGAGTCCACTAATCTCCTTAATATTCCCCAGTTTGACGCGCCTACAAAGTCGTTGAGCTCCCCGAGCTTTGGACAAATCAACAACACCCTGAACGAGGGGCGAACATTTCGCTTCACGCTGCGCCTTGAATTCTAACCAGGCCCGCCTCAGACCGGCAAGCGGATTGGCTCTCCGTGGCGGCCATGCGTTTACGTTGCAGGAAGTGCTGCTGTTCTTCCTGATTAGTCACCTGAACGGGCCGGGTAATCCTTTGTGTGTTCTAACCTCGGGACGCGCTCCCCCCAGCGGACTTTTACCAAAGCTTAACAATTCTCCCGTCTCTGCCTCATAAGCCCTTTACAGGTCAGCGTTGAAATGGATTCGCGACGAAAGGTGCACACTGGCGAGCCGCGGAGCGAATTGAGATGTCCCGACAGGTGGAAACCGATCAAGGGAGAAGGCATGTAGTTGCGAGCTGCAAAGCAGGCGCACCCACTGAACTCCCGGCCGTGGCTGGCGAGCGCCTCTCCCTGAGGCGTCGGCGTATGTCGTCGCGTGGGATTTGGGTCACTCGGCCAGAAGTCGTGCGGGTCACAGCCAGAGTTCGAACGGGGTTTTACGAACCGTCTCGAAGCGCGAGTGAAGACTTGGCCAAGGCTTCGCCTCGCACCGTTCAAGGGGACTACTGTCGCGAGACACTCAAAGCTCTGGCTCCCTTCGTCTCATTCGCCGAGAAGCGCCATGAGATCCGAACGGGGAAAGACATTCAACGAGCTGAGAGCGTTTCAGAGCAAAGGAGATGAATAGAATGAAAACAACCATTGCCAGTCTAGCGCTTGCAATCCTTTTCTGCGGGCAGAGTACCGGCCCGGCGCGCCTACTGATGGGGAGGGTGGCTGATCACATCCGCCTTGCGTTCATGTGCTACGGGCCGGCCATGGGCCAGGAGGTCCCTGCTCCGAACGAGGAAGCCGCTGGACATCCGCCCGCTCGGGCGGTTCCGCGACCCGATGGTGACCCGTCGAGCATGGGTCTCCGTGGCCCCAGGAAGTGGTGGAAAGACTCAGAGCTGATGCACAACACCGGGGTCAGCGATGACCAAGTTCAGAAGATCGAGGAGATCTTCCAGGATCACCAAATCCAAACCATCGATCTGCACGCTGCCTTAGAGAAACAAGAAGCGATCCTCCCGTCATTGCTTGAAGAAGATCAGGCGGAGGAATCCCAGGTAATGGCCCAGATCGATAAAGTCGCTCAGGCGCGAGCCAACCTGGAAAAGTCGAATGCAAGGACGCTGCTCGCGATCCGCCGTGTTCTTAGCGGCGAACAGTGGAAAAAGCTTCGGAACCTGCCGGGCATTACTCCATTCCTCGCCGGGCCGGGGTTTGCGCCCCCGGTTGGGCCACCGTCTGGCAACTAATGCCTGCAAACCTCGGTTCCGAGGTCGGGATGGAGCGAGGAGGTTAAATCGCCTGCCTCTAGATGTAGGCAACTGGTTCTCAACAACCCGGAGGACTTGAAAATGTTTGAATTTCGCAAGTACTCTCGAACTGCGATATTGGGGATATTCGCACTATTAGTGGGATACACGTCGGGCTTTGGACAGTCGGGTACGGGAAGCGTGCGAGGTCAAGTGACCGACCCGTCGGGAGCGGTTGTCCCGGGAATCACGGTGACGGTGGTCGATGCGAATGGCGCCGCGCAGCAGGCTCAGACCGACGAAGAGGGCCGCTACGATTTCCAGAAGCTGGCTCCCGGGACTTACAGCCTCCGGATCCAATTGAAAGGCTTTGGGGATTTTGAGAGGCCGGACGTTATCGTCGCGGCCGGTCAGGTTCAGGTGGTCGATGCGCAACTCGTCGTAGCGCTGGAAAAGCAGCAAGTCACAGTTGCGGACAGTACCACGCGTCTTAGCCTCAGTTCTGAGAACAACGCGAGCGCCCTCGTTTTGAAGGGAAAAGACCTGGAGGCGCTGTCGGATGATCCGGACGATCTGCAGTCCCAACTCCAGGCCCTGGCAGGTCCGGCGGCGGGGCCGAACGGCGGCGAGATTTACGTTGACGGGTTTACCGGCGGTCAGCTTCCGCCGAAATCCGCCATCCGCGAGATTCGCGTGAACCAGAATCCCTTCTCGGCTCAGTACGACAAGCTCGGATATGGGCGCATTGAGATTCTTACCCGGCCGGGTCAGGGCCAGTGGCATGGGCAGGGATTCGGCATCTTCAACTCCTCCGCGCTCAACTCGCGAAACCCCTTTGTGAGCCAGGAGCCGAGCTACCATCACGAGCTCTTTGACGGAAGCATCGGCGGGCCGCTCAGCCGCAAGGCCTCCTTCTTTTTTGATGGCGGGCGCCGGAACATGGAAACTAATTCGATTGTCAGCGCCTTGGTCCTCAATTCGGATCTTCAGCAGGCGGCGTTCAGCCAGGCCGTGCCCAGCCCCCGCACGAACACGAACCTTACTTCTCGCATGGACTACCAGTTATCCTCGAATAACACCCTGACCGCCCGCTATCAGTTCTGGCGGGACAAGGCCCGGAACAGTGGAATCGGCCAGTTCTCGCTGGCCTCGCAGGGTTATGATACCCACCAAACCGAGCACACTCTGCAAATCAGCGACTCGCAAGTTTTCAGCGCGCGGGTCGTCAACGATTTGCGACTGGAATTTGCGCAGCGGAGTAACAGCCAGACTCCCGTGAGCTCGGACCCCACTCTGCAGGTTCTGGGGGCGTTCACAGGAGGGGGTAATTCCCAAGGCAGAGTTTTGGACGACCAGGACCACTACGAAGTGCATGACCTTGCGTCCATGTCGTTAGGGAAGCACTATCTGACCTTCGGCGGGAGGTTGCGAGAGGTGAGAGTGTGGGACAGCTCCAGCGGGAATTTCAGCGGATCTTTCACCTTTCCTTCACTGGACATCTTTCAAGCCGCGGAGGTGCAGCTCCTGGCCTGTCAGACGGCAGGCGGTACCAACTGCCACGTGAGTGGCGCGAGCCAGTTCACCATCACGGCTGGAAATCCCGCTGCCAGCGTCAATTGGATAGACTTGGGGCTGTACGCCGAGGATCAGTGGCGCCTTCGTCCCAATATGTCGCTCAACCTGGGACTCCGCTACGAGACGCAAAACTCCATTCACGATCACGCGGATTTTGCTCCCCGCCTGGGATTCGCTTGGGGGCTGGGACATGGCGGCAGGACCAAGACCGTGCTGCGCGCCGGTTTTGGTGTTTTCTACGACCGGTTCGACGTGAATCCGGTGCTGCAAGCAGAGCGGTTGAACGACGTCAACCAGACGGAATATGTCGTCACGAACCCTGACTTCTTTCCAATCAATCCGTCTCTCAGTGTGTTACAGCAGATGGCATTTAATCAGTCGGCGAAGACCGCCTACCAGATCGATCGGAACTTGCGAGCCCCTTACACGATCCAATCCGCGGCGGGCGTGGAGCGCCAACTCTCCAAGAACGCTACGGTCTCGGTCACCTATCTCAATTCGCATGGCGTACATCAGCTCATGACGAGGAACATCAACGCGCCGCTTCCGGGCACTTACGGTGCCTGCTCCCCCGGAGATTCCTCCTGTACGCCGTCGGCTGGCGTGCGGCCCTACGGGGACGTCGGCAATATCTATCAGTACGAGTCCGACGGCCTCTTTAATCAAAACCAGGTCATTACTAATTTCAGTCTCCGCAAGGGCACCAAACTCTCCCTCTTCGGGTTCTATTCCCTCAGCTTTGCCGATAGCAACACCGCGGGGGTTGGCACGTTCCCTTCCGACCCCTATGACATCGCATTGGATTACGGCCGCGCCGCATTCGACGTGCGGCATCGCCTGTTCCTAGGGGGTTCCTTTTCGCTGCCCAAGGGATTCCGCTTGAGCCCGTTTATGATGACGAGTTCCGGGGCTCCGTTCAACATCACCGTCGGCCAAGACCTGAACGGCGATTCCATCTTCAACGATCGCCCCGCCTTCGCTGCTGCCGGTGCAACGGGAGCGAACATCGTCGTGACGAAGTGGGGCACCCTCGATACCAGTCCGACGACGGGCGCGACCATCATTCCCATCAACTACGGGACGGGTCCCGGCCAGTTCGAAATGAACCTGCGCCTGAGCAAGACCTTCACCTTCGGGAAAAAAAGGGAGAGCACGAGCTCCGCAAGCGCTATGCAAGGACCTCCTCCTCCGGGCGGAGGGCGTGGTGGACCTCCGCCGGGGGGCGGCGGGCTTGGCCCGGGGGGGCTGAGTGGTGGCGGGGGCGGGCCGGGCGGCCCGGGCGGGCCTTTCGGGTCGTCGTCGGCGAATACTCGCTACAGCCTGACGTTCAGCGTGGGGGCACGCAACGTCTTCAACGTGGTGAATCTTGGGACGCCTATCGGCCAACTCAGTTCGCCCCTGTTCGGCAACTCCAATTCGCTCGCCGGAGGCTTCGGCCCTGGCGGCGGGAACCGTCATATCGACTTCCAGGTGGCATTCAGCTTTTAGGGGGTGGTGGGAGCGGAGAGGGCAGGGTGGGCGCAGGGGTCCGCGCTGGGGTTCATGGAGGGCACTGAGTACGAGGCCGAATCGCAGCAGCCGGATGTTCACACGCGCATGGCGCGAGGCCTTTCGCTCAGCACCACGGAGGCATGCAGCAGACTGCTATCCAAACCATCTGAATTGTTTCCAGAATTCAGGCCAGGGCCGCCGGAGACGCCGGCAAACGAAGACGTCTGTATTGTCTCCAATCGCGCTGTTCTTGATCCCGTAGCGATTTGTCAGGTGACCGGTCGATTCACAAGATTCGAAAGCCCAGTCCAGGACGCCGCGTGAGAAGCCGACCGCAATCACCGTCTGCGGGGGAGGATCGCCGTAGCCTCGCAACCAATGGGAGTTCGAGCCGCTAATGGCCCTCGGCAAACCGTAGGCTGAGCCGTAGAGGTTGATTGCGCCGGCCTCGCCAGCGTCACCGGCAAGAATGCCCAACCGCGCTCGATCCTCGCGAGGCAAGGAATCGCGGATGTGGGCGACCGTCTCGGCCATCTCCGGCCAGCCGATTTCCTCATTGAAATTGTCGTTTAGCTTGTTGGCGACCATCCACCAGCGGGAACCCAACGGAGCAATGGGCAAGACTACCAGAGCGACCAAAGCGCCGCTGATCGCAAGCGCCCTCCAGGTTGTCCCGCGCGCGCGACGGGCGCGCGCAGGAGATAGCGTCCCCGCCCACTGCTCGCCCCAAACCGCTCCCGCCGCGAGGAGCATCGGATAGGCCGGCGCGAGGTAGTAATCACGCCCCTTCGCAAAGAAAAACGCCGCGAGGGGAATGACAAACATCCAGCCAATGAGGCGGTACCGCTTTCCAGCCGGCACGGCGAAGCAGTAATACAGACCTGCCAGCCACAAAGGCACGGTGACGACGTTGCTGCTCTTCCAGAGCTGGCCAAGCAAGAAACCATTCGTGTGCCCGACGCGAACATCGCGCGCGTGAATGCTCTTCAAGAACTCCAGCGAGACGAAATTGTGGTGGATCTGCCAGATGAGGTTGGGAAGGAAGTTTAGAATGGAGAGGGCCACGCCGCACCAGAGCCAGGGACTCCGGAGGTAGCGACGCGCTCCGGTGAGGAGGACGCCGCAGACAATTCCTCCGACCAGGAAGGCCATCGTGTACTTGGTCATCATCCCGGCCCCGATGGCCGCTCCGATGCCCAGCCACCAGCGCGGGTCTTCGGATTTGAGCAGGCGAATCATCAGGTGGGCGGTCAAGACCCACCAGAGATAGTCGAACGAGACATACTGGAAGAGCGCTCCTGAGGCAAAAGCGACCGGCGCGATGGCTGCGGCTATTGCGGCAACGAGTTGTGCCAGCCGTTTGCCTCCCAGCTCGCGGGCCATCAAGCCGGTCAACACCATTGCGATCCCCTGCGCCAGGGCAGCGAAGAAACGCAGCGCCATCAACGACGGCCCGAAGAGGGCCAAGGCCAGACGACCGATAAACGCCGTCACTGGCGGGTAAGCGACGTAGCCCCAGGCCAAGTAGCGTGCATCGTCGAGCGTGGCCAGTTCGTCGCGGTGAAACCCATACTGGCCGTTGGTCAGCGTGTGCAGAAGGATACTGAAGAGCGCTAGCAAGACCAGAATGCCAGAATCGCTTGACGCGATTTTCTGCAGGATGCACGATGGCCGCATGGGTTTGCTTTCCGCCGTGGTGCGGAAGAGTCGCTACAGTTTAGCACGGGAGTTTCCGCGCACACACGGGACTGCATGCGCACCGGCACATGGAACAACCGAAACGGCCTTAACTCAAATCCCTTGTAACGCCGTAGTGTTGATTGAAGACCGGCAGTTCCTGGTTTGTCGCCTACACGGAAACTAGAACGGGCCGACGCCTTCCCAAGTTCCGTGCAAGCGATACGGAAGTCGTGAACGTGGATGAAGTGGCCGGCGGCGCTCACGCTCAGGAGGATGCGAAGCTCCGCGTTCTTGACGTGTGCCGATTATCGCATTCTCGACTTCAGCTTGATGATCTCGCCATCCACAGCGAACCTGCCGTATCCGTGATGGTGGATGGTCTTCGGATCCCTTTGCGCCGGATCGGTCCAGGCCTTGAGCACTTCAAGGACGAAGAGATTGTACTTGTTGACGAAACGGGTATCGGCCACCTTGCATTCGAGATTGGCGAAACACTCGGCCACTAGAGGCGGCGCCACACGCTCGGCTGGCGCGGGCGTCAGACCGAATCTCTCGAACTTCTCCACGTCCCGGCCCGAGCAGTTGCCGACTTCCACGACTTTGGGCGCCAGTTCCAGCGCCGGAACGGCGATCACGCACTCTTTCGTCGCCCGCAATGCGGCAAAGCTGTGATTGGCGCTGCTGACGACACAGGCAACCAGCGGCGGTTCGAACTCGACCATCATATGCCAGGACAGCGTCATGACGTTGGCGCGGCCCGTGCGGGCGGTCGTCAGCAGGACCACCGGACCCGGTTCGAGCAACTGGTAGACTTTCGACAGAGGTAGATCTTTCATCACGGTCGCACCTCCTGGACCCGGTCTGCAATGATGGCCAAGCGTAATCCATTGTAGCTGCGCGAATTGGGGATTCAAGCCGGACGGGAGTAGCGGGCCAGTTTCCGGGATAGGCGTTCTTACGACACTGTGGATGGTTTCCGAGGGCGCCGTGACCCAACCGGAATCCCCACTGACCCTCCGGAATCGTTGCTAAAAACAAGGCGACGAGGCGGGACCGATCTGCCAAATCTGAGGCAAATCCTGCAAGTTTCCACAGACTTGCGTCGGCGGCGCCTTCCTCGTTACTCGTCACTCGGCACTTGTCATTGCTCTTAACCGCTGCACCGCCGCCCACAGTTGTCGGGAATAGCCGTTCTTGGCGGCAATCGCTCAGGAGCTAACGACCCAGCGTTGAGCCGACGACGGGAGCGAGCGCGGCTGGCCTTTGTGGAATGTGGCTGATGGCCTTGCCGAGCTGCTGCCGGGCAAGATCGAGCTCGTAGGTTTTCTGCAGATTCATCCAGAGATCCGGGCTGGTCCCGAAGTAGCGGGCCAAGCGCAGTGCCGTGTCGGCAGAGATGGCCCGCTTCCGCGCGATGATCTGCGAAATGCGGTTGGCGGGCACCTCGAGCGTGCGCGCCAGCTCGGCTGCGGAAATGCCGATCTCCTTTAGCTCGTCGGCGAGAATTTCACCGGGGTGAATGGGAGTGCGTGCCATAATTCAGGACTCCTTAATGGTAATCGACGATCGCAACGTTTTCGGGGCCCTCAGCCCCTTGCGGCCACTCGAAGCAGATGCGCCACTGCTGATTGATTCGTATGCTGTACTGGCCTCGCCTGTCGCCGGATAGGGCCTCCAGCCGGTTGCTGGGCAGCCGGGCCAGGTCCCGTAGGCTGACTGCCGCTTCCAGAACCCGCAGCCGCTTTTCGGCCTGATGGCGGAAGCCCTCAAAGCGAGGGACCCTTTCGCCCTCGGAGAAGCGCTGGGTCTTGCTGTCCCGGTAGCTTCGGATCACGTACCAGCTTGGCAGAAAATACGCAGTACGTCAAGCATACAATATCAGCGCGTGGCGCGACCTGATTTGCAGGCGGGCTGGCGCAGTAGGGCAGTAGGCAGTAAGCAGAAGGCCGTAGCCAGTAGGCAGCGAGCACCCTTTGCGAGTCCTGGCGAGCCGGGAAAGGGGAGAGAGACGGGCTGCTTTTCGCGGGTGGCGCCGACATTGTCTCTTCTTATGTCGGCGGCGGTCAAGAAGCCAGGACATGCCATGGATAGGACCCGGTGAAAGAAGAGATATCGCGCGTGTTCGTGGGTCGCATACATCAAAGGCGATGTATGCGCCACCCGCGGATCCAACCAGGGTGGGCACAAGAAAAGACTTGACATTACACATCACCATAGTAGGATTACACACGGAGGTAGTAGGTGACAAATGAGCGAACCCAAATTAACGAAGCTCGAACTTCAGATCATGGAGGCGCTGTGGACTCGGGGCGAGGCCTCCATTCGCGAAATTCAAGAAGCGTTTCCCGAGAAGAACCGACCAGCCTACACGACCATTCAGACTACCGTATATCGTCTGGAAGGGAAGAAGGCTCTGCGCCGCCTCAAAAAAGTCGGTAATTTTCACATTTTCGCAGCGGCAATCTCCCGCGACGCCGCGCAGCGGGGGCTGATCGACGACCTGCTGGCGCTGTTCGGCGGGCGCACCCAGCCTGTAATGGCACACCTGATTGAATCCGGCAAACTCACCCTTGCGGATGTGAAGGAAGCCGAGAAAACTCTCCGGAAGCTCGAGAGAAAGGGCAAGTCATGATCCCGAATTACTTGTCTGCGATATGGGCCGCCATCGCACCCGCGCTGGGTAATCACTTATGGCAGTCGACGCTATGCGTCGTCGTAGCGGGATTGCTGACATTGATTTTGCGAAAGAACCACGCGCGGGCTCGCTATGGGCTTTGGTTGGCGGCGTCGGTGAAATTCCTATTCCCCTTTTCGTTGCTGATCGTTATCGGCAGCCATCTGGCGAGGCCACGCGGTCCCGCAAAGATGCAAACCGGGTTGTACTTTGCGATGGAGGAAGTTAGCCGGCCCTTCACGCAGCCGGCGGCGCATGTGATTTCTCCGGTTGCTCACTCCACAACTCCTCCGAATCTGGTCCATCTGCTTCCGGCAATCCTCGTGGCAATGTGGCTTTGCGGATTCGTGGTGGTCCTTATAGTATGGTACGTGCGCTGGCGGCGGATTTCCGCAGCCATGCGGGAAGCGGTGCCCTTACGGGAAGGACGTGAAGTGGAAGCGCTGCGCCGCCTGGAGCGTATTGGAGGGATACGAAAGCGCATCGAGTTGTTGTTGTCGCCGGCCTCTCTGGAGCCGGGTATTTTCGGCATAGTCCGACCCCTCTTGGTATGGCCGAAGGGGATCTCCGAGCACCTTCAGGATGCGCACCTGGAGGCCATTCTCGCTCACGAAGTATGGCACGTCCGTCGCCGCGATAATCTCGCCGCTGCGCTGCACATGGTGGTGGAAGCCATCTTCTGGTTTCACCCGTTGGTTTGGTGGTTGGGAGCGCGGCTGGTGGAGGAGCGCGAGCGCGCCTGTGACGAAGAAGTCTTGGAATTGGGCAGCGAACGGCAGGTCTACGCCGAGAGCATTCTGAAGGCGTGTGAATTCTGTGTGGAATCTCCGCTGGCTTGCGTGTCGGGGGTTACGGGCGCCGATCTCAAGAAACGGATTGTTCGCATCATGACCGAGCGTGGTGCGCGCAGACTGGATTTCCGTAGAAAGCTATTGCTCAGCGCGGCTGGATTGGCGGTCGTCGCCCTGCCGGTCGTGTTTGGCTTGGCGAACGCGCCGCAAAGCGGGTCGTCGTCGCAAAGCGAGGGAACAGTCGCCACGGCGCCAAGATTCGAAGTCGCCTCAATCAGGCCCTACAATTCTGACACTATCGGGCGTCGCTATGGATTCAGCATTATGGATCCGCCTTACGTTGGAACATTTTGCGCAACGGATGTCACGGTGAGGATGCTCGTTCGGATGGCATACGGAGTTTGCTACTCTTGGCTGATCCTGGGAGCACCGAGTTGGCTCAATTCTGAGAAATTCGATATTCAAGCGGAAGCGGATAGCGCCGTAAATAATGAGTTGAGGGCGCTTAGCCCGGACCAAGGATTGCTTGTGAAGCGTCGCATGCTTCAGGCGCTTTTGTTGGACCGCTTCAAGCTGACGCTACACCGCGAAACCAAAGACCTTCCACTATATGATCTGGTCATCGCGAAGAACGGTCCTAAACTTCAGGAGTCAAAACCTGGCGACACGTACCCAAACGGAATCGAAGGCCCTGGTGGCCGCTTATACCCGGGCACGATCCGCTTTGGACCAGGCCAGCTAACAGGTCAAGGGCTTCCCACGGCGTCCCTGGTGGACCTGTTGTCGCGCCAACTGGGCCGCACGGTTCTGGATCAGACGGGGCTTAAGGGCAACTATGATTTCACGCTTAAGTGGACGCCCGACCGAAGCCAGACTGCGATGTTTAATTACTCGGCCGACAGCAAGCCAGCACCTGACAACACCCCCACGTCCGAGTCTTCCGGGCCTTCGGTCTTCACGGCGATTCAGGAACAGCTTGGGCTGAAGCTGGAATCGCAGAAAGGCCCGGTGGAAGTCCTCGTTATCGATCATGTCGAGAGGCCTTCGGAGAATTAGCGGCGGGCGGGATTTCCGATGGCATGGCGGCGCACTGACAACTACCTCCCCCTCGTCCTCGCCATGGCGTGGCTGGTTGGCTCTTGTGCGGAGGCACGTGCCACTTGGGTATATTGCGTGCTACGTGGAGAAGTATCCTGATTCCCTCGAAGTCCCCTCCGAGAAAGTTTGTGGTGGCATAGCACTCGCTGGGATTGATCGCGAGTAACGCCGTAGGGTAGAGCGAAGTCGCTCAACTCCTGTATCGTCGCCTATTGGGAAACAACTTTTTACTGACAGCTCAATCTCTCGTCGCGCACTTTCCTGAAGAGGGGGGTACGGTAACACCGGGAACAACTGAAACTGACCCATTCCCCTCCTGCCCGTGTGGCCCCTGCGCGATCCACCGTACCGAGCCCCGCGCACGAACGGGGAGCGTGGCCCCGGCCAGATCGGCCGCGCGGATCCCCGCTGGAGCCTGCCCTGTACCATATGGTGCAGGGCCTGCCCACAGAGGCGGTCCACCTCCGTGAGTCGAACGCGCCCACGCAGCGACCTTCGAAGCACGTTTATCTGGTGGCGTAGGGCAAGAATCTCCAAGTGCAAGGCCGCCCGGGTTTGGAAGCAGGAGCGGAGAGTGCCCAGGAAGCAAAAGAATAGGGTAAACATGGGAGCCGGAAGCTTAGCAGCGGGAGCGAACCAACATCAATGATCTCAATCCGGACGGAGTTTTTGGCAGGCACAACTACCAGCGAGGTTCACGCGGCTGGCGCGGGGCCTCGCGGTAATCTTCGTTTGAGAATCCGCCCGCTCTTCGCCCTCCACCCCCACGGCCACGCGGTGCGGTCCGCTCCGTCTTGGGACGTGCTTCGTTCACCTTCAGACTGCGGCCCCCGAACTCTTTTCCATTAAGGCCAGCAATCGCCTTGGCCGCTTCTTCATCATTGGGCATTTCCACGAATGCAAAACCGCGGGCTCGGCCAGTCTCCCGATCCTTCGCTAGGTGGATCCGCGTAACCTGCCCGAACCCCTTGAACAGTGCGGTCAAATCGCTTTCCGTCGTTTGGAAGCTCATATTGCCAACAAAGAGGTTTTTCATTTTTCTCCCTTGACTACCCTACATCGTCGGAGGCGCACAGTTTCGAGCACGGGCGCGGCCGCCCCCAGGTTTGTCTTACAAAGAGTTTTGGACAAAGAGCCGGAAATGGCCCGACCGCGACGGATGGCGAAGTTTTCGCAACACGATCGCTTCGATCTGGCGGATGCGCTCGCGAGTCACGGCGAAGGTTCGGCCGACTTCCTCGAGAGTGCACTCGCTGTCATCGTCCAGGCCAAACCGCATCCGGATAATTGCTTCCTCGCGCGCCGTGAGCGTTTTCAGCATGGATGCCACCTGTTCCTTCAGGTTGAGGTTGATCACCCTGTCCGACGGCGATACAGAAGCCTTATCCTCGATTAAGTCACCCAGGGCCGACTCTCCGTCCTTCCCAACGGGTGTCCCCAAAGACATGGGCCGCTGCGCAACCTTCTTGGTGCTGCGCACCTTTTCGACAGCTACCTCCAAGCGCTGGGCGATCTCTTCGGAGGTGGGCTCGCGGCCTAGCTCCTGCACGAGTTGTCGGCTGGTGCGAATCTGCTTATTGATCGCCCCGAACATGTGTACAGGAACTCGAATCGTGCGCGCTTTATCGGCGATCGCACGCGAGACCGCCTGACGAATCCACCAGGTGGCATAGGTGGAGAACTTGTACCCTCGACGCCAGTCGAATTTGTCAGCTCCCCTCATCAGGCCAATATTCCCTTCCTGGATCAAGTCGAGAAACTCCAGGCCCCTGTTCGCGTACTTCTTGGCGATGGACACAACGAGGCGAA